>Ga0207992_1000104_pt1 | contig 48241 bp, 34 predicted proteins | sample ETN02SmetaG_FD_185788 | JGI IMG/M metagenome (GOLD analysis project Ga0207992, IMG submission 185788) | Marine microbial and viral communities from oxygen minimum zone, Eastern Pacific Ocean - ETNP2014F10-02SV255 (SPAdes) (version 2) | ecosystem: Environmental > Aquatic > Marine > Oceanic ...
CGATCGGAGGCGGAGGGGGGGAGTCATCCTGCTCCGGCTCCCCCTCTAGGAAACCAGGGGGAGGAGGTGGTGCGTCGAATCCGATCGGAGGCGGAGGGGGGGAGTCATCCTGCTCCGATTCGGCATCCTCTTCTCCAACCTCATGAATATCCGATTCTTCTGCATCATTTTCACTCATCTCGTCTTCCGAATCGGAGGCATCTTGGTGGGATTCTGTTTCCCCCAGAAGGGCATCCCCCTCTGTTTCTTGGATAGCATCCTCCTCTTTTTCGTGGATGGGATCCTCACTGTTTTCTTCGTCGTCCAGACCAAGGAGCATCCTCCTTGCTGCTTCGTGGTCAATGGGGCTGTCCTGCTCTGATGTTTGGCTTTCGTCAAGTTCTGGTAAATCTTGCGAAGGGAAACCTGCTGGAGGTGGGGGTGGTGCGAAACCTGCTGGAGGCGGGGGTGGCAATTCAAACCCAAGTGGTGCAGGAGGTGGACTAGAGTCACTTTCCTGTTTTTCTTCCACTTCATCTTCTTCATAAGAATCAGAGTCTTCAACCATGAAATGGCCCTCAGGGTACATTCTCACGGGTGCGGGGTTCGTTTAACGGTTACCTGATGGAGAATGTGGTTGTTTCTCTGAGAACGTTGAAGTTGGAAACGTCCTCGGCGACCGTATGAGCTCCAATGATGGGACAAATCCGCCAGTATTATTCGTAGTTGGGACCGCGGGAGCAGGAAAGAGCTCCCTAGTTACTTCTTTCCAGAGATGGGCGAGGTTCTTGGACATAGATGTGCTAGCAGTAAATCTTGATCCAGGGGCAGAGAGGGTACATTATGACCCCGAATTTGATGTCAGGGATCTAATCTCACTATCTGAAGTAATGGATGAATATGACCTAGGTCCAAATGGGGCCCAGATTCTGGCAGCCGATCTAGTAGCCTCTCAAGCAGAAGAGGTTTTCGAAGAGATTGAGGGTCTTGCAGGCGACATAATGGTTGTAGACACTCCTGGTCAAGTTGAGCTATTTGCTTTTAGAGAGGCTTCCAGTCATCTTGTTCATGTTCTTGGGCAGGGCAGGGCATGCCTAATTTTCCTGTTTGACCCAATGTTATCTAGTACACCTAGTGGATTTGTCTCCCAGATGCTTTTGTCCTCCATAGTTCACTTCAGACTTGGCCTTCCAACTGCAAATTTCTTATCAAAATCAGACCTACTAGAACCAGAAGATCTGGAAAGAATCCTAGAATGGGGCGATAACTTGGATGTTTTGGAAGCAGCTTTGTTCGAGGAGTCTTCTATGCAGAGTAGTTTTGACGGGGGCGGACAGAGGGCAGAGTTTGCAATTGGGCAGCTTAGGATGATGCAACATGCCGCCATTCAGCCTGGCCTAATTCCACTATCTAGTGAGATGGAAGAAGGGCAAGCTGATGTGCTAAGTTTCGCACAGAATATTTTTGGCGGAATGTCAGACGCCAAGGATGGATTTGCAGGGGATATTGAACATGAAAGACAATGAAATTAAGGTCGACCTACTGGCGATTGATGATATTTCCGAAAAATTGTCTGAAATAGTAGATTGGGCTATTAGGATAAAGAATGATGATGAGGCCCTGTATGATTTCAAGCCTCTCGATGGCATGTCTGTAGGTTCGATCTATGAGAAACCGTCAACCAGAACGAGAGTGTCTTTTGAAGTAGGAGTAAATAGGCTCGGCGGGCAACCTATCACTCTTCTTTCAGGTGATCTTCAACTAGGAAAAAGTGAAACTATTGCGGATACTGCTGCGGTTCTATCGAGGTATTTGGACTGCATCACATATCGATGCTTCGGGCATGACGATGTCATGGAGCTTGCAAAGCACTCTACGATCCCAGTAATCAATGCTCTTTCCGATCTCCACCACCCCTGCCAAGCAGCAGCGGACATGATGACGATTGTGGAGAATTCAGATAGGGTGAATGGGCATGTTGCATGGGTAGGCGATGGAAACAACGTTCTACATGATTTGGCATTGGGGTGTGCAATACTAGGATTAGACATCAAATACGCCACGCCTGTGGGTTTTGAACCTGATCTGGATATCATCATGAGGGCTCAAAAGATAGCTGAAAAATCTGGATCTAAAATTGAGGGGTGTAGTAGTGCGGAGGATGCTGTTACTGATGCCGGTGTAATTTATACCGATGTTTTCGTCTCCATGGGAGAGGAACATTTGGATGGTAAAATGAGTTCATTCGATGGATTTCAGGTAAATGAGGAACTAGTCGCCAAAGCTGACGAGAGTTATATCTTCATGCACTGCCTTCCTGCTCATAGGGGCGATGAAGTGACTGATGGAGTGATAGATTCGCAGAATAGTGTGGTTTTCGATCAGGCAGAGAATAGGATGTGGGCCCAAATGTCGATACTAACACTCCTTTGCAACGAAGCAGCATGGCAGACCTACTGGGAACTGCGCTAACTCGGAATCAGAGATATCGCCAAGAACGCAAATAGGCAAAGTTGCATTGATATTTTGATTAATTTCTGCGCAGCGGTGTCTTCGGTAGCGAATAATCTGGGTTTCACCATCATCAGAGAAACTACTGCTGGGATTACAAAAATCACATGCCAGTCAGTGAAAATTTGGAAAAATGGCAAGAATGGAGCAAGCATAGCGGCTAAAGCCAATGCAAGGAGGCCTGCGGCTACTGCGCGGGCCCTATCCACGCCCGCACTCATAGCGAACGTGTTCCTGCCCTCATCCCCATCAATGTCTTCTATATCTTTCACAATCTCCCTTGAAAGATTGTACAAGAATCCAATCAGGAAGACCACCCATGACCTATCATCCAGTGGCTCAGAAACACTAGCAGCGCCGAAGATTATCACGAGACCTACTGATAGGCTAATTGCGATATTTCCTGGTAGGCCCTTGTCCTTCATCTTGTAGCTGAATCTTGAGCTTGATTCGTAGTTAAACAATAGAAATAGTGCAAACGACCAGATTACTAATGATGGGATCCAATCCCACACCCCCGAACTCCCAGTCGAGGAGACATAGCCAGCAAGCATCAATGAGATTGCTGAAATGAACCCGGTTATTTGTATCCCTCTTCTAGCGGATTCCAGAGGTATTGCTCCCGATGGAAGTGGCCTATCTGGCCTGTTTGTCTTATCTATCTCAATATCCATGTAGTCATTGAGGGCGTTCCATGAGAACATGAACGTCATTACCGATATAGAATGCAGTATCGTGATTAGGGCATAGTCCCCACTGGGTATTCCTCTTGATGCCAATATTGATCCCAGCAATACTCCAAATACTCCAGACACAGAGTTTCCTGCCCGGAATAGGGATGCCCATGAGTGGACTGGCGAGGGTTCTTTCACACTTCATTGACGAAGGGGAGAGTCTTCATCCCTTCCCCAACTAAGATATTGCCAGAGTGGTTTCCTTCTGGGAAAGACCCCAGACACAGACGGTGTATACACTCCCTCTGAATGGCCCTCTGACGTGCCCTACTTTGGAGAATCTAGAGTCCTTTGCCATGATGTTGCCTACCTGGTTCATGGTAGCCCCCCATCGGAATCTATCATTCAAGTGATCAAAAATCTCCACTGTATTTGCAGTCCCCTTTTCCTCCAAGAGAGCAAGAACCTCGCTCCTAAGTCTCCTTGTCCTCGACATCAAGAGACCTCCGCTTTGACAGGACTGGATGACAGCAGCCTCCGATGTAGACCGGCCCAGCCATTGGGGCTGATCCCAACAAGATTGTGTGACATTTCCATTGGGGACCAAGATTGACTGCAGTCTATATCTCCTGAATGGCTGACTATGGTGCCGAAATTGCCTGGCTCCATTTTGTTTTCAGTCATCTTTAGACTAGACAAGGGGACAACTTGGTGTGGTTCTGGCCTCTTCCTATATCTTATTGCAGTGTATTGCTTTCTTCTTCCAATCATGACCCTATGTCTGGCCATTGACATATTAATCGGGCCAAAAGGGGCGTAAGTGAAAGTGAAAGTGAAGTTAGGATAACTATGGCGAAATACAACGTTTTGAAATAGAGATGGGGGCTCCCCAAGTTACCGCTCGTGTGGTGTAGTTCGGTCCATCATGTCGGACTCTCGATCCGTCGACCCGGGTTCAAATCCCGGCACGAGCACCAAATTGGAGTATGACGATTACAGTCATAAGTCCACCTTCGTTGGAGTAGTAAGGTCATATGCGAATAGAGCGTGATCTGAAGCTAACTTTCGATGATGTACTAATACGCCCCAAAAGGAGCACGTTGGTCTCAAGATCGGATGTAAATCTAGTCAGGGAATTCAAGTTTAGACACGCAAAGGGAACTTGGACAGGAATACCAATAGTAGCTGCAAACATGGATACAACGGGACTGTTTTCGATTGCTAGAGTGCTACAAGGGCACAAAATGCTGACCTGTACGCAAAAATTCTACTCCACCAAAGAATTTTCAGAGGCATGGGAAGAAGGGGTCGAACCAGCATGTATCGCAGTTACATGCGGTTCAACAGTCGAGAGTTTCGACCTATTGAAGAGAAAGATGGCAACAAACAAAGATCTGAAGATGATTTGTATTGATGTTGCAAATGGGTACCGAGAAGTATTCCTACAATTTGTAAGGAGGGTCAGAAAGGAGTTCTCTGACAAAATAATCATTGCAGGGAATGTTGCAACCAGGGAGATGACAGAGGCCTTGATATTGGCTGGGGCAGACATAGTAAAGGTTGGAATTGGCCCTGGTTCTGTATGCACCACTAGGAAGGTTGCGGGTGTTGGCTACCCGCAACTATCGGCAATTTCAGAGTGCGCTGATGCTGCTCACGGACTTAATGGGCATGTGATGTCAGATGGTGGTTGCTCATCCCCTGGTGACGTTTCCAAGGCATTCGCGGCTGGGGCCGACTTTGTGATGCTTGGAGGGATGCTAGCAGGTCATGACGAGTCTGGGGGGGAAGTGATTGATGATGGGGACGGGAGTAAATACAAGTCGTTCTACGGGATGTCGTCGGCAAAGGCAATGGAGACTCACTATGGAGAAATTGCTGGACACAGAGCTCCGGAGGGGAAAGAAGTCAGAGTCCCCTATCGAGGAGCTCTCGAGGTCACCATCCAATCGATTCTAGGAGGGTTGAGATCGGCCTGTTCGTACGTTGGTGCCAGGAGGATCAAAGACCTTCCCAAATGCACCACATTCATTCGAGTTAGCATGACTACGAATGAAGTATTCCAGAAATTCAACGTCGATTAGTCGAAGTCGTTGCATAGCTCGCCTTGGGAAGGGAAGCTGGTTGGATCCTTCGGATTGGTGTTCCATTTGCTCTCGCATCGATTCACAAAACCATCCCCATCGGAGTCAATTAAGGAATCGGATGAGTCGAATGGGTCGTATCCGAAATAGTACTCCCACCCAGCCCACATGTCATCCCCATCCTGATCCTGGTGGAAGACCTCGGAGCCATCGTTCCACTTGTCCCCGTCGGTGTCGTTATTGATGGGGCTAGTGCCATTCTGGTACTCTTCGAAATTGGTATAATTCTCCAAGTCATCATAGAACAGTGATCCAGCAGCGGTAGTTGGGTCGATGTGGCATTCGAAATCTTGGGGGTCATCCCATCCCGGGCAGTACCGGTACATCAGATTGGTCCTGTTGAGGCCGTCATTGTCCATATCCTCGCTACCATCGTTGATCCCATCGAGGTCCGAGTCTGGCATCCTTGGGTCCATTGGGCCCCTTGATCCTAGTGCATTCAGAGTGTTGTTGTCGACGAGGCCGAGTTCAATTGCCTGCTCAGAATAGCTCACCTCCCAGCCGTCTGGGAGCCTGTCTCCATCCGAGTCGTCGTCGACGGGGTTGGTGTCCCACCTATCCGGGGCCTCTAGAGAGTTCTGGAGAGTGTCGTTGTCGATATCGTATATCGAGTCCACTAGAGAACCGAATGATGGGTCTAGTGCCCATCGCCCCTGCTCAGGAACCGAAAATCCAGACAGGTTCATCTCATGGAGGAAGTATTGGGGGTCTAGAACCCCATCGCCGTTCCTATCGCCCGAGGAGTCGAATCCTGAGACATAGTTAATCCAGATCCAACCCCCTGGCCCCTTGCCGCACTCAATCAATGATTCGCACCCAGGAGGGAGCCAGTTGCTAGTAGATATCCATAGGCTGTGGCTGTTTGTATTCTCCTGGACAGAGAAAACCTGCATCTCCCAGCCATCGGGTTGCCCGTCCCCATCGGTGTCATTGAGGAGTGGGTTAGTTGCACCCTGCCAAGGACGAGGGACGAAGAGGACCTCGCTTCCATCGTTAAGGCCGTCACCATCGGTGTCGGCATTGTTGCCATGGGTGATGTAAAGGTCAAGCCCATCTACAACCTCCTCCCCATCCTCAAGGCCGTCGTTGTCTGTATCAAAGGCGGAGGCATTCGTGAAATAGTAAACCAATGTCCCGTTATCGTACCAAGGGTGGCCATCGACGGCTTCTCTATAGTCTTCCAGTCCATCGTTATCGGTATCCTTGTCCGTTGCGTTGGTGAATGTCTCGTAGTACTCAACTGCATCAGATAGCCCATCCCTGTCCGTATCAAAGACTCCGGGATCAGAGCGTACAATGACCTCCCGTACGCCGAATTCGACAATGCGAATCTTCCATCCAATGACCTCGATGCCATCTATTAGTCCGTCTGCATCGGTGTCTGCTACTAGTGGGTCGGTCGACCTCCCATCAACAACCCCATCCCCATCCCTGTCTCTGGCATTGTACTCGTCCAGATTTGTGAACCTCTCGTGCTCCTCGACAACAGTGATAAGTGACTGTAGTCGGCTTTTTACCTCCTCATCAACCTCCACATTGATGTGATAAACCCAGCCAGCGGTTTCAGTCTTCACGGGGATATTGACGTAATTGCTATCCACTACAGTTCGGACCCATAGTACCGTCTTGTTCGCCTGAACATAATCGCCAAGGGTGACGTCTATCCTCTCAACCGTAGTCGCGCCGATCATATCTTTGTATGTTACAGAACCATCTTTGTCAGCGTCATAGCCATCGAAGTCTGGGTCATCATCGGCATTGCTGCCATCATTTGGGTGGATTCCGCTTTGGAACTCCCAACCATCTGGCATCCCATCTTGATCAGTATCTGGATTGAGGGGGTCAGTGAAGTTTGAAGGCCCCCAATCGTAAGAAACTGAGAATTCTTCAACATTGTTCAGTCCGTCCCCGTCAGAATCGCCATATGAGTCCGTCGAGTTTGCTGGGTTTAGGAACCAGTTGTAATCGGAGTCAAATGAGTAGCAGAATTCGAATCCGTCGGGCATCCCATCGCCATCCGTGTCCCAGTCCCCTGGTCCGTTCAACCTGCCATCGCCATCCATGTCCTCATTGAACCAGTTGGGGTTGTCCAGCGGGCTCTTCTTCTGAAGAGTTGTCTGAATTCCACCATTTGGCAGACTCTGAGCGATGAATTGGATTTCTGAAGCAAAGGCGCGGAGGTGTGGGGCCGGCAGTGTAAGGGTTCCGAAGGTTGGACGGCCGCAGAAAGATTCCAGATCTACCAAATGAGTCGAAATCTCAACTAAATCATCTATCAGATCCCCATCGCTGTCGGAATCTCGAGGATTTGTGTCATATTTCTCCTCCACGAAGTTCCTTAGCGTGTCTGGCTCGGGAAGTTCTAGATCCAGGATAGCATCACAGGAATGACCGAATTGAGAACCCATCTCATCCCACAAATCATCACCGATATCCAGTTTTATCTCTGCCTTCATCGAGGGAGTCAGCAATGGGCAATTCCAATTCCCATCAAGTGGGTCTAGCAGGATAATGACTCCCGATGGGGTAGTAATTTCGTGAGTGTGCCTAGATTCCCACCGATCATTCAGGCCATCCCCATCGGTGTCCTTCAGTCGGGGGTTAGTTCCCAACTCTGCCTCATCTAGATTTGTCAGGCCATCTCGATCTGGATCGCCAAGTGGTCCGTTGTCCGGATTTGGGAACGTCTCGTTCTGCTCTCCTGTCTCCCTCTCGGTGTCTACCGAAGCTACTGGTATGTCTTCGCATTCGACCTCGGTGAGCCCCTCGCCAATCGTGATGCATGGTTGTCCGGTATCAAGAGGATCTAGTCCATTCTCTATTTCCCATCCATCGTCTAGGCCGTCCCCATCAGTGTCCGCTTCCTGCCAATTAGTCCCGTAGAGGGTGCTTTCCATGCGATCTGCAATCCCATCGCCATCCCAGTCGCAACCTATCGTTGGAATGTCCGGCGGGCACTCTCTCTGATTTCCAGGATTCAACTCCAGATCTTCGACAGCTGATTCGAAACCACCGCTATTTGTGCTTGAAAGTCCGGCACCAACTACGGTGTAGAGACCTGCCAAACACAACGTCGCAGTAATCGCTGCGACTGCATATTGGTTGTGTGTCAATGCCATACAAACACCCCGCCCTCATGGAGGGCGTTTCATGCAACTTGGGTTCGGCTATAATGATTCATGGAAATTGACTGCTGGAAAACTGAGGATTTGGCGTACAGCATGGTGATTTTTCATCACTCCCCCCTGAGGAATGCATCGATTCTGTCGAATGCCTCCGAGAGCAGCTCCACTTCCGGCAGGCAAACCATCCTGAAGTGCCCTTTACCCATCTCGGGAGAGAAACCAGAACCATGGACGAGCAGGACATGCTTCTTGTGAAGGAGATCTAAGACGAACTTCTTGTCGTCCGATGCCAACGTCGGATCTGTGATTCTTACAAATAGGTAGAATGACCCCCCTGGAGACTGACACTCTAGGCCATCTATGGATTCGATTCGACTCAGTGAGTAATCCAGTCTTTTCTTTATTAGTTCTCGGTGTGCAGACAGCCAATCTTGGTCTTCAACGAGGCCTGCGAGAAAACCATGCTGAGCTGGAGTTGAGGCACAAAGACGGCTACGAAGAAGCCTCTCGACCCCATCTCTGACATTATTCAGCACCCCCATGGGGTCATGCCATGCCATGTACCCAATCCTCCATCCTGGTGCGAAATAGACCTTGGAGACTCCGTTTAGAGTAATTACGGGGACGTCTGTTGATCTTGATGCGAGAGAAACAAAATTTCCTGAGAAGTCTAGTCCGTCGTATATCTCATCTGAGACCAATGTACACTTTGGAAATTCTCTGGCGATTTCAATTATCGTCTCTATTTCAGATGGAAGTGGTACGTTTCCCGTGGGATTGTTTGGGTTGATTAGAACCAATAGTCGTACCTTTTCGTTCATCTTTGAGCGGATATCATCGAAGTCGATGCGCCAGCAATCCTCCGAGTCTAGCTTGTATTCGACCGTCTTAGCCCCGTACATCTGCGGATATGCCATGTATGGGGGATAGTGTGGCCCGGGTGCAAGAATAGAATCCCCTGGCTCCAGGAAGGCTGCAAACAATATCTGTAATGCCTCAGTTACCCCATGGGTTACGTAAACATCTTCCTCTGAGCATGCCCACCCTTTCCTGGACTCGGCGGAAGCAATTGCCTTTCGTAGAGGAGTTATCCCATATGATGGCCCATACCCGTTTTCCTGGGAGTCAAGGGCTCTCTTGTATGCATCAATCATGTGCCTCGGAGTCTGGAGTCCCTTGTATGCCAGTGGATCCCCGATATTCAGCCTGATAATCTCGTGCCCCTGCTTCTCCAGCTCTATTGCTGGGACGACGACGTCCCTGATCGCGTACTCGATAGAAGAGGCCCTCTTGGAAGCATCAACTGAAACTCCCATTTTCTCACAAACCTAGGAGCTGCCGTGCAGAGTCGAGGGCCGCTGGGATTCCATCTGAGTTGGAACCGCCGCCTTGTGCCATGGTTGGGCTTCCCCCTCCACCCCCACCAATATGGGTAGAAATTGAATTTAGTATTTCTACGGCGTTGTGGACCTCTGCGGCTGGGGTGCCTTCGGTTATAGCAACGATAAGCTTCCCTCCACCATCCCTGGTGCCGAGTACCGCAAGTGTTGGTTTCGATGGATCCCTGGTTAGTTCCCCAAGCATTGCCATTAGTGCCTTAATGCCTCCCTCTACCTCCATTATTGAGTAACGAATTCCATCCCTCTCAACAGCTGCGTCGCCACCGCCACTGGTCCTTAGTCTGACGATTTCTGCTTCCAATGACTCTATCTTCTTCTGTTGCGACTTCCATTCTTCAAAGAATCGGGAAACGGCTGTAGGTAGGTCTTCAGAGGAGACTCCGAGAACCTCACTTGATTCTTTCAAAAGTCGCTCTTGCTCCCTTGCATGCTCGCGTGCCGTCTCACCTGCCACGATTTGCAGACGCTCCACCCCGTCTTGGACTTGACTGGACCGAATGATGCGCAACTCCCCAATTTTACCGACTTCGTCGTGATGCGTCCCCCCACAAGCTTGGACGTCGTGATCACCGATTCTGATTACCCTGATCTTACTAGATTTTGGAGGGCCACCCTGGTACAGCTCGAAACCGAATAATTCGTCCGCCTCGGCTCGAGTCATTTCGAGTTTCTCGACCGTGGTATCAGAAGCAATTACATCGTTAGAGTAATCCTCAATTCGATTAAGATCATCTCTCGAAAGACGAGAAAAGTGAGTGAGATCGATCCTAGCGTAACGTGCCCCCTTATTCGAGCCTGCTTGCCAAATATGCGGCCCCAGAAGTGCTCGAGCGCTTCCTCCGACAATGTGCACGGCTGTGTGATGGTCCATCAACTGGCGGCGTCTGTCCCAACTAACGGTTCCAGAGACCCCCCCGATTGGTACCGGCCCGTCAGTGAGGTGGTATATGATGCCATTCTCGACTCTGGTGTCACAGACCAGAACATCACCTAGGGAGCCTTGATCTCCCAATTGCCCCCCTCCCTCGGGATAGAATAGTGTCCTATCCAGAACTACATAGTGAGTAGGGATATTGACGACCTCACTAGATGGTTTTAGAGAAGATAAATGCGATTCGGAAAGATTGCCGCAACCTAATACGAATGCTTCGAAAGAAGTCCTGCTGGTATCGTCATAGTAGTCCATTGATGTTGAAGGATAATCATCGGAGGGGAAAATATTGGACTGGGTCTTTTCTTTGGCCGCGGCCTTGGTCCTTTCTGCATTCCTAGATGCCATGTCCGCAGCGAAACCAACCCTGACGGCCAACTCTGTCCAGCCTGCTATTTTTGCTATGGAAATTGCCATTTCTGGATTCAAGCCACGTTCCTCTGACAATCTAAAGAGAGTCTCATCTGGAGCTTCTGTGGATCCCAATGGCAATTCTCTGAAGGCCGTCTTTACTGCTGCTTCTCCCTTTCGAAGCATTTCGTGGTATCTTTCTTCCTCGAGTTCCAATATCCTCATCACGCCATCTTTAGATTGGGTAAAATTGGTGAATTCTAGGTGTTTTTCAATGTGATGATTACCGAGTTCAGAGAGTGAGACCCCGAGTGCCAATTCTTCCTTCATCCTGCATACCCTTCTTGCCAGCATCCTGACCAAGTATCCGGCCTTTGAGTTGCTTGGAACCAATCCATCGCCCAACATATTGCAGATTGCGTGCATATGATCCGGTATTGCATAGATGCTGGATAGGGGCTCAGTGAGGAGCTTGAGCTCTTCGATCGAAACTTCTAGGCCCGACTCTTGTAGCCTCTCTGAAAGTTTCAGGAACAGGGCCTCGACATCCGTGCCGACATCGATATTCAGGATCCCAGCTAATCGTGATAGCTCCCCCAATAGAAGGTCAGTATTGGCAGAGAGTCCGAGTCCCCTAACCATCCCCTCGAATCCGGCCATATCTTTCAGCCAATTTACCGACTCCGGATAAATTGCATCATATATCGTCGGCGTACCTGCTGCAGCCCAGCAGAATCTCTCAAGTCCGTAACCGGTATCGATAATCTGCAAGTCCATCTCACGATAACTGAGCCCCTTAATCTCAACTTCGCCCCCTTCATGTTCCTCTAGGTTCATGAAAACTAGTGTGGCCAGCTCCAACCCCCCGACTATCACTTCCAAGGCTGGACCTGCATTGCCCCCTCCCGACCAGGGGTTCTCAACATAGGTCAATTCCGCCGGACTGATGCCGAATTCACCTACGAGCATCTCGTCGCAATACCTTACGCATTGGTCGATCCAATATATCGTGTCATCTTCTTTTGGTCTGTTGAAGGCGTGATGAGCCATCATCTCAAATGTTGATAGGTGCCTCCCGGACCTTCCCACGGCAGCCACGTCGGTTAGCCTAATGCAGGGTTGGCTGATTACCAGTGGATTTGCCGGAGGAGGCACGAGTCCGCTAGTCACATGAGGTTGGAAGTCTGCAATACTGGCAATTGTTAGGTGGATATCATCCCTCCATCTCGCTATTACCGGAAATGGGGGGACTCTTGAGTGGCCCCTCTGTTCGAAGAAGTCTTGGAACTTCTCTCGCATCGCATCCTTCAGTTCCTTCCCCCTCATCGTAAATCCAGAAATAATTGGATCCCCGATGAATGTGTATGGGTCATCAGTACTGTCTCCGCAGGTCCTCCTATTTTCGTCCCTAGTCCAGAATCTGGCACCAGTCACAGAACATTTCTTGCAAACATGCCCCGATTCTGACCAGAAGGGAATATCCACCTCTCCGAAGTTCACTACGCCTCCCTCGGCCACTCCATTGGACAACGGGTCTTGAAGTCAATGCGCGAAATGGTCCCGGTGTGTTGAAAGGAAAGCATTTGCCGGCGGGATTGATGGATGACTGGACCCGGTTTCTTGAGGACGATGGAGATTCCCTTATGAGGATAAAGAAACGAGGAGAGATGCTAGTCGATGCGTTGATTGTCTCGGATAGCAGCCATGTTGGGAAGAGCGACGACAGGTCCCTGGAACAACTAACCAACACTGCATCTCTGCCTGGCATAGTTGGTGAAGCATGGGGCATGGCCGACTTCCACCAAGGCTTTGGCTTCCCGATAGGCGGAGTTGTGGCGACCGACATAGACAATGGTGGAGTAATCTCACCTGGCGGAGTTGGATTCGACATCAATTGTGGTGTCAGGCTTTGCTCGATAGATCTGGGAATTGAAGACTTGAAGCATCTGACAAGAAAAAAATCAGGAAGCGGGAATAAGGAATTCGGGAACCGACTGAAGGCCAGAATTCCGTCAGGGGAGTCTGGAAAAAGCGGCCACAGACTTAGTTCAAACGAGCTTGACGAAATCCTATCCGATGGTGCAAAGGCTGCTGCCGAGATTGGCCTGGGCCATGAAGAAGATCTCTCTAATATCGAGATGAAAGGAAGATTGGAGGGGGACTCCGGGAGTATCTCGGATGTAGCGAAAAGAAGGGGCCTATCGGCTCTAGGATCAATAGGCAGGGGGAATCACTTTCTTGAGATCCAAGTAGTAGACCAGATTTTGGACCAGAGAGCTGCTAGAAGATTTGGATTGGAGGAAGGGAGGCTTACTGCAATGATCCACACTGGTTCCAGGGGACTTGGGTATCAAGTGTGTTCAGAGCATGTCAAAGGACTAGAAGGAAAATTTAGGAAATCCGATGGGAGGTGGAGATCTGAAGAATGGGGGATCTCGATTGCTGACCCGCAACTCGCCTCGGCTCCTTTCTTTTCCAAGGAGGGGGAGGGTTACTTCGATGCGATGAAAGCGGCTGGAAACTATGCATTTGCGAATAGGAGCAGTGTGACTCATCATCTGAGGAGCGCACTTAGGGCCCACATGGGGACCGAGGTAGATGTTGGAGTCGTGTACGATGTCTGTCACAACATTGCTCGTGTAGAGGAACACGTAGTCCACGGTTCTTCTTGCACCTGCTGCGTCCACAGGAAAGGGGCCACTAGGGCATTTGGGGGGGATAACCCTGAGATATCTGGAAATTTCTCTGGAATCGGTCAACCAGTTCTGGTACCAGGAGACATGGGGACCGCGTCTTACGTAATGGCCGGACCGAGTAGTGGGACCAATCGTGCATTTGGATCATCTTGCCACGGTGCTGGAAGGGCTATGTCGAGAACCGAGGCTAGGAAGAAGATTGACGGGGCGGCAGTCAAAAGAGAGTTGGCAGAGAAAGGGGTCGCGATATACGAAACCAATGAAAAATACCTGTCCGAAGAGGCGCCTGATGCATACAAAGATGTGGATGAGGTGATCAGGCTAACAGGTAAAGCGGGCCTTGCCAGACCAGTGGCTCGCCTAAGGCCACTAATAGTAATCAAGGGGTAGTGAAATCTACTTCGAGACAAGGATGAGCTCTATGTCATCGTGATCCAACATGACGTATTCCTCGAATTTTTGATTGGACTCCCCGTTGACAATCATACTGATGTCATACTCTTCCCAATCTGAAACGCCGCTTCTGTCGATATCGAAATTCCTGTCACCATCCAGAGCTGGGCCCCCCTCCCTATCCCATATCTCAAAGAAAGCCCCGAGGGGGACGTTCATTTTTGATGGAGTCTCGATATGTAACTTTGTGAAGCCGGTTTCTGAAGAATCGTGGACGTGGACCCACCTCATTCCCTCTCGACAACCTATCTGATCGATCCCGGTATTGGGGTCAATCGTAATCTGCTGGCCGTTCATGACTACTTTCAGATTTGGATGGTAGTGGAATGAAATTCCGACATCGCTATGCTCCAAGCCACCGAGACACCCATCAGAAACCTCCCAGTCAGGTTCAGGGTCAAATATTCCTGGCTGCAATAGTGCTACGCCCAAGAAAGCCACAGTGGCTGCTGCGGCTGCAGAAAGTAGCCATTGCTCAGTTGTCAATGAAATTATTCCCATGTCTGACCGAGATGGGCATTTCACTTGAACTATGGGTATTAGAACTACATTGAGTACCCGATTCTAGGTAAATTGGTTTGTGGCTGTGCGGAGCCCGATTGGACGCCGTCAGCCTCTTCCATAATTATCGTCAACAGGGTGTTCACCAGTGCTCGTAGCTCTTCCAACTCCTGCTTCATATCATCTAACTTAGTTACCTCTGTCATAATCCCATCCCATCCGAGGAATCTCTCCCTCGTTTCGTTTCATTCCAAATTGGCCTATAAACAAGTCAGGGTCTTTTTCGGAATCGGAGGGGTTTTTCAGATGCCACAAGTGGAGGTCGATTTCCCGCTACTCGTAGCCCTCGTCGTAGTCCTCGTCGTAGTCCTCGTCGTAGAAGTCCCCTCCTCCAGATCCTCTGATTATGTAGAACGCGGCACCCATCAGGGATAGCAAGAGAACCAAAGACCCGGCAACCCAAAACATTCCACTGTTGGGGCCAGAACCCTCGGACAAAGCGCTTACCTCGATATCGCTAATCTCCACATTCATGTAGTAATCATTTCCATAGTCATCGTCCACTACGAGAACCAAGAGCGGTTGTCCGGGCTGACTGGGGCTGTACTCAAATTCGGCTCGCACACTGGTACTTCCCGGGGCAAGGTACAACTCTACCGGGCCATTCATGAGCGTGGAAATTGATGGTTGGAATGTCCCATCTATCCTCTGCTCGTAGAGGCCCACGGTGATAGTCCCCTCACTCTTCCCGGGATTCTCCCAGTATGTCACAATGGTGATTCTGTCACCCACTAGTGGATTCTTCGTAGGAGTGACTTGGGAACGAGTGTACTGGCCCTCGAACTCCACGATTCGGACCGTTGCTGTCCTTGGGTTGTCCGGCCCCCCAAGACCGGCTACTTCGTTTCCTGACTTGTCGGTCGATGTAATCCAGACTGACACCTTGTCACCTTCTTCTATATTGAACTCTAGGGATGGCCTGAAGTCAATCTCCCCTCGATAAACGTGAGTCCCCTCTGTGCCGGAGTACCAAGGGATTTCTCCGCTTTCTTCGGTTCCAGGAATAATTTGGCCGCTCCTCTGGAATGCCCAAGATATCTCTAGGGGGCCGTAGTTCATCCCTATCTCCTCCAAGATTGTGATCGTCACCGGGACCGAATTCATGGAATCGGTCTCGATGAGGGTGAGGGATGAGTCTGGGTATTTCTCAAGATCGAACAATACAGTAGGTGGCTTTGTGTCGACGGTTGCCGTGGCATCAGAATTTGACACGGAAAATGAATATCCAGGAGTCCCTATCAAGGAAGTAGTCAATGTGGTTGTTGGTTCAACTGGCTGGAAGTTTGGCAAGGACATCTCGACTGAGAAGTTCCCAGATGAGTCTACTGCAGAAAGTGCCTCGTAGTTCCCGCTCCCGTATACCATCGACAATACGACAGTCAAATCTGGATTGACCTCTGCTATCGGGACTCCGGTCCCTTCGTGATAAACAGCACCACTTATCGAGAAAGAGTCCCCCTGGCCGAGATAGAGGGTAGTCCCCAGTGCTGGAATAATCGGGGCTGTGAGGTCCTCAGCGTAGATCGGGGTAGCGACAATCCTGTTATCTAGCCGCCAGGACAGTGAGCTTAGCACTTCGGACTCTATCTGATCCAGGCCGTCCTCCACCAAGACTCTGGGCTTGCAATCGAAATCTTGCTCATCGAATGGCATATCCCATGACATCTTGAAGCGGACACTCAACTCGGTCACGGATGAGGTGATGCTCTCGGTGCTTGCGCTGATCGTCTGCAGCATGCTATTGCTTGGGGTAGACAATGTTGAGGAGAAGGGTTCGTAGGAAAAGACTCCGAAGTCGCTGCCATAACCGCATAGGAATACCGTGATGTTGTCGATGGTACGGAAGCCGTTTGGCTCGTCCAAGCGAACCTTGAACGTGTGTTCCTTCCCTGGAATTAGGAAGTAGTCGATGCTGTCTTGAGTTGCCCTGTCCAGGGAGAATGTTGAGCCTCCGCCGGAACCAGACCCTAGTTCTGCTCCTGCGAATTCCACCATCACGTCCTCTGCGACTACCACGGAAGCCCAGGAGTTCTCTGCACCGGGTCCACCTCCAGTCCCGCCATCCTGGTAAGTCAGGCCAGCCCAGTCTGTCCCCTCGATGTATAGGTGTATCATTTCGTTGTCAAGTGAAGAGACATCGATGCCCATGAATTGAACTTGCTGCTCTCCGGTTAGCCCCACACTCAGATCGCTGCTCTGGGACTGGTACTCTTCTTCATCGGCTACTCCATCTCCATCCAGGTCATCTAAGCCCTCTCTCCAGTACTTCAGAGTCAGGGTTTCTCCCCTGGCTTCACCTTCACTAATTGTGATGTACGGGGAGAAGGTCGTAGGAGGTACGACCATCCCATCAACATACTCTAGGCCGATAGGTGTTTGGACTTGCATCGAGCCGGCCACGGGTGGGTTCGTGTCCACTTCGATTTCAACTATTGGGGGCGCCCCTGTAGTGTCTTCTGCCCCATTGGTGGAGCTTGATGGGCCCACTCTGAGCATCAGCGGCGAGAGCGACATCGAGCTAGCACCGCTAGATGTCGAGGCCATGCCGGAGAATTGCCCATCGTCATCGGTCTGCAGGGCATAAATGGCCCCAGAGAGGTTCAGAGCAACGGAGAAGTCGGAAGCAGATGGTCTCTTTGATTCCTGGTCTTGGAAGCGCACCGTTCCAGAAATATTTAGCATACTGCCTTCTTGTACCGGGAATGGGTAAAACAGTGTGTCGTATGTATTCGAAATCAGTCTGTCAAACTCATCTCTTATTTCGAAGGAGTCTATCTGTAGGTCGTTCTCTACAGCTTTCTCCCCTGAACTTCCACTTTGAGATGTGGCGGGCCAAATTGTGTCGCCGTCCGCGTCGTTTGCCCTAGCAACCCATGTGATGCTGTCAACATCGTCCCAGTTCCAGTCAATTTTGAATTTCCAGTGAACCTCTATGTCCACATAACCATCTGCGTGAGTTGCCTCTGAGACATAGCTAGCGCTGGCGTCAAGGGGTGCTACGGATGACCCGTGGGATTGTGAGAACTGGGGCGATACTGAACCGGACCCCCAGAGCCCGTCTGCACCATTCTCGACCTTGAAGCCGATTGTTTTTCCATCAGAAGAAGAACCAAAGAGGGTGATGTCGGCTATCTGCGAGTTGTCAGACAGGTGGTGATGGCTCGTAACTATCTCCGCGAGGTTTCCATCGGGGTAGAAGGTGTTGGGAACTGTGAACTCCCTGTTCACGAACATGAAGTCGTAGACTAAGGAGCCATCCACCGAGAACGCCCCATAGTCAGAAGTGATGCTCAGGGGAATGTCGGTCTCCTCTTCGAAATCTTCGTCGGAGATCCCTCCTAGGTAGTCCTCGATTGACGGACCTAGTCCTGAGACATTCTCGAAGAACGTGTATCCGACTCCAATAGATGAGACTGAAACGGTCTGAGCGGATGTTGATGTCACTGATAACGGAACCTCCAACCAATCCCTCCCTGTGGATGAGTCGGAATGACTGGAGCTGAGAAGACCTATGCTAGACATTTGTGCTTGACTTAGGGTGCTAGTGAATGGCGATTCGCCACTGCCACCTGAAACTGAAGCTCCAGCGATTGTAATCGTGACAGGAGCATCGAAACCATCCGAATCGGGGGCGATGCTGACGAAACCAGAGTTTACGGTCGCCGATTCGGGAATCATCACTGTAAGGCTCTCGGGGTTCGAACCATCCAGGGACAAGGAGGCGCTTCTCGATACCGAGTCTCCCAAGTCGATCCAGGACTGCCACCCCAGATTACCATATGCATAATCGTCACCACCGAACATAGGGAAGAACCATTCATCGGTCCCATCGTTAAGAACATCTATTCGAGAATTCGAGGATGGGTTGGAGAACGTTGAGGATATTCCGAGGACGTCTATCCATCCATTGGTAGGCAGATTTACTGATGCCGCGAAACCGACCTGCTGGTGTGAGAATTGTATTGTCCCGCCCTTATTCGCTGAACCCAGAGAATTGCCCAACTTATCGTAAACTGTTACAGAAACAGAACTAGAGATGTTCCCCTGGATTGTTACGCTCTTGATGGGGCGTGGGGAGAAAACGAAATCGGAGGTAATAGTCCCAGTTACTACTGTGGCATTTAGGAGGCCGTCCACAACTTCAACACCTGTACTAAGGTCCCACCCATTTTGTCCCGAATCGGCGTTCAGTATCCTCTTCCCGCCGATTGTGACGCTCTTCAAATTAGGAGTCTGTTCGATATCATCGGAACCCATGTGAACCTTCAGCCTGACCTGTGGGTACTGGTCTGAGTCGATTCCGGCGAGGCTGATGGGGAATGACAAATTTGAGAATCCGGGAACTGGGGATCCTGTGCCCCCATCCATGATAGACCCACGAATCCACCCGTCATTTGCCTGGCCCACGATATCAACAAACCCCATATTGAATCGCTTTGCATTATCCAAAGTGAACGAGGGGCTGACCCAGCTACCAGGGGCTCCGTAGTTAGAAATCTGTACTCCGGCGTTATCGATGAACCATCCGGCTAGGTTCCATATTGCGTCAGATCCGAATGCGAACTTGAACTGGACTGAGTCTCCTTTGTATGAATCTAGATTAGCCCTAAGGTTAGTCATCTGGCTGGTTGAAGACCAAGAACCGGACGATGCTGTTCCGGTGCAGTGGTCAACTGAAAAGATTGACATTCCTGCCAAATTATGCCCAGCACCAGAATATGATGTACTCGAGTACCAACCGGGATCGAAATGCAGCCAACTGCCGCCGTTTATCTTGATGAATACCGCACCTCCATCCCAAGAGGCTTCGGAGCAGGACCAATGGTCAAATGTGAGGTATGAGGTACCATTCATTGGTATGTCATAGACGGGCGAGAATAGCCTAGCCTCATTGATTCCGTTCTCATAGAGACCAGAGAAACCGATTCCGTACGCATACGGGAAAGAAGCGGTCGTTGGAGGTCCCGAGTTAGAAGAGACTCTGTTAAGGGTGAATTTGCATTTGTCAGAACTGCACGTTCCGCTGGTAGACCGGGACCATCCCGGAGCATCGGAAACCGAGGGGGTGTTGGCTGATGAGTCTTCGAAACCGAGCATCAGGGAACTCTCCCCCTTGGGGATAGATCTGTAAATCCAGTCATCGGGAGAGGGGTTCCCTTGGGAATCTTGCCGCCCGTAGTGAGACATCGTGGAGGAGGAGTTGAATTCATCGGCGAACAAGGCATTGCCGTCATAGTCTACTACTCGGAGATGGGAAACTGTCAGACCCTCCCGTTCGTCTTGACTAGTCCCCCCATAATTGAATGAGGAACTCGTATCAACAACGATCCTGATGTCCACACTGGATTGGTCCTGGAATCCCGATGGTATGCCGAATGAGACCAGTGTAAAGTCGTTGCTCTGATCGCCGTACGATTGTCCGTTGTCGGCAGTGTACCCGTTTCCAGGAATTGCTCCTGATCTTACGGCGCAATCTGACGCGGTGCTACTTGTACTTGAGGAGATGTCGGCCCATGTGTTCCCATTCAACGAAAGTTCGACGCATGTGTTGTCACTAGTTCCACCCTCCAGATCCCATTCCATGTTGAACTCAATCGTGGAGGTGGAATTGGTTCCCGTCAGATCGAGGTTTCGCTCCAGTATCCCATATGCATTTGCGTTGTAGGTGCAAGAGGTAGCTGTTGTGGTGTAGCAACCGTGATGCCAGACATCCAAATCTACTCCCTGATTGATAATGTTAATGTTGTCGATGAACCAGCCGGGCCTTTCGTTTACGGCATCTGGATGGGTCCAGATTAAGAATCTGAACTGGATCTTATCGGAGTCATCTATGCCTGAAAGTGATGAAATTGAGAAATTGCTAGTAACCCATCCACTGTGAGATGGAGAGGCAAATACTGGTACGGGTGAAGTCGCCCCGTTTGGAGTTGGAGCATCTGTAGAGAGGGTGCTAGGATAACCGCCCTGTGGCTCAATGAAGTTCCACTCACTCCATGTGGAGTCTGATTTTAGGCGGTATTCCACCCAAGTACCATCCCCCCCTCCGGAGGAAGTGCTGTCTACATGGTACCAGTGATCGAAGGTTAGGTAGTATGAGCTAATGTATTGGCCTGTTGGAACATCCTGAGCTGGAATAAGAAGATGCCCGGACGTTCCTGCCGGAACGGGTTCTCCGGGGAGGGTCCCAGCGGAAACAAGACCTTGCGTGGATGAAGAGGGGACGACGCCGTGCGTGAGAGTCTGTTCACTGCCGAAAATACTTCCATTCATTTCTTGAAATGTCGTAGCCCCCCAAAGTTTACTACCATGGCAAATAAAGGTAGTATCCGAAATCTCAGAGTCATCCAGATTCCTATTCCCATTCAAATCTAGGCCCGCTAGTAGCTTTTTTCCCGCATATGTGCAATTATCCCCACTGGGCTCGGAAATGATGTCTACCTCGTACTCATAATAATCCCCGAGAATGGAAGTTACATCGCCTCCAGAACCGCCAGAGTCACTGATAACAATAGTTGGAGAAGAGGCGTAGTTTGAACCGCCATCTGTTACTTCCACAGAGTGTATGACGCCAGTAGAGTAGACATTTGCTGTCAGTGTTTCCCCAGTCCCGTTTGCCACGCCAACTGCAATAACGTCTGAAGACTGATACCCGGCCCCGGGGGAGTCGATTGTAATCGATGTGATCGCTCCACTGGTGTCAACCGATCCAACAGATGCCTGAGCACCGGTTCCATCGCACTGGCACTGTATAAAGACCTGATCAGAAGTGTCGAATCCGGAACCGCCGTCGTTAATTGTGATGCTCTCTATTCCAGAGCTCACAGCATATGTCCCTGAGAAACCCGTCCCGCCCCCCCCTGTGGCTGATAGGTTTCCGGAGACATATCCGTCCCCTGGGTCGTCGATTGACAAGGAAGTGACGACGTCGCCATTAGCGAAAGTCTCACAGTAGAATATGGTCTCGATGATTTCATCGTCATCCAGTGTCTGGTCAAAGTCGTTATCTAGGCCATGATCGATGTAGTCCCCTGATGACCCGCCGCAGTCTGACAGGTTAGTAGACGAGGATTTGACGAATACCCTTTGCCATCCTGGAGAGTACTGATATGCAGAATTGAGGGTTACTTCGATTTCGCCTACATCGAATGTGCTTACATTGGAGCGTGTCCCGTCGTCCTTTAGGACCATCTCGCCCTCATCATTCAATTCAACCCCAACTAGATTTCCAGAGGAAAAGTCATCTTCGTCCCAGGTTATCCCAGAATCGGAAGAAGAAGGCAAAGGGGAGTTAGTTACGTGAACCCATCCATCCATGATTGTAGAGTTGGTGGGGACTGTGAACCCATCTACTACCGTGGGGGTTCCTTCGCTGTTGATTATAGAAGGCCCGGACCAATTTGAGACTCCAGCATATGAAATAGGAGATAGAATCATCATTAGGGTCATTACGATTGCAAGTCTAGCGCGTTCACTGGGCATACTTATGCTGTGCATTGTATCAGTTATGAACCAATCTACATAACAACCCAATAAGTGACTTTTGGGTGGAGCCACTGGGGGGAATTGAACCCCCGACCTTCGCCTTACCAAGGCGACGCTATACCTCTAAGCCACAGTGGCAGCGCGGCGACGACCGAAGGGGGTGGTTTAATCGTGGCGACTATCCATAGACGGGCCGTCTTCGTACGTCAGGGTGAAAACCAATGGGTTGGTGCGCCCCAGTAGCCGAGGTCGCATAGCCCGGTATTGCGCGGGCCTGGAAAGCCCGTGGGATTTTTCCCTCGCGAGTTCAAATCTCGCCCTCGGCGCCAATATGCTCCAAATTGATGCCAATCACAACACTCAGGGGATGAGTTTCTTATTCAATGTCAATGGCCTGAGAAGAACATGGAGCAGGCGGGAGAGGGTGATTCGGTGGATAACGAAGAACGCCTGATGGATAGGTTGAGTGATTACTCGATTGGAAATAGGTTCTCCCAAGTGAACCAGCGACTTAGCATACTTGATTTGCTATTGACGGAAATAAAATACAATATTCTCCTAGTTAGTAAATTCTGGGGAGTAAAAGAAGGAGTTATGGTTGGCTTGTTCGTTGCTGGATTCTTTCTAGGATCATGGGACCTTGGGGTTGGGGAGATTTCAAGCGGTGGGGACTACAACAGGTGGGGAATCCTAGGAGGAGAGGATAGTGGTTTCTTACACATGAAGGACCTAGCTCTGATACTTTCCTTACTTTCGATAATTTGCTGGGTAGGATTCGTTGTTATGCTCTGGAATAGTTATCCAATTATGAGGGAGAACATGGTCTACCTCCTAATCGGGATGGTTTTCATTCAATTTGGCCATATCAAATCACATGCGGACAATCCTTCTTTTCCGTTGGATTCAGGAATTGGCGGTTGGGTCTGGATCGTAGTTTCTAACCTAGTGATGCTATTTCTATCGATTTTTGTTGTTAGGAGGGCCGTTGTTGAGACGAGAGACATACATGTCCAGAGGAAGCACTTCCACCCTGACCCAAGAGTAATAGACAGAGCATGGAAGGATCATAGCCTACTAGCTTGGAGTCTTGGAATTGCTGTATGGATAATTGTGCTCAATATCAGCTTCTGGAGTAGCGCCCATTCCATAGCCCCGAGCCCGGGAGATTTGGACTTCAGCTATTCATTGGTGTTTCTACACATTTTTTCTGGCATTGTGGCAACATTTCTGCTCCTAGGAATAGTCTGGTTTCCCGAATTCATGCTTGGTTCGACTGAAGCAAGAATCCAGACATCCCGGGCACGCGAGGTTTCGGGAGAAGTCTTCGAGCCAAAGAAGGCAGAACAAGGCAAATGCCCGGTTTGCAACCAAAATACAAATGCCATTCAGGAGACGACCGGAGAGATCATCATTCCCTGTGAATCGGGTGACTGCTCTGGGAAGGGCGTGACTGGGTCGGAATGTGAACAATGTGGAATTAGGATTCCATCGAGAGTTGTTTGTGCGAACTGCGGATCCAATACTCCCGTAGGGGGTCACTTTGGTAGGGTTGAGGCTTGGTGAAGGGTCAGACTGACGAAATTATAGATCCTGAAATCGGTGATTTCGAAGATTTATCAAGGAAAGATGCGGGGAGAATGGTTGTCGCTTTCAGCCTATCACTACTCATTATTCTGGCGTCGTCCATAACAATACTGTACATTTGGAAGGGGGATGATCTGGTTATCGAGAGGCCTTCCTCGGCCCTATTCTCTTGGGAGATGGAATACAAGAGTTTGACTGGGGTGAGCAATCAATCACTATCTGGACTTAATGGCAACGGCGTTGTTCTATGTGTCGTCGACTCAGGAATAGACCTCAGTCATCCTGATCTCAGAGATCTTGTGCTTAAAGGGTGGCTAGATTCTGTGAATGGAATCGATGAGCCCTATGATGACGAGGGTCATGGAACTGCTATGTCTGGGATTATTGTAGCGGATGGAGGCCTGAAAGGGATTTCCAGGGGAGTGGACCTACTAGTTGCTAAGGCGATTGATAGCGAAGGCCAGGGAGATGCCAGTTCGGTTGCAAATTCTGTAGACTGGTGTGTCCAACAGGGAGCTGACATAATTTCACTGAGTCTTGGTGGGGGACAGAGTTTCGGATCTGGATTTTTCACTACCGACGAATTGGAACAATCAGTGGATGAAGCACTGGATAGCGGAGTCTTCGTAATTGCTTCCGCGGGAAATGACGGCGAAGACGATGATGGTGATGTGGGTTCACCGGGATCTATGGAGGATGTCATTTGTGTTGGTGGAATTTCTCGTACTGGAGGAATCTGGTCAGGCAGCTCCGAGGGAGACAACGACGGAAGGTTGTGGCCAAATCCAATTCTCCCCAGAAGTAATCCCGATAAAAAGCCAGAGATAGTAGCACCTGGGCACGAAGTACCAGTACTGATGGCATCAGGAGTAGGGAACAGCGGATGGTGGGGGTGGTCCAGTGGAACTTCCGCTGCGACGGCGTGGGTCAGTGGCTCTCTAGCACTCTTGTTGCAGGATGACCCGGAACTTCAGAGGGAGAATTCTTCAGGCAGGGAATCGATAGAGGGGGTCAAAGTGGCAATTACACAGGCCTCGCAGATGATGGATGGCCAAGACTCCCATGATGATCACTATGGCTATGGGCACCTCAGGATAGACAATCTAGTCACACATTTTGATGATGAGGGCTAGAGATTCTTCAGAAGAGCGACTAAAGTTCCACCCGTCAAATCTGTAAATCCAACGGAGTCACTTTCATTGATTCTTTTAATTAGTTCAATCCATTCATTGAACGACTGTACCTTCAACTGGGCAGGAGTTGGTTCCAGGTCATCGAAAAAATCGCCCACGTTCCCAGTGGGTACGGTTGGTTCCAGAAGAAGAACAAGGCCACCAGGAGAGACCAAATCGAAAGCAGCTGATGCAGCTGCAACCCTTTCCCCTTCAGGCAAGTCAATGAGTATCAGATCAAGAGGCATCGGGAGTATTGAATTCACAGAGTTCTCAGGAATTGCGATGTTTGAAGCTCTTGATGAAGAAGTCTCGGCAAACACCTCTTGCCATGCCATGGAAATCGACTGCGCCCAACCTTCTGCCTCGTATCTCCTAATCAGTCGGTCTATTATCACACAAAACCTAGTCCCTGGTTCAATAATCCTGAAGGCATCTGGGGGATAAATAGGGCCTTCTCTGGCATTCTGATCACTATTGGACCATAGGTCGAACAGCCAGGCAGATAGATGCCCTATTCCTCCGCCGACAAGAGTGGCGTTCCTAGGTTCGATTCTAGAGCATACGTCCCTGATTCTAGCCCTCACAGATCTAGGCAACAGTGGTATGTCCATGTGAAGCATCTGCTCCCCTATGCTGGAAGCAATCTCTGGCTCGGACTGATCCCTCTCGAGATTCTCTGAGAGAAGACGCGCCATGACATCAGCATCTGACATCTGGGGGAGGCCATTGCCATTGCTGCCATCACTCACGGTTCACTCTGACGAGTGTTACTCTTCAATAATACTCTAGGATGGGTTGAATACCCTGTCTCATCACGATTAAACATGAGTGATGAAGACGAGGGTGCCTTTTCCGAATGCCCTAGTTGCGACGAAGTGACTGATCATTCGATAATCAAGAAGACCCCTCGAGGAGGGGGGGAGGATTTCTTGGTCAGATGCATAACATGCTCATTTGTTCATAAAATAATGATTCGTCCTCCGAAGCCAGTGATGGTGAAGACTACTTTGTCGGATGGGAGGGAGAGTTTCGGTGTAGAAATTGAGGTCGACGAGGATGAGGAGATTTCTGTTGGCGATATGTTCGAGCATGAGGAAAGAACTTGGATGGTTACAAGAATTGACAATAATGATTCACGACCAGAGAAAGCCCTCAGTGCGTCTAAGATTTTCTCAATGTGGGCGACCAGATCTGATAAGACCATAGTGGGAATTACTATGACCAGTGGTGAGATTAGTGAATCTGGGAAACTGGAATGTGAACCAGACAGAGTCTTCTCTTGTGGGACAATAATTGACTTCGCAGAATCAAGGTGGAGGATTAGGGCAATTCATACGGGCAAGGGCAGGACACTAACTGGGAGCAGGGTTGCAAATGAGATTCGTAGAATATACTTACACCCCCAGCACAAAGAGTATTGGTAGGGCTAGTCATCGCCCAATTTTCCAGAAATGTTTGTCTCATCTTCGAACTCAGACTCATCCATGTCTTTCTGCCTAAGGCGAATCACCGAAAGGGTCAGCAAACCGATTAGCAAGACTACGGCCAGAGACAGGGTTGTCACAATGAAGCTGGAATTCTCCCCCTCTGGGTCATTCTCATTTTGGGCCTCAGAGCCAAGGACGAAGATATGAGCGACTAGGTTTGTCGATGCATCATCGTCAAGAATTGCCCTTACCATTACTGTCTGATTCCCCTCAATCTGGTTTCCCGGGAGATATTGGAGTCTGTCGACAAGCATTGTGTGGCTAATGCCAATAATTGAGTCACCTTCGGAGAACCCTGGGTGGCTCATCCAGTTATCCCTCATATCCCAAGTCCTCCATTGTACCTCCATCGGAGAACCCTCTACGGAAACAAGGAATGATTCTCCAGGAGATATGTTGATTCGATTTTCTTCAGGGATTTCTTCGTCGATGCTCAGATTGAGATCTGTGTTTAGGCCGTAAACGTAGTTGGCAGCTTCAAGAAGTGCGGGCAGACCTTCGACGTGTCCGTGACCATAGACGTTGTTCTGCCGGTTCTTAGGGATGAGGTCCTCAGCACATGGCTCATTCGCTAGCATGTAGTGGCACTGCCGATATGTGGATGTCTCCTGCATAATGTTACGGATATCAAAAGGAGAGAGATCTGGATTTGCCTGGTACATTAGAGCAGCAAGGCCGGCTGCACCGGGTGTGGCCATGCTAGTGCCTGAGTAACCTACGTATCCGTCACCGGAATTGGCCTCCGGAGCCATTACACTCGAGCCTACAAATGCGATGTTGGGCTTCACCCTCCCTTCTTCGGTAGGTCCTTGGCTCGAATAGACTGCAATAGAAGTGTCCTTGTCTAGGGCGCCAACTGTTATCACGTCCTCAGCAGAACCAGGAGTCCCGATCTGGGCACTTACTGCTGAGTTTCCTGCAGCAATGAACAGTGCCACCCCAGATCTAACCATTTCATTGGCCATCCTGTTTACGCTTTCCTCCTCACTAGACGTCCACTCAATTAGTCCGAAGCCACCAAGGCTCATGCTAGCCGCCCTGATATTGAAATCGTGTCTCTTGTCAACGGTCCACTGCATACCAGCCATAACGGTTGCAAATGAGCCTGAGCCCCCCTCATCTAGGACCTTGACTCCAACCAACTGGGCCTTTGGTGCGACACCGACGTACTCGTAAGTAGGTGCACCGGTCCCGGCAGTAATCCCAGCACAGTGGGACCCATGCCCCTGATCGTCATATGCCTTCACTTCGGTGCCATTGGTCTTGTCTGGATGGTTCACTGCGTCGTAGAATGCGATTACCTTCGAGTCATTTGTTGAATTGTCGTCATCCATATCGTCGAGTCCAACGTGTTCTGAATCTATCCCAGTATCAATGATGGAGACTACACTCCCCTTGCCCGTGTAACCTGTATCCTCCCAAATCATTGGGATCCCATGTATATCCTTCACGTCATTCATTTGAATTGTTAGAATTCCGTCTAGTTCGATTAGGACAACCCCCGGAAGAACTGATAATTCCACGATATCATCCACTGCTACTCTTCCAGCAATGCTATCGATTAGATGGAAACGAAATTGAGTTCTAAAGTCGACCTCACGCTCTAGCATCTCCTGATCCTCGAACGTGGGCTGATGATCAAAATCTACGATCACGCTAATCGTGTCATTCGTGTCCACCCAGTCATGGAGATCACTCTCAATTGCGACCCAAATCGCGTCATGTATCCCATCCCGATCCAAATCCATCGATGTTGACTCCCACCATGGAGAATCCTCTGCCGAGTCCGAGACGGCCGCGGTGGATGAGGAAAGGGGAAAGGAAACCAAGACTACGAGAATAGCTATCGAAGCGGGTCGCATGATTCATTCGAGAAGCGTTCAGACTTGAATCAGACGGTTCCAAGACTATTGGACTGTGGCATCATTGCCGAAAGAGGAGCAATAGGGGCAATGTTCCCCGATTACGTAGTATTCGGAGTTCTGCTCATCCAATGACAATGGTTCTCGGCACTTGAAGCACATCTGAATGTCAGTCTCTGTCAGTTCAGAATCTAAAGCAACACGTTGATCGAAAACGAAGCAATCCCCTTCCCAGTATGAACCTCCGCATTCTTCGAAATACCCGAGAATACCGCCTTCAAGTTGCTTAACATCCTCAAATCCAGCATTCAGCATGACTGCGGATGCCTTCTCACATCTGATTCCGCCGGTGCAATACATCACTACGGTCTTTGACTTGTACTCCTCGGGGAGGGATTCGATGGCATTTGGGAAATCTCTGAATGAAGAAATGCCTAGCTCAAGAGCGCCCTCGAAGGATCCAATCCTAGTCTCATAGTCGTTCCTCGTGTCCAAAACCAGGATATCTTCCCCTTCATCCATGAGGTGCTTGAATTCCATTGGTTTGATATATGCTCCCGTAAATTCGGATGGCTTGATTTCAGACATCCCTAGCGAGATAATCTCGTTCTTCCTCTTGACGAGCATGCGACGGAAGGGTTGGTAATCAGAACGACTGAATTTTATTGGTATCCCAGAGAATCTCTTATCCGACTCCAGATACTCGATGAATTCACTCACTGATTCCTCAGAACCTGCTAGAAAGAAGTTTATCCCATTGGGACTCAATAGAATAGTTCCCCTGAGTTCCAAAGAGGTGCACCTCTCCATGAATGGGTCACGTAATTCGTCCCGGTCGTGAAGATCGACGAATCGATATCCTGCGATGTTCAAAATCTGGTCGCTCACGATTCATTGCGAGGCGTTTCCGTGTAAGAAACTCTGCATCATCTTCGATTAGTCCAAGGCATCAAAAGCGACTTAGTGACATGTACTGCGACTCCAGGGTTTTCTCGGAGTCTGCGCATCCCATACTCATACCATTTCTCACCATATGGCAAGTAAATCCTTGTCCTATGTCCTTTCTTGGAAAGATCCCTCCTGATGTTTCCCCTCACCCCCAAAAGGAACTGAAATTCGTAGCCCGGCCCCTTTCCTTTTCTCATCGGAACTGGAGGATTGTGGCGGGGGTCTTCCTTTCCGGGGCCGAGACCGCGGGATTCCAGTGACTTCAGGGCATGTTCAATTACTGGAATATCATGAGAGGCGATTGCTGTATAGGAGCCGGAATCCAACATCAGATCGACAGCACGATTAGTTGAATCTACGATGTCAAGGTAGCTTGTGTATGAGATTTCTGGAGGTTCTAGGTATATCCCCTTGCAAATCCTAAAATCTGACTTTGCACCCAGTAATTCACTAATTCTCGAGATATCATCTGGAGTTCTGAACATCCTCCCCTGGAGGACGACACCTATGTTCTCTAGACCCTGATTCTGAATTGATATTGCCGCATCTATTGTTGCCTGGGTAACTCTGTTATCTTCCATATCTAGCCTAACGAAGATGTCGTCTTTCGCCGCCTTTCGTACTATTCTTTCAATGTTTGAGAGGGCTGATTTCTCGTCGATAAGGAGGCCAAGGGCAGTTGGTTTGATTGAGATGTTGGCATCGATTCCGCTATCTGCGATTGAATCGATGACAGATTCATACTCATTGATGAACCATGATGACTCGTCGATGGACTTAATCTCCTCTCCCAGAACGTCAATCGTGAAGCATGCACCCTCTGACGAGAGTTCCCTCATCAATTGAAGTGCCTGACCTAGGTTTTCTCCAGCAGTGTACCTCTTAGCGACCCATCCTACAATGAATCTCGGAGCAAAGGGAAGGAACGTGACGATGGTTCGGCCGAAGAGACCCATGCCTTCCACAGCGTGACTAGAGACTTGACGATTACGGGGGGCAAATTTGCTTTCCCCGTAGAACTGGTACTCCAAGTTCGGAAAGAAGGGTGGCCAATGCGGATCTTTGCCACCCCTTGAATGACTTACGATCTAAGTGAGCGAAAATATCCCCCCCAGGGAATGCAAGCCTGGTCGATTCCACTGCAGTTCGAACAGAGTGAGCCCACGGGCCCTGTGGAAAGGGTTTGTCCGCCTGCTCTTCTTCGAAGACAATTGCATAGTTAGCCAAGATGTGACCAACCCAGACATCTGAATCAGAGATCACAGCTTTGTGGCGAGGGGCATAGTGCCCGCCTCCAAGGCCAATCATTACACTACCACGCCCATTCCAATCCGTCTTGGCAGAGCGTTCTGACATCCCCAGACAAAGGGCGATTGTCTTCGACCACACCCTAGCAGCTCTGACATCTTCCCATTGTTCTAAGGTTGAGCCTATTTCGAGATATAGCGTGGGGGCTACCAGAACCGGGCCATGGTGAGTAGCCTCTAAAGTGAGGTCGTACTCATTTTCGAGATGTTCTTCCTTGGCTATTCTGCACATATTTCTGAATAATTCTCCGAATCTCGTAGAAGGGGGGACGGCCGTACCGGTTATTCCTCCTGATCGAGCCTTTTCACCGTGTGGAAATTCACCTGGGACCCCTATTGCATGGAGGGTCAGGGCAGGGGTCTCTGATGCGGAAACGTGTCTTGAGAGGACTAAAACCTCGTCTACGATTGATCCGGTCAACGATGAGTGGGAAGCATCAATCCCGTCTGCCCAGATGTGCAAATCATCAATCAAAAGTGCCTCGACATTGCCGCACGAATGCCTAGTAACCTGGCCATGTTCAAATTCTCGTGTGGCCCCCCACCCCCTTATGCTCATTAACTCCGCCAGTATATTCATCGATGCAGGGTCTTCTGAGGAAGCAAGGAGCAGTGAGACCATGCCCTGTGATGGCGACTGCATCTTCAATATTCTCGGGCACTCTTTCAATAGTTGTTCTTCTTCGGGAGCCTATGAGGGGGAGCGAGGTTGATTTTTCCCCGGTTAGAATCTCCAGAGGCAGTGAAATCCACGTTTTGTCTGGAACTCAGGGGGAACTAGTGAAGATAAATCGAAAGGGAGGGGTCTTAGAACCCGTTTCGACCCCATTTCCAACTCCAATAATTGATGGTTTGATCATAGACCAGATCTGGATTGGGATTTGGTTAGATAGGGAATTCAGGCAAGCTAGAATGGCTGCTCTACCTATCGATATTGCGTGGGAGAACGGTTCCAGCAGAGAGGAGTTGCGTACCGCGATTAACTCCCATAAGGGATCTGATTTAGTTCCCCCCAACTCATTGTGGCACAGGGTACTGGACTCGGAACCAATGAAGATGGGGAAATCTGGAGATAATGTGGTTTTTGCCACTGTTTCAGGAATTTATATGATAGGCGTCCAGGCAACTGAGGTTTGGAGAGGTCTGCTACCTAGGTGGCCTTCTATATCCAGTATTTCCGCCTACGACAAAATAGTCGGGATTGTGGAATTTCCAGGAGGGATATCAATTTGGTCCAAGGCAGGGGGGGTGTCGGTTCTAGATCGCACTAATGGCCTAGAGATTTTCTCCAGAGTAATTGACTTCGGAGACAGTGTTTCCGGCGTAATTTTTTCTGATGATGGAGGATGGTTTGTGATGCTCCATGAGGGATCAATTGCAATAATGGACAAAATAGAGGGCGAACAGCGAATCTACAGAACCGGAAGCCCGGTATTGGATGCCGAGTTCGAGAATGGTGACTGGAGATGGACTGGATGGAGGCAAGATGGTTTCCTATCTAGTACGGGAGTAAATATTTCAGAAAGAGAGAATGTAGGCATCGCCATAATGGATGGGATGGTATTGGCAAATGATGGCTCGTGGAGTGGCTTCCAGAACTATTCTGAGTCGTCGGTTATAGAATGACCACACTTGCCGCAGACCTTTCTATCGCTGTGCTCGCCCATAAAAACCCCAGGTCCGCAAGTGGGGCACTCTGTACCCTTCCTGACTAGTTCCCCATCTTCTACAGAGTATTTTGATGGCTTTGAATTCTTCCACTTCTCCCCAGAACCACCCATCAAGACTCATCCTCCTCTCCGGCTTCCTCGGGTTCTGGTTCCGCGGCCTTTTTCTCCTTTGATTCGGTTTCATTCAATGACTTGTGCCTTTCAATGACATAGTCCGGCTCAATTGAAGCCGACTCTGCAGCACCGTATATCAGAGCCATACCTGATGTTCTGGACATACCGAACCTAGTGTTGACATTCTTGACGAAAACCAGTTTCTTATCGGCCCCAGGTTCGGCCTTAGCTGCTGCATCGACCATCTGTGATAGGGATGGGGTGGACTCTCCAGAGTGATTCCACTGGAATGTCAGTTCGACTCTGTCAAGCACTGCATTTTCCTTTCTCTCAATGACTTCCACATTTCCACCTACCTGATATTTACCTTTAGGGCATAACTTCCGGGCCTATCGATCTGGAGCCTCTTGGCGACTTCTGATCTGTCTGGATGCATTATCACAACAAGCCCCTGCCAGTCAGTGGTCACGGGGGCACTGGGGCAGTAATTGCACTGAGGGGGATCTGACTTCTTCTCAGGATCCGGGAGTATCATGTTGCACTCCCCACATGCGAATGGTTGCTTGACCATGTTATTCATCCCCTCCGACCCAGTCGAATGAGCCAAGCCCATCCATCTTGCAGTTTAATCCAATCTTACTTGAACGAGGATCATTGTGGTTGATCGACTTGGAAACAATCCTTGATCTGACAAATGACCCTTCTTCCAAATTCCTGCCACTCTGAGAACCCTCGATCCTCTTGACTCCCAAGTTAACCTGAATTGGTTCGTCAAGAATCTGAGACTTGTGTAGTAGAGCCTCCATGGGACCAATCCTCACAAAGGCACCGTACTCCGATACCTCGGAAACGGCCCCATCGACAACCTCATTGTTGTCCATCGAGAAAACCAGCGCCTTGAATCTAACATTCTGGTAAATAGCACCATCTCCGTGGATTATTTTTCCTCGGCCAACGGCCTCATGATCGAAAGTCAATAGTGTGAAGTTCTCATCCTCGTCAAACCTGCACTCAAATGCATCGTGAGCTAACTCATCTATGTGGTCTTCTAATCGGCGGCCTCTGCGAATGTACTCTGCAGGTATGCGGATAGTTGACTCTCTTGTCTCAAGGGTGTACATTCTTTTTCCTCCTATGCGGAACCCTTCCTGAAGCCGGACAGAGGTGGGAGTCGCCTCCCGTCCCTCATCGGCCATGCCTCTGGAGGAGAGGTCCGTGCGACCCGGCCACCGACCCCTCCTGTATAAGCACAACGGACTGGAAGATTTGCCCGGCTACTTGGTTTGCCCATCAGACCGTAGGTCTGAATGTGGGTTTGGTGCGAATGTTCAAGTGGACTCTAGATTGCATCTCAGATTCTGATGGTGCCAGCAACCTTAGTGCAAGCGTCGCGTCGCAAAGCGATTTGCGCCATAGTGGTTGCATCTCTACTAGCAACTCCGCTGGCAACCACTAATCTAGATCCGTTCAAAGAAGAGTTCCTTGGAGGGGACCTAGTTGCAATAATGGGCACGCAAGGCGGGGAAGACGAAGTTTGGATAGATGGGGGCCAACCCTGGCCTCAGTCTGGCAGAACCGCATCTAGGATTGCAGACATCCCCAATCATGAACCATCCGGTGGAGCAGGTACGGGAAACCCTGCCGACTCTGAATCGCTTCTGTCGATTGTGGAGCCAGCGGTGAATTGGGCCTATGGCTCATACTCGATCGGGACTGATTCTCTTGCAACCCCAGTTGCTGATTTATCTGGTTCTATCGAAGTGGGCCCTGGGGCAGCACAGAGATGCGGAGAGAGTTCTCTGTTCACAGTATTGGTCCAAACTGAGGATGTGTCGGGATCGGACCACAGCATACTCCGTCTAATTGAGGGAGAAGACGCTGAGCTCTCATGGCAGGTTGATTTGGGGGAAACTGAGAAAATAAAGGCGGCTCCGCTGATAGTGGATATCGATGAAGATGGGAAGGCCGAGATTCTAGTCGCATATGATGCCGGGGGGTCATTGAACGTAGATGCCTGGTCTCCGAGGCTCTCATGCACGGTTACAGGGTGGTCATACTCGGGACATTCGGAGGAGTTGCTTTGGTCATGGAATGATGACTCTCTGATGATTAGCAGTGACGAGGGGCCGTACACAAGTGGAATTCTTGGCGGGCACAAGCCTACCACTCAACCCCTGCTTGCCGACATTGATCTAGATGGAGATGCTGAATTGGTCATCGCTGCTATAGACGAGATTTCTGAAGACCCCGTTGTCCTCGCTTTGCCACTACAGGTAAATGGGACCCCAAATTCAATTTGGGAAGTAGCATTGAGCAAAGGCAGTCACCCCTCCGATCCGGCTTTCGCCCAGGTTGACGACGATACTGGATACGTGATTCTGACTACTATTGAGGCGAACAATGGCGGGATGTGGGTTTGGAAGATAGATTCAGAAACTGGGAGTTCGACCTGGCAAGGTGGACTGTCGCTGAACAACCTGGATGGAGATACTAATTCGCCCCACATCAGACTTCCCGGCCCCATTATCGCAAACCTAGATTCAGATGAGGACCCAGAAATAATCATTACAATTCCTAGTGATGCTGATGGCTCAACAGCGGTAGATGGGGCTGAATTCAGGGGGCTGGAGATATCCGATGGTTCTCAGTTGTGGGAATTCGATGCATCCAATGGCTTCGCTGATGCCCCCCCTACCGCGATTGACACCAATGGCGATGGGACTCATGATAGGGTGTGCTGGAATACATGGTGGCAGACAACAACGGATAGGCATGGTGCTGCTGGATGCCATGACGTTGGTGGGAGCACCCCCAATCAAGAATGGGCCCAGGACCTAGAGCAGAGTAGTGGCAATCCAAACGACGAGATTGCGGTAGCTGCCCCCACATGGATGGATATTGATTCCGAAGATGAGCCAGAGTTGCTGGTTTCCTATGGAAGATCACTTTGGGCTTTCGATGGCTCGACGGGTTCACCTGCGGGAATTAACTCAGAGTGGTCGGACGAGATTGAGGTCGAACATAGGACCTGGTCATCCCCTTCCTTGGCCGATGTTGATGGAGACGCAACTCTCGACATAGTTCTTGGTAGCATGGTGGTTTCAACGGCAATGCCCGATGTAAGGCCATTGACGGATGGCAGGGGAATAGAGTTCAATCCGAGTGCCCCGGACCCGGGGGAAGATGTCACAGTTACCGTCTACATCGAGAATGCAGGAACGGCTGAGACTGACGAGGTTGTAGACGTAGCCCTATATGCCAATGGGGAGAAGGTTGGAGGGGCCGGAATTTCGTCCATGACCCCAGTGGAGCCCAGTGGAACTGGCTCGTTCTCATCCTTTAGCTTAGAATGGAGCGGGGGATTAGGGGAACACACGTTCGAATTAGTTCTGGATCCATACCTCAACTTGAGCCAAACAAGATATGACAACGATATCCAGGTTCGTACGCTTTCCATAATCCCGACTTACAATGCATCATTCGAAATCCCGACCGAGCCTCTTCGAATCGACCCCGGCAGTGAGGGTTATGCAGAATTTGGAATTAGGTCTACGGGGAGGCTGGCAGGAGCTTGGTCGCTAGACGTGGATGATTCTTCGCTGCCAGACGGGTGGACGTGGGAAGACGAGACTCCCGAGGGGATCATCTCAGTGGAGATTGACGTAGATGAGTTATGGAGTCCTGTTCTCAAAGTTGTTTCGCCCTCAGAAGCTTTGGGCTCAGATTCCGGTTTCCTGACCCTCACACTCTCGCATGATGACGGGTCTGCTGAAATATCCGCCAACATCCCAATAGAAGCGAACAGGACCAGGGGGATGTCACTTAGAGGCCCTGACGGGACGGCTCAGAGTACAGGTTTAGGACTGGTGTCCGAAGATGCTAGAGCTTGGTTGATGATTGAGAACGTCGGTAATGCGGCTGAGGAACAGATTGCGGTATCATGGGATGGCACCGATTGGGGCTCTGACCTCAGAATTTTTGACCCCAATGGGGATGAGATTAGCGCACTTTCCCTTGGCCCGGGTGAGATGAAGGAGGTGACGGCGAGACTGGCCGTACCGAGCGACACTAGTCCCGGGGAGAGCGTCAGCACCCCACTAAGCATGTGCGTCGGCTCTGGGGAAGAGCAAGAGTGCAGTCAGATCCAACTAGATTTCTTTGCTTCTAGATCGACCGTACAACCAAGCCACATCAGATCTGTACCCACTCAGAACCTGACTTGGGAATTATTGGCGGACTTGCCCGAGGACGATGGCCATGTTAATTGGTCACTGATCGATTCTGGGATGGCCATCCAAGGCTGGTCATGGACCGGGGGAGGGCATCTATCAGTCACGGGTGATGAGATTTCCCTGTCGGGAGATCCTGGTTCGAGAGTTAGTGGGACGCTTTCTCTTGACCTTCCAGAGGATGCCCGTCCTTCTTTCCATCTCTTTGAGGACAGTGGGGGTACGACGGGTTCTGAGTCACCATTGTCCCTTTCAATCGAGGTTCTGCAGATTCACCGAACTGGTTTGGAAATCAACTCCCCCACGACACAGCCATTCGTAGTGGACGTGGAAGACTCTAACCTGGTTGTGCTACGTCTTGAGAATCCTGGAAATGGCGATGATTCATACTCACTCTCCCATGAACTAGTCCTCGACGAGAACATCACTTCCGACCCAGGGATCGAGGTTTCTTTCTCCAGCAACCCAGTTGAGCTTGGCGCGGGTAGTCTCAGGACTGTCCCAGTTAGCGTGACATTGTCTGAAGACGCGCCGGCCAGAATCCCCATTTCCGTCTCTTTCACCATGACTTCACAGGGCAATGATACGGTGTCTGAGACGAAAGTGGTGATTTTCGAAGTCAGGCAGGACCATAGATGGGAGGTCGACCTACTGGACGATGGCTCTCCGATCAATGGTTCGACCTTCCTGCTATCCCCGGGAGAGAGCAAGGCGATGTCGATAAATGCCACAAATACGGGGAACTTGGTTGATGACCTATCTCTCTTTGTTGAAACCCAGTTGTTGCTGACCGGTTCGGATTCATCGCAGGACTGGAAAGCAAACGGAAGCTCTTCCACGGGAGTTGCAGTCAACGAAACCGAGTCTCTGTCAATCTCAGCTTCCGTGCCTGAGGATTCTTGGAATGGGTCGATTATGAGAGTGAACGTAATCGCTGATGCCAGGAATGAAGTGGTCTTGGAATTCCACTTCTTCGTCGAAGTTTCTAGGATACCCGGTTGGGGGATCTCCTCATCTATGGCTGATCTGGAAATAGACGCCAATGGCTCGTCGGTAGAGATCGAGATAATCCAGGAAGGCAATAATCCGAGCACGCCCTTCGTATCGGCCTATATTTCTGGCCAGAACGGTTGGGTGATCGATGGATTGCACGATCTGCCGGAAGTCGAACCGGGCTCTTCGACTACGTTGGCATTCAATGTCACCCCCTCAGAAAAGGCTACACCAAGCAAGACTGTTGAATTACACATCAGGGTCAGAGATGGTGACTCCCTTGGGCTAATGGAGATCACCCTACCCCTGAGGGTATCATCGGAGTTCAACTTCTCGATGGAAGGTTCGGGACCTTGGGTCGTTTCTCCCCTGGGAGGGCTTCCCAACGCAATGGTTGCGAACACGGGAAACACTCCGACGACAATAGAGTTCCAAGTACTAGACCTGCCCCAGAATTGGGAAACAAAGGGCACCATGAGAGTTGTTCTCGGAGTTGGGGAAGTAAGGGGTGTTCCGATTGAGATCGTCCCTGACGGGGATTGGAGCGATGGCGAGGAGAGTGTCAGAATCTTGGCCATGGATACGAGGGGGAACCAGAGGGAGATCTCCCTGGAGGCCCAGTTTAACGAGCACTCGTGGGAGAGTTCACCCTACTTGTTCTCCTACGAGGGGGACGATGCGCTAATCAGGGTCCATGGGGCAAGTGAGAATTCAATAGTTATCGACGGGATTTCCGGAGACCAACTGGAGTGGGGTGGCATGGGATGGCTGCTCCCCGCAGAGTCAGCCACAAATGGAAGCCTGACTGTTGACGGAGGCACTACACTTAGCTACTCTCTGACGATTTCTGAGTCAGAGCCCAGAAGTGCGATTTGCTCATTTTCGGGTGGTTTCGAAGACGTGCGTGCATCATGCTCGATATCCAATGGAAGCGATGCGTTTGAATTTCAAATTCTGCTAATTGGGGATGACGGGGTCGTTCTTGATTCCAGTTTCGGCATCCTATCGGAGAACGAAACCGCCCAATCCATCAACCTCAGTGGTTCTGATTGGAACCCGGACCCGGGGAAGAGGAGCATCGGCATCCGTCTGCTAGACGGAAAGGGTGCATTGGTCACATCGGAAGAAAGAACGTTCGATGTCAGAAGAAGCGACTGGAACGTCGGAATCGGGAATGTGGAATTGGTAGGGGAGGGTTCGAGTCAGAATATCAACATCCCAACAAAGAGGCTCAACGAGAATGTCTTGACCGATGCCGACTGTACCATCACAATGAGTGCTGGGGACTACTTCTCAGAGCATGTGATCGACATGACACAGGCATTCGTTCCGGCCCCGAAATTCGATAGGCCGGATGTGAAAGATGGAGTTGAACTGGTTGTTACCATTGGTTGCTCATTCCCATGGGATGAGGATTCAGACCCTAGTGACGATGAGGCTGTCCTAGTCCTTAGCGGCGGTTCGGCACTGGAGGACAAGTTCGATGAGTTTGGCACTGGTTTGATTGTTGCCATCCTTGTCGTTGGAATGTACCTCGGCATTTCTTGGATCGCTAGTAATCGTAGGGAAGGGCGGCGGCTTATGGCCCTGGCACAAGCAGCGATAGATGAGAAGATGGCAGAGAACGTGCCAAAGGGGGGTAACGATGATTCCGAGACCCCGGAAGAGACTGGGCAATCGTTTGAACATGAGCCCGAAGAGCCGGATAGCGATGAAGTGGAGTTCGTCCAGCAGGGAGAAGCCGAGGATGGCGATGAGTATGACCATAGGCTCAGAAGGCTTCTTGACAGATAGCTAATATTACGAATCATGGGGAGCTACATTCGCCCTTCTTCGTTCCATACTTTCGACCCAATAAGATTGGCGCCAGACTCCTTGATTAGCGCTATAAACGACTCGATGACCGGGAGTCACGAAGATCTGCTGGGGCTCGTGGAAGGATTTGACGTGCTGCCCGAACTGAGAGAGGGCGACCCATCCCCGATTGACAGAGCCACATCTCTATTCATCTCGGCACTGGATTGGCAGGAGGGGGGAGGGACCCCCCGAGCCTTGGACAGAGGTCATTCGAGAGAGCGTCTGGGGAGGTTCCCCAGCGATGACGGAAATGCAATAGAATACCTTCTCGAATTCACAATAGAGGGCAAGGGAGAGTCGGGCCTTCATTCCCTTCTGGGAAAACTAGCAAGCGGTTTGAGCAGAGGGGGCATGGGTCAATCCGGATTCAGCGAGGGTGCGGGCGGTATCGAGCTACTTGGTTGGCTAGACTCCGCAGATGTGAGAGATCTGAGGAAGGAGATAGAGCGCGGGGGTTGGTCAGTGAAGTCGGACGAGCCACTGGACGGAGGGGTTCAGGATGCCTTCAGGCACCTCCTGGTATTCCTGAGATCCGCGAGCAAAAGAAAATGCGGGATAATGATGAGAAGGCATTCCTAGGCACAAATTCGAATCTCCCTGAGTTTCTGGTACAATGGCATTGCCTCGTCCAAGACCTCTGAGAGGCTGGCGCTCAATTCCCCCTCCCTGGGAGATGGTGCGGCGAATCCTGAAGACGCCCACACCGAACTGTACCAATGCTTCGCCCAGATTCCATCGCAATTCCTTGGTCCAGGCTCCCATGACAGCATTTTCTCGTCGAATTTGATTCCTACCAAATCGCACAGTTTCCATAGTAAGGCACTAGGATTCTCCAGAATTTCCTTCGAGTCAAGGATTGGGGGGTCCAATCCCAAAACCCCAGTGACGAATTCCACTATCCTGATCTGCTGTGGGAGACCAGTCGACCTCAGGTCGATTGAGTCGGTGATCTTAGACAGTGAAAGCAGTACCTCCCGGGGATCCCTGATTAGGAAGCAGTTAGTTAGCCCGTCTATCCATGAGATGTCAGAATCGTCCATAACATGGTGGCACATATGCTTCTGATACCATATCGGATTTCCTCCGGGTATTGGGCCGGTGATTTGTGAGATTACTCTGTCGAGGTCGGCCTCATGGTTCTCCATCACCACTTTGGCGCCAGGATGATCGGTCCCTGTGGACATCAGGAAATTCGCATATAGTGGCTCATCAGTGACATGGCAGTCTACTCTATTGTCGAAGGCGTACATCATCGCAGTGGAGATGTTCCGTGGACCAGACCACATTGCTATTTTTACCCCGTCAGACAAGGCACTAACCCCTAACGAGTTCCTGGTATAGATTCTGGAGTTGTTCGCACATTGGCCCCCTCTTGCCATCTCCAATTGAGCTTCCATCGAATGAAACCACAGGAGTTAGCCCTGCAAACGTCCCAGTAACGAATGCCTCTTCGGCTGATTTCACATCTTCGAAAGTGAAGTCCGCCTCGGAGAAGGGAATTCCATTACTCTCACATAACTCCAATACCTTGCCTCTGGTTATCCCCTCTAAGCAATACTCCCCGGACGAGGTCAGGACCTCGCCCCCCTTTACCATGAAGAAGTGGGTCGAGTTGCATGTGGAGACGAAGCCATGAGGATCCATCATCAGACCCTCGTCCCCTCCCTTCTCGGCTGCCTCGATGCAAGCTGCAATGCAGTTATGCTTGGAGAGGCTGTTAATCCTAGGATCCTGAATCTCGGGTCCGCTCCTTCTTACTTCCACGGAGACTAGGCTGATTCCTTCGACTGCCCTCTTGGGGTTTGCTTCCTTGTACTCTGGAATGATGACAATGGTTGGGGGTGATGAGATCACCCAAGGTGCTTGGTATGGCGTAGGCTTCAGACCCCTGGAAATTATCAGTCGCAGATGGACTTGGTCGTGCATCTGGTTCGCTGAGATTACCTTGTCGATTTCATCCAAAATCTGATTCCTCGACTTGCCGGGGTCAAGAGATATCTCTGAAGCTCCGCGAAAGAGCCTATCCATGTGTTCTTCAATGAATACGAGTTTTCCCTCATGGAGTCTGAATGACTCCCAGACACCGTCACCCAGGAGGAATCCAGCATCGAAGACGGAGACCATGGCTTCGCTACGAGGGAGTAATTTTCCATTTACGGATATTAGTACCGTCTCGTTTCTGGGGTCATCTTCGTACTCATGGGTCCCCATCAGAGTGCCTCTCCAGTAAGGCGCTGGAACATACTTGCGTATAGTTCAGCCGTACTTTCAATTATGGAATCTGGGAGGGCTGGTATTGGAGGTTCATCAGTGTTTGACTGCCTGGCCTCGTAAAGTGCAGCATGATGGCCAGTTTCGATGTAGTGCTTCCTGACCGCTTCCTTCGAAAGTTGGACTATCTCTCCCTCCCCGTATGCCTCTGCATCCCACCATCGATCTTCATCCAATGTCCCGAAAGAGTCGATCAGTATCGGTTCCCTTCCCGGCCCCAGTGCAAATTCCTTCTTCCCGTCAACATGAATTAGGCCCCTCTTCGAAGTCTCGCGTTCGATGACAGAGTCCACATCAAGAACAATTTCCAGAATAGCGTCCAACTCCCTGGGATCGAGGTTGGAAATCTCCAACGCTTCCTCCCTCTCAAGGTTACGATCGAATTTCTCGAATTTGGTGGAAACTTCTAGGAAGGGCTCAGGAAGCCTCACCCCCTCATGAAGGACCTCTCCCGAATCGAATCCAAACTGCTCTGCGGAGGCCTCTCCCCTCTGGTACCTCCTCCAAGCAGTTCCGGCGAGGTAGTGTCTGCAAATTACCTCCAAGGGGACAAAGAAGTTCTCAGCGTCCTTGGAAATAGCACCTGGCTCCCTAATGACGTCGAAGCGCCTTGCAAGGACCCTGTCAGGAGCATTCATCTCGATTACATGGGTCTTGCAGATTCCCTCTTTTTCTATCAACCCAAACCAGTGACAGGAGGCCCTATTCAGTGACTCGCCCTTCCGAGGTATTAGACTGGGTATGACCTGATCGAAGACGGAAATCTGATCGGTGTACCTGAATTCAATGACATCTGGATCTTCTGTGCCCCATACCTGCTTTACCTTTCCACTGTACAATAATTCGCCCATAAGCACCATCGGAGAGATTTCCCCCATCAATATTGCCCAATGGCATTCTTTGTGGGAAACTAGGTCATGATGGTCGGCTAGACTAAATCCTCGGAGTCCAGCGAGTGATGGGGCAGCATGACGTCGGAAGCATCTACCGAGAGCGGGCGAAGGATCCCCAAGGGCTCCAATATTTTTCTGCCTATCGCCCTATTCCTCCTATTGATATCGTTCAGTGGGGTTTTGGCTCAGGAAGTTAGGAGCGGATGGGAGCTAGTTGATGGAGGGTCTGATGCCGATCTGAACACCGCTGAGGCGATCAACAATGAGATTTGGGCATTCGGAGATGGAGGAGTCATGCTAAGGAGTCTCGATGAAGGCATCACATGGGAAGCGAGCTCAGCGGGGAGTCACGAATGGTCGCATTCCGATTCAGGATATGATTCAATATTGATTGCGACCGATGAAGGCGTGGCGATTATTCTCGAGGACATAGGGAGCGGTGAAAATGACAGCAATCAGGAAATCCCAATTTTCCCAGGTCATTTTCTCATTAACGATGTTGCCCTCACAGGGGCTAATGAGTTTGTAACTGTAGGAGAAAATGGCGAGATATGGGAGTTTGACGGGAATGAGTGGATCAATCGTTCTTTCGGAGTAACTAGTGATCTCCTGAGCATCTCTTTCCTAGATGAAGAATCTGGCATTATTTCGGGAGGTGATGGGGCTATTCTCGCTACAGACGATGGAGGATCATCTTGGGACTACAGGGATGCTCCTGGGGAGTTATCCGCAGTGGATATCGTTGACATTGAGTACTATAGCTCCATCAGAGCATACGCAATCTCAGAGCAGGGGCACATACTGAAATCGTCCCGAGAAGGGAACCTCGCAGTGGGTTTCGTCTGGAGCATAGTGGAAATAGAAAGGGAGTACCCCGCAGGGGGTGGAAGTGAGTTCGTTGCTGGGGGCACAGAGCTTGACAATGATGCTTCATCGCTGGAAGTTCTATCCCAGTCCAAGATTATGCTAGCCGGTCCGAATGGCTACTTGTCCCTGAGCAAAGATGGAGGCAACATAGTCTCACGACAGATGATTCCTGTTTCGAACGAAACTGGTTTCAATGCATTTGCGATGCTAGATGGCTTCACGGGCGTTGCAGTAGGTGACGGGGGAGTCATTCTCAGGACCGAAGATGCTGGTTCGGAGGAGTTCATTGGATTCGAGGTTGCTGACTTCGGTGACTTTGGGCAATTCGTCGACTACTCCAAAGAGAGGCTGATGGACGGCCTGGTTGCAACCGCCAAAATCGTCTTTTTCGGGATAATTTTGGGATTCTCACTGGGAATCGTTCTTTCGATGCTGAAGACATCTCCAACCACTCTGAAGAACGTCGCGCAGACCAACCGCTACCAATTTCTCCAATTACTGGTTATGGCTACATTAGGTCCATTATGGGTCATCCTGAAAGTTCCCCTTTCGATTCTAAACATCATCGGCCATTATGGGATCGGGAGCAAGTATCGGGCTATTGAAAACCCCATCAAACTCGATAAAATGTTGATTTCCATAAAAGGCAAATCGGCAGAGATTGCGGCTAGTGAGCCGCTGAACATCTTCGCCATTAGAGTTGTGGGGATGATATTGGTTGTCTTCGGAGTCTACCGAATCCTCTCCAATCTTGATGAAATTAGTGCACTCAATCTGGATGGGTGGGAGCACATATACTCCCCGATTGGGGCTCCGACATCTGTTTTCTGGATTATTCTCGGACTGGCTATAGCAGTCCTAGGGGGGATTTTCCTCTCCTGCAATGGGGACTTCTCGATTCGTAACCTAAAGGTGGGGAAGTCAGAATTCTCATTGAACCCATGGGGGATTAGGCCACTAAACACAATCGCTACGGCATACACCGATATCTTCCGCAATACCCCACTACTGGTGCAGTTCATGTTCATCCACTTCGGATTCGAGCTGGGCAGGCGGATGCAGGACCCAGGGCTAATGCTACTGAACTTCGAATACCTACAGGGAAATGCTAACTTCCTCACAGACATCTTCGTCGTCTACGAGACCAATCCGGAATCCCTGGCCTATGGGCGTCCGATTGGTGGAATCTTAGAAGATAGGTCGTACATTAGCGCTATCTTCGCCCTAGGACTGAACTCGGGAGCCTACCAGTGCGAAACCATCAGGGGAGCGATTGCTGCCATACCTTCTGGACAGATGGAGGCAGGAAGGAGCATAGGCCTGAACTATATGCAGTCGATGAGGCTGGTTGTAATGCCACAGGCAGTAAGGATTTGCATCCCCCCATTGGGTAACGAGATGGTCAACCTTGTGCTGAACTCATCTTTGGCTATGATCATAGGTTATGCGGAAATAACTAGGCAGGGCAAGTTGATCGTAGCGACCACTTTCCAAGTTTTCTGGACATGGGGGATGGTACTAGTGTCCTACTTCCTTATCACTTGGACACTGGCTCTCTTCCTAAGGTACCTAGAGGAAAGAACTAGGATTCCAGGGCTAGGGATCTCGGGGGGTGCTTGAATGTCAGAGATTATTCTCAGTGTCAAGGAGATGGAGAAAACCTACGTCGGAGGGGTCCATGCGGTCAGAGGTGTCTCGTTCGAAGTATCCGAGGGGGATTCACTGGCGATCATCGGTTCGTCGGGAAGTGGGAAGTCGACAGTCCTCAGGTGCATCAATAGACTGATCGAGCCTACCAAGGGAATAGTCCAGCTGAAAGGCGAGAGGATAAACACCCCTGCAGCAGACATAAATGACGTGCGTTCCAGAATCGGGATGGTCTTCCAGTCGTTCGAGCTATTCGCCCACTTGAGGGTGATTGACAATGTCTCCCTAGGACTAATTCACGTCAGGGGAATGGGCAAGGAAGAAGCTGAGTCTCAGGCGCGACAGGTACTGGATAGGGTAGACATGCTAGACAGAGTCGAGGCTTATCCAGGTAACCTCTCAGGAGGCCAGAAGCAGAGGGTTGCTATTGCTAGGGCACTTGCAATGAAACCAGAGGTAATGCTGTTCGATGAGCCCACCAGCGCCCTTGACCCAGAACTCATAGGTTCTGTTCTCGAGACGATCCAAGGTCTGGCCGAAGAAGGCATGACGATGGTCGTTGTTACTCACGAGATTGGCTTTGCCCGAGACGTTGCTGACCGAGTGATATACATGGATCAGGGCCTTATTGCCGAGGAGGGCCCCTCTTCGATAATCGATGAGCCGAAGACGGAAAGAATGCGAGAGTTCCTATCGAGCATCAATGACTGACTAACAGCTTGATTCTTGTTTCCAGATATCCTGGGAGTTGCTGTTGGAATATTCATAGTATGTGGTGGAGGAAACTACTTCCTCAGAGCCACTGGGGCTGACATCAACGGTGAATGTGTAGCAACCGTAGTCACCAGCTGATTCTTCAAAGTGGTTCAATGGGATGTATGTCAGACCTCCAGAGTCGGGGTCAATTTGTGATCCTTCGAACCGTATTTCTGAGTTTATTTCCCCGAAGGTAGCACTACCGGAGCCAAATATGCCATCTGAAGATGCCCAAGATGCCACGGTATTCTCCACGGTGATGGTGGGGTATGAAATTGCAATGTCCCCCTCTTCCATAAGAACTGCATTTACTGTGTAACTGGAAAATTGTAGGTTTGTTGGGATAGTAGACCCTGAGTCCAGTCCTGCCCATCCCATCAGAGTAACTCCGACAAGGCAATTCTCTCCTTTATCCTGGCAGTCATCGGAATTGTCCGAAAAGACCCCGCTAACGTAGCTACCGGAACCAGTAACATTTCTAGTAAGGAATGAAGAGTCGAGTGCTCTTTCCCAATTGAAGTCATCAACACTGATGGATAGAGTGTAGGGGATCTCCGGCTGTTGCGAGTTCCCCGTAAATGCGTTACCCTGGTAGAAATCTTCTACTTCCAAAGAAATAATTGCATAGTCGCCACGTCCGTCACTCTTGTCAATGGTGAAAGGAATGGTGTTAGACCAAATAATTGATTCCTGCCACGAGATAGAAATTTCCGCATCAAAACTATCTGATCCGATTCCATTCTTCCTAAGGGTTAGAGTGATTTCCTCTCCGTCTTCTTGGTATTCAAGTACATCTAGAGAAAGTTCCCCCCCCAAAACTGCAACGAAAACCACTGGTAACGCTGAAACAATTAGGAATGAAGCGGTTACCAGTGAAGCTGTAACTTTTCTGAAATTACCACCGGAAGGGACCCCCAAATCAAAACCAAGCCAGAGTATGACAAATGTAGACCCCAAAAGAGCGAGTACAACCTTCAAGTCATAGTCCAGGAAAATCCCAAACTGCATCGCAGTGTAAGCCAATATAGGGATCAAGGAGATAAGTAAAGTAACTGCGATTCTGGAAGAGCCTAATTTCTTATGCGTTTGTTCATCGATCTCTGCATCAAGCATTTCTGGGTGTTGTTCAGAAGTCATTTCTGGGAGTTGTTCAGAAATTTTTTCAAGAAGACCCTTCTTGTTCTCTTTCAAGACTTGTTGGCCCTCAGATGTCTTGACCCCAGTTACTGGATCTATCCGGTCTCGTACACCTTTGTCCATGCAATCTTCCCGAATCGTCACACTTGTCAGGTGGTTATCAATACGTTGCCTCCCGGCTCCATGAGTAACTAACTCTAGAACAATCGGTTATCCAAGGGAGTTACGTTTCCATCGTCATCGACTAGCAACTCGTCATTGGTTTGATTCCTTCCGATTGCAGCGCCAGCAAGAGCGGCCATCATCGTCGTTCCCACTAGCTCGAATCCAGGCAGGTAGACCCCCCTGATGTAGATGGTCATGACCTGAACCTGATAATTCGGAACCCCTTCTGACCTGACCGAGTACTCAGAGGTGGCCTTGAATTGCAGATTGAAGTACTTGTCAGTCCATCCTTGGTTCTTCGGAGTACGCATCTGGACCCTGAACTTCTCCGGGGGTGCAAGTGAGTCTATCTCCTGGGATATCAGGGGAAGGCTCAGTTGGAAACCCTCGTCGTTCAACTCGTCGTAGTTCTGAATCTCGACGTTGAACTTGTCCCTGGCGTTTCCATCGTTGTACACGTCGAACACTAGGGTGTAGTCGACTTTCGGCCTCAGTTGGATGAAGGCCAGCTCTGCACCGACCCTTAGTCTGCTAAACTGCTTGAATACGGTCATCACCTTCGCCTCGGTAGGGGAAGTTGCTGCAGTCACAGGTGCTCCGTTCCATTGGGTCACAGTTGCAGTGATTGTGACGACCTGCTGCCCTTCTGGCTGCCTCAGATCTGCCCTAGCAGCGACTTGGAAGGAAGTGTCCCCCGGGGGGACGGTAGCAGAACCCGGTCCGGCTACCGAAATTATCCCCTGTTGGTAAGTCAGGTCAACCTTCTCAGAGAAGGTGGTGGGGTTAGTCAAAGTGCAGTAGATGATCGTAGACCTCAGTGCGCCGGGGTAAACCTCGATTGGGGCCGGTTGATCGCAAGTAAGCGAGACGTCAGGAGATGTCTGTGCTTGAACTGCAGCTACCCCCGAGCAGAGGCTCATGAAATAGACGACCAGTATCATCAACGGTACTCTAAACGATGCACTCATCACA
>Ga0207992_1000109_pt1 | contig 46167 bp, 46 predicted proteins | sample ETN02SmetaG_FD_185788 | JGI IMG/M metagenome (GOLD analysis project Ga0207992, IMG submission 185788) | Marine microbial and viral communities from oxygen minimum zone, Eastern Pacific Ocean - ETNP2014F10-02SV255 (SPAdes) (version 2) | ecosystem: Environmental > Aquatic > Marine > Oceanic ...
TTGAACCTGCGATCTTCGCCATGTCAAGGCGACGTCATAACCCCTAGACCACGAGCCCGGCCCTCCTTCGAATTGCCATTCACTCAAGAATCATTCTGAACAGCTATGATACAATCTTGGAGATGCGACCACCACATCCTTGGTTGGAACATTCTCCTGCAATTCGTGTTCTGCCATTGCTCATCACGATCTCCTTCGGCCCATTGATAGAAACGTATGTTTTGCATTTCATACAGAACCCACTGTATTCCAGAGTCATACCTTCTCCAATAGACTCATGTCTTCAACATTTCACATTTAGTAGGGGGTTTTATGCAAATTATCCACTTTATTCAATAAACGCCGTACTGCGAGTCATCTTATCATTTTCCAGTATAATCAATTTCTGATAACGTAGGTTATCGGACCCAAAACCAGCGGATTTTACACACATTTTGATATTGATCTTAGAATATTGTGAATCCAATATAGTTTTTTGAAAAATTAATCAAATTGGATAAAATTTACAATTCATCACTAGTAGAATCAGTACACATTATTAGAATTTACAATATCTCCATTTTTGAAAGTATACCTTATCGGCGATGACCCCGGTGTTTGGCACCATGAATCAGCAGATGGTGACCAAAGAATATTCAAGTCGGCAATCACTCCTTCTGAAATAACCCCCCTAACTTCTCCAGTATCTTGGAACATTGTCGTTGCTGGATTCCTGGTGACAGCGGCGAGAGCAGTAATAGGGTCAATTCCAATCCTATGAGTTACTAAGCTCCCTATCATGGGGAGAGATGTAATTGGGCAATTTGGATTGAAATCAGTTGCAAATGAGAATGGCCAATCCTCCTCAATGCATTTCATAATTGGTAGATCGAGACTCTTTCCTAAGACATATGGGGTCCCAGGAAGAAATGTCTGGACAGTGCCCGACTCAGCAGCACTAATTCTGGCATCATCATTTGAGCATGCTACATGGTCAGCGCTAACAGAACCTAGTTCTGATGCTAATTGTAGCCCGCCACTATCAACAAATTCATCAACATGCAGTCTGGATTCCAGTCCATAGGACTTCGATGCGGAAACAATTTCTTCAGTTTGTTCATTTGTAAACCAACCTTCTTCACAGAACACATCTACCCATTTAGCCAAGGACAACTCAGCAATAACTGGCAATTGTTCAGTGATGAGGTGATCTACGTACTCATCCCTAGGCATCTCCTTTGGGAAGTCATGTGCTCCTAACCAAGTGGCGCGAACGTCACAGGGGGACGATCTGCCAATTACAGAAATTGCTTCCAGAAGCTTTACTTCAGAGTCTAAATCTAATCCATAGCCGCTCTTTGCCTCCATCGAAGTAGTCCCGTTTTTCAACGCTGAATCCAATCGTCTGAGGCCACTTTCGACGAGTTGCTCTTGCGGAGCGCTTCGAGTACTATTGACGGTCTTCATAATCCCGCCCCCAATTCGTGAAATTTCTTTGTATGACTTGCCTGAATTTCTCATGGCCAGCTCATTTGACCTATCGCCAGACCATACTAGATGTGTATGACTATCAACGAAACCGGGTACGACGGACATTCCTCCGACATCAACTACCTTCGTCCCACCATTCTCACTCTTTGTTGGGTACCACGGAGCAAACTCTGCAACTATCTCTTGCATGGGGCTGATTTCCATAATCTTGCCGGAATCAATAAGAATTCCCATTCCCGGGGGGAAAATAAGAGACTCGCGATCAACTATTCTATCTCCGGATAGTGGGAATTCGTCATCACCAGTAGAAAGATGTGCAACTTCGCCACAGTTGTACAACAGGGTCCTCATGATGTCTGCAGATTCCGATAGTTGAAAGAACTCGCGCTCATGGGAGGCCTCATGGGGGGCATTATTCTAGGAATCGAAAGTACCGCTCACACCTTCTCATTTGGTAGTGTTAGTAGTGACGGTGAGCTTTTCCCATCTTTTTCATCACTATTCAGACCAGAAGAGGGGGGAATACACCCTCGAGAAGCTGCTGACCATCACTCTGCGTCAACATCTGAACTACTCAATAAGTTCTCAAGCAATGAGGATTTTTCTTGGGACTCGATAGTTGCAGTAGCATTTAGCCAGGGCCCTGGCCTAGGCCCATGTCTTCGTGTGGGGGCCTCTGTAGCTAGAACTCTTGCAACTAGGCTTTCAGTACCACTTCTGGGTGTAAATCATTGTGTCGCACACATAGAAATTGGGAGGAATCAGACAGGCTGCATAGATCCAGTTTTACTCTATGTTAGTGGAGGAAATACCCAGGTAATAGCAAGAGCAGAGGGTAGATATCGTGTTCTTGGTGAGACATTGGATATCGGCATAGGAAACATGTTGGATAAGTTTGCAAGGAATCAGGGTATGCCCTTTCCAGGTGGTCCGAAAATCGAACAACTAGCGCTGGACCATTCGAAGAATGGCCCTCAGTCACTAGAAGAAGCATATCTGCCTTATGGCGTGCATGGAATGGATATAGCATTCTCGGGAATGCTTACTTCTGCTACTCAAAAGATTTCTGAGGGATTATCACTAGAGCAAGTATGTTGGTCTCTACAGGAACATTCGTTTGCAACATGTGTCGAAGTTGCAGAAAGGGCCTTGGCACACACAGGAAAGACCGAATTATTACTCGGTGGAGGTGTTGCGTGTAACGATAGACTCAGAGAAATGAGCAAAATTATGTGTGATGAGAGGGGTGCTAATTGTTTCTGGCCAGAGAAGCCATTCTGTATAGACAATGGGACAATGATCGCTGAACTAGGACGGAGAATGCTTGAATGTGGAATAGAAACACAGATCATGGATAGCGCTATCGATCCATCTCTCAGAACCGACAACACTGCAGTGGTGTGGCAATAAAAATAACGAACTCTTATGAGAGCCAGTCCGGCCGGATGTTTGAGGATTGATTGGACAGTGCAGAGGAGACGTAGGAAGAAGGCTGCCCCAAAGAACATTTTTGGGTCTGTTCCCCAAACCACTCAGAAGTCAAAACCAACTAATTCATCCAAACCCAATACCTCCAGAGTGAGGTCTCAGATTGCACCCCCGCCATCAGTCCCCGGTGCCAAGCCAAAGGCAGAAACTACAATTTCACCAAAAAAGCCCCCAATAGAGATCATAACTGAAACAGAAGACAAAACACCTGCAGTGGAAGAATCATCTGTTGTTGAGGATCCTATCATTGAAGAGCCACAATCTGTAGAAACTCCACAAACTAACCTTGAAGGAAAAGAAGTTGTGGAAATTCTACAGGATCAGATTCTGGGCGATAGCTCAAGGAAAGATATCGGTCTGGAAAAGAAACCAGTTCAATCATCCGGAGAAACTCCTGATGGGGAAAAACAGGGCAAGAGTCTGAAGGCTAGACAGATTATTCAGGATAGTATGATCAAAGCTTCCATTGCGGTAGAAGAAGCAAAAACACAGAAGAAGATTCAAGCAAAGCCAAAAACCACCAAAGAACCTGTAAAGAAGCCACAGAGGAAGTTCAGAAACAAGACCTCATCTTATCAACCAGCCAATAGAGCCCGGAGATTGGATAGAAGTAGGCATATGGAGTATAAGTACGAAATGCGCGGACTTCTTTTGGATATTGGAATTGACGAAGAGCATCGTTCCAACCTCCTTGCCACTATTTGGGCTCGGGGCGAAAGGCAAACTACGAAGGAGGCTAAGGAATTCCTAGTGGAGAAACTTAACGAGGGAATAATCGACGACGACCAAATGTCATCCCTGGAAAAGATTGTTGATGGATACACCATCCGAAGATGAAAACTGAGAATGTTCATGGGTCGAAACCCTCTGGGCATAACGTGGTGGAAAAGATAGACAGCATCGATGATGCATCTCAAATTCCCCCGGGGATGCCGCCATATCGACGGGGCATTCATCCTGGAATGTATAGGGATAGACTTTGGACAATGAGGCAGTATGCTGGTTTTTCATCCCCCAGTAACACAAACAAGCGATTCAAAAGGTTACTAGATAGCGGTCAGACAGGAATCTCGATAGCATTTGATCTACCCACTCAACTAGGCCTTGATTCTGATGACGAGCTTTCCACGGGCGAGGTTGGAAAGGTTGGAGTCTCAATTGACTCCATCCACGATATGAGGGAATTGTTTTCTGGAATAGATATGGGTTCTATCTCCACTTCAATGACAATAAATGCCCCAGCAACAACTCTTCTTGCGTTATATGTCGCAGTTGCTGAGGAGCAAGGAATACCCATAGATCAGTTATCTGGAACAGTCCAGAATGACATTTTGAAGGAGTACATTTCCAGAGGGCTATACATCTTCCCTCCCGAACCATCCATTCGATTGACTACTGATCTCATGTCTTGGTGCAATAGTCACGCTCCAAGATGGAATACAATTTCAATAAGTGGGTATCACATGAGGGAGGCCGGTTGCACAGCATCGCAGGAAATTGCACTCACATTAGCAAATGCGATTTTCTATACCCGGGAGGCAATAGAGTCAGGGATGAAGATAGACGATTTTGCACCAAGAATGTCCTTCTTCTTTGCTTGTCATAATGATTTCATCGAGGAAATTTGTAAGTTCAGGGCTGCAAGACAATTGTGGTACGAATTGGTAGAGGAAGAGTTCTCACCCACCAATCCAAAATCGTCACAGTTGAGGTTCCATACTCAGACTTCTGGAGTAACACTGACAGCACAACAGCCAAAGAACAATGCAATTAGAGTGGCTTATCAAGCACTTTCTGCAGTACTAGGGGGTACTCAGTCACTTCACACAAATAGCTTTGATGAGGCCTTGGGATTGCCAACAGAAGACTCTGCCCGCCTCGCTCTACGCACCCAACAGATCATCGCCGAGGAATTAGGTATTACCGGGCACGTAGATCCACTGGGGGGTTCTTCTACTGTCGAGCAAAATACCGACGATCTGATTCATCAGGCTCGTTCCATCATTCATGATATAGGGGGAATGGGTGGAGCCATGGAGTGCGTTAAGGCTGGATTCCAACAGAGATTGATCCATGAAAGCGCGTGGGAACATCTTCGCAGAGTAGAGGACAAGAGCGAGCTTGTAGTAGGTGTAAATTCCCATGTCGACGAGACAGAACCAGGTTTCGAGGGGCTCATTCTAGACTCTAGCGTGGCAAACTCAAAGATATCACGATTAATTGAGATGAGGGCCAACAGGAACATTGAATCAGTAAACGAATCACTATCAGAATTGAGGCAATGCTGCAGAAATGGGTCCAACGTAATGCCGCCGATAATTTCCGCTGTCAAAGCAGAGGCAACTGTGGGGGAGGTCAACAGTGTTTTGAGGGAGGAGTTCGGAACATGGGTCGCCCCAAGTGGTGTTTGAATGGCCAGAGGATCTGTAAATCATATTGGAATAGCCACTCCATCGATTGATGAATCAGGGGAACTATGGTCCAAATTGGGATTTTCTCAATCAGTTGACAAGATTAGCGAAGATCAAGGCGTCAAAATAAGATACTTGCAAGGCATAGGTAATACTCGAATAGAATTGCTAGAGCCATTATCCAAGGAAACTCCAGTCGGCCGGTTCATCGAACGAAGAGGCCCAGGTGTTCAGCAGATTGCTATAGATGTGGATGACATCGAATCAATGATTTCAGATTTGATTGATATTGGGGTCAGGATGGTATCGGAAGAGCCAATCATAGGTTCAGACGGTCACCGAATCGCCTTTGTCCACCCTTCATCTGCCGGTGGAGTGCTCATCGAATTAGTTGAATCTTCCAAGTGAGAATCATCAAAAGGGCACCCTATCTCGCATTACTATGATTACTTCATTGGAGAAATTTACTGATTTGGGCCCCTCAAGTATCGAGGATATCGAAATGGAGAGGGATTTCATTAGGGACGCACTTGAGGTACTTAGAGCAACGGGTGAAATATCCAATGACGCCTTTCTAGATGCCGGAACGATCCAAGGGGGCCTTTCCCTGCTCCTAAACTTGCTATCTCAGGGAATTACGGTGGATGAGGCATCTTTGCAACTAAACAGCCTAAAAAATAGAGCTGCCGCACTCAATCAATCATACCCCGGCCTAGATGAGAAAGTCGAAAGTATGAGATAATATTACCATACTATTACTCCAGTAATATTATATTCATATCTCATTTGCCGGGGACATGCCAAAAATCAGCCTTGACATGCCAAACGAACTCCTCGAGGATCTCAGGAAACACGTGGGCGACCACAAGAAGTTCGTCAGCCTATCTGACTCGATTAGGGTCGCATGTCGCAAGCTACTGGACCAGTTGGACGAGATCGATGCCAGGCATGGCAGGATCGGGGAGGACTGATCATGACTACCAGGGATGAAGCCGTGTCCGCGATAGAGTCGATCGTAAGGTACATCGAGGGGGCCGATGGCGAACTCAGGGAGGGAGTCTCACGGACCCCAGAGAGGGTGATCGATTCGTACAAGGAGATATTTGGTGGCTACTCCAAGGATGCGATGGAGATCCTGGACTCGACATTCAACGGCGAGGGCTATGACGGAATAGTACTGCTCAGGGACATCGAGTTCCATAGCACATGCGAGCACCACTTACAGCCATTCACCGGGCGGGCCCACATTGCTTACATCCCAGTCGACAGGATCGTGGGGATCAGCAAGTTGGCGAGGCTTCTCGATATGCATGCCAGGAGGCTGCAGAACCAAGAGAGGATCACTAAGGGAATCACTGACGATCTAATGGCTCACCTGGAGCCGAAGGGGTGCGCTGCTATCATCGAGGCTCAGCACGGGTGCATGAGGTGCAGAGGGGTCCAGAAGCAGAATTCCGTGATGACTACCAGTTCGATGAGGGGGGCGTTCTTCGATAAGGCCGAGGCTCGCTCAGAATTGATGCAATTGATCCGGAGTTCTCCACTGAAGGGGTAGGATGAATGGTCAAGTATCCGATAGTCGAGATATTCCACTCCGTCCAAGGAGAGGGCTTCCACTGTGGGACTCCCCATGTCTTCGTAAGGTTCGGTAACTGCAACCTCAGGTGTGAGTGGTGCGACACCGACTTCCTGGTCTACGAGGATAGGGAGTTGGACTCGATCGTCGAGGAGGTGCTTTCCTACGGTTGCGACAGGGTGATCTTCACCGGTGGTGAGCCGGCCATGCAGGACCTAGCCACAATCGGCAGTCGGCTCAAGGAGCGTGGCATCAACCTCTCGATAGAGACGAATGGGACAATCGAGGTTGATCCCATTATCGACTGGATTTGCGTGAGCCCGAAGGACCAGGTCTACCCGAACGTCGCCATCAGACAGAGATCCGGAGACGAGTTGAAGGTGGTCTACTGCGGGCAGTCCCTAGACATCTATGACGAACTGAAAGAGGGTTTCGCACATCACTTCATTCAGCCATGCTACATCGATACCGAGTCGGTGGGCCGGAACGGCAAGAACTTCCAGGTCGTGGAGAAGTTGGTGAAGGACAACCCGGGATGGAGGCTTAGCCTGCAGACTCACAAGTGGATGGGGGTCCTATGATGCGGGCGATAATGGCACTGTCCGGGGGGATGGACAGCACGGGCCTTCTGATGCGCCTTCTTGCGGATGGGTACACCGTCAGTTGCATCTCGTTCGACTACGGTCAGAAGCACGTGATCGAACTCGACAGGGCTCGCCTCAATATCAGATACCTCGCTGAGAATAGCTTCGAGGTTGACCACAGGATAGTGAAACTCGACTCGATCGTGGGACTCTTCCACTCGGCCCTGACAACGGAAGGCTTCGATGTACCCGAGGGGCACTATGAGTCCGAGCAGATGAAGCAGACCGTTGTTCCCAACAGGAACGCAATCTTCGCATCTATCCTCTACGGGTATGCTCTCTCTGTGGCACTGCGCGAGGAGGCGGAGGCCATTATCGCCCTAGGGGTCCACAGTGGTGACCACGAGATCTACCCCGACTGCCGCCCCGAGTTCTACGATGCGATCGGACACGCCTTCGCTATCGGCAACTGGGACAGTGAACTAATCACTTTCCACCTCCCGTACCTCGACGGTGACAAGGAGACCATACTGGTGGACGCATATGACTCAATCAAGATCCTTGGCCTAGACTTCGACACGGTCTTCGGAAACACAAACACATCCTACAACCCAGATGAGTTGGGGCGCAGTTCTGGAAGGTCCGGAGCCGACATAGAGAGGATTCTCGCATTCCACGCCATAGGGAGGAAAGATCCAGTCGAGTACGTCGGCGGTTGGGAGGATGCCCTGCAAAACGCTCTAATGGAGAACGAGAATCACGAGGGGAGTAAATGAGCGGTGGAACGCCCAAATTCGACCCAGAGAGAGACGGGGAGTGGCGATCTCGACTGTCCCACATACAATACTACGTAACAAGGGAAGGGGGGACCGAGAGGCCGATGACCGGGGCCCTGAACATGGAGGATAGGGATGGGGACTACTTCTGCATCTGCTGTGGCAGCCTGCTGTTCACTAGCGAGATGAAGTTCCACTCTGGTTGCGGGTGGCCCGCATTCCACACCGAGCACCCCGATGCTGGTATTAGGAGGCTAGAGGACACCACACACGGAATGGTACGCGTGGAAGTCAGATGTAGTGGCTGCGATGCCCATCTAGGACACGTCTTCGAAGATGGTCCGATGCGGTTCGGCGGTGAGCGTTACTGCATCAATTCAGCAAGTTTGGATTTTGTCCCGGAGGTTGAGGAATGACTTCAAGGATCAGGCGTTGGGTCGAGACCGATACAGGGCATAGGGTACCTAATCACAAGAGTAAGTGTTGTAATTTTCACGGCCACAGATATAGGTGGGAGGCCGAGTTAGAGGGAGAGGTCGTTACAGAAACAGGGGTTTCAGAAGAAGGGATGCTGATAGATTTCTCTGATGTTTCAGAAATTCTTACGCATCATATTCATGATATTGTTGATCATGCTTTCATCGTTTTCGAGGGAGATGAGCAGGCAATTACTGCACTATCTTCAATGGGCGATGGGCATCGTACTGTAATAGTCCCATTTATCCCAACAGCAGAGAATCTAGCGAGATGGGCATTCGAGCAAGTAGACCGTCATATCAGTACTTCCTATGGAAACAAATTACGGCTACACTCATTTCATGTTAGGGAGACTCCTAAGTCATGGGCAACCTGGACCCGTGATTAGGCACTATCCCCTTCTCTCTCGAAAGAATCTGCAGCTTCTGAAATTATTCCGATTAGCCTATGCATCTCATCGTTCTTTGGTAACCCTCTCATGACAACACGAATCAAGGTCTCCTCAATTCCTTTCCTCTTGTGCTCCTTCGTCGGAATTGATCTGACAAGTCTCCGGGATTCTTCTCTAAACCTCTCCCTTAGTGCCGGTTCAAGTAGGCGTTCTCCAGCACCTGAAGGAGTCACTGTTTGACAGTTAATCAACCAGGAGTAACAGATTATTGCTACAGCATGACTGAGATTCAGGATCGGATAACCCTCCCAAGTAGGTATGGTGACTAAAATGTCACACATTCGCAATTGTTCGTTTAGTAGACCCTTCCCTTCGGGGCCAAAAACTACTGCAACCCTGCCCACAACATCTGACAGGCGGTCCGGCAACTCATCTGGTAGTAGGAAATGCCTCAGAGAGGTCTTTTCCCCCTCTTCCCTCTTACCAGATGTCCCTATTACAATTGAGCAATCTGAAACTCCCGTCTCGAGTGTATCTACCAGTTTTGCACCATCAAGAACTTCTTGGGCATTCTTTGCTCGTTTCCTAGTCTCTTCTGACCAATCTCCATCTCTGCCCACTATCCTCAAGTCAGTAATTCCGAAGTTCATCATACACCTAGCAACGGCACCTATGTTGCCATCGTGTTCTGGTTCCACTAATACAATGCAGATACTTTCGTTGAATCCGGGAAGAGAGACGTCCCGCCTTTCTCCCATGCTCTAGCTACTCCATCATAGGTGAATAGTGGTGCGTTAATCCACTCTACGCTGCCTATATCTGGTGATGTACCCTGCTATCCAGTTGCGCATCCTCTTGTTGTCAACATCGGAGAACTCTGAAACAAGATGCTTGTTGGTTTCGAAGTCATCGGTGAATTGATCAGGATACATCTCCACTAATCTCAGGGCTCTCGATTTAATGAATGACGGTCTGATGTTTCCCATTTTCAATCCTCCAGTAACTTTACTTCAAGAGGAAAACCCTCTTCTCGAGTACATACAACCCTGATTTTCCTAGGTGGATTCTGCATTCCTCTCGCCCAAATGGCATGATTTACAGATTCGTCAATCCAAATCTCCTCTTCATCGGTCTTCTTCATGTGTCTTGAAACATGAATTTTCACCTCTGCCATGGCTCTCTTTGCCCTATTTGTTCGGGGGACCTTCCAAGCAGCCCTAAGAGGGATTGTAAGCTCCTTTATTTCTGCCATTCAATTCTCACCTCTGTAGCTTTGAGCGGCGCCACATGTGACGCTTCGGATGGGAATTTGTATTGCGGTTTGTTCGCATCACTACCCAAACAGGAACTCTCTTGTTTTGCTTGGTAACCTTGTTCAAGCGCTTCTTCTTGGCAAAGGGTTTGTTTCGAGCCATAATATCACTCAGTACCTCTCCAAACCTGGATATTTCTGCTCAGCAGCACCGCGAACTGAATGTGCGACTTCGTCAAGGAGCGCCTGTCCAATCGAGCTGACGACCCTCCCATGAATCACTGTTCCCGCCGAATTCATTGAGTTTTCAATTAGGCCAGAATCAGCGAGTTGTTGTAGAATCTTACGAGAGACATTTCTCGATCCGGAAACTGCCTTGTTCTTTTTCACGCCGCGATTCTTGACTCCACCAAACTCTTGGGAAATACGGTTTGTTCCTATGGGGCCCTTGATTGCCACTTTCCTAAGAATTGAGGCTGCCCTTGTATGCCACCAGTCATCTTGAACTGGAGGTCTCTCACGATGGGTGCCGGTTTTGACCTGAGATGCCCATTCAGGAGCGATTATCTTCTCATAAGAGTTCATTTTCTCAGTAAGACCAGTAATCAGGAGATCTGCTGGAACGTCGTAGTATGTCGTCATAGCTCCACCGTGCGTCCCCGCCGTCCAACAGACCGTATTTAACCGTGATGACCTGTTTTTTTTATCGCATCCATAGAAATTCATCCCGACAAGCATTCAATAATTACTTAGCACGTCGAAAAATCGTGAAGAGATCACTCTCAAAGAATCCGAACATGCTCCGAACCATGGTTGGTACCGGATTGACTTTGATTATACTGCTCTCATATGCCGTTTATTCGAATACAGTAGATTCTGAATACTATTCGTATACCACTACTAATGAGCATAATATGATGGAGATTTCACAAGAGTCTGAGGGAGAGGCACAATGGTATTACACGACCTACAGTGCCATAACATGGGTCAATTTCACTGTTGAAAACGCTGCGCCCGGATCTACCCTTACCGTAGAAGCCGAGGGCACCAATTGGTCTCATTCGCCTAGCCTGGGACTACAAGACCAGAGTTACATTTGCAATGAGCCAGACTCAGACTACTCCAAATATATGGAAACATGCGAATACAGTAGGAGTCATTCCATTGTACTAGACAATGGCAGCGGAACACTTCGTGGCCGAGTCTCACTCGATCTACCAATAAAGGGGAAGGGGTATCTCGAAAGTGATGATATCATAAATGCGCAGAATGAAGCTGAAAATCTTGTTCAATCCGCAAAAAAGACAATCACTTGGAAGATTAAGATTGATGATGCTGGGGAAGTAGCCTCTAGTGAAGGGATTCTCGTAGAATCGGAATTCACTTCCCACGAGCTATTAGAATTGGAGGAATTCAAACTCAATCCTGTTCAAGAGACTGTATACAGCTTTTCTGCATTGGTGGGATGCTTCTTCTTAGTACTAGTAATACCACTAATGATATTCTTTTCTGCCAGATATAGGGAAAATAAGAACGAGGAGCTCCGGACCGCAGTCGAGGAAGAATGAGCTACTCTTCTTCATCAAATCCTGTTCGATGTAATTTGACCAATCCCATATTAACGAAATCAGCAATTGACCGATTCACCCTCTCGGGGGCCGGGGCAATTTTCTCTGCGAAAATCCTATCCATCTCTGCAACTATCTGATTCACAGTCATTTTCCCATCCATCAACATCCAAAGTTTGCTATTCATTTCATCCAAAGGCCTTCTTACAGACTTTGGTGCCCCAAGAAAATTAGCCACCCTTTCCTCCAAAGAGCTGAGCTCTTTATTGACGATAATGACTACCTGCTCCGGACCCGACTCTTCCCATCCAACTTCCACCCTAACGGGAAAAACTGTCAATCTATCTCCTCAGTTTGATTGTATTTTCTACAATTGAGGAGGCGAGAGCTCTCACCCTACTATTGATTTCGTCGTTAACTAGGAAGCCATCATCATCGAATGCCTCCTTAATATTGGGAATAGCAATCTGCTCAGGAGTAACCCAGCCATGAATCCACCTCGCGGCAATCCTCATGTGATTGAGCGTATTGTTACTACTCTGCCCACCGAGGGTGCATATTAGTCCGAATACCTTCCCAGAGGTGTGTTTTGAGTACAACCAATCGAGGCTATTCTTCATCACTCCGCTCATGGTGCCATGATATTCTGGACTTGAAAGCACAAAGGCGTCTGCTGAGACTGCCATTTCTTGGAAACCCTTGACATTTTCATCATCCCAGGAGCCTTCGGCCCCAACAAGCGGTAAGGGTTTAGAGCCGTGATCCCAGATCACAGTCTCAGCCCCCAGCTCTTCACACTCCTCGAGTATTATCTCTAACATTCTCCCGTTCGCTGAATCTAAATCGTAAGACCCGCAGACCCCCATCACAACAATTGGCTCACTCACGTCCCCCACAGTAGACACCTAGTCTTCAATTATCTGTTCATATATTGATAATATTCTATGCAACAAAACCACATTCTGTTGTTGCGAATACTTATTCATCATAATTTTCTCGAAGAGGTCGTGGGAACTAGGTTAAGTGAGTCAATGGAACTAGCAGCAGAACATGCTAGGTCAGGCAATGATTCTGACGCAATAGACTCATACCTATCGGTATTGGAGATAGACCAGGAAAATGAAACTGCATGGTACTGTCTCGGGGTCTTATACGCCAGAGAGCAGTCTATTGATAAGGCAGTTGAAGCATTTGAAAATTCCAATCGATTCTTGCCAAATCACCCCCCCACACTTGCAAATCTAGCTTACCTGCTAGCTCAACGTGAACCGATAGTCGCTTCTGAATATGCAAAATCAGCCATAGTGACCATTTCAGATGATGAGAAACTAACATCAATAGCCCAATATTCAGAACCCTTGGACCAAAAGAGAGTCTTCGTCGAAGCGAGGCAGATTGATGAGGTAGTTGATGAAATTGAGGACCATTCCTCTATGTTGAATCTTGACTCTGATCCAAATAGTTTCGAAGCGGCAAGGGACCTCTCCATTTCCGGTGACCATACCGGAGCCGTCGCAATCTGGAAGGGGCTCCTCGAGCAATCACCAGATTCTCCAGAAGTATGGCGTGGCCTTGGAGAAGCCTTGCGTTCTGCAGGATACGACGATCGGGCCAATCAATGCTTCAAGAGGGCCGAGAGTATAGAATCAGAACCCCCCGAGGAAATATATCATGTTGAAACCCAAGAAGAGGATTTGGCCGACGCGCTGATATTGGCTGTTGAAGATGTCAAGTCTGTCGAAATAGAACCAGTTTCACGAGGTGATATGGATGATGCCATTGGTTGGTACAATATGGGGATCAACCTACTAGGTGAAGGTAAGAACGACGAGGCGTTATCAAGCTTTGAAAAGGCAATTGGAGGTTGCCCACCATCTGAGATCGATTTGAAGGTTAAGGCTCAAAATGGCAGAGGAAACGCATTATACAATTCTGGGAGATTTACTGAGAGTGTCGTTGCATATCATACAGCCATAGGAATGGATCCCCACAGCGTTACTGGCAGGACACTATTCAACATGGGTTCTTCATATGCTGCTGTTGAGATGTTTGATGATGCCATCAAGTGTTTCACACAGGCTCTAGATAGAGGCCTAGAGAAGCAAGAGTCAGAACTATGCGAGAAGCAGATTAGCAGATGCCGCCTTCTCTCTCGTGAGCAAGCAAAACGTCAGTCGAGAGTTAATTCATAGGTTCGATAGTAACGATAACTGACTTACTGGTAGGCGTGTTACTCAAATCAGCAACGCTTTCTAGCGGTATTAGTACATTTGACTCTGGAAAATAGGTGGCGACGTTTCCCTGAGGTATATCGTATTCCACAATAAACCATCCATCCGAGGAAATCTCATCCCCGCGGAAGTGTGAGGTAATTGATACCGCTTGGAACTCTTTCCATCCACGTGATTCCAAATCATTTCGACTCATCATTACTACTCTTCGACCTCTAGAAATTCCCCTATAGCGATCATTTGTACTGTATATAGTCGTATTATACTGATCATGCGACCTTATTGTCATCATCAGGAACTCGTTTTCTCGAATCACAACAGGCTGCAATTTATGTGTGATGATGTTGGCTAGTCCGGTTTCTGTTCTGAAAACTCGGCTATCACGTGGTGGATTGGGCAGATAGAAGCCACCATCAACCCTACATCTTTCATTGAATGAATCAAATCCTGGAATTGTCTTCTCAATACAATCTCGGATACTGTCATAATCAGAGATAAGATTAGACCAGGGAATCCCGGAGGGTTCCATTACATCATCTATGGCGGTAGCAAGGCCAGCCACAATGGAGCATTCAGACATTAGGTGTTCGCTGGCTGGTTTCCTCTTCCCTATTGATCTATGGACAACACCCATAGAATTCTCCACAGTGACGAATTGTGTACCCCTGCCGGTGTTATCTAATTCTGTTCTACCCAGACAAGGGAGGATGAGCGATGTCCTTCCAGTAACGAGATGGGATCTATTCGGCTTAGTCGAGATATGAGCGGTCAAACTACATTTCTGCAAACCCTCCGCTGTTGCTTTGGTGTCAGACATCGCTGAGAGGAAGTTCCCCCCCATCGAAACGAATATACTTGCTCCGCCTTTGTTCATTTGTTTAACAGAGTCAACTGCATCTAGCCCGCATTCTTTGGGGACATCTATACCAAATTCATTATTCAAAGAAACAAGGAATTCAATCGATGGATTATGGTTAATTCCCACCGTTCTGTCACCCTGCACATTAGAGTGACCACGAACCGGGCAAAGTCCTGCTCCCTCTCTGCCGATATGCCCCCCAAGTAGTAGAACATTGGCAATCTCTTGTATTGTCGCAACAGAATTCTTATGTTGAGTAAGTCCCATTGCCCAGCAGCAAATAGTAGATTTTGATTTTCCGACTAACTCACCAATCCTCTGAATTTCAGATTTTTCGACTCCACTGATCTCCACAATTTCCCCCCAACTACTATTCATTACCTCTGAACGATATTTCTCGTACCCATCAGTAAACTTCTCTATGAATTCCATATCCATGGATGAATTTGTCAGTATTGACTTTGCAAAACCCCTGAAAAGCGCTTGGTCCCCATTGATTCTAACTCTTACATGCTCATCTGAGATTTCATTTCCGTATCCAAGTACTTCGAGTGGATTTTGCGGATGCTTGAACCTGACCATGCCCGCCTCAATTAGTGGGTTTATGCTAACTACTGAAGCACCCATACTTTTCGCATCCCTAAGTGCAGTGAGCATCCTTGGATGGTTTGTTCCTGGATTCTGGCCTACGACAATGATCAAATCTGCCTTATCGAAGTCCTCTAGTTTTACCGTGCCTTTACCAATTCCAATACTTTGTGTCAAGGCAACTCCAGAAGATTCATGGCACATGTTAGAGCAATCGGGCAGGTTGTTTGTCCCAAAGCTTCTAGCGAGCAATTGCCAAAGATAGGCCGCCTCATTACTAGTTCTTCCAGATGTATAGAAAATTGCTTCATCGGGTGAATTAAGATTTGCTAACTCTCTGGCAATAGTTTTGAACGCCTCATCCCATGTAATCTCCTCATAGTTGTCACTCCCATCCCTTAGGATCATCGGGTGAGTAATTCTACCTTGCCGATTTAGCCAATGGTCTGGTTTCTTGGATAATTCAGATATGCTCCACTTGCTCCAGAATCCTGGACCTGCCCTTTTTTTGGTAGCTTCATCTGCTATCGCCTTTGCACCATTTTCACAGAATTCAGCGAAAGTCCTCTTATGTTCAGGATCGGGCCATGCGCAACCAGGACAATCAAAACCATGAAATTTGTTTACGCTAGATAGATTAGACAGGCTTGCCAACAACCCCATCTTTGAGATACTGTGTTTTACCGTGGACAATATCGCTGGCAATCCTGCGGCAGATGTACTGGGCGCGCCCATTCGGGGTGGCATATCTTCAACTGGAGTCGTTGCCTCGGGCGTTACTCTCACGAGTCAAAATAATGAGTCAGGCATTTCAAAGTACTGAGGGTAAGATAATGTCTAACTGCCACTGTCGACAAATATGTCAGAACGAGTTCATGTTGTTACAGGGGCATTTGGATATTCAGGCAGATGGATTGCGAGGGAATTGCTATCAAGAGGAAAAAGGGTAAGGACACTGACCAATGCAGTAGGCAGGGATGATCCATTCCAAGGAATGGTTGAGGTCATGCCAATAGATTTCTCCAATCATGACTTACTTGTTTCCTCCCTGAGGGGGGCAGATGTCCTGTACAACACATATTGGGTACGATATAAGAATCGCAAAGATGGATATGCCCATGAGATAGCAGTTGAAAACACGCGTAAGCTATTTCTAGCAGCAGAAGAGGCCGGAGTAAATCGAATAGTTCATTTTTCTGTGGCTCATCCACACAAAGCTCCCGATTGGTCATATTTCAGAGGCAAGGTCGAAGTTGAGAAGTTGCTAACCGAGTCAAGCCTATCTTATGCGATACTCAGGCCTACAGTTTTCTTTGGCGGTGATAGGGATGTTCTGATCAATAACATGGCATGGCTAATTCGTAAATTTCCTGTTTTCGGAATCTTTGGAATGGGGAATTACCCAATCCAACCTATCCATATAGAGGATATAGCAAAGGTTGCTGTTGATCAGGGTGAGTCTGTTGAACATGTGGTGTTGGATGTCGCTGGTCCCGAGATATTCACCTACAGGGAATATGTGACCCTAATAGCGAAATCACTTGGAGTAAGTAGGTTGATTATACCCGTACCGCCAATTGTGGGGTGGGCCGTAGGAAAGGTAGTGGGGGCGATATTACGGGACAGAGTAATTACCAGGGCTGAGATAAAGGGGCTTATGCGAGGATTGATGGCCACAGATGCAAAGCCCCTGGGTAAAATAAAATTCTCAGAGTGGGTGGCTACCAATGGAGCTGACCTCGGAGCAAAGTATCATAATGACTTGAAGGAGAGGAAGTACGCAGACCCACGGAAATCGAACTAATCCCCGATTCTCCTAACTCCACTAAATATTGTAATTGACTGATCTTTCGCAAAACAGCCCAGCGTCAATCCATGTTCCTTAGCTAAGTCAACTGCAAGCGTACTAGGTGCACCAACTGCAATCATAATTGGGAATCCAGCACGTATGGATTTCTGAACAAGCTCAAATGATGCCCTTCCAGAAACAAATGCACCCAAACCAGGCTCCAAACTTCCCCCCCCTTCAAGGTAAGAACCAACCAATTTGTCAAAGGCATTGTGCCTCCCTACATCCTCGAAAACCCGAACAATGGTGCCATCACTTGTGAAACTGGCGCACGCATGAGATCCCCCCGTCTTCGAAAAAATCTCTTGTTTTTCAATAACCGAATTTAGGCATTTTGCCACGGTTTCCAAACGAATGTGCATTTCTTCATCTAAATCATTATTGAAATCAGTTAGTCCATTCGAGATAGTTGACCTTCCACATATTCCGCAAGAAGATGTCACGGTACTTCTCCTACAATGTTGCGCGGGATCAAACAAGGCACCATCGTTCAGTTTGATTACAATTTGGTTATCTTCTAAAATTATTTCATCTATGTCTCGTGAAGTCGAGATGATTCCTTCAGAATACATGAATCCAATACTCAATAGATTGTCATGCCCCTCAGTCCTCATCGTAATGCCAAGCTCATGTCTACCATGATTCGGACTTTCGACAATTATCGAAAGTGGACTTTCGGATGTCACGTGGTCGATACTCCGAAATATTCCATCCTCGGTGAGTTTTGCGATATCCCTAGTTTCATACCCACGCATGGTTGCTGCAGACGAGCATGATTGATATGTGTGACGAGTGTTTGAAGGAACCGTTGAAATAGAACCATTTCGGCAGGTAATCATGGGATTGCTGGGTGGAGAGGGTTTCTCATTACCTGTTGTCACAGAAACTGAAGTCGTGGATGTCGAGCTTAACTTTACCGAATCCGCCATCTCCGCACTCAAACAGAACATGGCTGGTGATGAACAATCACACGTACTCATAATTAGTGCACAATCTGGTGGATGTTCAGGTTATCTCTACGACATGAAAATTATCGAAGACCCGGGGAATGATGGTTTCCAGAGAATCGACATAGGGGGGATCGAGGTATTAGTTAATAACAAAGACAGTTCCATGTTGAGTGGGATAAATATCGATTTTAAAGAGACCTTGATGGGCGGTGGATTTCAAATTGAGAATCCTAATGCTGATCGCTCGTGTGGATGTGGGCAGTCATTTGGCTGAGGTCGTGTTTTGCCCCCATCTCTTCCAAAATCTGAGTTCTTCATTCGTAAAGAAGCCAATACTCTGATACAAGGCCCCGATTCACTAGATGTTCTAGACAGGATTGTCTCGACCAAAATTAATGACATGCCCGACCTTTCGAGGAGAAATGTATTATTCTGCGATTATAATGGTAGAATATGCGATTTAGGAGCCATCTACAGAATTACTGGCAATTTACTGGTATCTTCTTCGGATTCTGTGAAAGAAGCCACTCGTAGAAAACTAGTTGATGGAACGTCATGGGATGAAGAGTGCCAAATCTTGGTAGCGGACGAAGCAATATTTCGCATTTCCATTTTCCCTACAGAATTACGAGAAGTAAACGAACTATTTGGAGTCGATCTAAGTGACATTGATTCGGATGTACTATTCGAGAAAGACGATCATATATTCGTAAAAAGTGAAAATCAGTTCGGCATTACTGTTGATATTCTGGTGAAGTTTGAGAACCTAGAAAATATCGTTTCCACATTGCATGAATCCCCATTCGTTGAAATGGATTCAAACGGATGGGAAAATTACAGAATCATGCATGGAATTACAGAAATGTGCGATTCCAGTGGAAACCTTCCGGACGAAATGGGATTGAATATACTTGTTAGCAATGACAAGGGTTGCTATCCCGGCCAAGAGATACATGCTCGACTGGAGAGTCGTGGAAGGAAAATCAAAACCCTTTGTAGGCTAACAGGTGATTCTCCTGTCCCCTTGGGTAAACAGAATGTACCTGGTTTCGGTACTATTTCTATTAGCTCTGCAGTTTTTATAGACGGTCGGGCACTTGCACTGGGATTAATAAAAATAGGAGATTCCACACCTGAATTAATCCATATTGGTGGTTATGATTACACTATCGAAATCATTGGACATCCTTGATTATTGCCTCATAGTCTTCATCGGATTCCAACCACGCAGATAGTGGCATCAGAGGGATAATCCTAAGTGACCCCAGATTCCTATTGAATAGGTACACATCGGGATTGAAGATTTCTACCATCTGTTTTTGGAAAATCATTCGAACACCCCGACCACGATTTCTGAAGAAGAGAATCTCAACAGTAATCCCGATAATTGTTGCAGTGTAAAGTACTAACAGAACACTAATGGAGAATGGCACAGGGTCAATGAGTAGTTCGCCGGTTCTGATCTTTGAACCATACATCAATTGCCTAGACAAAAGGAAAACAAGCCCGACGCCCACCCATGGGCCTAGCTTCTCGTCCACATATGCCTCCATGGGGATTATTCTTCGATTTGTTGGATCTGCAAATGTTAGTGTACTTTCTGTTGCAGCTCTAATTACCGATATTGCAGAAACCAGAATTATGTATACAAATGCACTCAGAAGTAGGACGTGAAATGAGGTTAATGGGGCGTATGATACTATTAGATATGCGAACAAACCAAGAAATACTGTTGTGGGCATCCTATGAATCGATGCCAGTGCCTTTCCGAATTCCTTGGATCCATCATCAAGTCTTGGGATGCCGATTATCTCCCATCGAGTGTATTTCTGAATCACAGTTGCTACGCCGGAAAGCACCCTCTTGTCAATAAGAATCCACTCCACCAGTCTTAGGAGGGGCATCATAGGAATGCTGATAATGGCGGCGAAAATTCCGACTAGCGGCCAGAGAATCAGGCTAGGGAAAAGTAGGAAATGTTGAATTCTGAGCCTATGCAGAAGGTCAGATTCGATCCTAGCCTGCCTATCTGAGGATAGGTAGACCCTTCTCGCTTCAGCATCTAATTCGCCCCTGTATCGTACTAGCGGCATTCCGGCATCTAGTACTCGGCGGACCTTCTCCCTGTAGTGTTCGTGTTCGGGCTCAATACCAACCCACCACCTCCATGCAAAGGAGACAGGCAGTGCAAAGAATACTGGAGATACCAGAATGAGGACAGATGTAAACATCGCCTCGTAATCATCAACCACGCTTTCGCGTGGTGTCTAGTAACTATAATGAAATGGTAAACATTGGCATGAATTGGCCTATAATGCAGACTCATAATTGTCCACGACAGCCCCCCAATCTACAACATTCCACCATGCTTGGATGTAGTTCGCCCTGCCCGGCCCGTAACTCTTGTAGTATGCATGCTCCCATACATCAATGCCCAAGATAGGGATTCCCTCACCTGTCATCAGTGGGTTATCTTGATTCGGGGTTGAGCAAATGCACAGACTGCCATTTACGACACATAGCCATGCCCACCCACTACCAAATCTAGTCATTGCAGCATTTGAGAACTCTTCTTTCATTGATTCAAATGAGCCAAATGTATCATCAATTGCGTTTCGAAGAGATCCGGTTGGTTCCCCACCGCCATTTGGAGACATTGTTGACCAGAATAACCTATGGTTCCAGTAACCACCACCATTGTTCCTCACTGCTGCATTATCGAATTCTTCCACCATCAATTCCTCTATTTCCATAGCATCCATCTCAGTACCCTCTATTGCAGCATTAAGTTTAGCAGTGTATCCTGCGTGATGCTTAGAATGGTGCAGTTCCATTGTCTCAGCATCAATATGTGGCTCAAGTGCGTCGTATGCATATTCTAGTTCTGGTAATTCAAATCCCATTCTATCAATTTCTGAAAAGGGGGTAATGAATATCAAACCACCGGAACCTAAATTTCACAATGTTGATGCACATCGTTGCATAGGTAGTGACATGGCTCGCATAGCAGTCACTGATGGGATGTCTGCCGAAGCCGTCGAAATGCTTGAGAATGCGGGCCATGAAGTGGTATTGCGACATCATGATCCCGAAGAGATTTCTTCTGGTTCTCTAAAAGAATTCGATGCTGTTGTTATCCGCAGTGCGACGAAACTTAATGCTGAACAGATTTATTCGTCTTACTCAAGTAACGGGGGGATTCAGTTCATTGGTAGGGCTGGTGTAGGTGTTGACAACATCGATATTTCCAAGGCGACTGAACTTGGAATAGTAGTCTGCAACACACCCGGGGCTTCGACTAGAAGCGTCGTAGAAATGACGATGGGGCACCTAATAGCCTCCACGAGAAATATTGCTACAGCAGACCGAACGCTACGCAATGGGGTATGGGCGAAGAAGCAACTTAGAGGGTCTGAGATAGGCGGCAAAAGGCTAGGGCTGATAGGGTTCGGAAGGATTGCTCGTGGAGTCGCGCAGGCAGCTAGTTCCTTTGGAATGGAAATTCACGCATATGATCCGTTTGTTGACAATGCGATTGAAGGCATAACCATGCACGATAGCGTAGACGAAATTTTCTCAAACTGTACACATATATCCGTACATTGTAATCTTACAGATGAGACAAGAAACTTGGTTAACACAGAACGGATTTCGACTATGCCCGGGATTGGTGCGGATGGAATCGATTGTGGCAACCATATCGTGAGTTGCGCCAGGGGGGGAATCGTCGATGAAGACGCAGCACAACTAGCCTTGGGAAGCGGCCAATTGCGGTCTCTGGCCTTGGATGTCTTTGAATCAGAGCCTCTCGGCCAAAGTCCTCTATTGAATCATGATTCATTCCACGGAAGTCCCCACATTGCAGCATCCACTCTCGAAGCTCAAGCTAGAATTGGCATAGAGATGGCATCACTGTTGATCGAGTTCTTCGATACGGGCAAAACTAGCACATCGCTAAATTTCTGATGCCGTGACAATTTACCAAATAGCCTATTCCAGGTTGTGCATCTGTTCCAGAGTCCTAGAAAATATTGCCAGTTTCTCTGGGACAACTATTCCCGAAATCGGAGATCTCAGTGATACGCCGGAGTCCTTCTTAGCCTTCCAAACGATTGAATTGAAGGCCTCCAACTCATCGGTCAATGAGCGAAGATCATCGAAGGCTTCCCTGTTTAATGACGATGGCAATTCTGGAAACTCCTTGACATCAACAGCGCTTTTTCCGTATAGCGTAGTACTGAGGTAATGAGTGAAGAATGGGCATATCGGAGAGAAGACACTCAATAGGTCCCGAACAATCCTGTGCAATGTCCACGCGGCTGAAGCATTGCCATCGTACAACCTTGTCTTGGACATCTCCAACCAGTGGCTAGGTAAGATTCCAGTGCCAAATGACTTAATTGCCTGGGCGGCCGAGTAGATGTCAACCTCTTCCCAAGCAGAACTCACCACTGAAAGAGTTTCGTCGAACTCAGCAAGAATCCAAATTTCCTCTACCTCTAGTTCTGGAGGTAGCTCCAAATCATCAGGGACATCGAACTGGCTAGCAAACCTAGCTACGTTGAAAATCTTGGTCAATACACCATAATACTTGGTTTCAATCTCCTCCGGATTTATGTGGAAGTCATCTCCAACCTGTGCATCGCATGCCTTCCAAAGTCGGAAGCATTCACTACCTATCTTGTTCGCTTTCAACACTACTTGCTTGCCATCCGCGCCCTTAATCTTCCAAGATCCAGTGCGTCCGCCTGCTCCGCATTCCAGTACGCTATCAGCATCAATTCCATTCCCTAGGGACTTAGACATCTTTCGCCCCCAAGGGTCCATTCCCAAGCCATCGACCCAGATGTTCTGAAACGCTGGTTTGTCCAATAGCAACGCGCTTTTCAGTAGAGTGTAATATAACCAAGTCCTGACTATTTCCTTACCCTGTGGGCGTATTGAGGTTGGAAAGGCTCTTTCAAATAAATCCTGATTATTCAGATATCCCGAAACAAATAGGTTGGAATTCGATGAGTCCATCCAAGTGTCAAAGACCTTCTCTTCACCAGTAATCACACCCAGATCCATTTCTAAATTGGCAAATGACCCAATGATCTCCTTGGTTCCCCTGTCAATGACTTCCGCATCACCAGGAGGTGCATCCCTCCATGGCTGCACATAAGCTCCCTTTGGAGGAACGATAACCTTTGAGCCATCTTCTGAGTACCATATCGGGACCTCGGTGTGATACCATCTCCTCCTACTAATCGGCCAATCAATTGATATTCCATCGACCCAGTCATGAAGATACTGCCTATTTCTCTCCGGAATGAATCTGCTGCCCTTAGACAATTCAACGAGCCTCTCGAGGACATGCGTCTGCCTAACATACCATTCCTTAAGCAAAATAATCTCTATCGGATTTCCTCCCCTCTCACTGACAGGAATTTCCTGCACCCTTTCTTCAAAGGACTCTAGGGAACCGGACTCGTCCAGGATTTTAGTCGCCTCAATCCTCGCATCACTTACCTTCAAGCCGCTAAGTGGGCCTGATATTTGGGTCATTTCGCCATTCAAATCAATGGCAACGAATGGCCTGAGACCTAGCTCCCTGAATATTGCCACATCATTCTGATCACCATAAGAGCAAACCATCAATATGCCACTTCCGAATTCCATCTTTACAGAATGATGCGACATTATTTCGACACTAACATCCCTCTCGGCGACGGGCAAGGGGAGCAAAGCCCGCTTACCTATCAGGTGAGAGTAACGCGAATCATCAGGGTGAACCATGACTACCCCGCAAGCGCAAATCATCTCTGGCCTAGTAGTCGAAATTGTGATTTCTTCACCATCTTCAGTTGTCCAAATTACATTACACAGTTTTGCTCTACGCTGAATCCTCTGAACTTCTGCATCGGCGATTGTAGTGCCTTCAACGGGATCATAGATGTTGGGCCTTAAATCCTCAACAATATCCCCATTCTTGAATAGATCAACAAATATTGACTGAGAAACTGCGCGATAATCGGGTGAATCGGTAAGATATTCGTTATCATAGTCACAGGAGAGGCCGACTCTCTTTGCCGTTTTGCGCATAGCTTGTGTGTATTCCTCAATTGTCAATTCACATAGATTCAGGAACTCAGCTCTGTCATAAGTCCTCATTTTTCTCCCAGTTTTCTTTTCAACGGTAAATTCGATATTGATTCCATTGCGATCTACACCCCAAGGGAATCTAACTTCCTTGCCGAGCAATCGTTGGCTCCTTGCTATGACGTCGATCATACTGTATTGAGCCACTGCGCCAATATGCCAAGTTCCACTGGGGTAGGGGGGTGGTGTATCGATGACGAAAATCTCCTTGTCACTACGAGGATCAAAGCTGTACCTGTCTCGATAAGAATCCTCATCGTAATGTGATTCCTGTATTCTCTTCTCAAGATCGACACTCCATCTCTTGTCGGTAATTATTGGCTCACCCACAATGTCACCCGATAATTCGTAAAGTCCGGTGCTCTTGACCGTTACCATTGCATCGACAAAATACAAATCCCGGAACATGTGTGCCGAGGGGTTGAAGGTATGCCGTTTCACGTCGAAGCAGGAGTGACATGGCGAAGAAGGGAATAGGCGATTCATTAGGCGCCTCTGTCAGTTCAATTATTGACAAAACTAGAACGGGTATTTCCAATAGAAACTCAGACCAGATTAGCGCCTCAATAAGTAAGATCCCCAATAGAATCAGACGTCGTTTTAGAGAGACTGAGAGCTCTAGTTTACTTACCATGTTCCCAATCTGGGCGGTCTTGATTTCGCTAGCATTTACTTTGTCATTACTGCCACACTCTGGAGTCCTTGACTGCAGGGACGGTTTCGATAATCCGAATTATTGCAGTGATGAGCCAGCACTCAATGTAAACGGCGATCTGGAAGTATACCTCCCCACTGATGATGACCCGCATAGTGTAAAGAATCTAATTGCCCAAGTCGAAAAGGACTGGACAACAAATGTAATGGTGATTTATGTAGAGTCATATAATTACAATGTCACCCAAATTAACATTCTTGATCAAATCGATAAAGTGGAAAGAGTGATCAACAATCAGACAAATGATGGAGGAGTTGATGATAACGTAATCTATGTCCTATCTATTTCCACGGTAGTAAAGGAAGTCAATTCTAGTGGCGGCAGGGTGGTAAAGGCATTTTTCTCCGGAATAGCGGAAGCTACTGGAAATCAGCAGCTTTCTGATGAGATAAATGAGACCATTGACGCCCAAAGCGATTTGATTGGAAATTACGCAATTCCCGATGAGCAACAGAGAGTTGACCAGATCCTACAGGAAATGCCACAGAATGCATTGGACAAGCTCGTCAGGGATGTCGGCACTACCACCGAAGAAAGGGCATTTAGATGGAACCGTGCTGTAATTATCATCGGAATTGCCGATGACACCGGTGACAAATCCGTTGGAGACATAGTTTCCGAAACACAGGGCAAAATAAACGAAATTGCCTCCAATAATAACTGGGGCACACCGGACTCCCAGGGTAAGTGCGATGAAGCGGGCAGTCCATTGTGCCTACGAATGACTCTCACGGGACCAGCACCTCTAACTAATGCTGTAACAGAAGAGTCATTCAAACTATTCTGGGAGGTCTTTCCTGTCGGGGTTGTAATCGTAGCGAGTATGCTATTCATATTCCACTGCGACCTATTGCAAACTGGTAGAATTCGATTCGTTCAAGGAGTCAAGGTCGTCATAATATCGGGTCTACCAACACTTTGTGCAGTTTGGGTCACTCTGGGGATGATTGGCCTATTGGATTATGAAGTTACCATGACAGTAATTCTTGTTGGCCCGATTGTCCTATCACTTGGCGTCTCTTATGGACTGCACATAACTAACAGATATGCTGAGTCAAAGGGCACCCCTCATGAGAAAATGGCAGCAGCACTGAATTCTACCGGACGTGCCGTATTCCTATCTGCCATGACCACGATAATTGGTTTCATCTCCCTAACATTCGCACCTATGAAACCTATCCAAACTGTCGGTTGGGCATTAGCCGGAGGAATCGTTGTTGTTTACTTCATGACAATGATCATGGTCCCTAACCTTACAATACTACTAGATCTAAAGAAACCATCACACCCTCCACCCAAGGTTTTCGTTGCTGCTGTAAACATGCCCGTAAAGTGGTCTAGGATCACAATAGCCCTATTCCTTACTCTGATGATTATATCAGCAGGATATAATCGACAAAACGTCGAGGAAAATATCGACTTGCTAAAAATGGCCCCAAATCAGGTCGAAGCGGTTCAGAAGATGGATGTCTACTCGACTGAGTTTGAAGCCGGACAACCAGGATTCTTGTTGGTTGAGGCTGACATTAGGGCCGAGCCCGAATTAGGAATTGGGTCAATTACTGCGGACCACCCATATGCTAATCTTGAGGGGATTGAGAATCTGGAATCCAAATGTAACGATGTAGAAAACGCCACTGCTGTGTCTATTGTTTTCCTGATGAAGGCCATTGCAGTAGGAGTTAATATCTCTGGATCACCAATAAATGATATTATTGAAGACACGCCACTACCAGATCCTATCAAAGAGGTCGCAGAACTGATTTTCGATCGTGGCCAGACTGGTAACGTTTCGTTCTGGACAATACTCGACACTTTGGATGCTCAGGAGGATGATGGTGGCAGACAAGTACAGAATTTCTTGTTATACGTTTTCTACAACAGTATGACTGAGGAAATGCGTGAGCTTTTCATCTCAACAGACTATCAAAGGACTCTGATATACATCGACATGCCATTCATGGATGTCAAAGCAACGGCGGCAACCGCTGAGCAGATCAATCTCTGGGCAAAGTCTGCAGGTGATTCAGAAAATCCGATATCGGTACTTGGCGATACGCTGATTGGTGTAGCATCAATAACAATTGAGGTGAATAAACTGATAGTAGAATCCCAATGGACCTCACTAGCATTCGCATTGGGCTTCACTATTGTCACACTCGCACTCGTCTTCAGAGACATCAGATACGCTTTACTGACTACTGTTCCTGTCGGATTCACTGTCGCTATGCAATGGCTAGTCATGGATTCCGGCGGAGTCACCCTATCACTTGTTACTGTGATGATCGGGTCTATACTGGTTGGCGTAGGAATTGACTTCTCAATTCACATTGCAAACAGGGTCAAGGAATTAGGCGGTTCGTTAGATGCCATTCGCACGGCCTGTGCGAGTACCGGGATGAGCCTATTCGAGGCTACTACCGTCACTGCAGCAGGCTTGACATGCGCGTATCGAATCCCAATCGAGGCAATTACTCCTTTCGTCACAGTGATCATCATCCTGCTGATTATCGCTGCTCTTTCCGCATTACTCCTATTGCCAGCAATATATTCATTCATGGTAACTTCCAATCTTGGCCTAACTGGTGGTTCCTCTGCAATGATGAAGTCTTCTGGCCTATCCCACGGTGTAAACAATCGAGATATTGATTCCGTCGATTCCTCTTTGGACTATGCAAAGGATGCATGGTGAAAGGCAACCTTGATTTCTCTCCTACCAGTAGGTAGTGCATGGTAAATTACTGGCTAATGAAGAGTGAGCCTCACGTATACCCATGGGAACAGCTTGTAGCAGACGTGTCAACCCATTGGGATGGTGTTAGGAACTACCAGGCTCGGAATATTATGAGGGACGATATGGAAGTCGGTGACTATGTTCTTTTTTATCATTCAAATTGCAAACCACCACACGTAGCCGGCATCGCTAAGGTATGCAAGGAGGGATATCCTGACTTCACGGCCCAAGATGCAAATTCAAAATATTTCGATCCAAAGGCAACTCCAGATAATCCACGCTGGATAATGGTAGACATCGAGCCAGTCTCACAACTAGAACCAGTAGGACTACCAGATTTACGCGCAAATGGCGATTTGGAAGGTATGCCGTTGCTACAAAGAGGTCAGAGGTTATCCGTACAACCAGTTTCCGAGAGTCACTTTAGGATAGTATGTGCCATGGGTGGACTAGATAATTTAGAAGATTAGGCGATTCTGTGACTTATTCAATTGTTGCCAGTTGCCCGGATACCGGTCAAATTGGAGTAGCTGTTCAGTCCCATTGGTTCGCCGCTGGAGTAGTTTGCTGGGCCAAAGCAGGTGTAGGCGCTGTTGCGACCCAGGCTATGGCATTAATTGACCATGGCCCTCTGGGAATCGAGCTAATGGAGAATGGTGCGAAACCCGAAGAAGCGATGGTGAGCAGACTTTCATTGGATCCGACTCCGGAGATTAGGCAAGTCGCTATGATCGACGCTCAATCTAGAATATCTGCTCATACTGGTTCTGAGACCATTCCTGAATCGGGACATTTTGTCGGCAATGGTTTCTCTTGTCAAGCAAATATGATGTGGAAATCTACGGTATGGGGATCCATGGCAGAGGCATTTATTGGCACTAGTGGTGAACTTTCCAGCCGTATGCTCGCGGCCCTAAATGCTGCAGAGTCCGAACACGGCGATATTAGGGGCAAGCAATCAGCGCGCTTACTTGTGGTAGATTCAGAAATCCAGACACACCCCTGGAAAGGCACTATTGTGGATATCCGTGTAGACGATAATCCTGAACCACTGGTGGAGTTGGACAGGCTCCTGAAAATACATAATGAATATGTAAATATCAATAACTTAGACGTGGAAGAAATATCACAGGCTATACGTACGGGAAATCCTGAAATTGCCTTCTGGAAATCAATCGGTTTGGTTCAGTCGGGGCGAATTAAAGAGGCTAGAGAGCTATCTTTGATAGCATTCGAAGATAATAGGGGATGGGAAGAACTTCTCCGTAGATGTGCCATTAATGGTCTAGCTGGAGTAACTGACAAAACAATTAGTGCGTTGCTACGCACAAATCAGGATGATTAATCGGTGGGCATGTCCTCGGTGGACGCTCGTCATCAAAGAGACTTGCACTCCAGTCTTCTCCGTCCCGAAGTCCCAAGGCATCCAGCATCCCCGGTCGGGCTGCTCGCTTCCGCGCCTGACCTGGTTCCCGGGCGTAAGACGTTTGGAAAACCCCTCCGGATTTCCCTCCTGCCAACCTGGATCTCTTGGGGGCGAGACATCGCAGTCAACTGGAGTAATCTCAGTGGTTCGTTTGCGCCGCCCTCGGACTTCGGGTCACCATTTTCGACGATTTGTGAATAATAGAGCACGTCAACTCCCCCCCTAGCCCGCATAGTGCTCAAAGAGGTCACCTATGAACATGACAGTTCATGATTCGTACTTTGAAGGGCAACCGGTTTTAATCTCGAACGAGTCTATGACCCAAATCCCATTTTGTTCTAACAAGTCTCCACGTACAGCAATGGTACGACCTTCCTCAAAACCATCGGGAATTGGTGTATCTGTGAAATCTACAAATATTTCATCAGTTACTCCTTTTAGGATGAAACTCATTTCTTGATTGTCCAGAGTATCGGGAGAGACGAAACCCCTCACAAAAATATGGTCATCTTTGAATTTTAACGGTTCGTCCATAATCTCATCAACTGAATATTGAATCTCTGGATCTACACTGGCCATCATTAATCCCAGAACTGCTAACGATGAGCAGAAAACTATCACGAGTCGAGATATCCTTGTTAGCGCCACAACCAATTCTCACGGCTCCTTGCTAAATGTGTTTGTATCCTACGGCTTCGCTAATAGAAGAAAATCCGGATTCAGTTACTCTTCGCTTCAGACCCTTTACAATGGAAGAAACAATTGTGGGACCATTAAAGACAAGGGCAGAATATAGTTGAATCAGCGATGCCCCGGAAATAATAGCTTCCCAGGCAGAATCTTTCGAGTCAATACCACCAACACCTACTATGGGGATCTTTCCATCTGTTTCATCGAATGCCGTGTTAATCACCTCTAGTGCCCTTGACTGCAATGGTCGACCAGAAAGACCACCATCACTTGAGAACGCCTTTCTGGACTGAGTTGATAGTGGAATTGGCCTTTTAATGGTAGTATTTGTGGCAACTATGCCGTCGATACCCATTCTTTGTGCATACGAGATGGTACTTCTTATTTCATCATCAAGTGCGTCAGGTGAGAGCTTTAGCAGGTAGGGTTTTTGTTGCCCTTTCTTGGATCTGATATTGTTGCAAGAATTTAGTATAGACTCAAGATACTCGTGACCATGCAGTTCCCTTAGGCCTGGTGTATTAGGTGAAGAAATATTCAGAACAAACATATCTGCATGATCCCACAATAAATCGATTGTAGCGGCATAATCATCTCCAGCATGGTCATTTGGAACCTTTTTTGAACGACCGATATTTGCAGCAACAGGCGATTTGGGCCAACGATCAACAGACTTTCTCTCAGCAAGCCTCTTTCGAATCTCTGAAGCGCCTGGGTTATTGAATCCCATTTTATTGACTAGGGCCCGGTGCTTGTTCGCTCTAAACATCCTAGGTTTGGGATTTCCTTCTTGGGGATACCTGGTAACACCACCATATTCGCACCAGGAGAACCCCATGGCAGACCATGCCAACAAAGCTTCTGCCCCCTTGTCAAATCCGGCTGCTAATCCTAGTGGGTGATGAAATAACTTCCCAAAAACCTCGATGGGGACTTCTGGTGACTTGTATAACGAATTTAGCACTGATCGACCAGTACGAGATTCGCCAATAGATTTCAAGGCACGCATTGAAAGAGAGTGCGCAAGTTCAGAATCTATTAGACGTAAGGCAGGATTGCCGAATAGTCTCCATGCTACTCCCATAATATTGCCAATCGTAACTATTCTTCAATGGTTACGGATGATTGGTGCTCTAATCTAATATTTCAAAGACAAAATCAACCGGATACGCGCGCGCTCGCGCTCGCGCGCGCGTTGCATTCCCAAACAACCACTCATGTTTATACGGGTCTTGTTACGGCATTTCAAATCCGAGGAGACATAATGAAACTGGTAATACTAGAATCCGGCGCTAAGGCCAAGACCATCAAGAAATATCTCGGAAAGGGATGGATTGTTGATGCTTGCAATGGCCACGTTCAGGATCTCCCATCGAATCGAAAGACCAAGGATAGCTCCAAGGCCATGTGGTCATCCAAACCAGGAGAGTTGCCAAAACCGCCTTGGTCTTGGACAGAAAGAGCTGAGAGGGTCATGTCAAAAATCACATCAAAGGCAAGAAAATCTGGAGTCGATGAGGTTTTCATCGCAACTGATCCAGATAGGGAGGGCGAGTTTATTGCTTGGAGACTCAGTGAGATACTATCAGAATTCGACTCTGTGAAGAGGGTGTCATTTAATGAGATAACCAAGGAAGCTGTGATTTCATCAATTTCTAATCCCCAAGAGTTAGACATGGATCTAGTTAATGCAGCAATTGTTAGGAGACTAATGGACAGACTTGTTGGATTTAGATGCTCTAAATTCTGTCGTTCATGGAAGTTAAGATCAATGGGCAGGGTACAGACACCCACACTAGGATACATAGTGGAAAAGGAAATTGAGAGGGATGCTCATATTCCAAAGGAATACAACTCGGTAGGGGTTCCTTCTAACGGAATCGAACTAAAGGTAAGGTTCCATGAATCCAGTGATGATGATGCTTGGGTAGATGATGACGGGAAGCATTTCCCTGACAGAACTTCTAATACGGAATTTGCCAAGCTAGCATTTGACTTGATAAATTCCAATCGAATACTGAATCTCGAGTCTATTAAAGAGGGCACCGTAAGTAGACGGCCCAAGCCCCCATTCACTACAGATACGATGCTACAAACTTCCAGTTCTACATTGGGTTGGTCCATTTCCAAGACCAGTAAGATAGCATCTATTTTATACCAGTCGGGCCATATTACATACATCAGAACTGACTCAACCAGAACTAACGTCAAGGCAAGGGATGAGGTTAGGAAATATATCGAATCCAATTTTGGCCAGGATTTTCTTGGGGATGGCATTGGAGAGATTCGTAAAACTAAGGAAAACGTCCAAGACGCACACGAGGCTATCAGACCCACTAATCCCACCTTAGAAGTTGCTGGCGAAGATCGCGATGAAAAGGCACTTTACAGACTCATTTGGTCTCGATTTGCATCTAGTCAGATGTCTAACTCGATTAGGGAAAGAAGAAGTATGATATTTTCCTGTGTTGGATTAGATGTTCCCGTGAATGGGACATCCACATGGAGAACACATGCAGGTTGGGAAGAGGTATTCGCTTGGTCATACAAAGATGTTCAAACGCAACCACCCAATATTGGATTCACTATTGGTTCAAAATGGGACATCGATGAAGATGCTGAACTGACTATAGATTTCACCAAACCACCGAGACGGTATACCGAAAGCTCGATCATCCAACAGATGAAAAGGGACGGAATAGGACGCCCTTCAACATATGTTTCTACAGTATCAAAATTAGTAGATAGGAAGTATGTAGAAAAGGACGGAACTTCTCTTATCCCTACGACAAATGGTAGTACTTTATGGACCGAAGTGACTCCCTTTTACAATCAATCAGATGTTTATGAACAAGGGCTATTCACATATGGTTTCACATCTAGTATGGAGGAAAAATTGGATCTAATTGAGGCGGGTGAAGCTAATGCCTCCGAACACTGGGGCCATTTCGTTGATACATTCAGAGAAATGCATAACATAGCTTTGGAAAAGCGTCGCGAGAAGCCTACAATAAGGCAGATCCAGTATCTGCAAGCTATTCTCAATAGAATGCCAGAACAAGAAAGGCAGCAGATAGTGGGGGATAAATTAGTGGAAGAACTAACGGGTGAACAAGTTCGAAATATTATCGATGGATTAGGTGAAGCGGCCCAGGCAAATATTCCGCCAAGCGAAAAACAGATTGCCACAATACTGAAACTGGCCGATAGGTTACAAATTGATATGACTCAATTCTTGAAGGAAATGGGAGAGTCAGACGTTAGTGAATTGACTGGTGGAAGGGGTGGTACAGCAAGCAATGCTATCGGAGCACTAATTGAACTAGACAAGAATTCACCTGCAACTGAAAAGCAGGTAGCGACAATAATCTCAATGACCGACTCACTAGAAATGCCAATTGAGGATGCGATTGCTGCTGTCAATACCGAGTCCATCGAGACGATTTCCAAGTCAGATGCAAGCATTCTGATTGGTAATCTAAAGAAAACAATTAATTCAAAGAGAAGAGCTAAGAAATAGCAACCGTGAGTGAGTATGGTCAGAATATTCGATGCCATCGTTGTTGGGGCAGGTCCAATTGGTGGGTACCTGTCAAGGAAACTGAATGAACATGGCCACAGTGTACTTCTATTGGAGGAACATGATGAAATCGGACGACCGTTCCAATGTGCTGGATTGGTTAATCCGCGGGCAATGGAGACTATAGGTCTGGAATCTTCTATTCTAACGCCAATTTGGGGTGCTAATATTCACAGCCCAAATGGAAAAATAGTATCGATTGGGGATCCGAAGGTACCGAGGACATTTTCTGTATGCAGGAAGATTTTCGACGAAGCAGTGGTCATGCAATCAATTGCTTCAGGAACGGAAATTATGCTATCTACGAAACCAGTATCAGCGACTATTGAGGATGAATTCGTCGAAGTTAACATCGATGGTTCGAATGGCTCTGAGACAGTGCGCTGTAAGTTGCTTTGTGGGGCTGATGGAGCCCACTCCTGGGTTCGGCGGAAATTCAAAATGGGTACTCCTACGGAAACAATGATTGGATTTCAGATTGAAGTTACGGGATATTCGGGCGATGATGGGGTTCTCGATATGTACACCGGCAATGGAATAGCGCCCGGTTTCTTCAGTTGGGCAATTCCTACTGGAGAGACAACACGGTTGGGTACATGGAGCAAAGCGAATCTCATGGATGGAACTTCGAGCGAGGAGTTCATGAAGAGATTGATGGACGATTCCAATCTAAACACGCGATTCGCAGAATGCTCTGAAGTTGGGAGATTCTGCGGCCCAGTACCTAGTGGTATTGTAAGAAGGCCATTGCGTGAGAGAGTGGCATTATTCGGAGATGCCGCAGGGATATGCAAACCTACTACTGGAGGTGGTATCGGACCCGGTTTCAAACAAGTCGACATCCTCGTGCCCTTACTAAGTAAGGCAATATCTGAAAATGACTTTAATAGCTCTAGGATGAAGGACATCTCATCAAAACTGAAGGAGATGAAGAGGGATCAGAGAAAAAAGAGGGCTTTGAGGGATGCTTTCCTTACTGAGATGGACGACAATGAACTAGAGGGTATATTTTCCGTATGGGCGAGACCTGAAGTGACTGATTTAATCAATGAATTCGGCGATATTGAGAACCCCATCCCACTGGGGGTCAAGATGCTTAGAGAAGTACCGGAATTCAGAAGGCTTGCTGGAAGAGCAGCGAAGGCCATTCTATGGAGCTAATAATGCGTCGTTCTTTGCAGAGAATCAGGTATCCTCCTTTCGAACTAGGGCAAATGGAACCTTCTGCAGTACCAATATCCGAAGTCGAAGTCGAAGTTGATGACGATATGCTTACTAATTTTAGAATTGGATCAGAAGAAAGCTGGTTTGTTGAATGGACCGATTGTAATTCAAATGACCCCCCTCGAAAAAAATTTGAATGTGAAATATCACACGAACCACCAATATTCCTAACTCGAACTAGGATGGGTTGGTTCATCAATCCGGATCCACTTCACAACATCTCAAGGAGATTGATTATGCCAACTGTATTACTTCTCATTGTCTCACTCTTTATCCATGCAATAGAGCCGGTTTTAGTAGATCTTAGAATCATTAGTAGTGCAATTGCTGGTTCTGTTTCCATAGGGCCCTTGGAATATCCTAGGTTACTATTCTACACTTTTCCACTTTTTCTCTTGCCACTGATTTTCCGTACAATTGCAAATTTCCGCGATATGGCAAGACAATCAACGATCTACAAAAACCCATACCAAGAACCCACATTTACTATCGATGAGGATAGGGGTGGGCCATTAGTAACGATACATGGATACGATAGTGACATTTCACTAATTAGAGCTAGAATTCAGGTTGGTGTTGCAAGTCCAGAGAGAAGTACAGTTCTATTTTCACTCGGCAGGAGTCAGTTTGGTCAACCATCACCTGGGATGTCTACAGTACTATCCGAAAAAAGAGTGTCACCTGGCGATGAAGTCGGTTTAGGGGTCGGTGAGTCGACCCCCATGCAATCAACTACAAAGAAATCGGTCATACTAGAGCCATTCAGAATAATGGGGCGCTCAAAATGGGTTTCTGATATAGAAGTTGGATCGCCCTGCAAACTATGCATGCCCGATGAAAATTGGCCCGGTTCAATTTATTCATCACTTATTGCGATACATTGGGAGGTGATTTTTGAGTTCGAGCAAGATGATGGCAGAAGAATTGCTTGGGTCTCTCCAATTATTGTTCCCCAATCTAATGTGGTCACTGATATTCCAATGGCCCCGGTAATCAGTGGAAGGGCCGAATTAACAGATTTGTAGGGTTAATTCGGCTTCTGAAACTTCCAGAATATTATACTCAGAGTCCCTAACTGCAGGTACAAATCCGCTTTGCAGAATCGTTCTCTTCAACTCGCCTATAGATGCCATGGTCTTTTTAGTACCCGAAGCAGAAACGACATTTTCCTCCATCATGGTAGAACCTATGTCATCTGCACCTGCTGACAATGCTATCTGTGCGACCTCAAGACCCATGGTAGGCCAAGAAGCCTGAATGTGATCCACATTATGGAAGAAAATCCTGGATACCGCGACATGACGGAGGTATTCCACAGCACTAGCACCAAGGCCAGTAGAGTTCCTACGTAGTCCAATCTTTCCGAATGCGTTGTTCTCCAGCATTACTGGCCAAGAAACGAATGAGGTGAAACCGGGATTGCCGTGTGAAACAGACTCGGCCTGTAATGACCTGATTCTATCCATGTGCTCCACGCGTTCGTGAAGACTCTCGCCAAATCCGAAAACATTGGTTGCAGAAGTAATCAAGCCCAGGGACTGAGCCTCACTCATCACTCTAAGCCAGTTCTCAGAAGACCCCTTTCTCGGAGAGATCCCGCGCCTCACATTGTCGACCAAGATCTCAGCCCCACCTCCAGGAAGTCCGTGTAATCCTGAGTCCCGGAATCTGGAAAGCACTTCCATAGTCGTTAGTCCAGAAACCTCAGAGATACCTTCAATCTCTATTGGTGAGAAACAATCCAGTGAGATGCTGGGGTGACGTTTTGACAACTCTTCAAGAAGTTCAGTATACCATTCAATTGGTAATGACGGATTAACCCCGCCCTGCATCAGAATCCTGCTTCCTCCTAGAAGTTCCAACTCAACAATTCGTCCACTAATCTGATCTACATTCTGCGTATAGCTTTCTTTGTGACCCGGAGCTCTGTAGAATGAACAAAAATGGCAGTTTATTGTACAGACATTAGTATAATTGATATTCCTATCAATCAAGAATGTTACGATTTTTCCAGGAACCTGGGCTTTCCTCCTCTCCATTGCTACGAACATTAGATCATTTAGTGGAGCGTTGGAATATATCTCCGTGGCGTCTTCTACTGACAGTTCGGAGGGGGAATTTTGAAGTTGGCATTCAAGGATATCTCGCCAATTTACCATACTAAAATCCCGAGCCGACAATGTCCTCAATTTCGATAATTTCCTTTGGGCATGATGAGGAAAGGACCAATGGACCATCGTTGGTCACCAAAACATCATCTTCGATTCTGATCCCTATCCCGGAAAATCTCTCGGGGAATTCTATATCCTCCCTCCAGTCTGCAAAATATAGTCCTGGCTCAATAGTTAGCACCATACCAGGTTCCAATGTTTCTGGTGCACCGGGGTCACCATGGCGACCACCACCTACATCATGGACATCAAGTCCGAGCAAATGTCCAGTTCCATGCATGAAGAAATTCCTGAATGGGCCATCGAGTTTCGTTTCGTCGCCAAGTGCTTCTTTCAAGTCGCAATCTAGGATTCCCAAGTCAATGAGTCCTTGGGCGATTATCTCGGATACGACAAGATGCATCGTAGACCATGGGGAACCTACCTGACAAGCCTCAATACCGGCCTTCTCGGCTTTAAGGACCAACTCATATATCTCCCTCTGGGATTCTGTGAATCTTCCGCTTATCGGCCATGTTCTGGTGATATCTGATGCATATCCATTAACCTCACAGCCAGCATCAACCAGCACTAAATCGCCATCTTTCACGAGGCAATCGTTTGACTTGTAGTGAAGTACTGTTGCATTAGAGCCACCACCAACAATAGAAGGGAAGCTCCATGTACTCTTTGAATTCATGAAATACCCTTCGACAGAAGACTGTATTTCCCACTCACCCATTCCAGGGGCAGCATTTTCCATAGCATATGTGTGAGCTTGGGATCCTATAGACGCTGCTTCCTGCATATACTGAATCTCTTTTGCTGATTTGATTCTCCTCATAGGGTCAATGATTAGTCGTGGATCGGAAATTTCATCGATTCCTTTGCAAATATTGTCAATGGAATTTGAGATTCCTGGAATAGTGAAAACGTGATTTGATTGTTTCATAATTTTCAGAATCTCTGATTCAATATTATCGATTGAGTAAGTAGATGATACTGGCCATGATTTTGCGCCCTCGACTCCTATTCTGATGCCCTCCCAGATTTCTTTATTGGTATCTCTCGGCGGGACAAAGAGAATCGAGACAATCTCTTTGCCATGATTATGGGCAACGAAAACTCCCTCATCCTCTGTCCAACCGCACAAATATAGCATGTACGAGTTTGGCCTGAATGGATATACAACGTCATTTGAACGAATTTTCCTTTCGTTTGTGGGAATAATGATTATGCTTGAATCGGGCAATTCAGCAAACAGCCTTTCCTGTCGATTCCTATACTCGGATGATTCGAAAGGCAAGTCCATATGTGCCCCTCATGATTCTGCCTTTTGGTCTTTCTACTGGGACTATTTTGGCTTGTCGCACTAGTTACCATTTTGGTATGTCAGACTCACTAGCCCGTTTCCGCATGTTTACAACAGAATATGAAAAGAAAAGTGTAGAGAGAATAAGAACAATTATCGATAATGGAATTGATGATTCGTCGGACCCGTCTTTGACTAAAATCGATATTTGTGAAGACTCAGAGTCATCATCTATGACTTCTATGGTGAGAATGAAATCGCCTTCCACACCTTCGGGCCAGGAAAATTCTCTTGAGATGCCCTCGTAAGTAGGGATATTGTTTACCCGCCAGACGTATCGCAGATTATCTGCATCATTCTGTGTATCTGTAGATCCAGATGCGTCAATAATACATGTCGATTCACGAGATAGGGTGAATTCACCGTTGTTTGTTACCGATTCACCGTCGATTGTAAGCCGTACAACCGGGGGAATATTTTCTACTTCGAGATATTTTATTGCAGAACCAAGATTTCCAGCCTGATCGGAGACTGTTAGAGTAATCTGATATGTCCCCGAATCTATCGTATTAACTGAAAATGTTCTCTGGTCTAGCCCTGAGATAACATTAGTTCCATTTTCGTTTATAGCATCTGAGTTAACTACAGACCAGATATACATGAGGCCCTGAATCCCCCACGATTCATCTGAAGAAGAGGAGCCATCGAATATTGCGTATCCATTTCCCTCTGAAATAGAATCGGGCCCTTCTATAACTACTACTGGTGGATTGTTGTCCACTCTGATGCTCTTACAATCATATGAGAATTGTTGATTTGTGGGGTTTAATGCAAAAATACTCAGATCGTACCAAACATCAGATAGCTCATTGATATTGATATTGTATGAAAACGTCATATCCGATTGTGAGATTTGTGATGGATTTAGAATAATTGAATTTGATGGGATTTCTATGAATTCATTTGAGCACTTGACGTTTGAAGATTGAGTGACTATGTATGATAAATTTGAGTTACCGGAGTGGGCATTCATAGAAACAAATCTCAAGACGTGAGATTTGCTAAACCACTGTGGGCCTGTGTCACTCACGATATGAACAGTAGGGGGAAACTGAAAGCCTGAAGATGAGTCAGGAGAAATGAATATTGATGTAAATGTTGTAATTTTTTTTCCATTGTCTTCTTCAACGCTAACTTTAGCAATGCAAGAGCAAGGGCCTATACTAAGCGGTTCAATTTCAATTTCGAATGACCATTCTTTCCAGCGTTGATTTGTTGATGTATCGTCCCACTCATCTAAATCTCCTGTAAAATCTACAAAGTGTCTTGTTCCGTATGAATCAAAAAGCTCCCATGTTGCAGAATTTGGTGCTACCTCGTTCTGAATCACTATAGCCACAGTAGAGTAATCTGAGATTATTGCTCCTTCATCTATATCAATTGAAATTATTAGAGGAAAATCTCCACCTGAATCTTCTGCAAAAGAAATTTGTTGCAAGAGTGTAGCCATGAGAAATGAAGATATGATGGGGGCCAATATTGATCGGCCATTCTCTTCATTCACAATACTCGCGCTTAACCAACACTATTCAATGCCATGGGCAACTGCTCTATCTGTCGGAGATTCGCATCTGCCAGGCTAATTCATCCAACCACAAACCAAGAGTTGCTCTATCGATGTAGTCACGACCGGTGCTAGCTGAGAGTACGCAGTCACAAGCAGCAGATGCGAGTAAGGCAGCATCGTAAAGATCCAATCCAGAGCCTAATGCTGCTGCTAGTGATGTAGCTGCAGCATCATGCATCCCAATCTGTTGATCTGCTGTTGGTGCCATGCATGGCATGAATATGCAATCATGTTCTTTCTGATGCAGATGGATCCCATGAATTCCGCCCAAGACTAGAATTCCTTGCCAAGAATACTCCGCCAAAAGCTGCTTTGCTGCTTCGTCATCATCTAAACCAATCCTTCTGGACAAAAGCGACATACCCCTTTTCTCGAATATCACTACTGTTGCACCTCTACTCTTTTCCAGACCGGTCAATTTTGGATCAACAATTACTGGAATTCCCTGATTATTAGCGGTTGTGATCAAAGTTTGGGCGCCATCTCTTGAAATCACGCCTTTGTCATAGTCAGAGATTACTAATGCGCAACTGTCCGGTATATTGGAGAGTGCAGAATCAATTAGAGAATCAGATATTGAATTTTCGAGAGGGGTGTTGGGGCCCCTATCGGCTTGTAGCAGAATCTGACTTCTATCTAGAAGGCTTTCTCTACTTCCGAAGAATCGAATTTTTGTCAGAGTACTCCTGCCCTTAACCCGAATAACAGTTTCACTTCCAACACCCAGCGACTTCAGAGTGGAAATTATTGAGGTAGACTCGATATCATCACCAATTGCGGTATGGAAGGAGACATCCATGCCGAATGACGTTAGGCCTATCGCAATGTGAGCAGATGCACCAGGTGACTCTTCCGACTCCAGTATCTTCAACACTGGAACGGGCGCTGTAGAATTAAGATTGTTAGCAAATCCGTGATGGTATCTATCAAGCATTGTATCTCCAATTAGGGTTACTTTGGAGCCATCTATTGATTCTAGTAAGGAGCTTAGTCGTGTCAGACTCTCCTGTCGGAGGATTTCTGAATCGTCAGCCATATTCTCCCGAGTAAGGTTTGACAGATGATATTTGGGGATAGCGTCTAATTTGTTAGCCCCTTCGAAAGAACGATGGGGAACCCCGAGAGTAGAATGCTATACGACGGTTCTGCTTATAGCAGACTATGGGAGAAGTCAGCAATTGGAATTCTCACAGATGGGCCAGGACTGCTGCTTGCCGACTCCGAGGTAATCTTCTGCAGAGAGCACAGGGGTGTTGAATTCGAAGGTCTGCAGGACAATGAGGGTTTTTCTTCGTGGCTTACTCAAAGGATAATTGAGAACAGCAGGACACTGCTAGAATCGGCCGTTCTCGAAGCTCTTAGGGTTCCTGGAAACAAAGTGGTTCTTTCAGAAAATTTTGAGGCACTGGGTTATGGTGGTAGCCGTTCATGGGCAATAAGGTGGTCATCGGATAACCACCCTAGCAGGGGTGAACCGGATTCTGAAATAATGTGGTTCGAGTCAAAGGATTTCTTGCATGAAAAAATAAATGGGGAACTGAGCATATTGGAAGATCTTCTTTTGTGGTGTGTTGAGGTTATGGGAAGAGGCCGAATTCCAGAAGTACTCGTAATAGATGAAGAACAGTCTGTAGTCACATACCGTCTGAGCGAGGCCAATCCCAGGGGTGAAATGGGGCAACTTACAGATGATACCCTCTCCCAGATATCTGAGATGGACAGAAAAATCATTGACGGCAATGGATTTTTCTTCCCATCAGTATCGAAATGGCCACTCGAATCCATTGGCATCCCCCTTCATGGTGGTCGTCAACTTGATCCGATTGAATCTGAAGTCATCCAGTATTGTGGGGAGGGCGATATGTCAATCGCAGCCAGTATTCTAAATGACTTATGGATGAGGGGTTTGAATACCAGATCGGGTTTCAAATATGGGACGACATGGAGATGCTATTCAGGTGATGTGGGAGATGCCCATGCACCATGGCTTGTTGTTGAACCTTCCAGTGAGGGTCCTGAAAACTGGGCTGAAGCATGCCTGTCGTCAAGACTCGCTTCTGGCGTCAATAAACACTGGCTATACCCAATTAACGATGCTAATGGGTGGAGGTACCTTCAGATTTCTAGACCGCCGTCAGACTCTCGATGGAGCAATCCAAAGAGAATCTGAGCGCTATATTGGAGGTTTCCATTCCGAATAGGCAATGTGTTTTCTAACCATCACCATGCAGTTTTCTATTTCCACTTGCTATGGAAATGGCCAAGAGCACTAGTACAGTTGAAATGGCGTTAGATGGAATAGCGAGCCAATTCAGAGGGCCGAATTGTAACTCTCCCTCGGAGTTAAGGATGATTGGGATTCTTTGTTCGATATTATCGGAATCGACGAACACGAGTTCGCCCCGTGCTATCATCCTAGGCTCAAGAAGACCATCGGGCTCAATTGACAAAACAATTGGCTCGCCGGGATAGTAGGTTCCAGTAGTAACTGATTCTGTGATTCGACCTGCTGGCCCATCAACAGTAATTGTGTAAATACGTGGCCCGACACCGATTGCTTCGGGATACAGTTTCACAGTAGTTGGTTTATCCCATGGAACAGTGGTCTCCAACGTCTTACTGGTAAATCTGTGGTTTACAACGCTCCAATCAAGTGAGAAGCGCGTCATTGGACGGTCCAAGCATCCAATTTCGCCTGAAATTCTACCACCTAGAGATGATGTTAGGGACAGATTCAGAATCTGGATAATGTATGAGCCCCCAGATGTTGATTGAGCAGGAGCAGGATCTGGCAAATCAGTAGTTAGCTCACATTCTAGATCAGAGTGGACCTCTGCGTGCGCAGTTCCGTTTGGAAGCAAGACAATGGGATTCCTTGGCAAGGAAATCGTAGTGTTTTCATCTCCCACGAAGTCATACTCAATAGTTGATAATTCGTCAGAAAGTGATGTTACAGTTATGGTCCATGGAACTAGTCTGCCCCTATTGTCCCATATCTGATGCCCCGTGTGGCCAAAGCGATCACCAACTATGAAAGTATCACCTGACGAGCCATAATCCCTGCCACGAAGCAAAGCATCGTTTCCGTCTGCTTCGATTATCTTTACCCAAGGCTTAGTAGGATCAGTGTTTACTAGATTTGAGCCTAAATCCCCGAATGACAGATCTTGTTGCTCGACCAATATACCATGACCAGGCAAGCCCCGATCAAAACCAATATCCGATCTCAGAGTAATCCAAACGAATTCATCTGGTGCGATATCAATCTTCAACGGCTTGCCACCAAGAGAAATTGGTTGTAATGTGAAATTTCCATCAAGTTGGGCTTCTGGCACGATTGCTTCGGTTGCACCAATTAACTCCAATGTAGTAGATGATGGCAGAGATGGCATGTCGCCATCGCCGATCCAATTCCCACTAGCCATTATGTCCCAGTCTCCAAGTCCATACCAAGACTTTGTAGGAGATTCACTATGAACGTCATACAGATCAACTGCTCCCATCTGATGCAACATCTCGTGTACTGTAACTCCTAAACCGCCATGTGCTGAGGCCATCGTGTAGTGCTCAAACCTGTAGTCACCAATAACTACTGAGTCATCGAATGGAGAGAAATGGCTCCAGATACTACTGGATGGACCGCCCTGCTCTTGAGGCTGCCCAGAATGTAAGATCAGGAGGCGGTCAATCACATAATCCCCATTCAGATCCCAATTAGAAAGTTCATATCCCTGCAACAAACCGATGATGGCCTGAGATGCCAATTCTCTGGCCCCCCCAGAATCACTGCCAGAATCTCTCTCTAAATCAGAATCTGTCCCCCAGTGAGAGTCATCGTATTGCGATTCCCATACCCCATCCACTATGGTGGGAATTAGTTGTGATTTGTTCCCGCTAATTTGAGATACATATGCCTGGGCGGAAAGATCTCCTTCGAAAATCTCTCCTAATAGTGAATTGGGGAATGGCTTCCCTGGGAAGCTGATTCGTAGTACTGGCCATTTCTCTTCACCATAAAGACCAACCATCTCGTAATCATCATTTTCTTGGTTATCGCTAACAGTAGATGCGATGCTGTCGTTTACTGTATCTGAGTAAATGCTAACTAGCCCCGAAGAAACGAGCAAAACTACTGCTAGGACAAATCTGAGAAACTGTGCCGACCCTTGTTTGCTCACAGCCTTAGCCCAATAGCACAGCCTTTCAAACCAATGCCAAACTGCTAGTAGGTAGAGTCAGTATTTGCATATGGTTCCCACGGGCCCATTTTCACAGGTGCTGTTTGAGATAGCTTCTCGGCAGAGAGTGCAGCCAGTATAGCGATAGCTATTTTCAAACCATCATATTCAACGGGTAGGGTCAGAATTATTACTCCAGTAGAAATTGCCAGCATCCGATTCCTAAACCTAGTCTTCCCAGAATATACCATTCCGAAGATCCGTGATAGTGAGAGGGTTACAGTCGTGACAGACCAAACAACCAGAACCCAGGTTGCCCCTAAACCAAGAGAGAATACAGACGCAGCATCATATCTGACAAGTGCACCCTCGGGTGTCCCGTGGGATATTGAAATATCATAAATTGCAGGGAGTCCGAATGCCCAAATGAGCAATATGGCTACTGGGACTACAGTCGTAGTCAATATCAGGACGGCAGTTAGCCAATTCCTCTCTCTGGGGTAAAGTCCTGGTTTAGCGAAGTTGTAAGTCATTATTGACAGGAATGGCAGGATAGATACGACAGACAATAGCATCACAACGCTCCATCGAATCTGGATCCAATCGAAAGGCCCGAAAACGGACAAATTCTCATTATTTGGTCCTGCAGGCAATTGGGATGACCCTATCCACAGGGAAATTACTTGATTAGCTAGGAATGACCAGATAATGCAGATTATTAGAAACAACAACGCAGATTTCCTAGCGATCGAGTGGAGTTCACGGAAATCTTCAGAATGCCTCTCATTACTGAGGAAATCGTCTTGAACTGAACTCACATTACATCCTTCACTTCGGGTTCCGTCCTTGCTGCCAGTATTGTTCTGTAGACCCCATATGCAGCCCATGCGCTGATGAAGAATGCTGTTCCAGTAGCAAAATCAGTGAAATCGACACCTTGGAAGCTGAGAGGGGTATCTGAATTGGCCCATCCAACGGCCAGGTAGAATGCGATCGCTGAACCAACGAATCTACGGAAAGCCTGGGGGTACGCCAACTCACTAGCTAGGAAATCAGGCCCGTCGTCGTATTTCCTCTCGAGAATCTCCCTTTGAACAACCGCACCGATAATTAGTGCAGTTAGGCTTGTCCAATAGAAAAGATTGCCCTGAGAGAAAACCCTGTGTGACAATGCATCCTGGCGTTCTTGCTCCAATTGCCCATCTGAGACCTCGATTAAGAAAAGCGAATCGTAAGTTCCAACGGATATTGTCCTAGTCTCTAGAGTGGCCCCACTCTCATCAGTGGTAATGGTGCCCGGGGAGTTGATTGAAAATGAGAGGATATTCCAGTAATCCATGTCGTCAGGGATTCCCCCCCCATCGACGGAGTTTCCAGCAATCCAGAATTGGACAGCGCCGACGTCTTCACTCGGGGAGTTCCAATTGATTTGCCAAATCCCATCCCCACTCGGGTCAGAATGCGAGGCATCGTCGTTGCGTCCCTCGGCATAGCGTATTTCCTGCTCTTCCGCCCATGTGAAATTACCGATAGAGTCCGATGAAATCAAAAAACCTGCATGCGCGTTCCCTTCACCCCCGGAGAGCGTTAGCGAGTCAGCCACACGAATTGTCAGTTGGTACTGTTCCGATGGTTCGTACATTAGTGGCACACCAGTCACCATTACAACAGCACGATCAGATGGGGCTCCATTGTTGTGACAAGTGCACCCATACTTCACAGTCAACTCGTCGTTGGAATTGTAAGCACCTGGACCCTTGCTCATGCCTAGTGCTGGGAGTGACAAAGCGGCCACTATTACTAGGCAAGCCAAGACTCTTCTGGCACTCATTCCCACACTATCACCGTGCCTTTCTCCGAGTCGATGTCAAATAACGGTTGGGGGTACTTATCCTCAGAACTCCTTGATAGCCGCATTTA
>Ga0207992_1000110_pt1 | contig 45916 bp, 47 predicted proteins | sample ETN02SmetaG_FD_185788 | JGI IMG/M metagenome (GOLD analysis project Ga0207992, IMG submission 185788) | Marine microbial and viral communities from oxygen minimum zone, Eastern Pacific Ocean - ETNP2014F10-02SV255 (SPAdes) (version 2) | ecosystem: Environmental > Aquatic > Marine > Oceanic ...
TGGGAGAGTCGTTGCTCGAAGGGAACAAACCCAAGGGATGGCCAGAATACATCACTAATGTTTGATCTTCCCTCATTTTGCTAAGGTATTCCATAGTAATCAGGTACTGGGCCCAATTCTGGAATACCCCCCCATTGCCCCCATATGTGACCAATTCATGTGGATACTGGGCAACTTTGGGGTCCAGATTATTCTGAATCATCAACATAATTGAGGCTGCTTTCATACTATTGCACCTATATTCGGATATCGGTCTTGCGTAAATCTCGTAATCGGGCCTGAATCTATGCATGTATATGTGGCCGAGACTGTCTAGTTCGTCAAGAAACTCGGTAGCCAGCTCATTATGCCATTCTTTGGGAAAATATCGCAGAGAGTTCTCGATTGCTAGACGACGTTCGATTTCGTTCAGCACTTGGGGCCTTTTTGGGGCATGGGGGACAGAATTATCCATTTCTCTGAGTGGTGGAAGTTCGTCTGGAATCCCACCTGGGGAGTAAGTTGCGTCAACCATCACCAATCCAGCCTCTCATTCACCTTCAGAGATATTGCCCCTGCAGAGGCAGTTGATTTGAGTACAACTTTGTCTATTTGAGATGAAAGTATGTCTACGTCATCTCCTTCGAGAAAATCCAGGTTTATCCGCACATTCATTGCAGCTATTTTTACAGCCGAAAGAGAAAGTTCCGAAGCCGATGCTAAGTCGGTTAGAGCATTTGCATTACAGGAGACGCATAGTGCCTCTAGACTGCTCAGAAGTTCCATTGCACAGGATGCTGTGGCGAGCGGGGCTTCGGCGGCACCAATGGTAGCATCACGAATTGATTGCTTTCGCTCTTCCTTCTGCTCGTCGGTCCCCCTAGGGAGGCGGTAGGCTGACATTACTGAGTCGAAGGCCTCAGCATCAATCTCTGCGAGACGCATTGCTTCCGCGAGTCCCACCTGGGATTCGGAAATCACTGATCTTGCTACTTCATGGCCTTCTGACCACTTTTCCTTCCCATCAGTTAGCCTGGCCACCATCATAGCAAGTGAATGTGCATGGGCGAGGGATAGGGCGGCGACTGTCCCGCCCCCTGGAGTGGGGTCTGAGGATCCAATAGAGCGGAGAACCTCATTGTAACCTTCGTTCATTCTCTGACTCCCCCCTCAATGGCCCATTCTATAATGGAAGATTTCGGGTCGAAGTCCCCCAACCTGTCTAGCATCAATCCTGAAATTGCCTTTTCGACGACGGATTTTTCATCTGCCCTGTTCCCATCATCATTGTAATAATTGCCTGCAGATTTCATAGCATTCAATGGCACTAGGCCAACCAACTCTCCTGCTGTCACATTTAGGCCGATTTTTTTAGCTTCGATTCTGATAGCTTCTGTTACGTCGTGGAGGCCAGTAACATCGTAATCAAGGAGGTTCATCGATACCTGCGCCGTAGTTGAGTCATACATCCAACCTGCTGCCTGCAATGACTGAAACATGCCTGGTTTTCTCAAGGCCTTGCCGTCCTCTCCGACGACCTTCTCGCCATTTTCGCCCTTCACCAATGAACCACTTGTCCTAATTTTAGACGCTATGGAGTTTGCCTTTGACTTGTCATCGGTGTCAAGATTTACATTGTACGCAATTAGTATCGTTCTGGCCCCAGTAGCCGTCACGCCCATCTTGGGCTTGAATTCTGCAGGTCCGTAATCAGGCTTCCACTCGGGTGAAGTAACCTTTTCTTCCATGCCCTCATACTGTCCCCTTCTAATATCAGGAAGCCTAGATCTCTGCGGACTTCTTGCCGCGTCAGCATAGAGGTAAATTGGCAAATCGAGCTCTTCTGAAACAGCTTGAGCGTATCTCTCCGAAAGTGTCACGCAATCATCCATGGATATTCCCTTGATAGGAATGAATGGGACTACGTCCACCGCACCCATTCTAGCGTGCTCTCCAGAATGTTCCCTCATGTCGATGAGGTTGATTGCAATCCTGGTACATTCGATTACAGTGCTCAGTACCTCCTCTGGCCCCCCTACCATGGTCACGACTGTTCTATTGAAATCGTGACCCATGTCGACATCTAGGAGTGAGACTCCGTTTGCTTCTAAGATAGGTCTTGTAATTTTTTCAATTAGTTGCTTGTCCCTGCCTTCGCTAAAATTCGGTACGCACTCAACCAAGGCTTCCTGCATGGGCATTGGAAGCGACTGCTCGTCAAGATATTTTGCTTATCCGTAGATTCCCTCGGAACTGGTTTCTTTGGGACCTTTCCTGTTATCCTCAACCTTCTTAATCGCGCCAATGAAGTCGGACTTCTTTACTGACTTTCGACCGCCTGATATTGCCGATATTCCAGCCTCTACGACAGCAGATTTGATCTCAGCACCGCTGAATCCTTCCGACATTGAGGCCAATGATCTGCTATCCAAACCCTTGGCCATTGGCATTGATCTAGTATGAACGGAGAAGATGGCTTCCCTGGCATCCAGATCTGGAATAGGGATGTCAATAATTCTGTCAAACCTGCCTGGTCGGAGCAGGGCGGCATCAAGTAATTCTGGACGATTGGTCGCAGCGATAACCTTGACATTGTCCAGACTCTCGAATCCATCCAACTCGGAAAGAAGTTGCATCAGAGTACGCTGCACCTCACGGTCGCCAGAAGTAGCGACGTCGAGCCTCTTTGAACCAATGGAGTCGATTTCATCGATGAAGATAATTGAAGGAGACTTCTCCCTTGCCATTTCGAAAAGTTCCCTCACCATTCTACCGCCCTCCCCAATATACTTCTGAGCCAGTTCCGCGCCAACGAGACCTAGGAATGAAGCATTGGTCGAGTTTGCCACTGCCTTAGCAAGCATTGTCTTTCCAGTACCAGGGGGGCCTGTCAGAAGAACTCCCTTGGGCGGGTCGATTCCGAAATCAGAGAAAGCCTGAGGATTCTCGAATGGTAGTTCAATGGCCTCCTTGAGTTCCTTGATTTGTTTCTCAAGGCCGCCAATTGACGAGTAGTTAACATCAGGAGAGTCAATGATCTCTGCATTGCTTACTAACGGATCCCAAGAGTCAGAAAGAATCTCTACTACCGATAGGGTATCCTGATTTAGCGCAACCCTGGTGCCCGGTTTGATTTTTGTACTATCCAAACGGCGATTAATTGACACTAGGAAGACTGTGCCGTTGGAACTTCTGACAACCGCCTGTTCGTTAACCATGTCCTGGATGTAGCCGATGATTAACGGAGGGGTTCGAATGTTGCTTAGCTCCTCTTCAAGCCTATTCGAGCGCTTCTTGAGTTGAGTTAGTTCGTTCTCTAGGAATAGCTTCTCTGTCAATAACTGCTGAGCCTTGTCGGAGAGTTCACGATAGTCCTTCGAAAGAGTGTCTAGAGCACCCTTGTGAGGGTCAGTGTTTTCGAGTGCATCGTTCCCACTGCGTTTCTCATTCGCCTCGGATGCCATGATGTCCACACCAAACGGATACTTATGACCCCTGCGAAGGACTATGATGCTCGTTCGTATCGGCAAAGCATGGGTGCGTGCGAACTCTGTGGATCCGAGGGAGTCAGCACAAAGAGGGCTAGGATTGCGAAACCAGTGGGGCATAATTCGTTACTCGAGTGCTGCAACAGATGCATCGAATCGATGGGACTCATTGTCGAGTCTGTGAGGACTCCTCCATACGCCCCGCCCACCGAGACTCAAAGCACTGTCTCGGGGAAGGGAGTCTCTGGCGTAGATATCATGACAAAGGAAGAGGTGGAGCTCGCAAATGACTTTCATTCGCGAATTAGGAATGCTAGGAAGCACAGGGGCCTTTCCCAAGAAGACCTTGCTAAACAGATGAATGAGAAGATTGCCGTGATTCAGAAGACCGAGAACGGCATCAGGCCGACCGACTCACTCCTGAACAAGTTTGCGAAGGCCCTAGACATCAGGTTATTCGTGGAGTCTGTTTCACATGCCCATACAATGGTAGCTTCCGATAACGATAGGCAGATGACCATCTCGGATGCGGAAAAATTACCCAAGTCCGAACCCAAGAAGCAGAAGAGTCAGAAGAAGAAAGGGAGAAGAATAGGCGTCTCCCGGTCAGGTGCAAGATCGAGGAGGTAGATTCGTGGAAGAGGTCCCCCTCCATGTGATTCATCTCGATCAAGATGATCCACGGAAGTGCACTTCTAGGAAGATGCATGCCAATGGCCTTGTAGAGTTGCATGAATCCATATCAGGAGCACCCAAGAGAGGGTATATCCTAGATCCGAAATCAACAACTATACTCGGCCCAGAGGATCGAAATCTAATTTCCTTGGGTGCTGCGCTAGTGGTACTAGACTGCTCTTGGAAGAGAATTGACGAATCACTGGAGGAAATCGCGGGAAAGACTATGCTCGAAGGCAGGATATTGCCAGCATTGCTGGCTGCAAACCCGGTTTCCTGGGGGAGGTTGGGCAGGTTATCCTCAGTAGAGGCTGTTGCTGCTTCTCTGGCCATATTGGGGCATCTCGATCAAGCCTCTAGGGTTCTGGAACCATTCCAGTTCGGACAGCAGTTCCTGGATTTGAACAGGGAGCCCCTAGAGGCATACGCCAAAGCCGAATCAAGAAATGATGTTGCAACAATGCAATCAGAATTCTTCATATTGGAATAGGGAAAAGATAGCCTAGATGAGGCATTCGTGTACAGGACGGGGAGTTTCCCCCCGTCCTGCTTGCGTTAGTTGTCTCTTTACGGTAAACAGTTTCAGAGAGCTTCGTCAATCTTAGCGCCTACAAGGGCACCTAGACCTACAAACAGACCGTCACAGATCCAGTTCACCAGAGTGTCGACGATACCGTCGCCAACATTGGCTATTGATGCGCCCATCTCGTGGGCCCCGTTCAGGGTCATTGCCCCGCCTAGAACCATCATTCCGAAGGCGCTAGCCCAAGCGCTGTCGCACCTGTTGTGTACCTGCCACCATACTGCACCAGCAGCTATCATGCCAATTACCGACCAGATCGTCGCTGTATCGCTGATGTCTGGCAACCACATATCTGTTGCTTCCCAATCTGGTCCAACGTCGCCAAACTGGCTAGCCAATAGTATGCCTAGCAACGCACCTACGGCTTGCGCCACTAAGCGCATCCCGTTGGGCATCCAGTTGCCTTCTGTGTCGCCCATGTCCCCTGTCATCATGTGACTCCAGGTAACAACGGGAAGCACGTGAGCGCCGGAAAAGGCCATCCACACGACAGCGAGAGCGACTGCTCCCTCCAACGTGCCCAGACCCATTCCAAACACCATCCACGATAGCACAAAGGCGCCACCTATTTCTGCTTTCATTGCATTCATATCTACGTTCATTTTTTCATCTCCTCGTATAACGAGTGACTTCGTCTCGTTTCTCTGGAGTATATAATAGCGAAGGTAGCGAACCTTAGAAAAACGGCTAAAAACGCACTTTTTGCAAAAAGCCGATGTAAATATTAACACCTAGTATTATTTACTAAAATGAGTGTTAATTGCAACACTTATCTAGCATCATCCGTGTATTCGGTCACTCTGATTCCAAGCTTACCTGTTCGGGCTTTCCTAGTCATGACCTTGTCCATCTTCCTGTGGAATTCCGCTTCTAGATCTACTTTCATTGCGAGAGAGTGCCCGAGTATTAGGATAAGGAGGTCGGCCAGTTCCTCTGCCGCCTCCTCATCTGGCTTGCCCTTCGTAATTGCAGCTGATAGTTCGCCTAGCTCTTCTACAGTAAGGGCGATCCGGAACCCCATGTCGTGACCATGGTTCTCGTCGTCTGCGAAATTGTGCTTGTTGTGGAAATTAGCGACCCTGGACATCATTGTCGACCAAGTTCCATCTGGCTCCTCACAGTGCTCCACTTGCAACCAATCATCTACACTCAACCTTTCCGCCATAGTAATTCATGTGAAAGAGACTCCATCAAGGTAGTTGCACTAATTCATGAAGTCAAGAAGGGCAATTATGCACGAAGAAACCAAATCTCTCATCTGAGATGCTGTCTCATCAACTGCTTCGTGGTCAATCTCTGCATCGGGCTCTCCTGGGGTCCTTCCTGCGGCCCAGTTTGAAGAGCAGGGCAATGAGACATGAGGGGTGCCTGTCTCTGAAATTAGCCTCTGCTCGGGGCCAAGTGTCATGCCTACGACATGTGCCCCTAGCCTCACAAGTGCGTCGATCTCTGAAGGACTCTCGAATTGCGGCCCTACGCATTGAGCCACTACCAATCCAGTTGGAGAGCTTTCCTGCCTCTCTGTGAGAATATCCTCGCAAACGGAAGAGTATCGTTTGTCGAATGGACTGGTCCGATCTGCATGAGTAGCATCGTCATCGTGAAATGTCCATGGCTTGATTGATAGGTCGAGTATACCACTGGCGATTCCCACGGTACCCGGTGGCATCGAATCCACCATCGATCCAACAGAGTTCACACTAACAATTAGATCCGGTGAGCAGCTAATGGCTGCGTGTACGTTAGCTCGGTGCTCTATTGCATGGGGGGGAGTTCTTGATTGGTCATTTGAGTAGTGCCTATCTATGACGAAAACTTGCCCCAATTCGTGAGACACCAATGAGATGGGTACGTCGCCCCATCTAGACTCTACAAGCATTGAGCTCGAAGTGGATGGTGATGTTTCTTCGAGACTGGTCGAGAATGCACTCATCCCAGTCCCACAAATCACCGCAATGCGGGACATTTGCTCACTCCGAGAGTCTGGATATCAGGTCAGCCTTCTTTCCTGACACTGGCATGCCTTTTTCCTTCAGCAGTTCCTTTAGCTGTGCCACTGTCATCGAACCATAGTCAGCATCGTCGGAGTTATCATCCTCTTCGGCTTCTTTTACTATGTCGTCAACTGTTTCCTCGCTTGAGTCGGACTCAGAATCTGAATCTGAATCATCAGAAAGTTCGTCCCCTTCGCCGGCAGCTTCCTCTTCCCGTATCTTTTCCTCCTTCTCCTGAGCCTTGATATCCTCCAGTGTTGGTCCATCATCGACCACTACGCCATCCTGAATTAGCTGGCTGCGTCGGAAGAAAACAGCCCTAACTGGCTGAACCTTAGAGACTGCCTTGGAAACCGTTTCCTCCAATGAACCATCCATGAGTGCCTTCTGGACTTTGATCCATGTAGATTGGGCGCAGAACTTGACTACCTCGTTCCTTGTGATGCTACGCGACTCGTGCTTCTGACTGGCTTTTACGCTGGACCTTGTGACAATGAAGGGTTTAATCCTGACAAAGAATCCATCCTCGGTGACTACATCGATGGTATCATCAATTTTACCTCTGTCCCTCCTAATCTGCCTCCTGACGAAGTCCTTCATTACATCGTGCCCAACAAACTCGGTGATGGCATCGTTGCCGACCACTTCCTTAATTCGGAACTTGATCTTGACATGCATCTTGGTGAAATCGCCGTCCAACTCATTCTGCATGATTTCGAATGGCCTGCCCACCAACATCTCCTCTTCCTCGGCAATAGTCTCGCCGATAATCTTGAATGACCAGGGATTTCGTGGAGCTCTGATGGAGTACCACCTCTTGGCCTTCCACTTGTCCTTCTGCCTACGAGCTGCTGCTCTCGCTGATGCTCCCTTGGCCATTGAAACGTCTCCATATTGCGGGGGCTACCCCGTTTGCGGGCCGTCCGACCTGCAACCAGTATTTGAACGAAATGCAACGGATATCGACTATCATGGAACGCATTCAAGTCACGTCAGCGTCTGGCATAGTCATGAGCCTCCATGGTGGTGAATGGCGAATACACGCCAGTGCAGTTGATGATGGAAAAGTGATTGAAGATTCTCTTAATTGGCTTAGTGGGGGCAAATCCAAGATTATGATCCACAAAGAAAACTCGACATTGGGTGCCCCTATGCAAACAATTAGTGTAAAAATGAAGGCCAAGGCTGCACTATCCTCATTGGAGATGTTGGAAAAGGAATCTCTGTCATCCATGCTTGAAAATGGACTAGGAAGTAGAGTAGATGAAGACAAGTTCCTGCACATAAGATTGAGTCTTGACCTAGTAGTACAGGGAAGGGCAGTTATTTCGAGAAGAACAGAAGAACCCGTTGTAAAGGGCAAATTCAAGTTGGAAGTTTATCCAGGATCCGAATCAATCGAGGTTGCTGAAGATTTGCTAATGCGACTAATCGGCGAATAATACAATAGTTCATATGCTAATTACTAGGGAGTAGCCTCGTTATGACTCACGTAGTAACCAGTGCTTGTGTAAGGTGTAAATACCAAGATTGCGTACATGTCTGTCCAGTAGAAGCGTTTAGGGAAGCCGAAGAATATTTGGTGATAGATCCCGATGAGTGCATAGACTGTGCGGCGTGCATTCCGGAGTGCCCGGAAGAGGCAATCTATGCAGATAGTGATTTACCGGACGAGGAAATGGAATGGTTGGAGAAGAATGAGGAAGAAGCCCCGGACCTTCCCATCGCAGAGGGAGATTCCCCTGTTCTGGCAGATAGCTAGGTAAAATGTCGCCCACTAGGTTCATCAATACATGCCCAGAGGAATCCATATGCCGCATAGAGTTGATCTTGGAGACATGAGGCATGGGACGGAGCTTCTGAAGAGGGGCTTTGCCAAAATGCAGGAGGGCGGAGTAGTGATGGACGTAGTTACCCCAGAGCAGGCCCATGTTGCCGAGGATGCAGGTGCAGTATCAGTAATGGCTCTAGAGAGGGTCCCGGCAGACATTAGATCTGCTGGCGGAGTGGCAAGGATGAGCCACCCCAAATTGATCAAGGAAATCATTGAGACTACTAGTATTCCAGTTATGGCTAAGGCCAGGATAGGTCATGATGAGGAAGCTCGAGTACTAGAGACACTTGGCGTAGACATGATTGACGAGTCTGAAGTGCTAACTCCTGCCGACCCCTTCTATCATATTGCAAAAAATGACTTCACGATACCATTCGTTTGCGGGTGCACAAGTCTTGGGGAGGCGGTTAGAAGGGTTTCCGAGGGGGCTGCGATGATTAGGACGAAAGGAGAGGCGGGTACAGGAAATGTTGTGAGTGCGGTCAAGCATGCCAGGCTGATTGCAACTGAGATCGAGGCTACTCAGAATTCTGACTCAAACACTCGTGAAGAAATTATAGAAAAAATCCTTGATGTTTACAGAAGAATGGAGAAACATTCTGATATTGGGGCTAGAGTTGAAACGACTCCCTTCGGGAGCCTTGAGGAAATCAAAGAGGAAGTCGCTTCCGTTCTCGATGAAGTATCTGACTTGGGGCGACTACCCGTGGTTACATTCTCGGCTGGCGGTATAGCAACACCTGCTGATGCGGCCCTGATGATGAAACATGGGATGGATGGAATTTTCGTGGGATCGGGGATATTCAAAAGTTCTGATCCGGCACGAACTGCTGAGGCTATTGTCCTAGCTACACATCACTTTGAAGATTCAGCAATAGTTGCTGAATCTTGTGAAATGGTTGGAGAGGCAATGCCCGGTCTAGAAATAGATACACTTGAAACTCGACTCGATGAACGAGGATGGTAGCTAACTCTTCCTGCCCCTAGTAGTGCCCAATTTTCTTGGTTTCCTCTTAGGCTCAGATTTCTCCTCTTGGACAACATTAGCATCATTCGAGACGATCCCTCCGAATGTTATTGACTCGCCACCAAGAAGCTTGTCGGATAGAGAATCTGCTAACTCTTCGTTTTGATCCGGACCTCTGAGGGCCTGTCTGACGGATTTGTTGTGATCCTTGACTAACCTATCCCTTTCCTCGTGCTGAGAACGTATCTCGCTACGAATCTCATTCACCTTGGACAATAGTTCGACGACCCCCTGATGCGCCTCATCTGCCTTCCCTCTTTCTTCCAAGAAAAGCGCATGAAGTCTGTCGCCCTCCCCTCTGAGGAAGTCCCTTTCCTCGAATAGGGGCTTTATTTCACTCCAAATCTCATCTGCCAATCCATTCTGCTCTAGCATGAGTTTGTGCTCGTTGTCGGCTTCTGCCCTCAGTCTTTGTATCGACTCGTCCATGTCACTTAGATCGATAGAAACGATTCGTTGCTGCTCCACGTGTGGAATGAGCTCGTCTCTGCGTGAAATAAGAGACCTGAGTTTCTTGATTAGCGAGTTTTCCTTCTCCAAGGTCAAGGCCCCATCAGTCATTATTCGGTCCTCAATCCTCTCTATTTCACCAACGGTTTCTGAAAGTTGTATGACTACTGACTTACCTGGGCCTTGGTCCCTTTTGCCCTTCTTTCGAGAGAATATCTCCCTAATGCTCTGCTGGATCTCATCGCGACTTGCCTGGTGTATCTTTGCCTGAGCCCGAACCTTCTTCTGTTCATCCATCCTAGATGTGATGTTTTCTTGGACCTCGTTCCTTTTATTTTGGGCTGAGTTTCTCTGCTCGGAAGCCCTCTTAGCAGAGTCATTGTGGGAATCCCTCTGACCACGCACCCTACTGAGCTTGGACTCCATGGCATGCAATCTGGTTCGGAGATCGTCGGAGTCCCCATCGTCCCTATCCATGCAATTGCGAATAGTGCCCCCTTATTGAAGAGACCTAAAGGCCAAGCAACTTTGCGACAAAGGGAAGAACCGGGGATATTATAGCAAGAGCAGCGCCTAACATGAATACTGCTCCGGTTGTCATCCTCAGGCGGGTAAAAAGATCAGAGCGTACTTGTGATGTGAGGACCTTTCCAGAAATTAGATTCCCAGAAGAGTCCTCTAGCCTCACTGTCACAGTTGCATCCCCCATTGATGATGGCACCAGTGTCTGCCAGATAATTCTCGAGGATGACATCGAAGAAGAGACCCGTTCGTATGTTGTCTTTCCAGACAAAGAGTCATCGACATATGAGTCTGCTTTGAGGTGGTAAACACACTCGTTTGGTCGGAAGTCGGGAGTCTGGACCCTAAGAATGAGATCTTGGGTTTCTCCAGTCTGATTTAGAACGAAGGCGAATAGGTTTGCTTGGCCGAGAGTTAGATTTTCCATATCCACATCAAACCATATTTGCTCATTAGATTGGGTCGACAAGTGCATCCTCATCCTGTCGTTTAGGCGGAAGAAAGGGGCACAGCGGTTCCTAGCGTGCATTAGTAGCCTGTCCAAAGTCTCCTCACCAAGCTCGGGATGATTGATTATCTGGTCGATGGTTCTTGTATCTACTAATTCCCCCAGTGCTTGATGGAAATCCTCCTCTTCAATCAGTCCCGAACGGAACATATCTAGCACTTGGAGTAGGTATTCCTGTAATTCTGAAAGTTTTACACCAGTCTGAAGATTATCACTGAATGATGAGACGTACTTGGAGAATCGTACTGCAAGGAGGGGGTCAACATGGGACCTAATGACGTCTGTGAATGGCTTATTCAGCAGTGCAGGATGCATAGGAGGGGAGAATGCAGCCAACAGACCCCAGGGCTCGACAGTGTTGAATCTGGGCCTATTGGAAACCATGTATACACTATGCCCAGAAAGTAGACACCCAGTGGATAAGGCAATCAGCACTGGGATTCCTTGGGTCTCGGATGGAAAAATCAATGCTAATCCAAGTAGACTGGTCGAGAGAATCATCAATGTAGTTGTGAGATTGAGCTGATTTGAAGCGCCATCAATCACTGCTCTCATTTCGCTATACCCATGAGAACTGCGAAATGTGACGCCGGTAGAGACGATTTCATCAGTTTCTATTTGGAAAATCTTCTTCGTAACCCAGAGCAAATAATGTAGAACAAACAATAGAACTAGATCAGTAATTAGGAGGGCCAAGGCAAGAAGGTAAACTGATTTTGAGAATGAAAGATCTAGGAATAGTTCCTGCACCCCTCCTTCCCACCAATCTGGTACAGACCCCCGGTATGACTGTGCAAGGCCGAAAAGAAGTACGACAACAATGGGCAGGAATAGTATCAAGCGAGCTCCCCGGCTGATCAAAAGATCATCTATTCCTGACAAAATGGACTCTCTGGACTTCAATTTCACCTTGTCTTGATTGATTTCTGCCCGATCCCCGTCCTTCACCATTACTTTGATCTCAGGAGCCGAAGGGGGTCCTTCCTGAAGAGTCTCGACCATTGATTCCAATTCACTCTCAGGCGAATAGAAATTGTTTGAGTCCTCATTCGAAGGCAAGGATTAATCCCCCATAGAAGTGATTCTGGCCAGTATCTTCATGGAAATACTATCGGACAAGCGGATTACGTTTCCGTCGGAAGTTATGGCACCCCCAGAGACAGAAACAGACACACCCACACCTAGGCCAGAATCACTGATTGTGATGGATTCAACATCATTTGTAACAATTAGTTCAACTACAGCTGAGGCTCCATCTGGGAGGCGACCCAATGGCAATAGAGTGCCAACCCCCAATGTGTCAAAATCCCGCTCGATACTAGGAATTCTGCCACCTCCTACGGTGTTTTCAGGATAGCCAAGAAGACGGTCTAGAGTTTCCTCCAGTTCTATTCCTACTGCATGCTCCATTTTGCATGCAACCGCTTTGACATCGCCCTTGAATCCGATTACATCCTTCAGGAGGACCTCCAAAAGTCCTTCTCGCCGTTTTACCCGAGCTGCCAGCTGGAATCCCTCAGTAGTAAGTCGACAACCGCGATATGGGATGTGAGTAATCATTTCACGTTGAGAAAGCCGCTGGACCATTTCTGTAACAGAGGCAGCAGATACCCCCATCAAATCTGCGAGTTGTGTCGTCTTTACAATCTCACCAGGAGACTCGGTGTGGACCTCGAAAATAGTCTTGAGGTACATCTCCTCAATTTCGCTGAATTCAGACATCTTGCACCTCCTGCGCTTCGGCCATGAATTCAGCCCTGCACACTGGGCATCTAGACATTGCTGGCCTATTCTCCATCTTTACCCTTAGAGCCTGATTACAATCTGGGCAATTTAGAGTGTCTTCTGATGAGCGAACTACTGCGTGTGGGGGTTTCTTTCCTTCACCGACAATAAATTCCATTGAGCAGGCAGGACAACGGACGCCACCAGAGTGGTTGTGTGGGACCATCAGTCTTTGATCACAATACGAGCATTGAATCTCTACCTTCTCTTGCTTGGACATTGATTTTATTGATTCCTTAGTCTCACGTAGATTGAAATCTGAAGTTGTGGGTGTTCTAGTTGATACCGCCCTCCATACTAATGTCCCAAGCAGTATCACCAGAATTCCGGCTATTAGGCCATAACCCGCAGCAAGTAAGTCAAATGGCAGGTCCAGACCTTCCTGACTCTTTTCTGTCTCTAATGTGTAGAAATTTGACGATTTGACGCCATTTGTATGCCATTGAATCTCCAATCCAACGCTATCGCTCAGTGGCCAATCTGGTAAAGAAACATCAGTTGAAAATTTTGAACCTGGCATTACGGATGGGACTGTAATTTCCGCGAGGATTTTCTGGTTGGATGAGGAAATTACCCGAACAAAGCCGGGTTGGGTTTGATAATTGTCCAAATTTTCTAGTGAAATGGAAGTCACAAGACTACTTCCTGGAGTAGGTCGGTCGGAAGAGAAGGCGGCTTCTACCAAGAGTGAGTCCTTATTCACTAATGGCTCAATCACATTCATTTGTACGGAATTGTCAGAATCTGAAGAAGGTAGCCACCCAATTGGCTTAGCTTCCAACATTAACTGTTCTGCTGCAGGATGGCCGAGGTCGAATGTGATTGTCCTTCTCCCAGGGTCGGATTCAATCTGTACACTCTGTAATAACTGGTAGTTCCCCTTTACTACCGAATAGGCCTCGAGAGTTATTCCTCTTGATTTTCCACTGGAAAGAGAAATAGAAGCATCGAAACTCAATCCATCATAATTTGTCCATTCGACTGATTCGATTGTAATGCTGAGTTCCTGGCTTGGCATAACCTCAACAGAGAAATTTCCCTGTAATTGTAAATAATTTGGTTCTTCAATAACAAATACGCGCCAATCAAAATTGTTAGTTCCGGATGCGGACAATGTGAATGGGGCGGAAACCTTCCGAGTTGATCCTGGAGAGATTAGGATTTGCGAGCCCTGAAAAGACTCAACTTCTGAATCTGGAGAGATGATTAGAGATACTGTCTCGCTAGCATTGCCTGAATTTGTCACCATGATTGAGGCAATAAGAACATCCCCCACGTATCCAGGTTCCCCCGATACTGCCAAACCAGACCCTCCAGAAGTGGTGAGATTTGTTGAATTAGTTGATTCATCTGAGTACATTGGCCCTATTTCTGTAGAATCTAGATGAAATTGTGAGTGCGATTGCGTACCTACACATGTAAGTAATAATATCGCAATGAACAAGGGGATATTTTTGCCTAGTGAGGCCCTCATGACATCGGCTTGAATGGACATCGTATGAATCAAACCCAGAAAATTGCATAAAAGGGTTGTATTTCTCGGAGTCGAAATGGACGCTGGAGAACTGATGCAGATAGGGCCTAAAGAGCTCGCTGACAAACTCTTGAAGAGGAGGATTATGCTAAAGGAAACCCTTCCGGGCGTGATTCGAACTTTGGAAGCCGAAGAAGACTCTTTGAGTCCAAAGGTGGAACGATTGAAGAAGTCGTTCAATGATGCTAATAGCAAGGTTGCAGCATTCAAAGAAGAGAGGAGTATTCACCAGAGTAAGGCCAGTGGGCTGATTCCCGAGGTTAAAGAAATCAGGGAGAGGCTGAATAGTTCAGGCGGGATGATCAGCCTGGACCCCAAGTGGAAGAAGAGGAAGCTTCTAGAGCAGATTGAGGAGATTGAGGACAAGATCCAAACATCAGCACTTGATCACAAATCTGAGAGGAAGCTTTTGGAGAAGAGGCGCGCACTAATCTCAGAAAATGACAAATGGATCAGAGACAGGAAGGATTCGAATCCTGATATGTCTAGCTATTTGGAGAAGAGCAGAGAAATGTCTGGATTATTCAAGAAGGCGGATAAATCTCATTCAAGAATGATCGAAGCGGTGTCAAAGGCACAGCCGATTTATGGAAAGTTAGCAGAATCTTCGAGAGAATTAAAGGAAGTGAAGAGTCAATTAGATCGGGCAAGAGAGTTGCTTTCTCAGAGCGATAAAGCAATTCATTACTGGGAAAAAAGGCTGGAATTGGGGTACGGAGATAACGGCCCTGGATTCCCAGATCTACTAAAGGCTATGAAAACAGTAGAAGGTGGGGGGCGTTCCTCTTTCGCTAAGAAGGCGAAGAAAAAGGGGGCCATTTCGAAGAAGGTCGTTGGGGGCGAGGAAGAATGAGCGGAACTGGGCAAAGAAACAATTGGTCCGATCTCGAGGGTTTGGATGGAGACGGCATTGGTAAAATTATCAAAGAGAAGAAGATTCTGCTCAGATCAAATGACAGCCAGATCAGGGATCTGCAGTCAGAAAGGAAAGAGCAAGTCCACATTGCCAAGTCTTTGAGATCTGCAGTAGTAGGTTTCGAAAGTTCAGATACAGGGAGAAAGAAATTACTTGATAAATTCTATTCTTCCAGAAAAGAAGCACAAAAATATCGGCAGAAACGGGATCAAATAAACAACTGCGTGCCTCCGCCATCAAAGATTCTAGAAGAGTGGCTGAGTGATACATTTGATTCATTAACTAACATTGACAATGACTTGACATCAGTGCCAATGCTAAATCCAGAACTAACTGCATTCATCAGATTCTTCGAAATTCAGGCATCAATTAAGAAAAAGAGGGAGGCGGAAAAGGCGCATTCCAAATATATCAAGAAAGTCAGTGAAATGAGGAAAATTTCAGCAGAATTGGACCAGAATAAAGCCGTCTCAAACAAGGTGGTTTCGGAACTCAAAGAAAATGTAGAAATTGAAGATGATAAAATTAGCAGAAAAGAGATTAGGAGGATCAGCAAGACGATTTCATCGATTGATAAAAAAATTGAGTCGCTGAAGGAAAATACTAAGATTGAGCGAAAGGAGTTGAAAAGAGTTGAGAAATTCTCGAGAATTTCATCGGGCAGAGGAGGTGCCTCTAGCATAGAAGAAATCCGTGGAATTGCTGCTAAAGGAGGAGCCCTAAGCACGGATGAGTTGGGGGCATTACTGGAAACAGGGGACCTCTCATCTATTTCGAAAACGAAAAATGAGGAGGCGAATAAGGTGAAGAAAGATTCCAAGACTAGGAAAAGAGGAAGGAAGATTGGAGTTTCTAGGAAAGGGAGTCGGCAAGGTAGAGTTGCTACTCGCAGAGATTAGATTAGTGGAAAACTCGGTATTGCTTAAATGGGGGCGCAAATTCGGGATCATTGAGGGACCTAGTTGGAACTCAATCAGTCGAATTTTAGTGATGTTTTCGAAACGAAAACTCAGGCAGTTAGCGATAAGCTCGCAGAATTCAAAACTAGGCGTGACGAACTCAACGTTAGAGTCAGAACCCAATTGGACAAAAGAAATGAAATTAACAGCCAGGTTAAGGAATTAATCACAGAAGTCCAGAAGCAGAAGGCATTACGAAATGAAGCCAACAGCAAAGTTGCAGAACTAAGGAAGATTAGGCTCGAGATGACAAATGAGTTGAAGGAAATCAGAGCGAAGTTAAGAAGTTCTGCTGATAAGAATAATGATTCTGGGAAGAAAAAGAATGGCCCTAGCTCTCGGAAAATTCGTGAGCAGATGAATAAGTTAGAATGGCGCCATCAGACAGGTCAGATTAGTGCCAAAAAAGAGAGGGAATTCTTTGCGACGATGAAAAGGTTGCAGACGGAATTCAAAATTCTTAAACAAGAAGAGGAGACAAGTAGCTCTTCAGTTATTAAGGAAGTTAAGCAAGCGGAAAAGAGGCAGCAAAAGGCACATGACGCTGTTACTAATGCTTCGGAGAAATCTGAAGAGGCACATTCCCTAATGATGGAACTCTCAAATGAGGTCGATAGACTGAGAGGGATGGCAAATTCGGAACATCTAGGACTGACTTCGACTAAGGGAGATGCCGATGGTTTGCATAACAAATACATCATCTCCCTCCGGTGCATTCATTCGATGCAAGATATTCTGAAGCTATCGGGGACAAAGAAGGGCCAAGAATCCGAAAGAGTCGATGTTACAGACCTGATGTCAAGACTGATGGAGGGTCAGACTCTGTCGGATGAGGACATGATGCTGCTTCAGAGAAATTAGTATTCGTATAGACGACCGTTTCTCCCGTGCAGTATCATTTCAGTTTCTAGGTGGATTAACCATCCAGGTATCGAGATCTCGCTATTGCTGATAGTGGTGCTTTCTGGATTCAATGGCCATTTCTGAAGAAGCATGCTTCGAACGGTTCCTGATTCGCTGCTTTCTCCTGAGTTTCCTCTTCTTCTTTCCCCGATTAACTTGGCTAGTTCTTCGTCGATCCTTTCCAGAGAAATCCAATTTTCACTCGGTGGGTCGAACGACCTTAGAACGGGAGATTGCTGTAGACTCTGGATGTCATTCAATAGAGAGACGGTTTTGGACCATGGGTCCTCTAGAATGGCCCAATCACCTGATTCCCTTTCTCCATTAGGACCTTGCAAATCACCCGAAACAGACCAAAGAAGGGCTTTAAGAAGGATTGGAGAGGAGGAGAATCCCTCCATACCTCGCTGTGAGGACCATGAATTGATTTCAATGGATGGTTTCAAAACAAAATTTTTCTCAATTGCGTCATTTTGTACAAACTTCCCCATCCTTTCTTGCTCATCATCAGCATCATTATTCTTTGCAGAAGCTATCAGATCCCCGGATAGGACGGCCTTGCCTATCCATGAAGAGATTTCCTCGGGTTCAAGGATTCTGAATTCGAAAGAGTCTACTGAGTGGCATTCTGATTGTACCAATCGCTCACTTAGAATTAGGTTTAATCCACTGGGCGCATCAATTCCGAATCTAATTATCTCACTCTTAGTAATGGGTAAAATTCCTTCTTCGGCGTGCCAGATGAATACCTCATCGTAATGGATTTCCAGATCTGGTATGGATGTGGCAACTCCAAGGAAGGTAAATCCGTGTGGCACAAAACCTATTTTCTCGGTTCTTAAATTTACAGATTTAATTCTGATAAGATCCCGCAATGCCTCTTCCACGAATGCAGGCTAGTACGTTTGACTTTGAAGAAAACCCAAGAAAATGCCTAATGAGGCCTATTATTCAATCAAAGGTTAGGTGCGAGGTGGAGCAGGTCACTCTGTCCTGCATCAATGATGCAAAGTGAGCTTACTGGGAATGGTTTTCCGCATGCTGCTCCTAGTTGACGATTGACCATCGTAACCTGGTGCACTGGCACGGATGGATGTGAATTTCGCAATTCGTCAATGAATGATTCTGGACAATTTGCAGCAACTAGCACCATTTTTGCCCCACCCTTGGAACACTCGGATGTAGTCTGCCTTTGTCCAAAAACAATGCTGCCAGTGTTTATCCCTTGTTTCAATTGTCTAGCGATGTCCATTCTCTCACCTCAGTTTGATTCCTCGGGTATGTAGAACAACTCTACACTGCCAGTTCCCAATGAAACTGGCTGGCCGACAATGATGTTCTCAGTGACTCCGGACAACATGTCCCTCTCGCCAATTACTCCAGCCTTCAATAGGTGAGTAACTGTGACTTCGAAAGCCGATCGGGCAAGAATTGAGTGCTTGGTTCCGCTGACTCCGTGCCGACCAATGGCCCTAACCTCGCCGCCTGTTGTCATAACATCTGAAACCATGATTAGGTGGCGAACGTCGACATCAAGACCGGCGCCTTCCAAGGTATCCCACATTTCGTTAATTATTGCTTGGCGGGCTGCTTCGATTCCCAGATAGTCGTGAATCTCATTGATGTTGTTTGTGTAAGTTCTCGATCTATCTACACCATCGAACTCACTAACCTTTGATAGATTGGAGCCAATGGTGGAAATATAGAACTCCCCCGTTTCTGACATTGGCCCCTGGACGGTTGCCCTGCTGATTCCAGGAAGGCCCTTCAAACGGAGTTTCTTTATTTTGTCCTCGAGTTGTAGAAGAGCGGTGTAAGTTGGCGGGTCGGATGCAAGGTCGGCTAAATCATCCTCCTTCGAAACTCCTGGAATGATCCGGAGTGACTTCGGGCGATCCTCATCATCGGCTTGGACGTATAGTCGGAGTGCGCGAGATAGCTTGTCACGAACCTCTGCCCCATTCATCTTCTTGAGCCTCATATTGCTATTGTTCAATTGTAGGACGATGTTTCTCTGGGCGACGTCGACGTCAATCGTGGCAATATCCATGGCAGTTGTTGTCTCGATTGAGGCTGCTAGATCACGGACAAGCTTTTCATTTGTCCTGAGAGGCTTGCCCTTGGAATTTTTCTCATCCATGTAAATGATCATGGTTGGGGTCTTGGGAACCTTTCTAGCATCAACTATCTCGATAATCCGTGGAAGCCCCTGTGTCACGTTTACAGTTGCGACGCCTGCATAGTGGAAGGTACGCATCGTCATCTGAGTCCCAGGTTCTCCGATCGATTGTGCCGTAGTGATTCCAACGGCTTCGTGAGGGACGGCCTTGGAGTCCATGTAGAAGTTATTTGCAGAGTTGATGATCTTCTTTGCCTTGGCATCTGTCAATTTCTTCTCGCCCCTGCTGTGCAGACCCTTAACTAGTTGATCTATCATCTTCGGAGTCATGTTAGAACCGACTTTTGTTGCAGCATTGTTTAGTTGGATGAACATCTCATCTTCATGGTCAACGTCACGGATTATCTGCTTCATTTTTGAATCATAGTCGTAATCCTGCAAAGGCAAGGATCGAGTAGTTCTTCTACGTCTTGATACTGTTCGTCTCCTGACAATGGTCTTCTCCGAACTTGCAGACGCGGCTCTGGACGATTTTATCGAACTTGCCATCACATCATGGATTCTCTGAGACGTTCCTGAATCAATCCCGCAAATCTGAGCAATTTGTCCCGGAGAGAGGCCCTTGACGTCATCCCACTTCCTATCGTCGGCAAGCTTGTGTGCATACTCCTCCTCGATACCTAGATCCATCAACTTCTTCTTAGTTGCACTCTTTACTACCATCAGTTAGCACCTCCCAATGCATCATTCAGAACCTGGTCTACATCGAAGGGGCTGCCCTTTCGACTCCTAGCTGGGTCGGTTCCATCCTCTCCATATTCGAATTGAATAATTCTGTTTGCAGTGTTCCTCACGGAGGCCTTGAGATCGTTGGAAACCTTTAGGTCGTCCATCGCATTAATGAGTCTCCTCTGCATGTATCCAGATTTACTAGTCCTTACGGCTGTATCAACCAGGGACTCCCTGCCCGAAACGGACAGCATGAAGAACTCTGTTGGCTCAAGTCCCCTCTTGAATGATGAGGAAACGAAGCCCTTTTCCTTGGACCCCTTGACCTTCCTTGGGAAGTGGGAAAGAACACGATCTTGGTATCCCCTCTCTAGCCTCTTACCCCTGACTTTAGGTTGTCCGATTGATCCTGCCATCATCGCAAGGTTATCCATAGAACCTCGAGCACCGGAAGTAGCCATCAGAACGGCTGAGTTGTCTTCTCCCAGTTGTGCCTTTGCCACGTTACCTGTCTCGGCCTTAGCCGCATCAAGAATGGTGAGAATATTCTCTTCAAGAGTCTCATGGGGTGTTCGGCCGGGTCGGGCCTCGTATTTTCTACCATCCTTCCCGAATTTTTCCAATTCTGCATCTACGGCAGCGCTGGCCTCGGCATTAATTCTAGCGATCTCGTCCTTGGCCTCAGGAGGAAGGTCCTCGTCGTCAATCCCCGTAGTGAAGCCCATGGCTGTGCAAATTGCGATAGTCATCTTCGTCATCTTATTGATGAAATCTGCACCCAAATCGTTCCCGTGAGTCTGGACTACTGCATCCAGTAGACGGCCGTCTTCAGCACCAATCCCTCTCTTGTCGATAGATCCAGAAACATCACCCTGAGTTACTTGGACATCTTCACCGGCCCTATTCTTGAAATTGAGGCTGAAGCCTCCACGGACCAATAGGCTGAATATCTGATTACCAAGGAATCCGGTCTGACCGTTCCTCTCGACGGTTTCGGGCAAGTCGCCCTCCCATCCAATTGAGCTCAAAACATCCATTGCTACTGGAGTCGGCAGGAAGGCCTCACCATGAGTGAGGAGATACGCACCAGTGATGTGGTCGTGAATTCCCCCGATAACGCTGCCACCATATCTTGGAGAGATGATGTGTTCTTGGACCCTCATCAGAATTCTGGCCTCAGCTCTGGCTTCCTCACTCTGAATTACGTGGAGATTCATCTCGTCGCCATCGAAATCTGCATTGTATGGTGTGCAGTCGGCTAGATTGAACCTGAATGTCTTTCCCTCCATGACTCTTATTTCGTGAACAAGCATCGACATCCTGTGTAGAGATGGTTGACGATTGAAGATAGTAACGTCCCCATCAATAAGGTGCCTTTCAACTACTACACCTGGGCGAGGATTTCCTTCCCTGTCATATGTGCTAAGTCTATCTTCTGTATCGGTAGGGTATACATTTCCATGTTCGTCTTCAACTTCTGGACTACCACAGTGAGGGCACTTTACCTCAAGATGCTCTGGAAGATATTCTTCGGGGTTGTTTACCTCCCACTTCCACCTGTAATGAATTGCTGCATCTGGATCATCTTCAGCCAGGGGCTTACCATCAGTTGACTCGCCCCTAAGGTTTGAGAGTGTCCCATCAAGGTCGACACTCCATTCCGGAACCAGCACATCAGTAATTGGATCTCTGCGCATCTGCTCCTTTAGAACAAGACCAGGTAGGAAATTTGGCGCTGGTAGAACCGCGTTCAAATCTGGCCTGTACCCCATGTAGGGTTCTTCTTCGCTTCCGGAATGACATTCTGGATTCAGGCATCTGAAGCCTGCCCAGATATACTTGGTCCTATCAGTAATCCTAACTCTAAATCTGTCACCTCGGATGATGTAGTTCACTCCTGGATGGACATCTGGACCACGTAGAATCATCTGCCGGAGTTGTTCGCGATTTCGACTCGTAGCCCTAATCGGCACAGTGAGCTCCTTTGCAGTCTTTACAGGAACGCCGACTTCATTTATTCCAAGATTCGGATCTGGGCTGATTACTGTTCTTGCACAGAAGTTAACCCTTTTACCCGAAAGATTGCTCCTAAATCGGCCTTCTTTGCCCTTTAGTCTCTGGGAGAGGGTCTTGAGTGGTCGTCCCGAACGATGCCTTGCAGGGGGGATCCCACTGGTTTGATTGTCGAAGTAAGTGGTACAGTGGTATTGGAGAAGTTCCCAAAGATCTTCCACAATGAGTTGCGGAGCGCCCGAATCTCGGTTCTCCCTGAGTCGCTGATTGATCCTCAAAACATCGACCAACTTGTGAGTCAAGTCGTCTTCAGATCTGTCACCGCTCTCTAGAGTAATCGAAGGACGGACCGTTATAGGGGGGACTGGCAGAACCTTCATGATCGTCCATTCGGGCCTGCTGACGTCTTTCTCCATGCCTATGAAAATAAGATGCTCGTCTGGAATCTTCTCTAGCCATTCTCGAATGTCCCTGGCATTCAATTTATGCTCGCCCTTATCGGCCTTCTTTTCTTTGAAGGTCGTAGGTTTGTCAAGTATTATCTTGCCTTGTTCAGCACCACAGTGCATGCAAATTGCCCTCTTTGCACCGGCACACAGATTCTCAATATCCTTGATGATCTTCTTGAACTCTCTTCCACCAACTCCATGCTTCAGAATGATGTCATTTACACGGTCCCTGTAGTAGTCCTGTTCAGACTTCTCAGGATCAGTTGGGTGGGACTCTGGCGCATCGAGTAGTAGTGCCTTGCTGCAAGAATTGCAAGTAGTCTTCAAACAGGTTTTGATAAGTCCTGTAAAACCGATATGCATTACAGGCAATTCCAGAGCTATGTGACCAAAGTGGCTGGGGCACTCCTCGTGCTTGTTGCCACAGGTTTCACACCTTATCCCTGGGTCTATTACTCCCATTTTGGGGTCCATTAGTCCTTGCTTGAATGCGTGTCCATCATCCTTGTAGGTATCCGCAGTCTTGACCTCGACGGAAGACATCTTCCTTATTTCGTTTGGATCCATCAATGTGAATCTAATAGAGTCAATTCTCTTTGGTATCTTGGCTGCATCGCGGGCACTCATCTTCTGTCCTCCAGTTCTAGTCTCATAGCCACTCCAAGACTCTTCATCTCATCCAGGAGTAGCTTGAATGCGTATGATGTTTGTACCGAGTGGACATCAGACCTATCGCCACATACAGGGCATATCGTGGTCCTTCTCTTCCAGTCATAGTAAGCGATATGGCCACAACGGGGAGTGTTGCAGACCATCAAATTCCAACCATCGGACTCATCCAGCAATCTATCCTTGATTACCATAGATGCACCATGGGAGATTAGGCAGTCCCTTTCCATCTCGCCGAACCTGAGACCGCCCTGTCGAGCGCGCCCCTCGGTTGGCTGTCTGGTGAGTATCTGGACCCTACCCCTGCTGCGAGCGTGTAGTTTGCTGCTAACGAGATGGTGTAGCCTCTGGTAGTAAATCACTCCAACGAATGTTTCGACCGGGAAGCTCTCTCCTGTCTCGCCGTTTATCATCGACTCTCGGCCAGTGTGTCTAAGGCCATTTCTTAGTAGCCCAGAGCGCAGTGACTCTTCCTTCTCGCCAGTGAATGCAGTTCCATCAATTCTCCTTCCTTCCATTGAGCCGACCTTGCCGCCTATCATTTCCAGAACGTGTGCAACTGTCATCCTAGAAGGGATAGCGTGGGGATTGATCAGAAGGTCAGGTATTACACCATCTTCAGTAAATGGCATATCCTCTTGTTCGACCAGTCTTCCTATGATTCCCTTCTGCCCGTGGCGACTAGCGAACTTATCTCCTAGTTCTGGTATCTTGTTGGTTCGCAATGTTATCCTTACGAGTCTGCCCGAATCGAGAGATTCAGTGACGAAGATGTTGTCCACCCATCCCTGCTCGCCGTGCCTAACCATCATTGATGACTCGCGCCTCTCTTGGGCTTGAAGGAATGCGCCATGAGATTCTTCTAGGAATCTCGGTGGGCTTGTTTTACCTACAAGTATCCCCCTGCCACCTTCTTGACTCGTCAGTTCCACCTCAGGGACTGGGAGTCCATCCCTCTCCAAGTGTGAATATGCATCCCATGACTTGAGTCCCTTGATTTCGTCTAAGCCGGTACCAGGAATTTCTATTCTCTCCTCTTGTCCGCCTGGGAATCTCTTGTTTTCTGCATTATATGTTCTAATGAATGCTGATCTCCCCAGGGCTCTCTCAACTGATGCCCTGTTCATTATTACTGCATCTTGCATGTTGTAACCATGATGGCTGACGATTGCCACGACAAAATTCTGACCACCGGGTCGCTGATCGAACTTTGTTGACGTCATTGCCCTGGTCCCCACGATTGAACGCTGGGGGTAATGCATAACGTGAGCGCGAGTATCGGGCCTGAGTCTGAAGTTTGCACTAGCAACGCCAAGGCTTTGCTTCACCATAGCGGTACCACCCGTAACCCTTGGAGTAGAGTTGTGCTCTGGGTATGGGACCAAGGATGCGCAAACGCCCATGATCAATTGTGGGTCTATTTCTACGTGTGTGAAGACAAGAACTGTGTTATCCTTCTTCTCCTTTCGCTTCAATGCATCTATATTTTCTTGGTAGTAGTTTAGCGGCACCTTGAACTTCTCAGTCTTAACTCCGCCATTAGGCATCTTTACCTCTGCAGATATGCTAGCATGGGAAATACCATGCTCACCCAAGTTAGTCCACTCAACATTTGCAGGATTAATTGGGCGGTTGTTCTTCGGGGAAAGTGCTGGCAGATCAAATGGCCGTGGAGCAATTAGCAAGTCTTCCTCTTCCTCGGCATCGACCCACTCGACCACACCCCCTGAGACGAGATCTGAGAATGTTATCTCGCCCGAGTTGAGGCCTTCAAGATGCATCTTGGTAATCTGAAGACTACCATGATCTATGATGAGCAATGGACGGAGCATTCTCCCTCTGTCGGTATTTATGTAAACGTCGCGGTTCTCAAGATCGTGCCTGATGCTTACCTCGGGCCTGATCCTTCCAGAACGCCTCCTTCTTTTGAACTGGCTAACTAGTTTTTGAGGTCGCTTGTGAAGTCCGAAAATGTCACCATTAACGTGGATTCGAGAGCCGTCGGCCCAACCGTCTGGATTGTCATTGACTCCTGCTTCCTTGAGTAAAGCCTTTACATCGTTTTCTGGGACTTCCTCAGAGACATCGATCATTTGTGCGGCATTCTTCACGAGACCGCAATTCTGACCTTCCGGTGTTTCGTTGGGGCAAAGCCTTCCCCATTGAGTTGGGTGCAGGTCCCTGGCCTCGAAGTGTGGTTGGCTCCTTACGAGTGGGCTCGTAACTCTCCTCATATGGGAAAGTGCAGAAAGATAAGTGGTCCTATCGAGAAGTTGGCTGACTCCCGATCTCCCCCCAACCCAGTTTCCTGTTGCTAGCGCATGCATAATCTTCGTTGTCAATACGTCTGGCCTTAGACACGAGGAGATTCGGAGTTCCCTCTTTCTGTTATGATGCCTCTCCAACTGATACTTCAGATCTCTAGCGAGCTGCTGTAGGCTTACTCTGAACAGGTCCTCAATCAGATCGCCGGCTAGCCTAACACGCTTGTTTGCATAGTGATCCTTGTCGTTCGGATCCTTGTCCTTAATTGCCATCTCAAGGACCTGGCGTGCAATTCTTCCAAGGAAGATTGCTTTCTTCTCCCTATTGTCAATGCTTGATCCAAGATGTGGGAGGAGTTCATTATCAAGCAAATTCTGTATCCTTGACTCTCGATACTCTTTCTGCTGCCCTGCTGCGAACTTCTTCTCAAGCCAAGCCATAGCCTCTTCAGAAGTATCAACACCGTATTCCTCGTTATCCCTGAGGTCATTGAGATTTGCTACTGTGAACTTCATTGCCTCTGGAGGTCCAGCTATGGATGCGAATATCTCTCTATCATTTTCTACACCGAGAGACCTCATCAACAAGACAAGGGGGATTGGTGTTGTTCCGGCACTTGGAATCTTTACCATCAACATTCCATCCCTCCTCTTCTCAACATTGAGTGGTTTTCTCACGCCATCCTTTTGCGAGAATATCTTAGCAACCTGTGTTTCGTGCGCATACTTCTTGTTCTTCTCCACCGTAACTCTGTTTGGAGCAAGGTCCTCCATTGAAATGAGCACCCTTTCAGTTCCATTAATGATGAAGTATCCACCTGGATCAAGTGGGTCCTCACCTGATTTCCTCAGAAGTTGCGTGTATCTCTCGGCATCTTCTGCAGACGTATCAGGGGAGAGTCTTCGATTCTCGTCGATATGGTTGTGATTTAGATTGCATCTTGCAGATCTAACCATTATTGGGAGATTACCAATGTGCACGCTGGTCTCTTCTTGGAAACCCATTTCCGTACCCGGAGAAGGGGGCAAATCGTCGCGGAATATCTTGAAGTCGAGGTAGACAGGTGAGAAGTATGTGAGTTTCCTAAGTCTGCACTCCATAGGAGTTGCATGGTGTTCTGCCCCATTAGCCTCCTTTATTGTGGGCCTACCCAATCGAAGATTCTTCAGACGGACAATAATTTCCTTATCTAGGAGATCTAGCTTTACCATTCCTCCCTCATCATCTTCGACTAACTCGTCGCTCCCAATTCTGATGTTTCTAACTATCTTCTCCATTCTGCTTTCTCTTCCGTCTCCGACTGGGATACAGTCATTGTACGAAGCAAGCTGATGGTTCACTAGGCTTCTCTGTTTGAAATAACTCTCAACAATCTCCTTCATTTTTACACCTCCAAATCTATGCGCTTTCCACTATTAAGCGAAATGCTACGGAATTTCCCGCAGAGCGACTGTAACGAACTACCCTAACGACCCTATTTGCAAGCCAACCTGCCGGCAATTCGTCATTTTCTGATTCTTCCATCTCCTTAATCACCTGGATTGCGGGGTCTGTGATGAGAATCTTGGGCAGGAGTTCCTTAGCGAGTCTTCCAGTGCCAAAGGCATCGTCAGTAGTAAGCCCCCAAGGTTCTAGAACCTCAGCCTCCGAATCTATAGGCACCAATTCATGATGGGGAACTAAAAAGTGATTTAGAACATTGAATCTGTAGTCTCCGGTGGGAATATCTTCATCCAAAAGGGCCTTTCTTGAGATTGTGATCCGGTTACTCTTGCTTCTCTTCCTCGAACCGACGTGTTCACTAATCACAGTCATTATGTGATCTAGTTCGGATACACCCTCTTCTATGCCAACTTTCTTGGCAACCTGTTCGCGTGACATTCTCTTTATCGCATCGAGATTTGCGTCATCTGCTAATTTGTGCGCGTGGTCTTCTGGAATCCCCAGCTCTATCAGTCTCTTTTTTGTTGAGCTCTTTACTGCCATGTTGCTACCCCGACCCAGTAAAACCGTGAGCCTGCGGACCTATCAGGCGGGCCTGAGGGGATTCGAACCCCCGGCCACCGGGTTAAAAGCCCGGCGCTCTACCTGACTAAGCTACAGGCCCATGGCTGATGCTGGGCTATCCTCCGACCCTAGGGGTCTTCAAAAGGCTTACGCACAGGATCGTTCCCGCAAAAATTACGAGAGGTGCCGGAAGAAGCCGGCACGGCCATCCTTCGGCGACTGACGACATAAATGTTGTTGAGCCTAAAGTGGACTAGCCAGCGTAACAATTTTGTCTTGTTAACGAGTGAAAAATCTGATGGAAGCGGAAAGGTTCAGCATTGATGGTGTTGGCGAATGGGAAGTAATGGTCCCCCCTACCGTTTATCCACCCAAAGAAGACACAATGATGCTTTGTAACGTAATTTCGAAGTTACCATCGAATCCAGGTTCAAGGGCAATGGAGATTGGGTGCGGGTCTGGCTTGGTTTCCATTGTACTCGGAACCCTTGGATGGGAGGTTACCGCATGCGATGTTAATCCGTATGCTGTAGCCTGTACTAGAGGAAACCTAGAAGCTAATGGACTATCTGGAATGGCTAGAATTTTCGAAGCGGATATTGGAAGTGATTTTTCGATCCCAGAAGATACTGATTTGATCGTTTGGAATCTTCCTTACCTAGAGGAAGACCCAGTCTCTTCAGGGATTCTCGAGAAGATCGAGGAGGCAGCGCTAGCAGACATTGCGGATGGGGGGTGGGGCAGGGTACTTCTGCAAATATTGGAAAACTACAACACTACTCTGACGGAAAATGTGACGGTAATCTTGGTCATGAGGACAGAGCCTGAGGGAACTAGCAGAGTTTTCGATTGGGAACAAAATGGATGGTCTTGGCGCTCACTAGGAATGGAAAGATTTGGTTCTGAGAAGATTGAAGCAATATGTTTCTGGCGTACTGGATCTGGAGACGAAGTGACAAAATTGGATTCATGCAAATCGACCATGGACGAGGCAGAGGAGCTCTCTGGAGATGGTTGGCAAAGAGTTCTTTCGAAGAGGCAGGTCGATGGCAGGGGGAGGAGGGGCAATAGTTGGATTTCCGAAGAAGGAGGTTTGTTTGCAACATGGATTTTGGATTTCAAATTACTGGAAACAATATCCCCGGGGATAATACAAACAAGCATCGGAGCGGTTGTTTCGAAAGTATTGGGCGGGAACATGAAATGGCCAAATGATATTGTCGATGAAAAGGGAGAGAAGATTGGGGGAGTCCTAGTTGAATCGTCCAACAAGAGTAAGATAAGAGTCGGTGTTGGAGCCAATAGAACCGGTTTTGTCGAAGGGGGGGTCGTAGGTTCAGGATGGGAAGAAACCATTGGCCAAGTTGATTCTTCGGAGGTTTTTCTCAGAATCGATCGAGAAATATCTTCACTCTTCGAGAGTAAGAAGATGATTCCCTTCCCAGAAGTTGGTTTTCTCGCGGGACTATCGTGGATGGAGCTTTCTAGATTGCTTTCAAAGGGTGCAATTACATCTAAAGATGGTCAATTTTATAGGCCGACCGGCCTGAAAAAATCGGGAGGTTTGGAGCTTGTTGGCGACGAGATTAAGACCGGATCAGAAGACTTAGACGAGATCCAATGGATCTTCCCTCGTGATTGATTTTAGACGCTCCCTGACCAATCTAATCTTACCGGAACTAGTTAGAGTCTCCAATTCTTTTGAATTATTGATTTGAATTATCGCTTGTTGGAAATTGTCCAAGGGTGTTTTGATAATCGCAAGTGTTTTTCCGCCCGTCTCAAGCATATCGAACAAACGCCATTCAGAATCCCCCAGACAGCCCCTCAGTGAGTCTTTCAATTCGGCCCTAGTAGAAGTATTATCAATCCTAAAACCGATCCACCGGTGTTTTCCCCTTGCGGCCTTTTTCGGCTTCGGCATGCTTCTCCGAAGGGGTTTACCTTAACCAATGGTGGGTTTACGGCGGGGCATGGATGAGACTGATTTAGATGGCCACTCTGAAAGAGACAGTTTGCTAAGAATTTTCGCAAACCCATCTACACTTCCACATTTGCTTTCATTGGTAGTGATTTCTGGTTTTCTATTCGTGGCAATGAAAGTAGACTTATTTGGTTCCGAGATGCAAGGTAGCATCATTTTCCTTTCCCTATCAATATCCTACTTCTTTGCTGCCATTATATCGCCAAGCAGAATAGGCGAATGGATGTTCATCGTCCGGCAGAGGGACGATGGTATTCTAAATCCCAATTACTGGTTTGGGGGATTTTCCAGATTGACCCCTATCATTGTAGCGACAGGAGCATTATGGTTAATCTCAAACTCTACATTTGATGACGAGCAGCTGAGCAATGTAAGGATTCTTCTAGCACTATTATTCATCGGAATGTCTGTCTTCCAAGGTGTTTCGTTATCCTATGGGTGGGCTGTTTATGCAAGGAAGTTTCAGCGGACCCCTAGAAAGAGCAGGGGTGGCGGATTTTTCTCATTTGCAAGATCAATAGTTGCTGTGCTAATTTTTACTCCGTTAGTATGGTGGTTCGGATACGGGGCAACGGATCCTAGAAAGTTCAGTTTTACTGAGAATATCTATTGGATAATGTTCCTCGTAATGATAGCGATACTAGGAGTCTTAATGGATCGTTACACCAAGAGTTCAAGAGCGCGTTCGGAGATTGACGGGGTCGCTACTGACCGGGTATTTTTCCTCATCTTCGTTACATCTTGTTGGCATCTCCTGGGTGCTTGGAGAAGGAGCCCTATTGCTGCTGAGCAGAGTTCTGGAGGGATGCTTATTGAAGAGGGTATTCTAATGTCAATAACGATCATTCTCGCTGTGTGGTCTATGGCGAATAGGGGGAAAAGGGGGGGATGGAGAATCTTTCAAGGTCAATCGGCAGTCTTCTGGGGGATTGGTTTCGGGTTCATCTATGCAGGCAGCATCTCGTCACTAACTGCACTATCGGAGGGCAGTCTTTTGACAACGACCGCTATTGGTCATGCCATTACCGCACTGGTGATGATGGCCATTCTGCCGTTGTGCATCTCTTGGATCGGGGGGGTCGAAATCCTGGAGGAGAAATCGCAACCGAGTGATGAAGATGGTGATTCAGAAAATTTACCTGTAGTAATAAAGTCAATTAGGGAACAGGCGAAAATGGAAGATGACGTGGTTGAATTACTGGACTAAAGGCCACTAACTACTGCGACAAGCCGGAGTCTTCCGGCCATATCATCACTTGCTCTGGCGCCAAGGATAACCTGGCAGTCATTGTCGAGTGTGGAGACGAATGCCTCAGAGACCCTATTGAGGTGTCCAAGAGTCATATCCGGGCCTCCTTCGACTTGAATGAGGCAGCCCTTTGCACCGTTGACCGAGATCTCGGACAGAGGAGAATTTCTTGCCATCCTTACAACTCCGTCTGGATCATCTGTTGTTCCGTTTCCAACAATAAGGGTGGCATTACCCGGCCTTCCGACGACCGTTCGCAGATCCATCAGATCTAGGTTCATCTTGCCAACTCTTGCCAAAGTTGTGACGAGCCCCTCAATCAACTCACCGATCCATTCTGATCCTAGTTTCCAATCCGAGTCCCGATGTCTGGCTTGCCATGCGAGCCTCTCAAGGCTAACTCGGATACATAAGTCCGAATTCCTCTCAATAGGGGGTAGTGCCTTCTCTGCTATAGCACATCTTAGTGGTTGCTCGGCAAATGGAATACCGACGATGCTGATTACAAGACTTCCTGACTCTCTTGATTTTGCAGCAATTTCTGCAGTTGCTCCGGAACCCGTCCCACCGCCCAATGCCGTTAGCAGGATGACTAATTCTGACTTCTCCAGTAGTGCAGAAATGTTTGCAATACCTTCGTTGAGGCGGTGTGCAGCCAAGTTTGGAAGTGCGGCCGCACCCTTCCCACTCCCGCTAGCGTCCAAGTGCAGACAATGGGCCTCGTGATCAGATGTAAAAGAGGATTCGTCGGCATCGATCATTAGTAAATCAGCTAACTGTTGGCATTTGTCGTGTGCCCCCCCGGACCACTGGCAACCTATCCCACCGACTCCAACTATCAGAATCGAGCCTTGCTCCATGAAGACCCGCGTGCGACTGACTAGATTATTCTGTTCTAGTCATATGTTACATAACGCCTGTATCTCCTCCGTTCGTCTCTCGCCCAGGCGTTATCCGGCTCAAGCTCTAGAACTCGGTCATAGTACTCGATTGATGATTCGAAATCGGATAGGTACCTCCCATAGAGATGGCCTAGGATGTTCAAAACTGGAATGCAATTCTTATCTCCTTCGAGAAGGCCCAAGAGAATTCCCTCAGATTCACTAATTTCCATGGATTCCATTTTATCTTCGGCCTCCTCCAATTTTTCTATTTGGTCTGAACTGAGTTCGTATATGTTCTTCCATCGGGGGGCTCCCATGACACTCGTCTCAGATAGGGGTGTTTGGTTCTTTTCTCATGCCTATTTTCTTCGGCCCCGAAGGGGCCGGGGTGGAACGTTAATATTCCCCTTTTTTTTCGAACATAGTATTAGCAGATGCTAGGTGAAGAAAAGATGGCATCTCGACAAAAAACACTAGTCCTAATTATGGTCACTGTTTTTGTTGCTGGATCTGGCGAAGCATTGCACACGGGTGTTGGTGGGAATGCAAATGGGCAGGGCGATGTAGCGCTTGCAGGATGTACATGCCATGCCGAAGAACCGGACAATTCTGTAACTGTGATTCTTGATGGTGTGCCTTTCCACTATTCCCCTCAAACCACCTATGAAATGAAGTTACAACTAATCGGTGGACCCGAGGCTGATCTAGAATCCTACACGGGAGGATTCTCGATGAGAGTAAGTATTGGTTCACTAGAGCCTACAGAAGGTTACGAAGACCTAGTCCAGAACTGGGAAGATGATTCAGGCACTCTTACTCATACTGATGCTGGTTCAAGAACTTCAGATAGATCATGGATGTTCAGGTGGGTTAGTCCAGCAGAAGGATCGGGGACAGTTGACTTCATGATTGCAGGCAATTCGGTAAATGGCGACATGGCGCCATCCAGCCTAGATAGGTGGAATCGGCTGACTACTAGTTTTGATGAAGGTGATGACAACGGGCGAACTAGGACTGTATTCTCGGGCAATGGAGATATCACCCCCCCCGCTCCTCTCGAGGATCATACGGACCTCCACCATATGGGGGCAAAGCTCTTGGCTCATTGGTTGGGGCTTCTGGGGTTCGGTGCTGTCATGCTGGTGATCCTATTCTGCGGGCTTTTCCTAAGGTATGGTTTCTCAAGGCATTATGAAGGAAGGAGCAATCTGCTGAGGCTAAGAATAAAGCATCTGAGGAGGGGCGATCAACTATGAAAGACGACACCGTGATGAGGTTGCTTCGGCAGGTTAAGTCTGGTGAAGTCAGCGTAGAGGATGCCAGGGTCGCATTGGAAGGCGCATCACTGACAGAAGAGTCGTTCGCTGCAGCCGTTGATCACGGAGTCTTCAATGAGGTCAAACCGGGAACAATAGTTCGTGCGAGTCTGGCCCCATCGGGAGATTCTTGGTTAATCATACTAATAGGGCTCTGGGGAGTACTATGGACCCTCTATTGGGCAGGAGCCCTGGCTTATGGGTTGTTTAATCACTGGGACCAGCAGTTGCTCTCATTCAACCTAGCAATGACTCTACTTACCCTAATCATCATGGGAATTGTGTACCTTAAGTACGTACTACCAGATGTGGTGATTGTAAAACATAGAAGGAATAAGTACATCACTGGCCATGACACTAATTCTTGGAAGAAATACGAGGTCTGAATAATGGCGAGGAAATTCAAATTACGCTCGGTTGAATCTCAAAATGAGGTTTTGCACGAGAAGAGCAGAGTCATCGACAGGAGGGAGTTCATGAGGCTATCATTCAACACGGCTGCTGGACTAATTACCACGGCATCTTTGGGCAGCGTTGGTTTTGCTTCATTCCTAATGGGGCAGGCTGGAGGGGGGACTTCAGATACATCTATCAAATTCTATGTTCCGAAAGGTTCCGATGTTTGGTACGGCAACATGGACAAACAACCCATGACAATGCAGTCTTTCATTGACGAATCCGCAAACTCGACAACGGGGATGGTGGGTGCAGCTGGGCTATGGTCTGGATTGCCAATTATCGCTACATACGTCCCTCACGAAGAAAACAAGAACAGACCATTGGAGGCTGACGCTCCGCGATTCCAATTTATGGATGGATATACATCGGGAGGTGCTTATGTCGGATCTGGTTTCGAGATCGAGGAAAAGGAAGAGTATGCATCCTTGAATATCCATGACAACATGATTATCGTTTTTGCAAGGTGCCCCCATCTCTGTTGCATACCCGGTTGGCAGTTGGTCAACAATGACTTCACTGCAGATAGTTGGTTGCCCGGGGGTACAGACACGAGTGGAAACAAATCATTCTGTATTTGCCACTCAAGCAGATACGACCACACGGTAATAGAGAAGAACACGGCAAGGAACAGATCAAATGGTCAAGAGTTCGATTTCATAGGAGTCAAGAAGACTGGTGGGCCGGCACCATATGGGATGCCGCTGATCCCATTCACAGTAAACGGGGGAACAATCGAGGCACTTCCAGACTTCATGGACTGGTACACATTCTGCGGTTAGGTGAAATTATGATACAATTCTGGTTCTTGTGGATTTTCATCGCGGTCGTTGTTGTTATCGTAGCCTTCACACTTAGGAGAGAGCGAGATGACATGCCTCGAAAGGACATCCTGAGAGCCGTGGAGACGAATGCTGGAAGTATGGGACTTGCCGAGAAGCTGTTTCTCTGGGCCTTCTCGTGGTTGGACACCAGATTCAGAATCCAAGACTACTGGGGGATGAGCAGGGACTCTTACTACAGCATGCACAGACAGATGCCGCTAACTCATGCTGAGAAATACAAACTCAGGATAATATGGTATTGGTACCCGCTATACTGCTTAGGTGGAATTTCATTCATCGCTTTCATCATCTTGGTGATTACAGGTACGATTCTGGGTTTCTACTATGTCCCGGGTGGGGACTTGAATTCAGATCCAACTCCTGCATATGCGTCTATGGAATTCATCATGTTAGAGTTACCTTTCGGATACATCATCAGATCAATCCACCACTGGGGGACTCACTTCTTCGTAGCAGCTGTATTCCTACATATGTGCAGAGTCTACTTCACGGGCGCATACAGGAATCCCAGAGAGCTGAACTGGTTAATCGGGGTTGCTTTGATGTTCTTCTCAATTTTCTTTGGTTACTCTGGTTATCTACTTCCCTGGGACAGTCTTGCCTTCGGTGCGGCTACGATAGGCATCAACATGGCAATGGCGACTCCCTTGGTGGGAGAATGGGTCGCGAACGCGATGTTCGGAGGCACCACCCTTACCGGGCAGACTGTTGTCCGGATGTATTTCCTCCACGTATTCGTACTGCCGCTGATAGTAACAGTACTGATTCTAGCACACCTTTTCATCGTCTGGGTACAGGGAATTGCGGAGCCGCACTGAGGTGAATCTATGGGGATTATGGAAAGATTTGGGAGGATTGCTGATACCTATATCAATGAGAAGGAGCAGTTACTTGGGGCAGATGAAGAACGTAAGCGAGTGCATTCCGGGCATCCGTTCTGGCCCACTGAGGTCCTTAGAGACACAATTATCTTCGCAGCAATTGTCATGGTGATAGCATTCTACTCGTGGATAATTCCACCTCCACTCCATAATGCAGCAGACCCATACGCACAAGCCGGATTCGTCTTTCCCGATTGGTATGTTTTGTTTTCCTACGGATATCTCAGATGGGGGGAGTACCTGCCTCAATTCGACATACCAGCCGGACCCATAGGCGAGTTCTTCGGGCAACCTATTGTCTCCTGGAATGCTGGAGTATGGGGGGCCATGATTACTGGGCTACCAGTTGGAATCCTGGCTCTGCCACCATTCATAATTGGTAAGAGAGAGAAGAGAGGAGTGGAGGACCCATGGTTTGCGACTGCTGGAGCAGTGTATCTAGCCCACGTATGGTTCATCTCCGTATTCTCAATCAACATTTTCCTAGAGATGTATGCACAGAATAGGTCGGACTATTGTTGGTCTAGCGCACATGGTGGTTTCAATTGCGGCACACAAGCGCCATGGACTGCAGAAGTCTTCAACGCGATACCGTGGATACTGACTGGTGTTTTCATCTTCACACTTCTTTATTTCTCGGTGAGAAAGTTCCTGATCGGCCCCCTAGGATCAAGGCTGACTCCAATTCTAGGTAGACAGGTTGCAGTTGGTTCCCTGGTTGCTACTGTACTTTTGTGCACGGTAACATGGCCAGTATACGAGAATGGCTTCTGGAATCAGCGAGGGTTAGGGACGATGGGATTCTGGGAATATCAATACGATGCCAAGATAGTCGAGCTGGATGGAATAAGGGGGCAGCCGGGAGATACTCTGATCCATGCCGAGAAGGTTCCAGTTTGGGAAGATTGGGAGGATGATTGCCTACCTTATGAGCAGACTAGCACCCTATCCGTCTGGGATACGATGGAAGAAGGCACTGTGCATAATGAATGGTGCGTAATACCGGCAACGCATTGGGTAAATTGGGGGGTATTCCAACCGACAAGAGGCAAGATTCTCGACTTCAGCGGTGCCAACGGGCATGCAGATATCCAGACTTCTAGGAACATAGGGGCTAACGAGATAATCTACCAAGGGCCCGAGGACGGTTCTCCAATCGAAATCTCAGAGTCAATTCAGTTCGAGATAGAAAACTTGGGAGTCGCTAGTGTTCCGACAGACGTAGGATGCAACTTCAGGACCACGGTACGTGGAGCAGGCGTACACGCACAGAGCCTTGTATTGACGGATGAGGCAGGTGAAACCCTATGGATGAATGAAGGCTCATCCTGCGACTCCGGAACATTATACCTAGACACGGGAGTTTCATACACAGTCACTTTCACTACATCGTCGGAGGGTGCGAACGATAGCGTCACTATGATCTCCGACTTCTCTGCCGTGGCTTACCAACCACTTCTGCTCGCTGACGATGGGACGGCTGTAATCCGATCGGAAGTCAGCCTAAGTGACGAGGAGCTATCTACCATGACGATTACGAATCCGACTTTCCAGAAGAATCCGAAGAGCCTTGATGCAAAACTGATCTACTCGATGTTCATTCCATGTCTAGGAGTCGGGGCACTAGTATTCGTGATGCTTAGGAGTATGGCTCGAGGGTACGAATGGGAGATGAACAAGTGCTATGGATGCGATCTCTGCGACGATGCGTGCCCAGTCAGGTTGTTCAACGCTGGAGACAAGTTGAACATCATCTACAACACATGGAACAACGAAGACGATGGTGTTCCGCTATACTCGTGCCTAACATGCACTGCCTGCACTAACGCATGCCCGCAGCTCGTCGACTACGACTCTTATATCGACATAAGGAGGAACCTAGTTGTAGGAGGCCCCCCAGCAACAGAGATTCCGCACACTGTCCTCCAGGCAGTACTTGCAGCAGAGGCAGAAGAGGATGCCGATGACTCATTCATACCAGTGGATGAATACCCCCTTGACTCGAGCATCGGATACTACCCTGGATGTGTCGATTACATCGACCAAGAGATGGTCTTTAGCCATGTAAACAAGGGCAGCATGGACCTGGGTGATGCGACAACGTCTGCTTTCACAATTTTCGAAGAGATGGGAGAGGATGTAACGTATCTAGGTAGGGACTTCCTGAAGTGCTGTGGACACGATCAGAAGTGGCAGGGAATGACAGAGGTCTTCGAGAAACTCAAGACCTACAACCAGAAGAAATTAGGCGAGAGTGGAATCGAGACGCTAGTCACATCTTGCGCAGAGTGCTTCAGGACATTCGCCCTGGATTACGAGCTAGATGACATGAAGGTGATGCACACAACCGAATTCCTAATCGAGAATGGGTTCGACATGGAGTTGAAAACCAACGACGAGGTTACCGTGACATATCACGATCCATGTCGCCTAGGTAGGCAGATGAACATCTACGACGAGCCACGTGACCTAGTAGGCTCGGTCGAAGGAGTCAATCTAGTAGAGATGGAGCATACCGGAGAGGATGCCCTTTGCTGTGGAGTCTCTAGCATGATGTCATGCAATGAAAACAGCAGAGCTCTGAGGGTGCAGAGGTTCGATGAGGTCAGGGCGACTGGTGCCGAGATAATGCTGACATCCTGTCCCAAGTGCGTGGCTCATTTCGAGTGCCTGAAGTTCGAGGGTGACCCACGGCACGATTTCGAAATCCTAGATGTGGTCAGCTTCCTAGCAAGGCAGATTGAAGAGTCGCGGAACTAATTGAGTCACCTTATGAAGGCGAAAAGGGCCGACACTGATGAAAGGGCAGCGTTAATCATAACTCCCCAAACCGTAGCCTTTGCGAATCTGTAATCTTCGTAGCCCAAAGCCACCAAGTAGAGGAAGAATCCAATCAATCCCCCGCATGCAAGTGAAATCCAAGCCGCAGGGACACTAAGATAGACTGCCATTACTAGCCAAATTGCAGCACCCTGCAAGAGTCCTAGCCACACCATTGGGTCAGACCACCAAGTGGATTCGGGTGCGCTCATGAAATCCGGTAAGGGGGAACACCAATCAAACTCACTATGATAAGGGTCGGCTCTATGGATTGAACAGGAGATAGTATGACCAAGTTTGGTGACGTCCTGAAGAGGAGGGCGGTAGAGCAGTCTAGAATCAGAGTTCAACTAAACTCAGTTAGGGCTGAAGAGGAGGCTTTGCTCAAGGGCGGAGAGGATACGGTGGCTTGGGTTAAGGAAGAGTTATGCATTGGGTGCGATCAGTGTACAATCGTATGCGAAGATGATGCAATAGAACTCTATGATACCCCTCTTGCAAGCCCCGTCATGAAAGTGGATGTGAACAGGAAAGCAAGGATACTGAGGGATCCGTGTACAGGTTGCAAGATTTGCGTCCTGGCATGTCCGACTGATGCAATCATCATGATCGATAGGTGAAATTGGATGGGAGAAGAAGATCCAGTAAGATTTGGTGCGGAATTCGGGCCGCACAGGACAAAGCGTGCGAGTGGCGTCTCTCTTTCCACGTTCAAGACCCTTGTATGGGTCTCCAACCTAGGAGGATTGATATTGTTCGCAATTGGCATGGAGTTGATGATCAAGGGTTCTTTCTGGTTCGGCATAGCATGCATAGTTATCGGGGTCGCGATAGCACTATTCCCATCGAACTACGAGATTGTTGGAATGGAAGAAATGGTAGGGGAAGATGAGGGACGAAGTAACCCCTAGTGTCCAAGGAACACCCTTCCAAATGAGGGTCTGGAAAGAGATCAGGAAGATTCCACCAGGAGAAACGAGGACTTACAAGAGCATAGCGGAGGCTATTGGAAATCCTGGTTCTTATAGAGCAGTTGCGAATGCTTGTGGGTCAAACCCGATTCCTATTTCAGTGCCTTGTCACAGAGTAATTCGTTCAGACGGAAAAGTGGGGGGCTACAGTGGCCCAGGGGGGTCCTCTGGAAAGGCGGTTCTACTTGCTGTAGAGAGAAGAATCCATAATTCTAGAAATACTTGAAGAAAATTGCGAAGGAAGCTAACGAAGCTAGTGCCCAAATGAACATGTATGTGCTCTGCCCCAATGGCGATTCCCACATCTCGGCTGGCGAGTTGGGCTCGTTTTCCCCCATATCCATGGCCTTTGGGCTATAAATTAGGATGTAAACATGACGGGGATGGGATCACAAGAATGGCAGAAGTAGCACTAGGCCAACTAGAGGGAACAAGACCATAGTGGCATTATCGTCAATTGACCTAGTAGGTGGAAGCTCCCCCAAAACGGTTAGCGGGGCAAGTAATAATGCTGCGATAAAATCTGTTCCGATCCAAAAATGACAACCCATCCAAACTGCATATGACACGCATAATCCGGCAATGATTGCCGCGCTGAGGTCTTTCTTTGTTCTCTTGACCTCCCCCATCACGGGGTCAACAAGCGTCATCCCTAGGATAATTGGGGCTCCATACTTGCCGGCACCCATGCTGCCATTTTCACCCTCTGGAGCGATTAGTATTGCCAGTGCCACAGCAAGTGCCCCCCAAGCAAGTGCTGAAATCTGATTTGATTCATACTCCCTCTGACCCACGATCACAATTCCGGTCTTGAGGCGGAATGCCTCGATAACAAGAATTAGTAAGCATATGGTGCTGACGAATTCTCTAGCTTGCATAGAGAAAAATGATGAAATTGTAGATCCATGTACGTAGTAAAGATATGGTATTGATGCCATGGACACATGAGTTAGGCGCCTGAAAGCATGCCCCCCAATACCTCCAATTGAATGCTCGACATGATCAATGAAGACGTCTGTTGATTGATCTGTCATCGGGTTACCTGCCGTTGTGAATAGAAGTTATCAGTGAATCAATCGCCTCTCCAATAGTTTTTGAATTATTACACAACTTTTCGATGATCTGATCTATTTCTGGATGCGAGATCAATAGCGAGTCCCATTCCGAAATTAGCATCTCACTCATTATAATCTGATTTCTATCATTCTGTGGTTCACAAGACTCTATGGCGGAGGCTAATTCTTCGATACCTGTGCCTTCCAGCGCTGAGACAAGCAATACCTCACGATGATCATCTTCTGAGAGGTTCAGTGAAGTTCGTATGCCCTGAGCCGCCAGTGATGCTCCAGGCAGGTCTGACTTGTTTACTGCGATTACATCGACCAACTCCAGAATGCCTGCCTTCTCGGCCTGAATTATGTCTCCCCTGTCCGGACCATCGACAAGAAGAAGTCTATCAGCCAATGCGGCTATTCGAAACTCTGATTGCCCGGTTCCGACTGTTTCAATCACGATTCGAGTCCATCCACAAAGGGCTAGTGAGTGGCACATTGGCCAAATTCGTGGAGAAATTCCACCCGGATTATTTCCAGAGGCTATTGACCTAACGAATACCCTCTCTCCTAAATCGCTGCCTTCCATCCTGATTCGATCTGCGAGAAAAGAACCTCCCGAGATTGGTGATGTAGGGTCAAGCGCCAGAACTGCAACACTCTCTCCGCTTTCGACCCAATGCTTAGCCAGTCTTCCTATTAGAGTAGATTTTCCTGAACCAGGTGGTCCTGTGACGCCCAGAGTCCAGATTGAATCAGGGAGGAATGTCGGTGTTTTTTCGGACTCTGCTATCGCAGTAAGAAGTCTGGACAGACTTCGACGATCTCCCGACTTTGCTAGTTCTAAGAGTTCGGAAATATTACTCAATTCCAGTGCCACCCCAAATCGTCACCGACTCCGATTGGAACATTCTCTTTTTTCCTCCGCAGGGCTTCCTCCAAGAATCCAAGAACTTCTGCAGTTGGAGTTCCTGGGCCGAAAATCGCCCTCACCCCAGACTTGTAGAGAAGTTCTAGATCTCGGTCCGGGATAATCCCCCCTGCGAAGACTATTACATCACCTAGTTCACCCTCTCTAAGGCCATTGCAAATCTTCGGAATCAGCGAGTCGTGTGCCCCAGACAGCGTGGATAGTCCGAGGACTTCTGCATCTTCGTCGTTCACTATCCTTACAATGTCAGAAGGGGTCTTTCTTAGTCCGGTGTAGATAACATCGTGTCCACCGTCTCTCAGGGCTCTAGCGATTACCTTAGCACCACGATCGTGCCCATCTAAGCCAGGTTTAGCAATCACGACTCGCATGTTTCAACCAGTTGCAAATGGCGATATGCCTTCAAGCAACCGGAAGGTGAAATCTCTTCCACCTTAGGAATGCTCATGGGCGGCCTGCACCCACCAAACCACATGAGTGGCAACTCCGACAAGATTGAAGACCTTAGGCGTCGGAAAACTCAGTCTGAGTCTGGAGGGGGGCAAAAACGGATCTCGGCGCAGCACGCCAAAGGTAAGATGACTGCCAGAGAAAGGATTGAGCAAATGCTTGATCCCGATTCATTCTGTGAAGTTGATGCTTTGGTAGAGCATAGATGTAGGGATTTTGACATGGATAGGAACGTCATCCCAGGTGATGGTGTGGTTTGTGGGCATGGCACAATTGATGGTAGGCTCGTCTACTGTTTTGCTCAGGACTTTACCGTTTATGGTGGATCTCTGGGGGAAATGCATGGGTTGAAGATTTGCAAGATCCTAGATATGGCTGTAAAGACAGGTGCCCCGATAATTGGATTAAACGACAGTGGCGGGGCAAGGATACAGGAAGGAGTTGCGAGTCTTGGCTCCTATGCCGAGATTTTCTTTAGGAATGTGAGGTCTAGTGGAGTAATCCCTCAAATCTCCGTAATCATGGGACCATGTGCTGGAGGTGCTGTATACTCCCCTGCAATTACAGATTTCGTCATTATGGTTGAAGACACATCACACATGTTCATTACGGGGCCAGAAGTAATCAAGACGGTGACGAATGAAGAAGTTGGTTTTGAAGAGCTGGGCGGGGCTTCGACTCATGCCACAAAATCGGGAGTTACGCACTTTACGGCAAAAGACGATGGCAGTGCATTGGAGATAGTGAGGGATTTAGTCGGACTAATCCCCTCAAATAACCTACAAAAGGCACCCATTACCGAAACCAAAGACTCACTTGAAAGAAAATGTGAATCTCTGGACTCGTTAGTCCCTGAGGATCCTGGGGTCCCCTATGATATGCTAGAAGTAATTGAAGAAATTCTCGACAATGGGAGTTTCTTGGAGGTTCAAGATGGTTTTGCTCCAAATATTATCATCGGACTCGGTAGGCTTGGAGGGCAATCTATTGGCATCGTTGCTAATCAACCGATGCACTTGGCTGGATGCCTGGACATTGATGCATCGGTTAAAGCAGCAAGATTTGTACGATTCTGTGATGCATTCAATATCCCACTACTGACATTTGTTGATGTCCCCGGTTTTCTGCCCGGAGCCAGTCAGGAATGGGGTGGGATCATCAGACATGGTGCCAAGCTCCTCTATGCATTTGCCGAGGCCACGGTTCCAAAACTAACTGTCATTACCAGGAAGGCATATGGTGGAGCATATGACGTAATGTCTTCGAAGCACATTAGGGGGGATTACAACATTGCCTGGCCATCTGCAGAGCTTGCTGTGATGGGTGCAGAGGGAGCAGTACAGATTATTCACAGACGAAGGATAACAAATTCAAGAAATCCCGATCAAGAGAGGGAGAGGCTTGTGGAAGATTATGAGGAGACTTTTGCAAATCCGTACAAAGCCGCTGCACTGGGGTACATAGATGACGTAGTTATGCCTTCTGAAACTAGATCTTTGTTGGTTAAAGCATTGGGTGCAATTCTGGAGAAGGAGGAACCTCGTCCCAATAAGAAACATGGGAATATACCGTTGTGAGAGATATGAGCAAAGAAAGAGATTTGCGAATTATTGCAGCCGTAATCTCATCGGTACTGCTAGAAAATGGAACTGGTGAGTCGATTATTCCAACACCTGGCAGAGATAGTGGGAGTTCGTGGTCGATATCACATAGGAGGATGGCATCGGGTAAGAATTCCTTGCTGAAATCAAGATCGATGCGAGGCACCAGGAGGTGAAAATATGCCCGAAAAGAGGAAAGTCACGGTTGATGGGGAAGAGTTCGAAGTAGAAATAAGGATGGAAGGGGGGAGTTGGGAGGTTTCCATTGATGGAAGGACCTACAATGTTGAGATTGACGAAGGCGAGAGGAGGACGGCTAGGAAGAGGCGAGTTGCAAAGAGCAGTGGTGCATCGGGTTCTGGAGTTATTTCTTCTGCAATACCTGGCAAGATAGTGGCAATCATGGCTTCTGAGGGGGATGAGGTTGAAGCGGGTGCAGTGGTCATAGTACTTGAGGCGATGAAGATGCAAAATGAGATTAAGGCGGGCATAGACGGAATCGTGAAGGAAGTCATGTGTAAGCCTGGGGAGAGAGTTGAAGCCAATATGCCATTGATGGAAATCGAAGATTCATTGGAAGGTGGGGATTGATGGCCGAATGTGATTTTGAAGACTGCAGTAGCAAGTCGACGATCGTTAGCAGACTATCGCCAAACGGTTTTCTCGTTTCAAGTGGCAATAAGGCATACTCATTCAGGGAAGCCTACGAGAGATTCAACTACTGCAAAGATTGTCATGACAAATTAATGGTTGAAGTTTGGTCTAGGGTTAGAAGTTCGGGAAATAAAAATGATGATCATGTCGCACCAACTGCAGTTTAGAGCGTTAAATTCATTGGATATCTGTCCAGTTGGGATGCATGAACAGTTACGTTAGCCATCTAGAATGTGCATACTCTGGAGCGAGATACGAACCTGGAAAGGTTCACACTATTTCTGAAATGGGAAAGCCGATTATTGTAAAGTACGATCTGGAAAGGTTATCTGCGGAAGTTCCGCGTAGTTCTATCGAGAGTTCAAAGGAACCGGGTTTCTGGAGATACTCGCCTCTACTTCCAGTTAGTTCTGAGCGAAATAGGGTGACTCTTGGAGAAGTGGTCACTCCTATGATTTCACTAGATAATTCGGAGTCGATTTTAGGGGCCGAGGCAAAATCAGTTTTCATCAAGGATGAGTCGAGATTGCCAACTGGATCTTTCAAGGCCAGGGGTTTGGGGATGGCAGTTTCAATGGCAAAAGAATTGGGGGTGACTCACCTGGCTATCCCCACTAATGGAAATGCTGGTTCTGCATTAGCTGCCTATGCAACTAGAGCAGGGATTGAGTGTACGGTCCTGTGTCCAGACAACACTCCGGAGATAAATGTCAGAGAAACTCAGATGCAGGGGGCTAGTACTCACATTGTGAATGGCCTAATTGGGGAGTGCGGGAAGATCATTGCTGACGGTTCGGGAGAAATAGACTGGTTCGCAGTTTCAACTCTGAAGGAGCCATATAGAATTGAAGGAAAGAAAACCATGGGTTTGGAGCTTGCCGAGCAGATGGGCTGGAGACTTCCAGACGTCATTTTCTACCCGACCGGAGGTGGGACGGGGATTATTGGGATGTGGAAGGGCTTCCAGGAATTAATTGATCTCGGATGGATTGAGGGGAAATTGCCTAGAATGATCTCAGTGCAATCGACCGGTTGTGCACCTATCGTCAGAGCATGGGAAAAGGGGCACGAGTTTGCCGAATATTGGAAGGATGCGGAGACGATTTCTTCTGGAATAAGGGTTCCTTCGGCTCTTGGTGACTTCCTGATTCTAGATGCAGTGAGATCTTCAGGTGGTTTTGCGATTTCCGTAACCGACGAAGAAACTCTAGAAATGCAGCATAAGATTGGACTGGAAGAGGGTTTGCTTCTGTGTCCAGAAGGAGCTGCAACAGTGGCGGCTTATCGGAATTCTTTGGAATCCGGATTGGTCTCAACTAGCGAATCTGTGGTACTCTTCAATACTGCAACTGGCCTGAAGTACCCAATGCCTGAGGTTTTCTCGAATATTGACAAAAACAATGTTGAATACTCAATTTTCAAGACTAAATGAGTCCGAGTGCATCCTCTATCCTATTCAACTCAGGCCCCGTTGATCCGGAACCAACAAGGGCATGGGAGTCGCTGGCACAACAACCAGCACCGACAAAGGGCGATCCAAAGGTTACCGTCCCCACCATGACAGGAACTCCCAATGCAGACTCAATTGCCTCCACCTCTGATGTCTTCACATCTGGATGGGCCAGAACGCCATGATTATTTGCCACTATCATGCTTCCAACGGTTCCATGTCCAGCAACCTGTGAGCGGATGGCCGTGACCCCTAATACATCAGAAATAACCTCAGCACCTTCTTCTGGGATTGTTGGGCTCACTACAGCACCGTTATCATTACACTCAATTAGATTGCCAGCAGCATTTACCCCACTCTCCATTATCACCACATCACCAAAACTGGAAAGTTCGTCCAAGTCATCTTGCGTTGCGATGTCGGCTACGGCAATTCCCTTACTGTTACCTCTGACAAGGCTGCCTAGCAGGGCGGATCCACCGATTGAAAGTCTATGAGACTCCATTCCAAAAGATGATTCGACCTCCTCGGCAATTTCTTTTTCAAGAGATCTTGGAATGAAAAGTACGTCCCCAATCACACTAAGGTAAACTCCAACTTGAGAGTGCCCTAGAATGTCTCCCGTGGAAATTGGCATGCTCTACCCTTCATTGACTAACGTCTGCTGGTTAATTTGTGTTGCGGGGAGGTGAAGGAGAGTGGCACAGCGACGACCTTTCCCGTGGGCTTTCGCACCACAGTACCGGAATCGACGCAGGAGGGCTTGACTTCCGGGTTCGATATGGGACCGGGTAGGGCCCCTCCGCTATGGCCGTGCACAACTCTTCCTTCGAATGCGAATTGATATGCTCTTTTGGACAGAGACTCACACTAATGTGTACCTCGAAATTTAGATGCTCGGGGGGTTAGTGCAGCTGGGCTGAACACCTCGGCGAACCTCGGTGCTTACACCCGCTGTCTATCA
>Ga0207992_1000111_pt1 | contig 45770 bp, 30 predicted proteins | sample ETN02SmetaG_FD_185788 | JGI IMG/M metagenome (GOLD analysis project Ga0207992, IMG submission 185788) | Marine microbial and viral communities from oxygen minimum zone, Eastern Pacific Ocean - ETNP2014F10-02SV255 (SPAdes) (version 2) | ecosystem: Environmental > Aquatic > Marine > Oceanic ...
AGCGGCAGGTGGTTGTTCTGGTGCCGGTGGTGCAGCAGCTGGTGGTTGTTCTGGTACCGGTGGTGCAGCAGCTGGTGGTTGTTCTGGTACCGGTGGTGCAGCAGCTGGTGGTTGTTCTGGTACCGGCGGAGCCATTGCCGGAGGCTGTTCTGCAGCCCCTCTACCAAACGGATCTTCCATTGCTTCTGTAGCTCCAGATTTAGTTCTACTATAAACAAAATATCCTATACCCGCTCCGACCAAAGCGACACCCCCTGCAGCTGCAATGACAATAGGATTGGCGGCAGTATTTCCTGAACTTTTGCTAGCTTCGTTTTCTTTGAGAGTACCTTTTACATTTACTACAATGCTTGCTGAGTCATCAGTAAGTATATCCTGAGAACCTAAAGCTGGAATCACACTATTTCTGTCAATAATTATTTTTAGCCTTATTTCTCCATCGTTAGCATACTTAGCAGGTAGTGTGTGTTGTATCTCTAATTGTGTTGATCCAAAACCTTCTATGGTGAAATTATTTGTTGAAACAATAGTTCCTGATTCCAATAAATTTATGTTTCCTGTAGCTGCAGCCCCTCCTTCGTTAGCTAGATATACAGTTAAGGTAAGTAAATCGCCTTCATTAGCATTCATTGAATTAGACGTGAAGCTAGTGACTGCTAAACTAGGTGGAGTTGATATTTCTATTCTATTGTTACTATCTGAGAATGTAAGTATCTCCGAATCCCAGAATTGTTCTCCACTATTTTTAGACATTAAATCTCTGATTGACAGTTCTACAGTCCAAAAACCTGTAAAATCGGAATTTCCACCAGACAAAAATGTAACTGAAGGATGTTTTCCGTTGAATGTTAACACAGTTTCCTCATTTGCAGGTAGATCTATAGCACCATAACTATCTACAATACCTGCGAAATTGACTTGCAAATCCTTACCAGATTTAGTAATGCTGATTTCCGCATTTGCAGTGATGTCAAAAGAACCTTGATTCATTACAGAGATTTTTGCTGTTGCAATTGAACCATCACTAACTGAACTTAATTCATTTCCATTCTCATCTTCCCAGACTATACCTGTTACTACTAATTTTGGTAGTTTTTTAACATCAATAGCAACTTCTTCATCAAACAAAATTCCATCTATTGAATCTTCTATTAATATGTATAATTTGTCAACATCACTTGTAGGTGTTATGCTTCCCTCAAAGGTTTTTGTTTCATCTACATCAACCTTTGTTTGAGGTGTACTAATTATAATATTGTCTTCTTCTTCAACATCATCCCAATATAGCGTAGTAGTAATTTCACCATATTTTTCCCCATCATTGCTTATTTCTAAAGTCCATGAATTTTCTAATCCTTCTACAAGCATATCGCCGAATTCCATTTCATAATCAATTTCAGGCGATGCAGAGGATACAGATATAGACTGAGAAACACTGTCCTCAGCACCTTGGCTGCTATCTGATGGAACTGAATTAACAATTTCAGCAGTAATACTATGACTTCCTGCAGGTATATCTCTCCATGTAGTTGAAACGCTTTTAGTTTCTCCGCCAGTTACACCATCTACATTCACAGTGGCAATTAATTCATCGCCAGAGCTAAATTCCACTGTAACTCTTGCATCGCCCTCGCCATCATTAGAAATTATTGCAGAAATAATTACGTCACTACCTTCAATTAAATCACCTGAAAAGGTCAAATCATCTATTGATAAATCAGCATCAGTCGTCAAAACATTTAAATCAGATAGTTTGACTCTTCCCGGTGTCTCAGAATTTAGTTTAACTGTGATTTCAGCTTCTGTGTCATCAGTATTTTCAATAACAGCATTTAGAGCATTTACTAGTCCTTCATTTTGTATGAAAAGCGTCGTATCATATTCAATAGTCAGCTCATTAAAACCTACAGTGCCTTTAGAGGAACTGCCAACAGTCATTATTATTTCAGTCATCTCCACGCCATACTCATCGACTATGGTTTCATCATTATCAATAGCCTCTTCAAGTGCATTATTCAGAGCATTTTTGAATGTTGTAGATCCACCAGAATCCCCCCAATTCTGTGGAGAATTATCTGCATTTAATTCACCGGCCCATTCCCAGTTTTTATTGTTACTCAGTTTGATATACGGATCTTCAGGGTAATCATCACTTAATGTACTTCTAACATAAATATTTGTATCAACTTCATCTCCTCCTGAAATATCAGTTTCCTCAGTAAATGCAAAGTATGTTTTATCTCCCATTATCATATCCATTCGGTGGTATTTAGCCACTAACGTATCATCATTGTAATTTGTAAGTTCATATTGTTCAGACCAGGAACCACCCTCATCCTGTGTAAATGCAAAATAATAATCATAGGAGCCACCAGAATAATATTGATAGGATAAATATGTGAATCCAGAACCACTAGCAAGACTTGGAAGAAGGTATGTTGAACTTGTATCTGTATCAATTGCAACAGTTACATCATTCCATGTTTCACCATTATCATTGGAAACGGCCCAAACTACATCATAATCACTAGTTCCATCTCCATCATAATCGCCATTATCAGTCCATGCAACAAATACATTTTCACCTTCTGCACTTATTACTGGCGAGTAGGAATAAGATTGAGTAGCGCCTTCATTAAGATAAACTAAATCTGCCCAAGAATCTCCAGTAGTACTATATGTGTAATATAATGATTCTCCATATGTAGAATCACTCCATACTAAATGAAATTTTCCACTATTATAAACTATTTCAGGCATGTAATTTAAGCCGCTTGTATCTCCACTGACAAGAATTGCATCGTCCCAATTACTTCCCCCATCTGAAGAACTTGCTGTATAAATATCGTAATTATATGTATTAGTCCAAGCAGCAACAACATTATCCCCATTAGAAGTAATAGTCAGACCATATTTTACGCCTGTATTACCACTGTCTATTTTTTCAGGTTCTGACCAATCCTTACCATTATTCGATGATTTTGTATAATATATTGATGAAATTCCATCATAACCATTGTAATCTGTCCAAGCGACATGAACATCATTACCAGTTCCAGAAACATCAGCTCTATACTGTAAAGTTGTTGAAGTATAATCTAAATCAGTTGCGTAATCTTCGTCAAAATTTGACAAAACACTAAGTTCTTCCCAGGATTCTCCACCATTATCAGATCTTGTAAAATATACATCTCCATCTCTGTTCGATTGATCACATCCATTAGTATCTCCCTCTTGGTCATAATCACCATCATCAAGATAAACAAGGTACAGATAATCTCCAGAATAGTCGATACTTGGGCTTCCAGAATCAGCTTCATAATAATGTTCCGAAACATCATCTATATCAGACCAAGTAGACCCCTCATTACTACTTACTGAATAAACGATATCTTGGTCATTTGAGGCACCACTGCCGTCATATTCATCAGACCATACCACTAGGACTCTATCATCATTTGCTTGAACCGTAGGTGAAGCTCTAAACTCATTCCTATCCCCACTATCTATTCCATCAACATTTATTGGGGTATTCCATGAACTACCTGAATTAGCACTACGGGCAGACATTATTTTACTAGGAGAGTCTATATTGTCAATATCTCTCCAAGTCATGTAGTAGTTACTACTTCCATCATTATCTGATTCTAAAAATGCCAAACTTGAACCGTCAGCACCCTGTATAACTTGTTCTGAACTGAAACTGGTTCCTGAATTTGATGAACTTTTAGCTTTGATAGCGTAACCTTCACTTGTGCTCTCCATCCAACCAATAACAACAGTAGTCCCTTCAGAAGTTATTGTAGTCTCGGCAACAGTATTAGAGGAACTTATTGTATTTGGAGAACTAAATGTTTCTCCACCATCTGAAGACTTAACATATTCTGCAGCATAGTATGACTGAGATTCATAATATTGCTCCCACACAATGTTTACATTATTACCTGTAACCGATATTTGTGCACCTATACTACTACTACTATCTGATTCTGAGAGTAATATCTCATCATCCCAAGTTTGACCTAAATCTTCAGATTTTTGATAATATATGTGATACTCCTCCTCAATATCATCCGTTTTGAGGGATGACCAAACAACATGCATGGTACCGTCACTACCTACAGCCCCATCATAGTCATAAATGATATAGTGTGTACTACCTGGCTCTATTTGTTCACCAGTTGACCAGGATTGCCCCTGGTTAGTACTATAAGAAGCTTCGATAACTTCCCCTCCAATATCAGAAAGCCATGTTACTATTGCAAGATCGTCTTGTGCTTTAATAACAGGGTCACTCAAAAAAGCACTTGTTTCTCCATCATTAGATGCAATAAGTACTATATCTTCCCAACTCCCATCTATGTAACCTCTAAATTTAATTGAATATATTGATGTATCTCTTTGCTCTAAATCCCCATCATCAACCCACGCAACATAATAATCGTCGTTATACATAGATATAGCAGGGACACTAGATGTCGAACCTCCATTAGTATCAATTGAACTTTTACTATAATCCGTTAAATCTCCTGAACCGTAGGGTAATCCTGTAATATCTACACTAGCATCTGTAACTGTAGCATTTGTAGGGAGATATAGACTAACTTCTTCTTCTCCTTCTTCAGCAAATCTTGCAGAAGCACCCTTTGCATTAGTAGAAAACTTTTCTTGGTGGCCTAAAGCCCCATAACCTGTTCCATCATATTTCCATTCATAACTTTTAACTCCTACTGAAAGACCTTCTGGATAATTCCCATTACTATCAGCCATACCAGAAACTCCTATACTAGCCTCTAAAACTTCAGTAGCAGGGAACTTAATAGAAACGGTGCTATCTTCATTTTCTCCATCCAAAGAAATTGTTTTTTCCTCGCTTCCACTACCTTCAACATAGTATGTATTTGATGATTCTCCGAAGACGGAAGAAGTGCTACTGAGCAATAGTAGTGTCACGGCGATTGCCACGACCTTGTTTTCAAACATCATAATAACAAATAGAAGCTAGTACTTTAATATAGTTTCACTAATCAGTTTTGATGACAGAACAATACCATATGAATTCACATGAGGGAACTTATATGAAAAAGTTTGAAGCAAAGGTCGAGGCTACTTTTCCAGGTATTGTTGAATTGGATAAAACAGCCTTTTATCCTCTCGGAGGGGGGCAGCCATCGGATTTTGGAACTTTGAATTGGGAAGAAGGAGAAAGTAATGTTACAGATGTTAGGAAAAAGAATAGAATTCGGCATATTATAGACGGAGATATACCTGAAATAGGTGATACTGTAACAGGTGAAATTGATTGGTCTAGGCGGTATTCCCATATGAAAATGCACACATCACAACATTTAGTTTCTGCAGTAGTTAATGAAATATATGAGGCAGATACAGTTGGTAATCAGATAGGCAAAGATAAATCTCGTATTGATTTTAAACCACTAAAAGTCAGTCAAACTCAGTTGAATGAAATTGAGGATTTAGTTAATGACTATATTTCTAAGGATTTAGATGTTACGATATCTGAAGAAGAACGTTCAAATCTTGAAAATAACTCAGATATACGCTCTAGTATGTCCAGCGGTTTATGGAAAATGTTACCGAAAAGTGTTACCCGTTTAAGAGTGATAACTATTGGAGACATAGACGTTTGTCCATGTGCTGGAACACACGTAAAAAGTCTTAAAGAAATAGGTCATGTTTCATTCACTAAGAGAGATAATAAAGGGTCTGAAAAACAGAGATTAACTTATTGTCTAAGTTAGTTCAACTCTCGAACTGGTTAATCCTTCTCTACCTTTTTGTTCATATTTCATTTTAATCTCTACTACGGTTGCTCCCGCAGTTTTGACTTGCATTCTTAGTTTAAACTGTATTTCATTATAGGAAGAAAGATCACCCACAATAAAGGAGTTATCAGAAAAGGAATAGAATATATCGGGTTCAATGCCAGTCAGATTTAGTATATTACTATTAAACTCTGGACTAATTTTACAGCCGCTTATTGTTTCAGAGGAGTAATTACTGATATGAATATTTAAATCAACATTTGTGCCGAATTTTTCATAAGTTGTTGTAATTACTATTTCTTTTTCTGTGAAATAATTATCAACCATCTCTCTAGTAGAAGTGATTGTTTCATTGATAATTGGATCAAGGTAAGGTTTTACTTGTTTAACACTAGCACTATCACCATCCCAGTTTGCAATATTTGGGTTAATTGTTTCTACAGTTCTTACAGCATTAATCAATTTTCCTTTAAACATATTATCTATTTCTCCATAAATTACAGCAGCAAGATAAGAGTGTTCGCCTCTTTGAAGTATAATTTTATTATTTCCGTAATCTATCGAACCTAAGTCTCCTTCAGTTTGAAAAGAATCTTGCACGAAATCGTTAATTGCAGTCAACATCCCACTCATTATATCTGTATCTGTTTTTACTTCAACAGCACTAACATTTCTAAGAAGTCTCCCATCTTTGTATATTAGATATAATTCTTCTACCTTGTATTTAGCAACTGGTTTAGATTCAATTACAGATACGTTTTCGTCTAATTCTTCGTTGGTTCTAGACCTGTAAAGTAAAACTCCACCAAATAATAAAAATAATAAACTCACACCAATTGTTGCAGGTAATATTTCTTTCATACCATATTGATTATTAGCACCTCCCTCGGTGTTACTATATAATTTTACAACATCTTCCATTCTCACTGATTCATTATTGGAGGCACTTTCGTGACCAAATTCATCCTCTATTGTAATCCTGTAAAAATATTCTCTATCTGGGCTAGGATTTCTATGGTGCCATTCATAGTATCCTTGGTTGCAAGGAGTACCTGTTTGCACACTAAGAATATCTTGTGTAAACCACCCTCCATCAGTATCTGGTAATTCGTCTGCAACCATTTGTATTTTACAAATTGTTGAATCTTCTGGTATAATAAATCCTAAAATCAGTTCTGTAGAATTAGTATGAGATATAGAAACATCAGTTGCTTTTAATGGATTCTCAGTATATATCTCAAAAATAAGGTGTACACCTGAATATTCTATTTTTATATTTTGGATATTATTTATATCTTCTGTAGGAATAAACCCACCATTAGAGGTCCCTCCAAATCTTATGGTTTTATTTGCTATATCTAAATAATATTCATCAACTAATAATTTTTTATCATTAAAACCACGGACTAATTCTTTTTCATAAGTTCCATCAAGGTCATTATCTATAGTCACATTAAAGCTATGAACTTCATTTGTAACTGGGATGTATTTTAATTCAAAACTTTGATCATACTGCCCGTTTGAACTAAAGTATTCTAATGTCTCAAGTGGATTTTCTATATTACCTGCGAGGTCTCGGCTTTTGGCATATATGTAATACCGAGTAGTATCTTGTAAATCACGAAGTTCAAGCTGACTATCAGAAATATCATGTGGTAGTCTGTACCACGTTAGCAAATTATTTCCCTCTACAATGCTCTGAATTGCAATATATAATTCATAATCAAGATTAAGATCGCTTGTTTCAATAAATATATCTAAATTGTTGTATCCCCATTTAGAATCAACTTCTGAGAATGAAATTGTATCTACTTTCGAAGCATAATTCATAATGATATCATATCCATCTTTAGTTTCTATATTTCCTGCGTAGTCTATTGCTACTATAGTGAATCCGTAATGACCTATATCATCAAATTCATAAAGATACTCTTTTTCACCATATATATTTATAGAATCTAATTCTATCCAGGTAACTGAGTTTGGATTCTTATTTATATCTGTAAAATTACAGTATTCAATTTTCAAAATATTGTAAGCAATATCATCTGCATCATTATGCCAGGCTAATTCAATCTGTGAATTACCAATATAATAATAATCTTCTTCGAAATTCAAAAGTTCTGTTTCTGGAATAGAAGTATCAATTTTAACCTGATATTCATAATTATTTTTAATTTCGGTATTACCATAAATATCTCTAGCTAAAGACCTAAAACGATATTCTTTCCCATCTTCCCCTTGGAATATTACAATAGATTCATCAAATTGTCCATAGACTTCCCATTCAGCAAATTCTTCATTTACTATATACTCAACAACATATTCCTTAAAGTCATCATTATGATTCAAGAGTACTATTTCCAATTCAATTAAATCCGTTTTTATCAAGTCATCTCCAGAGATTATCTCAGATTGTGGAGAGGTTGTATCTAATAATGCTAAGAGTGTATGATTGTATAAAAGATCTTTGAATATCTCCACTTTTATATCATTGTTATAAAAAATTATTTTCATAGGATTATAATTGATTTCATCTTCATCCGCAGCTTTGCGAGTTACATCAATCATATAATAATTAGAAAAACCGTAACGATCTGTTTGTGAATCTACGATTTCATCGCCAAAGGAATTCTTAATCTCAAAATTATGTTCTCTTGACCCAGTTCCTTGCTCATCAGCTATATTAATTCTTAAATTATAGCGAACTAGATAATCCATTTCTCGGCAGTCTAAATCATTGCCTTGCATGGTAAAATCGCTATCAATTGCATCTAAACAAAAGTCACCTTCTGAGAAAAAATTATTATCTAAGGTTATAGTGCTATTAAACAAATAAACAGCTTTTTCAAAATCATTAATTGTATTACTCCAAATATTAATATCAGATTTGTAAGAACTTATGGTTTTACTAGTATTACTCATAATATTATTTGAGATCGCTCCCTCACTATTATTTGCAGTTATAGCAATTTCCGAAAAATTTATAATATTATCATCTAAGTTAAAATCAGCAAGAACTATAATTATAGATTCTTTAAAATTAGTAATTTTATTACCAATAACTTCTACTTCACCCTCCTGTGAAAACACACCTACTGCAGCAACTTTTTGTAAGTAAAGAACATCGCATCTATCGTGTGTACACAATCCAGTTACATTATTATTGATTATTTTGCTATAAGTTCTATTACTGAGAATACCATAATCATTAACGTATAATGTATTATCCTCAATAAGGATAGGGAACGTACTATCTTCAAAACCTCCAACTTCAATGCCTACAGCAGAGTTCAAGGTATTGTTTTTGATTGTAGTTTTCGGGATATAATAAGCATATATTCCTGATAATTGTGATTCATGACTCATGTTTGTTTGAACTGTGTTATTTGCAATATAACCCTCATCAACATCTCTGAACATTATACCCGCACCACCTAAAGAGTGGACAAAATTATTTTCTACACGTATCTTATCTATTGTGAATGTAGTACCCATTTGAGTATATGCTGAGATCCCATTATATTTTATATTCTTGAGAGTATTATTGATAACAAGCCCATTAGAGATATCTCCAAAATTATTATCAAATATCCAAATACCAAGAGAAGCATTATCAATATAATTGTTTTCAACTGTGAAATTTTGATAAAATCCCCATATGGAGATACCCTTACCTTCTGTGTTTGTTATATAATTTGAAATTATATGATTATCTGTTCCTGGATGATTATATTCTTCAAAATCAAAAGCTATAGGATAATCTGTATTATTAATTGTATTATTAATTATATAATTTCCAGAAGGTGCTATACCTCCTTGTGGCCAACCCCAAAGACCAATTGCATTCCATCCTCTATCAAAATAATTGTTTTTGACTGTGTTGTTGTTCTGCCAAGATTCTATATTAATTCCAATTTTGAAATCAAAGAAAGTATTATTTTCAAAAATGTGGGCACCACCAAAATGATCATCTTCTTTGTCCCAGTTAAAGACAATCATTATGCAAGTATGGCCCCAGTAATTTTGTTTAGAGCCGCATTTATTGAAAGTATTGTCATTGTACTTATTTCGTTGCCCAGAATGATCCATTATATTATGCCAATAGATTCCTGTATCATTAAATTCATTATGACTAATTACAGTATCTTCTGTGGACTTTAGTGACATAGCATGAATTGTTATATTATCAAACAAATTATTCGACACGGTATTATTGCTACCTTCATAAAGTATAAGGGCACCTCCCTGCCCCTCATTTTTGTAATCATAATCTCTAAAAATGTTATCTCTAATTGTGTTATAATTTCCATATCTGATTTGTACGCCGTGAGAACCATTAGCAAAAATATTATCTTGAATCAAGGCATTATCAACATCAGTCAAGAATAAATCAGAACCATAGAATCCATTACTAAATGTGTTATTGGTAAAAATAAATCCATCTACGTTTACATTTATTCTACTCACTAAATCAAAACTAGAATTACGAATGTATGACCCAGTACCAGTAAATCTTATTGCTTTAATATATTCAAAATTTGAATTTTCAATCGTAACCTTCGTATTAGGAACTCCTGTCCCTCCTACGATCCTACCTAATTGCACAGTGTAATCCAATTTTTCAGTATAATTTCCTTTACCTGAGACATCGGATTTGATATTTGATTGATCATCTGTTGTTTCTGGATTCATATCATAATCAGTTATTATGAGATTAGAACCAGAGCGTAAATCAAGGCAATTTGCTGTTAATTCACTATTTTTTTTTATGGTATTCAATGTTAGGTCAGAATTAATAATCGTAAGTGTACTGTATAATGATATATTATCTCCATCGGCATCTTGCTCATGATATACTGTAGAATTTATCCATCTGGTTTCACCCCTAATCTCAATGAAACCTTTTGATGATAAGGAAACATTTTCAAGTTTCAGAGTTTTACCATAATTAACTATAATATCCTTGACGGAAACTACTTCATCCCAAACATGTGTATCTTGATTAATAATCCAATTTTGACCATTTTGAGGCGCATCTCCATTAGACCCTGCAGAGGCATTACTGCTACCAAAGGCAATTGCACAAACAATTAAACTCAGGAGGAGTAATCTCTTCATAAACTACCTCAATTACTATCTCTTAATAAAATAATCTGGTATTAAACGATACAAATAATTTTAAATTAGTCAATGGATGAAGATTATACATGGTTCTGGAAAAATTGGGAGATGCTTTGAGGGAAACCCTCAGAAAAATTGCTGGTGCTAGTCACATTTCTCCAGAACTTATCAAAGAATTAGTAAGAGATATCCAGAGAGCTTTACTTCAATCAGATGTTAATGTAAGATTAGCCTTAGATTTGAGCAAGAGAATTGAAACAAGAGCTCTTGATGAAAAGGCACCTCCAGGCATGACTGGAAGAGAACACGTTGTAAGAATTGTTCACCAAGAACTTGTCAGTGCTTTAGGAGAGCCTAAGGCCCTAAAATTGGAAAAACAAAAAATAATGCTAGTTGGTCTATACGGTCAAGGAAAAACGACAACTACTGGTAAGTTAGCGAAATATTTGAAGAAAAAAGGTTTGAGTTTAGGTTTGGTTGCTGCAGATGTTCATCGTCCAGCAGCTTATGACCAATTGTCCCAAATTGGAGAACAAATCCAAGTCCCTGTTTTTGGAAGTTCAGATAATAAAGATGCTGTCAAAGTGGTAACAGAAGGGTTAAAAGAATTTGAGGATTTAGATATTGTCATAGTTGACACTGCAGGTAGACATGCATTAGACGATGATTTAATTTTAGAAATGGAATCTATCTCTAAAGTTGTCAAACCCGATGAAATTTTCCTTGTCATGGATGCAACTGTAGGACAGCAGGCAGGCCCACAAGCAGAAGCTTTCCATGAGGCGGTAGGGGTTTCAGGAGTAATTCTAACAAAATTAGACGGTTCTGCTAAAGGTGGTGGTGCTCTATCAGCAGTATCTGCAACAAATGCACCTATTATTTTCGTAGGGACTGGTGAAAGTTTAGACAGTCTTGAAACTTTAGATCCAGATCGTTTTATTTCCAGACTTTTGGGAATGGGAGATTTGCAAACATTACTCGAAAGAGCAGAGGAAGTAATTGATGCTAGTACTGCTGAGGTCACAGCAAAGAAAATGCTTTCAGGTAAATTCACCTTAACAGATATGCAAGAACAAATGGAGGCATTAACAAAAATGGGACCATTAGGAAAAGTTATGGAAATGGTACCTGGGATGTCTTCAATGATGAAAAAAGGGCAAATAGAAGAAACACAAACTCGCTTAGAAAAGTTTAAAGTTTTGATGAACTCAATGACTCAAGAAGAACTTGAGAATCCAAAATTAATTAAACGTTCAAGAATTAATAGGATAGCAAAAGGTTCAGGTTCGGATCCTCAATTAATTAGAGAATTACTGAAACAGTATAATCAAAGTAGAAAAATGATGTCGAAAATTGGTGGTGATAGACGGATGCAACAAAAAATGATGAAACAATTTGGTAAAGGCGATCTCAAATTATAGCCCCAAAATACAAATACATAGTTTTAGAATGATTATTATATGAATAGCTTCGAAGTTAAACGTGGGCATGGAAAAACATTAGAGAATGGCGGATTAAAATCAATAATGGAAGAAGAGTTTGGAGATGTAAATGAAGATGGTAATATATTTTCAGCATCTTTTAAAGCTCTAAAAATAAACGTTGAACTTGTTTCTATAACTGAAATTAAGGTAGATACTGAGAATGACCCCGAAGCAAGCCCAGAAGATTTACAATCATCTCATCAAGCATATAATAGATTTATGGAATCTGCAACTTCATTTACGGCTAAAGAAAGAGTAAAAAGGGCCAAAGCTAAAGCTAAGAAGGAAGCTAAAGCAGCGGCTGAGAAGGAAATGCAATCTTAATGGTAAATTATGCCCTGACGGGGACTCCAGGGACGGGCAAAACTTCACTATCAAAATTATTGGATGAAAAAGTAATATCACTTTCTGAATATTACGAAAAAGCATCTGCAGGTAAAACTGAAAGTGGTGAGTGGGTAGTAGATATTAAAAAATTGGATTCACTTCTTGAAAATAACAATTGTAACATATTTGAGGGTAATTTTGCACATAAACTATACAAGGTAGAAAAAATAATTGTATTGCGATGTGATCCTTTAATTTTAGAAAAGCGTTTAGAAAATAGAAATTATACCAAGGAGAAAATAAGGGAAAATATGGAGGCTGAGGCAATAGGAATTATCTTTTCAGAATCATTAAAATATGTAGGTAAAGATAATATAATTCAAATTGATAATGGCAATAAAACTCTTAAAGAAACTGTAGAAATAGTAAATAAATATATTAACGACAACATTAAAGTAGAAGAAGAAATAGATTATTCAGAGAGGATACTGGATTGGTATTAAAATGGTAGCTGATGATTACAGAGATTTTGGAGCAAAAATTCTAGATCCTATCGCTGAAAAAATACCCTTAAATCCTATGGGTATTAGCTTTCTTTCTCTGATCACGGCTATAACTGCAGGATATTCATTTTACATAGTCGAAGAAACTTTAGCAAATAAAGAATGGCTTCTTATTGGTTCGGGAATGGTGTTTCTCACTGCGGTTTTAGATGCATTAGATGGAATTGTTGCTAGAAAGCGTAATTTATCAAGTAAACGAGGTGATTTAGTAGATCATACACTTGATAGAGTAGCTGACATTCTAATCATTGGAGGCATTGCATTTGGTGCTGTTGTAGATGTTGAAATTGGTTTTGCAGCAATTATAGGAGTACTAATGCTATCATACATGGGTACACAAGCCCAGGCTGTTGGAGCTGGAAGAGAATATGCAGGATTATTGGGTAGAGCTGATAGATTGATAGTTCTAATGTTAGTACCAATTATACACTATTTTGATCAAGAACAAAATTACATGGAACTAATGTGTTATGCATTTGCAATAATCTGCACATTATCTGCAATGTATAGATTTCAAAGAATATGGATTGAATTAAAATAATTATTCTTAATTTTTGTTAATTCGAATTCAAAAACACCAATTTTAGAAGCTAAAAGTTAGGTGGTGGGAGCACTGGGATTTGAACCCAGATCGGCGGGTCTCACCTATTGAGCCGGAGCCCAACGTTGCACAGGTCATAGCTCCAATCATTCATCACGATATCAGCAGACCCTGTAGCAATCATTCCTGTATAATTGGAGCCCGCAATGCTGCCAGGTTACACCATGCTCCCCAATTAATACTCTAGAAGGCCACTACAATAAAAAGTCTCTGATGAGTAACGTTAATAACGTATGCTTTATCGAGTATACGTAAATGAGCTCAGAAGAAGAAACCGACGAAGAGGTTTTGAATGAGCATAATCCTGCACCCCCTTCAGAAAAAATCTGGATGCCTGTGTATCAAGATGAAGACAATAAGTTAGCTAAACATGATTGGTGCCTCGATACCGGCATTATCAAAAACCTTAGTGGAGAAGAAGCAAAGCCTAAAGGATTTTATGTTTCTGTACTCAATAAAATGAAGTATATTCTAGAACATGATTTAGGCCATAGTAGAGGTGCTCCTAAATTTCCAGATTCGCAAATTAAGTTAATTCTAAAAGACTTAGACAAAATTGATGGTTTCTATGATAAATGGTGGAGAACCGAATCCTCACAATTAGAAGCATTTATTCGAGTTGTGCAGAATAGAAGAGCTGACTTGTCACAAAGATTTATTATAGATTCAGTTACGAGGACTTTGCGTGGTTGAGATAGCACCTTCTATGCTTGGGGCTGATTTTGGAGATATGAGAAAAGCAGCTATTTTAGTTGCGCCTAAATCAGGATATTTGCATATGGATGTTATGGATGGTCATTTTGTACCCAACCTGACTATGGGTTCAGACTTAGTAAAATCATTGAGAGGAATAGCTCCTTTAGATGTCCATTTAATGATAACTGATCCTTGTGATTTCATAGATGATTTTACGGAAGCTGGAGCCGAAATAATATCTGTGCATATTGAGGCTAATAATCCTAAAGAAGCTATAAAATTAATAAAGAAAAATAAAATAAAAGCAGGTATTGCTTTGAATCCCTCAACTCCTGAAGACGCTATCGAATCTGTTGTAGAAGAAGCAGATATGATCCTTGTAATGTCTGTAGAACCTGGCTATTGTGGTCAATCTTTTCATGAAGATGCCATTGCTAGAGTACGAAACTATAAAGAAAAATATCCTGAAAAACTAATTGAGGTGGATGGTGGTGTTAGTATTGATAATTCAGCTAAACTAATCAAAGCCGGTGCCGACATTTTAGTTGCAGGAAGTGCGGTTTTTAACTCAGATAATCCTATAGATATTATAAATCAAATGAAACAGGGTTAAACTTATTAATTACAAAGCTATCAAACTTTTGTGAAGAAGATTCAATATGTTGCCATAGCTTTGCTTTTGTGTTTTTCAATGATCAAACCAAACCCAACTGCAGAATTACCTGCTGAAGATTTCACACATGCTGTTTTTGGAGAAGAATTCACAGCTACTTGGTGTGTTTACTGTCCTAGCGCTGCTGAAAATTTAATGAAAATCTATGATGATGTTCCTGATGAGCCATATTATCATGATAATTTTTTCTTTGTAGCTTTAATTACTGATGTCAATGACAAAGCCGATCAAAGAATGGATGATTATCCAGACGTCACAGGCTATCCTACAGTAATATTTGATGGTAATGATGAAAAAGTTTCAGGTGGGCAATCGGATACTTCTAATTATGAACAAGCAATTGATACCTGTGGTGAGAGAGACGATACTGATATTTCTTTAGGTATTGAAATGAATCACTTGGGAGCAGACCAATTAGATGTTAGTGTAACTATGACTTGGAATGAGGATGCAGCTCTCGGAGACCCTACTTTCAATGGATTTGTAAGGGCTTACATAGTAGAAAAAGTTTCAAGATACAACAATTATGATGGAGATCCCTACCATTTTGGTTTCTTAGATTACGCGTTTGAAGAAAGCGTTGAGTTAGAACCTCATGAAGAAAAAGAATTGAATACTATTTGGATAGGTGGAGAACATGAAGATAAGAATGGAAACGATTTCTCAGATATAGAATATGATAATATCAACATCTTTGTCGCATTCTTCAATGATGAATCTACATCTGCAGATAAATATGTATTAGAATCTGCTTTTGCAATACCACCAGAACTTGAAATTGACGTTCCTGAAGGGTTGCAGAGTGGCACTCTTGAATTGCAAGGTTCGGCAATAGGGGAGAAATCAGATATCCAAAATGTACAATATCGTTGGAATCAAGATGCTTGGATTGAAGCGGGTTTAAATTCTTTTAATGGAAATTTTAATCTTGAAATTGACACTGAAGAAGTTACAAATGGTGACCACCAATTATCAATCAAAGTAAATGATAGAGGCGCTAGCATGGTTAATACTTTTGATATAGAAGTTTTAAATGATGAGAATCCACCCTCAATAACTGTTATTTCGCCTGAAAATGGAGATACAGTAGATAGCATTACTATTTTCGAAGTAGAAGCCATTGATGATAACAAAATTTCAGATGTTAGCTATCAAGTTAATCAGGGTGATTGGAGGAAAATGTATTATGATGAAGGAGATTCATATATTGCTAGTTGGAACACTCAAGAAGCAAATGCTGGAAACGGTGACCACCAAATAACTTTTAGAGCAATTGATATGAATTCCAATGAAATCTCTGCGATGGTAGATGTAACTGTCTTCAATGAAGAAGATATTACCTATCCCTACCTAAAAATCAAAGAACCGAAAGAGCAGATGTATAACAATAGAGTAAGCATAAATGTGGAGGCTTCAGATCCTGATGGGATCGACAAAGTTCAATACAGAATGGATAATGGAACTTGGAGAGACTTGTCAGCAGAAGGGAATAATATTTTCACTGAAACATGGACACCTACATGGGACGGATGGCACTGGTTAGACATTGTGAGCATTGATTCTCAAGGTTATGAAACATTTGGTAATGTTAGAGTTGAGACAGATAGTACACCACCCTCACTTTTACTAAATTCTTTTAGCAAAGATATTTCAGCAATCGCTGAATTTGATTTAGATGTATATGATTATAGTAGCTTGCTTTCATTAAAATATAGGATTGATGGAGGAACATGGAATGAATTGGATCGTGAAGAAAATAGTATTTTCTTTGCATGGGATTCAACTAAATATGACGACGGCGAATGCTTAATGGAAATAGAATGTACTGATGAATGGGGAGGTGTCAGTACTTTGTATCGTAACTTAGATGTGAAGAATCAAGGATTAATTTATTCAATTCCTCCATCAAATATTGAAACTGGGACTGTAACATCAATAACTTCTATTGTGGATTATGAGAATCCTCAATCAGTCAACATGATAGTAGCAAAAGTAGATGAAGGTGTACTTGCTGAAGGCCAAAAAGTTCCGATGGAAAAGGAAGGTAACTACTATGTGGGAGAATTATTCTTTGAAGTTGAAGGCTCGTATGTTTATAGTATTGAAGTAGATACAGGTCATGGTAAATTAAAATCATATGAACAGACTTTCATAGTGTCTGAAAAACAAGTTGTAGCTTCTACGGATAATGAAGATAACATGTTGTTTAGTCTTAGTATCATTTCAGTGATAGCTATTCTTTCATTAATTGCAGTTAAAAGAAGAGATTAATTCTTCCTAATTATTTTTGAAACACAAGTTGCAAGATCTGTTGGTAAGAAACCGGCTCCAAATTCCTCATAACATAATTCTCCAGCTTTTCCAATAGAATAGGACCCTAATCGCGCAGCCTCAAAATTTGAAAGGCCTTTTGCCATCAAACCCCCGCAAAAGCCAGCTAATACATCACCCGTACCTCCAACTGACATACGAGGATGCCCCGTCGTATTCTTTTTGAAGTAATAACCATCAGTAATGAAATCCTCCTTACCTTTGAATAATATTGTTAAATTATTTGAATTAGCAAAATGCATCAAACTTTTTTTCTCCGGTTTAACTTCTAATCTCGATAATTCACCTTTATGAGGTGTTAAAAGTGTATTTGCGTCTCGGAAATCATAGGAGACAATGGCATCAGCATCCACAACTATATTCTGAAAATTATTAATTAGTCCTTGAACGGCTTCAAAAGATACTTCATGCTTACCCATACCTGGGCCTATCACAATACTATCAAATTCACCTTTTCCAATTAATTCTAAAACATCATTGTTGATTCTATTTCCTTCCAACTTGTGAACTATAAGTTCAGGTGCGAAAGAAGAAACCTGTTCGTATGAATTATCTGGAACAAAAACATGGACCAAGTCAACTCCAGATCTATAAGCTCCAATACCAGCCAAAGCAGGAGCTCCTGGGTATGCACCTCCACCTACAATTGCGACTTTGCCATTCTGGCCTTTATGCTTATTTTTATCAAAATCTGGATAAAGTAGCAACTCCCCAGGGCCTGTCCTTTCATCGATTTCAGACGAAAAACCGATATCTACTACAAAAATCTCTCCACAATCACCCTGATTCATCCCTATCTTCTTCTCATGGAAAGTAATAGTCTGTGAAGGTTTCACTGATATATTCGTCCCAAACCCAGATGGAATATCGACAGATATTATATTTTCTAATTGGTTGATTTCACCTATTATTTCTTTGTAAGGAGAACGGGGTATACCTACTATTCCTGAACCTAATAAACAATCAATAATGACTGTGGTTTGATCTTTGATGTCTTTAATATTTCTTATTTTCTGTATATTTCCATTATATAGTTTCATGGCCTTTTTAGATGGAGGTGTTTTTGGTTCTTGTACTAAATATACTTCTACATCAAATCCTTTGTCTTTTAAAATTCTTGCAGCCATAAACCCGTCTCCTCCATTATTCCCATGCCCGCAAATGAATTTTATTGGAGTCGTATGTTTCGTATTCTTACTTATATGTTTTGCTAATTGGATACCTGCATTTTCCATCAATTTAAAGAGATCTAAACCATAATGCTGTGCATTAATATCCAAAATTTGGAATTCTATTAATTTTCTCATACAAATGTAAGTTCATAGATGAATAAAGCAAAAAATGCGAAAAGTATTAAACCACTAAAACGATTTAAGGGAACACGTATCAAACCAAAAGTAGCTACAGTTATAATCATCAATAATGGAAGTGTTTGCTTAAACACAAATTCTTCTACAGTTATCGGTTTGATTATGGATAAGATCCCCATAACCAGAAATATATTTGCTATGTTTGACCCTATAACATTTCCTACTGCAATCTCTTTATGACCCATGCGTGCTGCTGAAACGGTTCCTGCTAACTCAGGTAAGCTAGTACCAACTGCTACTACACTCAAACCTATTACAATCTCAGGAATTCCCACTGCTATTGCTATTTCTACAGCTGAATCAACTGTTAATTGTGCTCCAATAAGCAATCCCACCAAGCCTCCAATAAGGAAAAAATAAGAAGTTTTGGAATCGTCCTGATTCACTTCTCCACCAACATTTCTTTTGTAGAGCCAAAAAATGTATGCGATGTATAATGCAAAGAATACAATTCCTTCTATTTGAGATATTAATTTATCCCTAGAGAAGAAAAATAAAAGTAAAACAGCCAAAAACATAACATAACTATCGTTATTTGCATCTTCATCAGGTGCAATGTCTGTTTTGAGGGCATAGTAAAAAATGAAAGTTGAAATAGCTAGTACAAGGCCTATATTCGAAATATTAGAACCAACAATATTACCTAAAGCCAAATCGTTGTAACCTTGTGAAGATGATATAATAGAGACTAATAATTCAGGTAAACTAGTTCCAAAGGCAACAATTGTAACACCTACTACATGTGGGGAGATCCCCCTTTCTTCAGCAAGAGATGCGGAGTTTTCAATGAAATAATCTGCTCCCTTTGTTAATAGCGCAAAGCCTATAATCAAAAGAATAATTGCTAAAGTTAAACTCATCTAAGTTTCTCCATATGCTCTATTCTCTTTCGTATCAAATCAGGTTTACCAATATCATGCCTAATAAATAAATTTTTACCCGAAATATGTGTCAAACCTTCTTCACATTTTTGTTCCGCTTCTTCAATAGACTGCCCAGTAGATACCACTGCAGCTGCCCTTGAACTGGTTGTTGTTATAGTCCCTTTAGAATTTATATTTACAGCAGCATAGTAAAGGTTGGAATATTTTTTGTATGAATCTTCTATAACTATTGTAGTATCATTTGAAGGGTTACTCCCATAACCTTTAGGAACAATATATTTGCAAACAGAGGCTTCATTTCGAAATTTAACAGAATCTAAATTCCCTTCAACAATTTTACTACATATTGAAGCTAAATCAGAATCTAATAAAGCTAAAAGATTCATGGCTTCTGGATCTCCAAAACGTGCATTATATTCGATTAATTTAACACCCTCAGAAGTCACCATAAAGCCTCCATAAAGAATTCCACGGTAGGGTTCTCCTGTAAAATCAAGTAAGGCCTGAGTTACTCTCTCATTTATCTCTTGTGCCTCCAATATCTCATTATCCCTTAAGAATGGAAGAGAGTGATTAGTATCTGAATAGCACCCCATCCCTCCAGTATTGGGACCTAAATCTCCATCATATGCTCTCTTATGATCCTGTATTGCAGGCATATGTGCTAAATTTTTACCATCACTGAAACTCATTAAGGAAAATTCTTCACCAATTAGTTTTTCCTCAATTACAAAAGTACCTTTATTAGAAATAATTTCCTGGCAATAATTCAAACCATCATCTATATTTTCTAAATGTTCTCCAGATACTTTAACACCTTTACCCCCCATCAGTCCGTCAAATTTAATTACATAATTACCATATAAAGAGTTGATAAAATCTTTAGCACCATTAATTCCACTAAATCTTTGATAAGCAGGAGAAGCATCAATATTGTATTTAGTTAACAAGTCTCTTGTAAAACCTTTACTAGTTTCAATTTGTGCAAGAATTTTTAATGGGCCCACAACGGGAATATCTTTCTTCCAAAACATATCTGAGAAACCTTGAGCTAAAGGATCCTCGGGGCCAATCACGACACAATCAATTTTATTGTTTAACGAAAAATCAAGAATGATTTTTTGACTATTGGCATAATTCCTAACAAACAAAATATCCTTGGAAAATGAAATTAATCCCGGATTTAAATTTTTTATAACTGAATAAACAGAGGCTCCCGTTTGAGACAATTTTTCTCCTATTATGTGCTCTCGTGCCCCACTGCCTATTACCAAAAAATTCATCAATCCACCAAATCAGATATTTTAATTAAACTTCTGTAGTCGATATTAAAATGATTCATTTTTTTCTCTGCACCTTCTTCTCTATCAACAACAACCATCACTTGCAAAACATCTACCCCTGCATCTACTAATGATTTAATGGATTCTACATTTGATCCACCTGTTGTTGCAACATCATCTACGAGAACTGCCTTACCCTCACAAGGCCCTTCTATACGAGAACCTGTACCATGTCCTCTTGTTGACTTTCTTATCATAGAATAAGGAATACCAGTTTCAAGTGAAAGTGCTACAGCTAGAGGTACTGCCCCCAGTTCCATACCAGCTATAAAATCCACATCCTGATGTATATCTTTGGCGAACTCTTTTGCTATACAACTTAGGATTTCTGGATCTGTAGATGCTAATTTCATGTCCACATAAAATTTAGATTTTTTACCAGATGTCAATTTAAAATCGCCAAATTTAACAGCTTGACAATCCAACAATTTTTGTTTCAAAATATCTAGTGAAGAAGAATTCTGCATAATTCGTTATAGAATGCCTTAAAAAATTAGTATCCCTAATTAAATACCTTAACTGCAGATGGCAAAACCTTAATGTCAAGGGGAGTTGTACCCAAATTTTCTCCATCAATATTTATGGCTGTTGGTTCTTCCGTTTCTATGCGTAAATTCTTAAACCTAAAAAATTCTACATTTGGATTCCAAACATGTGAACCCTTGGCTTTCAATTGATTAAACAATTTAAAAATCTTAAACCTACCTATATGATAAATAATACCTAAATCCATTTTTCCATCATCAACTTGAGCGTTTGGTGCTAATCTGAGTCTGTCACCTCCAGTGCAAGTATTCTGTATCAGTAATAATACAAAATCTGATTCAATAAGATGGCCATCAATGAAACATTTAGCTTTCCTCACACGCCCTCTCAATATACTAAGAAGAATACCTATATCATATCTGAAAGGACCTAGAAATCTTATTTTCTCGGCTAGAATATTAGAATCAACACCTAAACCCCAGCCAACAAGATTATGTGAATATCTAACTACTTCTTTATCTTTTTCTACAAAGTTTGTTTTGGCAACATCAATCAGCCTAATCCGCCCCTTGATAATTTTCTCAACAGCATCCATATAGTCTACAATTCCCATATCATTTGCCTGGCTATTTCCCGTACCTGCAGGTATAAGGGCTAGTGGTATCTTGTTAACTGAATCGTCATCACGATCCATGAAACCTGAGATTACTTCACAGAATGTTCCATCACCCCCAACAGTTACAATCGCATCACCTTCTTTCAAATTTATATCTCTAGCAATTTCTATAGCATGTTTAGGATTATCAGTAACATGTAACTCCACATCAATTTTAGAATTAAGAAGTTCATTCTTAACAAAATTACCAACAATAATACCTTTCTTTTTGCCAGAGTACGGGTTAACTATTATATGAGATTTAGTTACATTATACTGTTCTTTAAATTGTAAATTAGAAAAATGAGGGGCTTTTTTTGGTGGGTTGAAATATTTTCTACCAAATAATCCTTTCTTCACTTCTGGCTCATCAAATATTATTCTTTCAGGAACATTAGCCATACTAAAACTATTGTATTAACCTTTATAAGGAAGCTTCTGTCGAGATAATTACGGGAATGTGGCGAAAGCTGAACCCTAGAAGTGAGGAATCGCGATGAGTAAATCATTATACAACTACGTAAGAGACCAATGGAAGTCTCCATCTGGTGAAGTTAAAAACCTACATAAATCAAGATTAGTACAATACCGCAAAGAAGATGCTACCACTAAAATTGAAAGACCTACAAGGATTGATCGAGCAAGGGCTTTGGGATATAGAGCCAAACAAGGTTATGTGATGGCACGTACAAGAATTCGTAGAGGAGGTATGCGGAAGCATGCTATAACTTCGGGACGTAGAGCAAAGCGTACAGGTATATCAAAAATTACTATGGGTAAAAATCTGCAGATGATTGCAGAAGAAAGAACCTCTAAAAAGTATCCGAATTTAGAAATCTTAAATTCTTATTGGGTTGCTGAAGATGGTCGGTACAAATGGTATGAGATGGTTATGGTTGATCCTAATCACCCCGTTATTATGGCCGATCCAAAAATTAATTGGATATGTAGTAGGGCTCAAAAAGGAAGAGCACATAGAGCTTTGACATCCGCAGGTAAAAAATCAAGAGGTTTAATGAATAAAGGTAAAGGGGCTGAAAAATTGAGGCCAAGTCGGCGCAAACATATGGTTAGAACTAAGCAGAGTAGAACGCCACATCCACCAAAGAAAACATAAGTGAGTTGATACAATAACCTACGATCGTAAAAATCCGTTTATGGCTATAATAACGAATTCTTACTGTCTATCGGAAGGATCCAACAAAGAAACTAATCATTACGAAATTTCTCTGAAAGGTAGTGGAATAAGATACAAACCAGGAGATTCACTAGGTTTTTATCCGATAAATAATATTGACCTTGTCAAGGAAACAATTCGCAGAATAAAAGCGAAAAGGAATGATTCAGTAACTACCAAAGAAACTGGTGAAACAACTTTGGAAAATGCATTGCTTAATCGCTTTGTAATACATAGAAGTGGGAAGAAATTTTTAACCGCAGTCGCAGAAAAAGTTAGTAAAAAGAAAACTAAAAAAGAAATAGAAGAAATATTGGAAGACCAAGATAAAACTGAAAAATATTTATTTACAAGAGACCCCATAGATATCTTAAATGAATATCCCGTTCGTTTCACACCTCAAGAATTTGTGGATACATTATCACCTATAGTACCTCGGTTATATTCAATTAGTTCCTCACCTAAGGCCCATCCGGGAGAAGTACATCTAACTGTCGCAATTGTCAAATACAGTAATTTCGGCAGAAAAAGATATGGTCTAGCTACCGGCGATCTTGCAAATAGGGTAGAGATTAATAAAACAAAAATACCGGTTTATATTTCGAAAACAAGAGACTTTGTTATCCCTGAAGATGGTTCCAAAGATGTGATTATGGTTGGCCCAGGGACTGGTATCGCACCATTCAGGGCATTTATAGAACACAGAAAAGAAACTGGGGCTTCAGGTCGTAATTGGCTTTTTTTTGGTGAAGTTCACGAGGAATCGACATTTTTCTATGAGGAGGAATGGAAAAGATACATGAAGAATGGAGATTTAGATAAATTAACCACGGCATTCTCAAGAGATCAAGAACAGAAAATATATGTTCAACATAGATTGTTAAGTAATGGTAAAGAAATATGGAATTGGTTAAATGATGGAGCCTATTTCTACATTTGTGGAGATAAAAAGTATATGGCAAAGGATGTACATTCTGCACTAATAGAAATTGCCATAAAAGAAGGAAAAATGAAAAAGAAAGACGCTGAGAACTACATAAATCAAACATTAATGAAAGAAGAACACCGATATCTCAGAGACGTGTACTAATTTGTCCAATCATTCCAGCGTCTTTCAATATACTCAAGTGTAAAAGACAATCCAACTAAGAACGAAATCACACTGAGTGCAAGAATCAAAAAGACTCAAAGGCCGAACTCCTCTTGAAAGGACAATGCAATCATGCACCCTAAAATTCCAATAGCTCAAAGAACAGGGCCAAAGATTTTAACCATTTTTTCAGGAAGTAGATCAAGAAAATAATCCCACAAAAAGAAACGTAAAATACGCAACATAGTCTATAACTAATCCTTCTTTTTTCCACCCTGTTGAATTATCTCACCAGTTTGTGAATCATAAGTATTTCCCGTTACTGGATCATACCTAAAACCAGACTGCTTACTTGGAATCTGGGCATTTGAAGAAGTACCGGTGTCATAATCATCGAAATAATCACCGCCATCTCCCAAACGACTATAGACAAAAGCACCAATGCCAGCTACAGTTAAAACACCCAAAGGAATCCAAATAAGTGGTTGATTTATTAATGACTCTTGTTCTTCTTTTTCCTCAGGTTCTACAATCTCTACTTCTTCGACAGAAACAGTAATTTCTGCAGACACACGATTATCTAGTTCATTGAACTCATCAATTATGTTATCAGGATCTATCACAGCTTCGATATAATAAGTTCCAGGCTCAGTAGGTTTCCAATAAAATACTCTTATTTCCTCTCCAATAACGCGTCCAAGAGGACTGGTTTGATAGATTTCAACTAATTCACCATCAATAAACAAAGAAATCTCAGCACCTATACACTCTTCAGAAGAATTATCAAAAGATACACCTAGTGGACATTCACAACAGATTTCAGGACCGAAATTCAAGGCACTTATAGGAATCTCCAAAGTTTGATTTAAATATATTTGACTAGGGAGATACAACATTTCTACTGATAGTTGAAAATTCCGGGCTTTGACATCAATGGATAAATTGAGTTTGTTATCTGTTAGATTCAGATCTTCAAAATCACTGTTTGTTATTTTTGCTTCAATCGTCAAATTGTGGAGGCCTACCAATGTAGTTGTTTTCCAGAAAACAGTCACGAATCTTATTTCATCATAAGCCAGATTATTTTGTGGAACATTATAAATCCCATTTCCCTCGAAATCATAGCCTTGAACTTCAGGTGAAGTTGAATTATCTAAATATACTAACAAAACAAATGAGGGGATTTTAGCCATATTGTTCCTAACTTGAACAACCATTTCCACATTGTCTCCTTTGAAAACTGTATCTACGGCATCAACAGACACCAATGTTAAATCATAGTCAGGAGCGGCCACATTCACTAATACTGATTTTACATTATTTGAATCATCTAATTCTTCAATTAACTTAGATGAATCTGCATAGCCCCCGACACTTGGTTGCTGTTCATCCCAAGTATATTCTCCAGTTATATTGTAAAATTCACCCTCATTAAGATTGAGATTCCATGAATCAATAACATCTCCATCAATCCTAAATTCAATTTCACAATTATTAATATCTGCAGAACCTCTATTGAATGCAGTAATAATTATATCTGAGGGGATTCCTCTCACTGCCTGCCCTACCACAAATATATCAAATATTTCAATATCTGGTTTGGATTCTAAAACAACTAAGTTAAATGTGAAATTATTATCAGTCTCATCCCATTCACTTATCTCATTCATAGGATCAATTCGAACAAATATTGTGTGATTACCAAGTATTTCAGTACCTGATGAACCATCCCATATCACAGATGTCAGCTGAGTGGCAGAAACAATTTCCTCCCCTACTCGTGTAGCATTAGTCATAGACGAAATCACCCCATAACCAATTAATGATTCAGTACCTCCCTCTGGAACATCGTAAAAACCAACGCGGATGTTTTCAGCTCCCATAACATAATCATCATTTAAAATATGAACCATTAGTTGAACTGAATGTTGGTCAAAAATTTCATCCAACCATAAATCATCCGGTTGAACAGTAATATTTCGTATCACATCTAAGGTTAATTCAGGTGTATGAGCTCTAACTTCAATTGTAGATTCAAAGGTATTATCATCCTCCACAAATTCATCCACATTATTATTAGAATCTAAAACTATAGTTATCGTATATTCTCCAATATCATCTGGTCTCCATGTAATATTAAATTGCGCAGACTCCCCAGCACCAATAATAGTTCCAAATTGAGGATTCGAAATTGAACTAGACTGATCACCCAATGTTTGCCTAAAATCTATATAGAAATTTGTACAACTATCACGACCATTATTATCAAAGAGAATAAGAATATCAACAGAGTCACCTTCAGCTGGATTCTCTGGAGTAAACATTATATTCATTTCAGCTCCCATGGGTAAGAGGTTAGCTAATGGTTGTGGGAAAATCGTAAATTCGTAAATTATTTTATTATTATCTTCATCTGTTTCAAGTATATCATCATCGTAATCTGCAGATATTGTCAAAACTCGGTCACCCGCTCCCCCACATGCATCTGGCGAACAACTAAAGTCAATTACTGCAATTCTCTCATTACCAATTACACTCTCTGTAGTTTCATATATAGGAAGACACTCATCACCTGAATCACATTCAGAAGTGCTATTCCAAACTATAATCTTGACATCACTAGCTGGTTCTGAACCATGATTTACTACCTCAAAATATATTTCCAAACTTTCACCCCTTACAGGATAATCAGGTCCAAAAGTAAAATTTACTGGTTCTAAATCTATGTCTAGAGCTTCCGCCTCACTCGTAAATAACAGCATAACCAAAAACAGACCGAAAATAGTTGCAATGGTTGTCGTTAACCTTTTCATCGATACTACTGTATTGTTTTGTTATATAAAAGGATGCCAAAAAAGTTTGGAAAAATGAAACACAGAGTTTATAATGGGGACTTTTTGGCAAACACATGGACCCTGTGAGTGTGCTTGACTACAGATACGGAACAGAAGAAATGCGAAGTGTGTTTAGAGCTAACTCGTATTTGCAGGCCTTATTAGAGGTTGAAGCTACACTGGCTGAAGTGCAAGAAAAAAGGAATATAATCCCTAAGGGGACATCCAAAAAAATACGAGATGGTGTTAAATCCGTAAAGCGTGAAAGAGTAGAAGAAATTGAATCTCAAATTAATCATGATGTTATGGCTGTGGTTAAGGCCCTTGAAGAGCAATCAGAAGATGCAGGGAAGTGGATTCACTTTGGTGCAACAAGCTACGATATCGTAGACACAGCAAGAGCTTTACAACATAAGAGTGCAATATCTTTACTTGAGATCGCAATAAATAAATTGATAAAATCATTGTCAATTTTAGCTAAAAAACACAAAGAAACTGTAATGTTAGGAAGAACTCATGGGCAATGGGCTACTCCTATTACTTTTGGTCTTAAAATGGCTGTTTTTACTGCTGAACTTAAAAGACATAAAGATAGATTAGCTGAAATAAAACCAAGAATATTAACAGGTAAATTTTTGGGAGCTGTAGGTTCTGGAGCAGCAATGGCCCCTCATACTTTGGAGGTTCAAACAGGTATTTGCAAAAAACTAGAACTTAATGAACCTTTGGCAACAACACAAATTCTAGGCAGAGATAGAATTGCTGAAGTTATTGCTTGGGGATCTAACCTAGCTGCAAGTTTAGAAAAATTTACGACAGAAGTACGGAACCTCCAAAGGAGTGACATTGGTGAAGTTGCTGAAGCATTTGACATAGAAAAACAAGTTGGTTCTTCAACTATGGCTCAAAAGAAAAATCCAATTACATCTGAGAACATAGGAGGTCTAGCACGAGTAATTAGATCTATGCTTTACACCTCTTATGAAAATAATTTGCAGTGGCATGAAAGAGATTTAGCTAATTCAAGTGCTGAACGTATTATTTTACCTCAATTTTACATACTACTGGAATATATTCTAATTAAATCCAATAATGTTTTCTCTAACTTATATGTAAATAAAGAACGAATGAAAAGAAACTTGGAAAATACAGGAGGATTACCTATGGCTGAGGCATTTGTTATAGCATTAGGTAAAACTGATTTAGGTAGACAAGAAGCACACGAATTAGTCAGAACAATAACAATGGATGCAGAGAAAGATAAGAGTTCATTTGCTGATGCGATTAAAAAAAATAGAGAAGTAAAAAAATATCTAGACTCAAAAGAAATAGACTATTGTTTAGAACCACTGAATTATACAGGACATTCTGAAGAAATAATTGACAAAGTTTTAGGTTCACTATAATGGAAGGCTTTGTCATAAAGAATTCATCACGAAATAATTTAAAACAAATTGGCGATAAAATAATTCTAAATCTAATAAAAAAAGATGTAAAAGCAAAATACAGAATTATAGGTAATTATATTTTTTTAGAGACTAATGAAGATATAATTTACAACAATATCATTAAACAAGAAATTCATAAGGGTAAAATAACTACTTCTAAAAAGGAAGATATTTTTGAAGAAATAAAAGAATTGATAAGCATTATAGAAAAACCTGAAAGCTTTGCAATCAAGGTTGATAGAAAAGGAGAACACAAATACACCTCAACTGAACTTGCGAAAGAAGTGGCTGGAGCTCCATTCGAAAAATGGCCAAATATCAAGGTTGATCTAGATAATCCAGACTTGGAAATTAATGTTCAAATTATTAATAATCGGAGTATAATATACCTGAGAGATTGATGAATATTACAATTGTTGGGGCTGGAGCTTTAGGCAATTTACTTGCAACGAAACTGTCAAAGAACAATGAAGTGAAATTAATAGTAAAGGCAAAACATGCTGATTTGATTGAAAACCAAGAAATACTATTTAGAGATATTAAAGGAAATATTATAAAATCTAAAATTAAAATAGGGACGAATATAGAAAATTGTGATTTAATTATATTATGTGTGAAAAGTTATGATGCAAAAATATTAATACAAAAATTATCTTACTTGGATACGCCACTCTTGTTATGCCAAAATGGTTTGAAAACTCTGAACTATGCTTTAGAAAATATTGATGAGAAAAGGTTATCTTATCTAGTAACAGGTAACGGAATTTCTAAAATAAAAGCAGGTATCTCTGAACATAAAGGTTTGGGATTTACTTATTTAGGAAATTTATCTAAATTAAAATCAAATATATTGCATAATATATCTAACAGTCTAAAAGAACAGGATATGGATTGCAGTATTGTAGAAAATATAGAAGAATATGTGTGGCTAAAAACAGTAATCAACAGTGCAATAAATCCAATTGCTACACTAGGTGAAGTGAAAAATGGCGAACTAAGGAACCCCGGACTTAATGACGAAGTAAAGAATTTATGTGTAGAAAGTAGTAATATTGCATCCTCCAATGGTATTAACTTACCATTAGATCCTTGGCAAGAAATAAACAAGATAATTGAAAAAACTGCTAATAATAAGTGCAGTATGTTACAGGACTTGGAAAATAATCAACAAACCGAAATTGATTCAATTAACGGAGAATTAATTAGAATAGGAGAGAAACTTTCAATAAATCCAATATATAATCAACAGGTTTTTTCTGAGATAAAGAAATTATCACAGTAGAACACACTGTAGTATTTAATGTAGGTCTAAATTAGGAAATTATGGCAACAATAGAATGGGAACACGTAACAACAAAAGGATTTGAAACCGTCCAATAAAGACTTGGAGAAGTAAAGTATTTGGTGGATGGTTAGTCACACATCATGGACACAAAGAAATGGGTATAACTTTTGTTCCTGACCCAAACCACGAATGGAAATAATTATGGATTATAAGAAATGAACCATAACAATTGACTAGTCAATACCTAATGCCTTATTAGTCTTAGAAATAGATTTCATGTTATCTGATTCCAGATTAAACATCGCTCTTATAGCATCTATATTCTCTGGAATAACATCTGACTCTTGGTGTATAGCTTGGTAATAATATAATTTCTTTCCAAATGCATGAACTCCATCTTTCCAGACAGCAATTTGGTTCAAGTCTCCTCTTGTGTAAAGTGCATCGCGTGCTAATTCCATAATCTCTGCAGTTCCAGGTAAATTACGTATTTTATTTCCATCTGAATTCAAGAATCCCTCTAATAAATTTACACGAGGTGTAGAATCCCATATTGATAATATTTCTTCAACATTAGGTTCGCTATCCAATTCAGCAATAATACAATGGACATGCATAATAGTTGTAGGAACTTTTACAGCCATTGTTTGAATATTAAGTCCCTCTATAACAGTCTGAACATCAGGGCCATGATGACTAGGTACAGTTAATACAGGTTCTATAGAATTAATTGGCCCTCTATCACTATCTTTAGGATCACCACTTCTCCTCACCATTACAGCTTGAACATTATCTATTCCATACTTGTTGAGAAGAGGATAAAGAGTTCTAGCAAGTCCTGTTGTATTACAAGAAACAACCCTAACAAAATCTTCATTAATTGAGGATGAATAATTGGTTAAGGCATTGAAACTTACGCCAATAGGTGCGTGCTTTTCTCCTCCTTGCCATATTGCCTTTGTACCCGCTTTACGGTACATATTCATATTATTTACACCTAATTTACCAGGTGTGCAATCAATAATTACATCTGATTTTTCTACTAAATCCTCCGTAACTCCTGTGATTTTAACTCCTTTTTCTTCAAAGAAAGGAATTTTAGCCTTTGTAGATGCAAAAACAGGAAAACCAGCATCCAAAGCTCCTCTTAATTCATAAGTTGGTTTAGTCTTAACAATACCAACTATTTCCATGTCATTTTGAAGGGTAACAGCCTCAGCAACACGCTTCCCGATTGTGCCGTAGCCATTGATTCCTACCTTAATCATATTTCTTTATCTGATAGTGCTATTTAACTAATTTTCGTTATCATCACTAATCTTTTTTCTAAGTTGTTCAATTGAAACTGATACTTTTTTTTCAGGAATTGAATCAGTAGCCTGTGTAAATTCTTCTACCTCTTCTACTTCTGAACTAATTTCATCAACAACTTCGACATCTGAAGAAAAGTCGTCTAATTCTTCAACATTAGATGATACTTCTTCAATATTTTCTTCACCGATATTTTTTGAAATCGCATAATCGCCATCTCCCCCCTGTCCAACTGGTACATTGCCACTGTCTATATCCTCTGCTAACTTCAAACGCTTTTCTGAACTAGCCTCATCTGCTAACTCATCTAATACCTCTTCAGGAGAAAGCTCTTCATCTGATTCAATGAATTCTTCATCTTCCGTCTCTATTAATTCATCCAAATCCAGTTCTACTTCTTCATTATACAAGAATTCAGGCATTTCAGGAGCAACAGCTCCAGGAGTTGCAATAGCTTCATAAAATTCAAAGGCTGTTCTTTCAACTTCTGAAACAAAGTCCTCTAAGTCTTCATCGCCTATTCTTGAATATATTGTGGCCATCCTATCTGCAATAAAAGCAAAATAATTAGGAGCTACTTCAAAGGCCTTCTCAGTCCAAGTAAACGGAATCCAAGCCATTACTTGCTTATTTTTGGGATCTACTGTTATTTTAAGTTGGGGACCTGGGTATACAATACCTCCACAAGAAACATCATAATTATTCATATATGCTAAAACTTTGTAAACGTCATCATGTTTTGGTGTCTGAGTTAAATTATATTTAGCTTCAAAATAGAAATTTATCTTCTTGTAATTCATGAAGATTTCCGGTCTACCTGAGCCTTGAACTGGATTTGCTTTAGTATCAGAATCTCCAAAGAGGGAGCCCATTATTGAATCACTCCAACCTTGTCTCACTTGTTCTGGCGCATCGTACTTCAATACAACATCCTTATTTTTAGATCTAAACTCTCTGAGAGACTTGGCGTGTGCACTTAATTTAAGACCTGCAGCCATTTCGCAAAGAATCCAAAGTGCATAAATATCAGTCATTTTTTGTGTTTGTACAAGAACAGTTTCTTCGTAATATGATTGGTAATCGTCTAAAAATTCCCTCCAAAGAGGAGGTAATTCTCTATAAGCTCTATTTCTACTCCAAGTTTTAGCCTCAATAAGTGCCTCACGATTGATCAATCGCTGTTCTTTCCTCGTAGCCTTAGCTGTAGGTATTAATTCAGCTAATTTCCCATCACCCAATACTTGCTTGTGAAATTTGCAAGCCATATCTAACTTATCTAATTGTTCTTTAACTGAATCATTAGGAGGCTTGTATTCTTTACCATATATGGCTGACCAGGCTTTCTTTTCCCTTTCTCTTCTATCCATCTCATCTCTGAAGAATATAGCCTCAATGAAAACTTCCATATGGAATTTTACAAGAAGAATATTTGTTGGTGTGCTCCACTTCCTCTTCCTAATATCTGTTACATGAGCTGTAGCATACTCAGTTCCCTTCTGAGCTCTTGCCAATGCAGTTTTTTGCCATCTAACTGCACCTCTTATTTGTGACTTCATAGTCTTTCTTTCTACTTCTACTTTGTAGGTATAAGCTCCTTTGCGAATATCGTTAGTAACTGTTAATAATTTACCTGAAAATTCTAATAATTGTTCTATATTTAATAATATTTTTTCTTCCTCAATTGAAGAGGTCCCTCCAGGATACATGTCCTCAGGTGGATCATCTGCCCCTGAATTCTTTACTAAATCAGGAATATGTACATCTCTCAGATCCTTGAAACTTTCATAATCCAACATTTTAGGAGCTATGACAACTTCTAATTTATTCGATATTGAGCTACCATCTTTGCTATGTAGTGAAATTGTATTTGTTCCTATATAATCTGGAACTATAAATTGTAAAGAATGAGTTGTATTTGACCTTACAGGAGGCAAAGAATCTACCTTTGCACTACCTACTCTAATATGTACATCTTCTAATGCCTTGAATGCGTTAACATTAAGCATAACAGATTCGCCTTCCGTTAAATTTTCCGGATGACCTTCTGGTAACCTAAGATCTATAGTTGCATCAGGTAAACTCATATCAACCGAATACGCTTAAACCTGGAGAATCAACCATTTTTTCTAATGTGCTTGATATACCATGGTTTGGTCCAAGAACTTCTTGCGCTTTTAACATCAAACACTTCAACTCATTCCTCTCTAATCCTTCAAGTGCAGGCATTATATTTGACTTAATCACATCCTCCAAAGCTCTATCTAAATCATACTGCCCTTTTGAATTAAAGACAGTCAACATTGAATCTATAATAACAGCAGGTCCTATTTTCCTATAGGTTCTGACACCTCTTGCAATTTCATCATCTCTAGATTGAGGTAACTCCTCTTCCTCCAAGAAATTCATAAATTTATTGAATGCTTTAAACATTGTACTATCATCATCGTAAAAATCAAACATCTCCTTAGCATACCAATCCTCCTCTTCCACGGGTCTTTCAGGTGCAATTCCTAATTTGTTAAGTTTATTGAAAACAAAAATAGGCATGCGTTTGTATTCATCGTCTCGATCCGGTAGACCAATTTCGACAAAGGCAAAACGTCTCATTAATGCATGACCTACATTGAACAATGTATTCTTATCCTGCGTATTCATAGTTCCAATTATTCTAAACTCTGGTGGCATCATAAATGGAGCTCCGCCTGTTTCTTTGGCTGTAAGAAGTGCCTGTTTATCTCTATACTCAAACACAGTGAATAACTTACCAAAAGCTTCATCAATATTTGCTCTATTAAATTCATCAATTACAAGATAGTGGGGCTTTCCAACTTCTTGCATTGTTTTCTCACAACTTTTAGCCGCATCTGCAACATAACCATCCTTGAAATAATAACCACCTGAGTCATCGGGAGAAATACCTCCAATAACTTCAAAATTAGACCATTCAGCGTTAGCAGTGACAATCGTATAATTAGGAATTTGACTTCCATCTTTAGCCTCTTTCACGCCACAAATTTGAGATAAAAGTAAATTTGCTAATGCTGTTTTACCAGTACCTGGGTCACCATACAACATTATGTTTCTACCTGATTTAAGATGTGTTACGGTTTGATTAATGGTATCTTCAGTAGTTGAATAAAATTTAGATAATTCTTCATAATCTACCTTGTAATCAACCTTCATAGCCTTTCGAATTTTTGGAGATTCGGCTAATTCTTCTTTTAAATCTTTTTCTAAATCATCTAAGTGAGAAAGATCAGCCCCATAATTTTCATCTTCTGTTGGTTTAATATCAATAGTAGCTTCAGGGAACTCAGATAGAAGTCTGTCCATTGCATCCTCTAAACTAACCTCTCCACTAGATGATGGAGCCGAAGGTTCATCCAGCTTAGAAACTTCTTCAGGTTCAAACGAAGAATCAAAAGGATCTGCGACTGGTGGATTAGATAGTTGCATCTCCATCATTCTATCTTTGAATTTATCTACACCAAATTTCCAGCCATACCAAATTGCACCGCCTGAAACAAGAAGTGGAATTACAAACATAGCCCACTCTTGATTACTACCTGGAGATGAAATCTCAGAACCTGATAGAAGTGCTGGAGCAATCATTGTAGCGAACAAAGTTCCTATCCCTGCAACAAATAAACCAAAATATGCGAATCCTTCCATGCTTTCTTCAGATTTCCTCTTACGATAAAACAAAAAGACTCCCAAGAAAGTTATAGCCATGAAAAGAACAGTCAAAATCCAATCACTTGTTTCAAAGTAAAAATTGGCACTATTCCTTAATAAATTCCATAACAACACTATAAACTGGAAACCAAGACCAAATAATATGAAAAAGAAATATTTTGCTTCTTCCATATCTTTCAATCTAATTGTTTGAAGAACATAAGCCGCAATACCAATGACAAGAGCCAAAAGACCCAACATCATCACTAACATTTCGCCAGCTTGAAGATTAACGAGAACTATCATAGGATCTCCACCAACATCGCCACATGCTGCATCCGAATCTATACTATAATCCGCTATAGCTTTACTGCAAGAATCCCACGGTCCTTGAACCCAATTATGGTGCAAAGCTGCAAAAACTAGGGAACCTGCACCAACAAATGAATAAATTGTACTAAGTGGTGCGTCACTAATATCCTTACCTGTTACAGCATATAAGAAAACGATATAAGATACAATGATAACAATTAAAGCTGCAGTAACACCAATCGTTGAATAAAATGCATCCAACGCCCCCTGAGGATAATTTTCATTAATACTATCCACCTTTTCTTCGCTTGCAGCAGAATAACCACCACCCACATAAACATAAATTATAGCCATCACCAAAATACAAGCTATCAGTGGAGCCATTATGTTACTATCATTTATTCTTCTAGCTTGTATAATAATACAAAGACCAAGAAGAGCAATCAAAGCAAGTATAGTCTGAAATTGATGAGTTTCAACACTAAATCCAGTAACATCAAAATTAAAGGATTTATCACTCCCTCCATTTTCCAGAACTAATGGACAACCATTAGGATCCATAGCCGCATCTGGATTTATCCAAGGAGGGCAATCCAATGGTTGGTCTGTATGTGTATAGGTATCCAATAAACGTGCTGCCTTCTCATCTTCAGTCATATTCATCTGACTTGTGGCTGATGATTCAGACTCAGTGGTTGGAACATCTCCAGTAGTATAATACAAAACTAAACCCAAAAGAGCTACTGCAACCAAAAATTGAATAGCTGGAAGATAAAAACTAGACCTAGAGTTACCAGCCTTCGGTGTCGGGGCTGACGGGGCTGGTTTACCTCCAGACTTAGTTACTGGTGTCTCAACTACAGAAGGACCAACATCTTTGGCACCAGCTAGATTAACACCACAAATATTACAAAATGGTGCACCATCTTCAACATCTACTGCACAAACTGGGCACTTTTTCATTACCATGCATTTACACCTATTAGTTAAAAGCTTTTGATTGTGGCAAACATACTTAACAACCTTTTCAATGCGAAAACAATGTCTACGGATTTAATGACTTTAAGGGATTTAAGAGTGCAAACATTAAAGGAAAGAAGAGAAGGTAGATTGACCAACTTACCTTCTAATTTTTATAATCGATTAAAGAATTTAGAGGCTAATATTAAAAAATTCATAGAAAATTCAAAAGATGATTCTCAAAAATTAGATAAGGCTAATAACGATGTCAGGAAATTCTTAGATATGAAGCTAGAAATGCATAAACATAGGGAAAGAAAACTAACCGATCTAGCTAGAGAAAGAATTAATGGTCAAAATCCCAATACCGATAACGTTCATCCTAGTGAAACTGAATATCTTAAATCATTATGTGAAGTTATTGAGAATCATAGAAAAAGAACATTACTTGGAGATATCTCTGAGGAAATTATTGAATTAGAAGTTCCCACAAAAGAGGAATTTAAAGGAGTCGAAGAAACAATAGATGAAAAGGTACCTGAAAAGAATGAAATCGCTGATGATTATATTGAAGTAGAAATTCTTGAAGATTTACCCACATTTACAGGGATGGATGCAAAAAATTATACTCTCAAAATTAATAAAACCGAAATTATACCTATATACAATGCTAAAATTTTAAGTGATGCTGGAAAAGTGAAAATCGTTAATGAGGTGAAGGCCTGACCTACAAAATCAAACAAAACGGCATATTGGTTACTGATGAAAGGTTAGCTGCACAAATATATAACAAAGGAAAAACAGGGACACCACACGAAAAAGGTCATTTATTATTAAGACCTGAAGAGGCACTATATTGTGATTATAGGAACGACTTGGAACTTACAGACAGTGAAAGGAAGAATTTCAAATCTAATAATTATATTGTCTATAAGGATTTAAAAGAACGTGGATTGGTAGTAAAAGTTGACGAATTAGGATTGAGAGTTTATGATAGAAAAACTGAAACGCAAGGGCAATCATCTGCTATTATTCTGCCGAAAAACTTTGATGATGAAATAGACTTTACAAATATTTTTGCTGAACTAGAAAAAGGACTGGACAGACGAGTTCAAATTGGAATAATAGATTCAGATAAAGATGTTGTATATTATGTAATAAAAAACATAGAATGGCCAAATACTAAGATAAAAGAGGGACAAGAAAGTACTATTACCGACGATGAAGTCAAAGAATTAGTGGATAAAGGATATCAGATAAATTCGGGATTGAAATTTGGAACCCATTATAGAGTCTATAATCATGAATCAAATCATGCGCCTTGGCTAATTCATGTTGTAAAAGAAGGAATCAATTGGTTAGACATTGCCCGAATGGTTCGTGTTGGACATGGTGTAAATAAAATAATTGTTTTATCTTACAAACAAAAATGGCTTAGTATCGAATGGATTAAACCCTGATTATTGGATTATACAATAAAGATTCGCGTTACTAAATAAAATAACAAATGTACTGAAAAGATGAAATTAAAATGGAGTTAGGCACTCTATTGACATATTTATATAGACAAATAACAAGGGCAGGGAAATGGCATTACTAGAAGTTCAAGAGTTAAAGAGAGGATTTGGTTCTAAAACATTTAACACAAGACTTGAAGTTCTGAAAGGAGTCAATTTAGAGATTAAAGAGGGTGAATTAGTTGCTTTGATGGGACCTTCTGGATGTGGTAAGTCTACCTTACTGAACATAATTGGAGGATTACTGCCTGCAGACTCAGGCAAAATTGAACTTGAAGAAAAACCAAATAAGGATCTTGAAGGGGATGGGGAAATTGGGAAATCTAACAAATTCGTTTATGGTACTAAAACCCCTAACAAAGTTGTTGATGTAAGAAGGAATGGAGTAGGGTGGATATTTCAGGATTTTCACTTAATAGAGCACTTAACAGCCATAGACAACGTTGCACTATCACTTGAGATTTCAGGATTAACTGAAACAGAGGCCGAAGAAAAGGCTAGAATAGCTCTAACTAAAGTTGGTCTTGAAGACAGAATAGACTTTGGGGTCGAACAACTTTCAGGAGGACAACGTCAGCGAGTTGCTGTTGCAAGAGCTATTGCAGGATCTAGACCATTATTATTGGCAGACGAACCAACAGGCAATCTAGATATTGAAAGTGGAAATGATGTCATTAAATTATTCAAAATGCTGACTAAAGCAGAAAAACCAATCTCTGTGCTAATGGTCACACATGATCCTAATCTGGCTAGCCAAGCTGATCGTATGTTATTGCTAAAAGATGGAATTGTCGCTGCGAGTGATATAAAATCAGCGTGGGGAATAGAAGGTGAAAAATGAGAAATAGGATAACTAAATGGAAAAATAGATTTAGAGATCTTCCTGATAATCTCAGAATAGCTGGTCTTAGTTCATGGCGTGATAAGGAAAGAGGATTAGCTGTATTTGCAGGGGTTTTTCTCGCAAGTTTAGTAATTACTTTAGTATTGGTATATGGTGTTGGTCTCTCACAAGCTTTTTTAGAAGAATCCTTAGAACAGACAGTTTTTGACTCAAAAATAGAATTTAAAAATGCCCCAACACAAGGCTCTACTGGATGGACAAATGACACTACTATTTTACAAAATATGTGTGATGAAGTTACACTAAAGGAAGAATTTAGTGATTGCACAGTAATCTTAGGGAAAAGTGGGATACATAGTGAACTAAGCTTCTCTAATGATGCTGCATTTTATGCATCTCCACTTTTTTTGAAGCAAATTGAATCTTCTGACAATGGCAGAAATTGGAATCAAGAAGATTTATGGGAGTATGAATACACTACAGGCCCTCCTGTAGTAAATATAAGAGCTATTTCATTTTTAGGGCCTGAAGCTTTTGATGGCGAAATCTCTGAACGCTTATCTAAAAACATAATTTATGAAATGGGCGAGTGGAAGACCCATGAAGAGGTTCATGCTGAAAGAGGTATATACATTCCATTAGATATTGCATCCACTACTGGTGCGGAAGTAGGAGATAAAATAGATCATATAACATTTACTTACACTTCTGAAAGAAGTCTTCCAGGAGGGATGTCTGATGAAGATTGTGCTGGTGAGATAATTGAAGGTGAAGAATTCAGACTTCTGTATTGCCAAATTCCTCTAACTCTTGATAATGTCACAATTCTAGGAATATATGAACCATGGCCACAGGGCAATCCAGTTCTTGCTGCTAATCCTATATACACAACATGGACCATACTTGATGAAAATCAGCAAACTACTCTAATTGATAATGACCATGTATACCTTGGTGTAACTGTAGATCGCACTCTATTACCAACATCATCTATCTCAGCTGCAGAAGATTGGTTAGAAATTGTTGCAAATGATATGCAAAAACAAACTTACGATGATGGAAATGTAAAGATATTCTATGTAGACATAATAAGTAGCAGTATTTTGTGGCTTGAATTTTTCCTTGGATTCGTTCAAGTATTCGATTATATCTTAATGATACCTGTTGTTATTCTATCTCTATACTTGCTAATTTATGGACTAGAACTTTCTTTAGAACAAAGAAGAAGAGAAATAAGTATTCATAGAGCAATTGGTGCAACAGCAGAAAAACTTAAGGGAATGGTGCTCTTTGAACTGTTTATAATCTCTACAGTTGCCTGGTTAGGTGGATATTTACTTGCCCTTGTGGCAGTTCCCTTTGTCCTATCGAGTGTTGGTTTTATGGAATTTGAGGCTTTAGAAATCGATGTCAATCCAAGTCTCAGCTTTGGCGCTACATTCTTCACCATTCTTACTACTTTAGGATTAGCTTTAATTTTTGGTAATTCTCGCACGAAAAGCTTCCTCGAAATGGAAATTGATGAGGGGGTCAGAAAGACAAAAGAGGCTGGTAAACCAAGAGTTTGGTTGCATTGGACTATGTTTGTCATTGGAGCTATAGGTGCATTCGATACTTGGCAGGAATTGAACACAACTGGTGAAGGAATAATAACTAACTGGTTTGTAGGTGGATTAATTAATATTTTTGGACCTTTCTTATTATGGATAGGAGGGGCTTTGTTGCTTTCAAGATTGGGTGCAGCCGGACCCTCTATAATGCTTAAATTCTTCAGAAAAACCCCCTTACTCTCTGATGTAAAAAGAGGCCTTGAGTCAACTGGAACAAGTGAATCCACCGGTAGACTAGCGACAATTATGCTATTGACATTATCAATAGTAACTCTCGCAGCCGTACAAGGTTATACTGGCTCCCTTGTCGATGAGAGGACGGCTGATTTAGAGATTGGTAGTGATATCAAAGTTTATGCTGTTGAACCAATGACATCAATTGAAGTAGAACAAGCAATTACTAATATCAGCTCTAAAGACATAACTGTAAATGCAGTAAATGTCCCAATTATTCCTTTAATATCTGAAGATGGAACTGACGTTAATGCATACGTACTAATGAATGAAAGTACCGAGATCCTCAAATGGTTTCCTCAAGCCATTCCTGGAGATGATATTTCTGAAGCAATGATTGCATACAAAGGAGGAGGATTTACCGCCGGTTCAGATATAGCCTTTACACTGGATTTATGGGGTTCTGGCCGTTATGGAGATTCAGAAGATATATTACTTAAAGAAAGTAACAAAGACTCCGGAAATTTGACTTTTACATGGGAAGAAACTATTGTTACATTTACCGGTGAGGGAAATGAAGATCAAGACCCAATAATGGCATTAATATTGTATACTGGATTAATGGAAAAGAATTGGTCAAATCTTGACCTTTCTAACCAGGATTTAAGCAACCGGAATTTTACACACACTGATTTTTCAAATACAAACTTGTCTGGTGCTGACTTAACAAACTCCGATTTATCCGAGTCTATACTTTTTAACGTGGATTTAAGAGGCGCTAATCTGGCTGGTGCAAATCTGAATAATGCTATATTTGTAATACAACCACAAAACATTATAGATGCAAACTTTACGAATGCAAATCTAAGCGGCGCTTTTGAATATACTGGAATTGTTAATTTATCAAGTGCAGAACTTAATGGTGTTACTTGTCCTGATGGTACTATACAGAATAATGACAATAATTGCTCTGCTGGATTTAGTGCAATACCCCCTCCCTTACTAGCACCTATTTTTATTCCGGCATCAATTGAATTCGAAGTAATTCCGCATGAAACAAGTATAAGATATATTGGTGTTCATGAATTCATCCCTGGAGTTGCTACAAACGATATGAACAGTTATTTAGTAATAAATGAACAGGCATATAGAGATTTACGAGGGAATCAATTCGTTGATAGTGAAACTGCAACGACATGGATTGTAGAGATAGATGGGCTGAATAATGATGAGTTGCAAGTGCTAAACTTGTTAATAGCTGCAGATTCCCGTTTTGAAGGTGCAAATGATTGGGAAACCTCCCATGAAAATGTTGAAAGAAATGGAGGAATTATTTTTGGAACTCAAGGTCTTTTCACTCTACAATATCTTGTTGCGAGTATCGCTGCAATAGCTTCATCCTTTGTTTTCTTATCTTTAGTTTTAAATCAAAAGAAGAAAGAATTAGCGATTTTACAAGCAATAGGGGCAAGTCCTAACCAAATTATTAGACTTGTATTGTTCGAAATTTTGTCTATAGTATTTGTTTCTATGATACTAGGTGTTATACTTGGAATTGGTTTAGCTCTATCATTTAATGGATTGTTTAATATCTTTGGATTCTTATTCCAACTATTTTCTGGAACTGGAGAAACCTCTGTAATTACAAGAGTACTACAATGGCCTTGGTGGGTTATAATCAAAGTCACTTTAGGTGTTCTATCGGTAGTTGTTTTAGCCCTAATTATGACCACTAGAAGAGCACTACGTGCCGATTTAGCAGTGGTGCTAAAGGGAGAATAAAATGAGTGAAGAACTATTTGAACATACAACGGGACAAGGAAAAGAAGATGAAGACTCTAAAAAACAAATAGAGGCTGCTCAATTCTCAGAGAAAATATATGATAAGAAAATTGACAGCAATGCTATCTTACAAGCAATAGCTTTGTACCATGTATATCAATCTACAGCAGAAGATGGGAATGTTGTAGCTTTAAGAGGATTGAATGTTAAAGTTAAAAATGGAGAAGCTGTAGCTATTGTTGGCCCTTCTGGATCAGGTAAATCAACCTTATTGAAATGTCTTGGGGTTTTGATGAAACCATCAGCAGGAGGTGTCATCCTAAATGGTATACCAACTACTCGGAAAACTGGACTTGAACTAGTAAAGATGAGGCAAGAAACAGTCTCTTTCATTTTTCAAGAAGGAAACCTTTTACCTGATTTAAGTGCACTTGATAATGTAGCACAACCTCTACGTCACAGAGATGTAAGTCCATACGAAGCAAGAGACAAAGCACGAGAATTATTAATTGAATTGGGCTTAGAAGAACGTTTACACGGATTGCCAGAAACACTCTCAGGAGGAGAACAGCAGCGTGTTGCTATTGCTAGGGCATTAATAACGAATCCAAAACTAATCTTAGCTGATGAACCTACTGGAGCACTTGACCCCATAACAAGTAGGGAAGTCCTCGACTTATTTCGAAAATTACACAAGGAGAGAGGTGTAGCATTTCTCATTGTTACACACAGTGATGAAGTAGCAGCTTTTTGTGATCGCAGCCTAGAACTACGTGACGGAAGATTCGTAGCTGAACATGGAACTAATTTGGATATAGATGATTTAGAAGGATCTCGCGAGCTAATTGTAGATGAATTGGGAATGGTATCTTTTCCACCAGACGTACTAATGAAAATCGGAGGTTCTGGAAGATATGAAATTGAAAAAGCTGACAATGGAGAAATTACTTTAGTAGCTGCAGAAAAGAATAAATCGTTGATAAAGGGAAAAAAGAAATTAGCAGACAAATGTCCCGCTTGTAAACATAAATACAAAGATAAAAGCCAATTGTGCCCAGAATGTGGTTCAAGCCGACCAATGATTAAATCTAATTAATTAACTATTTAGAGTGTCTTCAATCGCATCTGTGAATTTTCTGATATCTGACTCATTATTGTAAAGATAAGCACTAGCTCTCGCAGTACCTTCTATTCCTCTAGAATTAAACCAAGAATGAACACAATGCATACCACTTCGAATTGCAATATTGTATTTTTCATCTAGATGCATTGCAACCTCTGTCGGATCCCACCCTTCAATATTAAATGAAAAGATTCCTCCTCTTTGTGAAACATCTTCAGGACCTACAACAGATATACCATCTAAATCTTTTAGCTTGTTTGACATAATAGTATTCAACATATTTTCATGTTCACGGATATTTTCACGACCGATACCAGTAACATAGTCTGCTGCCACACCCGCACCTATGGCGCCAGCATAATCTTGTAACCCAGCCTCAAAACAGGATGGTGGTGGTAATAATTTGTAGTCATCATATGAAGAATTAACAACAGTAGAACCTCCAACATATGTTGGAATCAATTTCTCCAATTCATCATATTTGCCATAAAGAGCCCCCATACCGCTAGGTCCACAAAATTTATGCGCACTTACTGCTGCAAAATCTACATCTAAATCAACTACATTCACTTCCTTGTGAGGTGCAGATTGTGCGGCATCCATCATAACTTTCACATCTTTATCATGGCAAATTTCTATTATCTCTTTAGCTGGATTGGTATGACCGTCCAAATTTGAGGTGTGAACAAAACTGACCAATTTAGTATCAGAAGTTATCTTCTCCTTCAGCCCTTCCAAATCAAAATAATAATTGTTTTTAGCTGGCAAAACTTCATACTTGATTCCTTTGTACTTTGCTAAATGATGCCATGGAACTACATTCGCATTATGCTCTTTATCTGATGTAAGAACCTTGTCTCCCTTTTGAAGATTAAGGCCATTGGCCACAATATTCATACCTTCTGTGGCATTTTTTGTGAATACTATCTCTGTCGATTTTTCAGCCCCCATAAAGCGCCGAATTTGATCTCTAGCTATTTCAAAATTTTCAGTAACCTGCCAACTTAATTTATGCACTGATCTTCCACCACATGCAGGATAATTAGTGTAATAATCCGTTAAAGCATCGATAACTACCTGAGGTCTAAGTGTCATGCATGCACTGTCTAAATAAGTAGGATTATCTTCTGAATTTAAAAGTGGAAAATCCTTTCTATATTTTGAAACGTCCATAGTCTGGCACCTTTAGCAACCCGTATAATTTAAAGACAATCTTAAACAGAAGTTGTTTTATACTCCATCAAATAGAATAAAATATGAGCTGTCTAACAAATCTGCCTGATGACTTAGAGCTTACTGTGACTTGTGCAACAGAAGTAGTCAATTTTGGACCTATTGCTGCATTACTTACAATACTTATTGGAATCCCCTTAGTTAGACTTGTATTAAGATACCTCAAAAAAATATTTGACACTTATGATTACATAGACAAAGGAATAGAAAATTTCCTTTTCAGAGTTACAAGTGTCTCCCTTTGGGCCGTCATAATCCTAACTGCTGCAAATGAATTAGGAATAAATGTTACCGGAATTGTAGCTGCTCTAGGTATTGTTGGTTTGGCAATGGCTTTTGCAGCCCAAGATACTATTGAAAATATAATCGCAGGCATTTTTCTGATGGTTGATAGGCCATTTCGTGAAGGTGATAGAATATTATTGCCTAAGAAAATAGGTAGCCTGTACTCAAGCTGGGGAGATGTAACTGAAGTTGGTCTTAGAACCACAAGAGTACGCTCGACCGACGGAGTTTTACTCACTATACCAAATAAAAATTTAACAAAAGATACCATTGCCAATTTTAATCATAAAGATGATAGAAACCTACGTGTGAGGATTAGATTAGGACTGGTACCTACCTGGGAGAACGTATCCAAAGGTGAAGAGATTGTAGAGAATATTGCTAAAAGTCATGAAGACATTTGTCAAGATAAACCAAAACCACCTCAGATAGTTTTGAGAGATTTTGGAGATCAAGAAGTTATTATGGAAATTAGATACTATGTTCCTAATGCACCTTTAATGAGGAGTACAAAATCATATTTTGTCAAAGAAATTCTAAAACAATTTGAAGAACAAGATGTCAGATTGGCCTATCCAACTAGATTGATTATGAAAGAAGATATTGAATAAAAAATATCCAAATCTATCTAGAACCACTCTTCTTGCTTACTATACTCATTATTAAATAGATTAAATATTGATTTTTTTATTTCATCATTATTCTCATTAAATGCAGCTTCTTTTAACCCAAGACGTACAAATCCTTTGTCCGCCTCTGTTAAATTGATTGCGAGGTTTTGTAATAC
>Ga0207992_1000119_pt1 | contig 44173 bp, 37 predicted proteins | sample ETN02SmetaG_FD_185788 | JGI IMG/M metagenome (GOLD analysis project Ga0207992, IMG submission 185788) | Marine microbial and viral communities from oxygen minimum zone, Eastern Pacific Ocean - ETNP2014F10-02SV255 (SPAdes) (version 2) | ecosystem: Environmental > Aquatic > Marine > Oceanic ...
GGTAATGGAGCACCATGCGTATTATGGTCAGATTCCATATTCGCAGTCCCTTTTGCCATTATAGTATTACCAATGATAATACTTGGTTTGTCCATAACCTTTGCAGTCTCTATAGCAAAATGCATAGCACTATGGTCATGCCCATCAATCTCTTGCACATTCCATCCCAGACCATCAAAAAGCACAGCATAGTTAACTGAATCCGATCGTGATACTTTACCAGAAATTTGAGCGTCATTTGCATCATAATAGACAATAAGTTTATTTAAACCTAAGTGTCCCGCTATTGCCGCTGCACCTAGTGCTACTGGTTCCTGTAAATCACCATCTGTTGCCAAGACATATGTAAAATGATTAATTAAATCACTCGAGTCTTCATTATGGCTAGATATCACACTTGACAAATAGGCTTCAGCAAGTGCCATCCCAACGCCCATAGCGAAACCCTGGCCTAAAGGGCCAGTGGTGCATTCTACACCAGGAATTTCTACCTCAGGATGTCCAGGGGTAAGGCTCCCTAATTGTCTAAACTTTTTTATTTCAGATAACTTCATCCATCCAACAAGGTGTAAAATACTATATTGGAGCATGGACATATGACCGCCAGAAAGAATAAACCGATCCCTATCGAGCCAATCAGGATTTTTAGGATCAAATTTTAGATAGTCTTTAAATAAAAGATAGATAAAATCAGCAGAACTCATAGGACCGCCTGGATGCCCGCTATTCGCCTTTCTCACAGCATCCATTACTAAGCCTTTTATTATTGAGATACTAAACTGATCCTTATCTGTGATGGACCAATATTCAAAAGAATCAAGTTCTTTATATGAATGCATTATATAATCTGGAATTATTTATTATCTAAATGTTAAGAATTTGATGGCTCATCGTAAAGATTATCTAGATTAATATCAACGTCTTTTTTCTTAGAATCCTCTACCTTAAACATTTCTTCCTGGTTAAGACCCATTGCATTCGCAATTACCACATCTGGAAGAGATTGGATACGAATATTATAATTATTCACGCTTTCATTATACAACTCTCTTCTATCAGCAATTTCATTTTCAAGCCCACTTATCCTATCTTGAAGATTTAGAAAGTTGTCATTAGACCGGAGCTCAGGATAGGCCTCAGATAAAGCAAATACTGATTTTAACGCATCGGATATTTGATTATCTGCGTCCGCTTTTTCTGTGATGCTATTCGCACCCAAATACGATTTTCTTGCATCCATAACATTATCAAACATTGTTTTTTCATGCTTAACGAAAGATTTTAATACCTTGATTAATTTTGGTATCTCATCCGATCGCTGCATAAGAAGAACATCAATATTTGCCCAAGATTTTTTAATGTTTTCTTTGACATGTATTAGACCATTATACACAGTGAAAAACCAAGAAACGAGTCCAATAACAACTAGGACAATAATAAAAATAATAACTATCTGCATTGATTACCCTTTCATCTATTTCTAGGCATTAATGGCATTTGCACTAGCATAGAATTTCTTAATAACATTTTGAGGTTCTTTAGAACCAAAAACCTCTGACCCGGCAACTAGAATATCTCCGCCAGCGGAAATAACCTCTTCAGCATTATGGAGCTTTATTCCTCCATCAACCTGTATCTGTATTCTATCCAAACACTGATCAGATAAGTATTTCTTTATTTCTATTATTCTATCAGTGGACTCAGCTATATACCCTTGCCCCCCAAAACCTGGTTCTACACTCATAACTAGTATTAGGTCAACTTTTTCGATAAATGGAATAATAGTACTAAATGGTGTTGAAGGTTTTAGTGATATTCCAACCATTTTACCTGTGGAACGAATTAGGTCTATCACCTCATTCGGATCATCAGCTGCCTCGACATGAAATGTGATATTGTCTGCTCCTGCCCTTGCAAAAGACTCAACCAACTTGTCTGGATCAATCACCATCATATGAACATCAATAAATTTATCGGTGACAGACCTCAGTGATTTTACTACAGGAGGGCCTATCGTAAGATTAGGAACAAACTGGTTATCCATTACATCTACATGAATCCAGTCCGCACCACCTTCATCACATATTTTAAGAGCACTGCGCAAATCAGAGAAATCAGCAGATAATATAGATGGCGCAAGTTTGAATTCTGATACCATAGACTAAGCCAAATTTAATTATAAACCTATCTCGGTCATAGAGCCGAGAACGATCATGAGTAAATAAAACGAATTCTCTTTTCCAAATCTGGATGGAGGCTCTTATGAACTGGACACGCTAAGGCAGCACGCTCGAGGCGCTTACGATCTTTTTCTTCGATATTTTTATTCATATTTATATCAATAGCAATCTCATTTATTCTCCTAGGATCAGAACCCATAATCTTTTTTACTGACGCATTAGTTCCTGCTACATCGATATCATACTTATTAGCTGATATTGCCATAATCGTTATCATACAGGATCCTAACGCAGTTGCAACTAGATCCGTTGGTGAAAATGCCTCGCCTTTTCCATTATTATCGACCGGAGCATCCGTAATGATTTTTTCGCCTGAGGCAATATGCTCTGCTTCTGTCCTAAGGTTATTTTGATAGACTATATTTGCATTACTCATTATTTATCACAAACCTCCTTAAATATACGTTTAAAATTACCACCTAATATTTTTCTTACCTGTCGTATTGTAAATCCGTTATCTAATAATTTTTTTGTTAAAAATGGGAGCTTTGTTACATCTTCTAGACCTATCGGCATAATATCAACCCCATCATAATCAGAACCGATACCTACATGATCAATGCCGGTCAGATCAGATATATATTTTATATGTTTGATGACATCATTTATACTCGGTACAATCCTGCTCTTTTCATGCTTTAATAGTTTTGACTCAGCATACCAGTACGCGTTTGAAGTAGTGTCAAACTTTTCTGCTAGCATTTGTCGTTCAAGCTCATACTTTAAATGAATTAATTCTGCTTTATCTAAATATGTACTATCTATATATCCTGGGTAGAAATTGACAAACACTACTCCACCATTTTCCCCGATAGCAGTTATTTGTTCGTCCTTTAAATTTCTGTAGTGAGGACACAAGGCGTATACTGATGAGTGCGAAGCAATAATTGGCTTACTGGTTAAATCGATTACATCCCAAAAAGTATTTTCTCCAGCATGAGAAATATCAATCATAACGCCAAGCCGGTTACACTCTCGTATAACTTTTCTGCCAAAATCAGTGAGCCCAACTTTCTTTAAACCGGATATATTTTCAAACTCATCTTTAGCTGAACTGGCAATACTATTTGAATTATTCCAAGTAAGCCCAAGATATCTCATGCCTCTGTCATAAAAGTATTTAACCTTAGTTATATCATCACCAATGACGTGGCCACCTTCAACGCCTATCATGCAGGACATAATATCTCTTTTTTGATTATAGCTAATATCTTGATATGTTTTGATTAGCCGCCATTTATCCGGGACTCTTGAGCACAAAAATTCAAGCTTAGTAATCATATTGTTAGCGTGTTGGAAATACTCTGATTCTTCAAATTCGTTAGGACTAACCCAAACAGAAAAAACCTGGAGGTCAACTCCACCTAGTTTAAACTTTTCCAGGTCAGACTGCGCGTCAGGAAGGTTTGATAAAATATCCTCCCCTTCCATTGACCTAAGCAATATATCGTTGTGTGTATCGGCCACAAAAGAATCCATATGGATCTGATGCGTCGGCCTGTCACAGCCAATACTAAGAAAAAGAAAACAAACTAGAACCTCTAGATATGATATTATTCTAGTCCCACTCAAAACCAGAAACATTATTTGTTATTGAATTTATTTCAATAAGATTATAGTCTTGAATTTGATCAATGAAATAATAAAGAAATTTTATCGAATCATTATTGCTCAGCCAAACAGAATCAGGGAAACCAAGAGTTTCAATCACAGAAATCTCGCTAGGCTTGGTTCTTAAAAATTCCCACACTTCATACTCAGTCATTAGCCCCATGCTAAAAATAGTTTTTTCAACAAGATCCGGTCGATTTTTTTTTGTTGGTGGCAATGAAATTGGCTTTGGCGTTTTTATTTCCGTCGCGCATGATAGAAACAGGAATATCAGTATTAGATATTTATAGTTCACATCTGAAAATAAGATATATAAAATCGATGATACAAGAAGACTAATATGATATTTTTACTTTTTTTTTTGAAAATTTGGCTGTTTGACTTTACATATTGGCATCCATAAAAATTGTTTTAATTTCTAGACTGATTAGTCCGAGGTTAAAATTATGGCAATAGATGACCAAAAAAATCGATTTTATTTTAATGAAGATTTCCTAGGGAGTCCGCAGGGAAGGTCTATCCGTATGATGTCGGAATATTATGGCCCACTGCAAAAAATAATAGAGAATAAGATCTATGATACTATAGTATTCTTTGGGTCTGCAAGAATCAAATCCAGAAAAAAAGCAGAGGCAGCTCTAGAACAGTTGGGTCAGTCATCGTCTGACAAAGAAAAAAAACGAATCAAGAATGATCTTGAAATGAGCAAGTATTATGAGGATGCAAGAGAACTAGCGAACAAACTCACGATCTGGAGTAAAAATCTAAAAAGTAAAAAATCGCGATATATTATCACCTCTGGGGGTGGCGGTGGAATTATGGAGGCTGCAAATAGAGGTGCGCAGGAAGCTGGTGGAATTTCTGTAGGGCTAACCATCTCCTTGCCATTTGAGGCATCAGGAAATAACTATATATCAAAGGATTTAGATTTAAAGTTTCATTATTTTTTTATGAGAAAATTTTGGTTTTTATATCTAGCGAAAGCCTTAGTTGTATGGCCAGGAGGTTTCGGAACACTTGATGAGGTAATGGAAACACTGACCCTGATTCAAACTGAAAAAATAAAAAAACGCTTGCCCATAGTGCTCTATGGTTCTGAGTTTTGGAACTCAGTTGTTAACTGGGATTATCTAGTAGACTGTGGAACAATATCTGAAGAAGATTTAAATCTGTTCCATATATCAGACAGTGTTGAAGATACGTATAATTATATAGTAAGATATATCGAAGAGTATAACCTAAAAGGTCCAAATTTTTAATGGTGAAAAATATCCTATTCATTATTTTTCCAGTGCTATTAATAGCCCAGACTGAGCCTATAGAAAACTTACATGAAAATTTACCTAGAGTCTGGACGCTAACGCATGCCATGATCCACACTGATCCCGGTAATTTTATCAAAGACGGATCCATAACAATTAGAAACGGGAAAATCGAGGCTGTCGGTAGATACATAAAAACACCGAAAGATGCGTTTGAAATAGATCTAAAAGGTGCGCATGTATATGCCGGGTTTATTGAAAGCTGGCTCGAGAAAGAATTGTTAAATGAAAAATCCAAGAGCACCAGAAAACACTGGGACAAAAAAGTTAGACCCGAGCATAGATCTGTAGACAACCTTAGTATCAAAAACAAAGAAATAAAAGAGCTCCGGTCTCTGGGATTCACAACCGCACACTTAGCACCCAAGCAAGGAATATTCAGAGGTCAAACTGGTATAATAAACTTGATGGATAAACCTAAACCAATCAAATCATCCGTAGCACAAGTGATTGACTTTAAATACAGAGCAAAAGGCCAACGGACTTATCCAAGATCGCTCCTTGGCGTAATTGCACATATCCGTCAGACATTCTTTGACTCAGAATGGTATATTAAAGCCCAAGAAATCTTTGAAGCCTACCCTGCTGAAAATGAGCCTCTTGCAACAAACATAGCACTGGAAAGCCTTGGAATGTCACGAGCCGTAAATAAACCATTTGTTTTTGTTACTACGAATGAAACTTATTCACACAGAGCAATGAACATTGTAAATGAGTTTAACCTAAATCCATGGATATTAGGAAGCGGATATGAATACAGAAGGCTAGACTATTTTTCGAATCATAAAGTATTTTTTATTTTACCAATTGATTTTCCATCAAAACCTAATGTTGTAAAGCCAATGAGCGACTTGCAATATTCGACAGAGGAACTAAAACACTGGGACATGGCTCCTGATAATTTATTTTATATCAATGATGCTGGGTTTGATTTCTCGATTACTAGTCATAGCTTAAAAAAGAAATCTCAGTTTCGTACGAATATTCAAAAAATTATAGACAGGGGCCTGAGTGAAGATATTGTACTTGCTGCTCTAACAACTCGGCCAGCAGAAGCACTAGGAATGCACAAATCTTTAGGTAAAATAGCTCCTGGGTACGATGCAAACCTTGTGATTGTAGATGGAGAATATTTTGATCCAGAATCAAGAGTAGTGAGTGTTTGGATTGAGGGAAATGAGCACTTTATTGCCTCCAAAAAAACGCCAACCTTCTTAGGTACCTGGTCACTAAAATATAGCGGAAGCGCATATGATCTGAAAATTGAAGATCTATTAAAACAGCAGTCTATTGAAAAACAAAAAAAGTTTTATAAAGGTTCAATATCTATCAATAACAAATCAGTAGAGATCTATAATCTTGATATTTTTGAGTCATCCATATCTTTTACTATTGATGGGTCCAAGCTAGGACTAAAAGGGGCACTATCTTTTAGCGGCGATTTATCAAATGATCAAATCACAGGTACAGTAAAAAACTATATGGATAATTCTCTTTCGTTTCAGGCAGATAGAAAACAATTAGATAAAAAAATTGAAAGAACTAAAGAGAAATTCAGCGACCTATCTATCTTCTATCCTGAAGGCGCATACGGCCTACTTAAAAATCATTCAAAACCAAATGCTATTCTAATCAATGATGCTACGCTCTGGACCAGCGGGCCTAAAGGAACACTCGCAGAGTGGGATATACTTTTTGTTGATGGTAAGATTGAACAAGTAGCGCCTGACATTAGTGTTCCACAAGGAAGTGCTATCATTATAGAAGGTGCCGGAAAACATGTTACTCCTGGCCTGATTGACTGTCACAGTCACTCAGCAGCAAGCTCGATCAATGAGGGTACTCAATATATTACAGCAGAAGTTCGTATCGGGGATGTTCTTGACCCGAATGATATTAACATATACAGGCAGCTCGGTGGAGGCCTGACCACTGCTAATGTTCTCCATGGATCTGCAAACCCAATTGGCGGTCAAAATGCTGTTATAAAACTACGATGGGGAAAAGGAGCCGATGACCTTTTACTAAAAAATGCTCCACAGGGTATCAAGTTTGCTTTAGGTGAAAATGTAAAACAAGCAAACTGGAGTGGTACCAACCGCTATCCTCAGACGCGTATGGGCGTAGAACAAGTAATGCGTGATGCATTTCGTTCAGCTTTGGACTATAAGCATGCGAATGAAAACTATTTAAGAAATTCAAAATCTCAGAGGACTAAAATTCCCCCAAGAAAGGACCTAGAACTTGACGCATTGGTTGAGATACTTGAAGGAAAAAGACTAGTACATTGTCACTCATATCGTCAGGATGAGATACTAATGTTAACCAGAGTGGCTGAAGATTTCGGATTTAAAATAGCAACCTTTCAACATGTTCTCGAAGGATACAAAGTCGCAGAGAGGATTGCAGAACATGGAGCAGGAGCATCAACTTTCTCTGACTGGTGGCAATATAAGTTTGAGGTAATTGATGCAATACCATATAACGGCAGTCTAATGACAAAAAATAATGTTGTCGTATCATTCAACTCAGATGATGACGAACTCGCAAGAAGACTAAATACAGAAGCAGCCAAAGCAATTCAATATGGTGGTCTTGATCCAAATGAAGCCCTAAAGCTTGTGACAATAAACCCGGCAAAACAGTTACAGATTGATAAATATGTCGGCTCACTAGAGCCAAAAAAGGATGCAGATTTCGTTATATGGGATGGTGAACCTCTATCAGTCTATAGCCAGGTAGAAGAAACATGGATTGATGGAATAAGATATTACTCAAAAAAAGAGAATGAGCTTCTTGAAGAAAGAGATAGTGCACTCAGAAGAAATATTATTCAAAAAATACTGTCGACTCCAGGAAAGAGTTCTGCCGGATCAAGTAATAAAAGTAAAACATCGAAATATGAAACAGAATACCACTGCGATAGTGAAGATGATACAGGAATATATAATGGTCAATAAACTACTTCCATTCCTGCTAATTATTTGCGTAGGTATTTCTAATGATCAAATACCTGGAGAAATACAAAAAAGACCTATCCTTCTTAAAGGAGGAATACTACACACTGTGTCAACAGAGGTGCTAGATGGCTATGATATTCTATTTGCAAAAGGGAAAATAGTCAGAATAGAAAAAAATATAATGGCATCACCTGAGACAGATGTGTATGATGTATTTGGCAAGCATATTATCCCAAGTTATATCGCCCCAATAACGAGATTAGGGTTGGTTGAAGTTGGCCTAGTTCGCCAGTCTGTTGACTATGCAGAAAGAGGATCAATAAATCCAAACGTCAAGGCCAATGTAAGCTATAACCCTGATTCAGAACTAATCCCCGTCACCAGATCAAATGGAGTTTTAATCGCTAACTCAGTGCCTGCTGGGGGTCGTATCTCAGGACAGTCATCAGTTATGATGCTAGATGGTTGGACCTGGGAGCAGGCAACATTAAAGCATCCTTCTGGGCTACACATAAATTGGCCATCAATGAAAATTAATTATGGAAAAAATGTTAAAAAATCAGAAAAGAAGCAGCGTGAAGACATTCAAAAATCAATCCGTGATCTTGACAAAATGATACGAAATGTTCGTGCTTATTTCCGTAGAGTAAAACAAAGAAATCGAATAGCAGATGAGAGACAAAAGACTGACCTAAGACTAGAGTCCATGATCCCATTTGTGATTGAAAAAAAGAGTATTTTTATCCACGCTAATGAAGCAAGACAGATTGAATCTGCGGTCAATTGGGCTGGGGAAAATAATCTCAAAATTATCATTGTCGGAGGCACTGATAGCTGGAGGCTAACAGCTCTACTCGTAAAAAATAATATTCCAGTCATCTTAGACAAGGTAGAAAAAGTTCCTATGCGCAGGTTCGAGCCAGTACACCTTCCATACAAGACACCATTTTTATTAAAAGAAGGTGGCGTGCAATTCTGTATAAATACTAGAATCGGTTACCCACATGATGGAAATGTTCGTAACCTCCCAAATGAGGCTATGAGGGCAGCTGCATATGGACTGCAAAAGTCAGAGGCACTAAGGTCTATAACTCTTAGCGCTGCCGAAATCCTTGATATAGATGATCTGGTTGGATCTCTTGATGTTGGGAAGGATGCAACATTTTTTATATCAGATAAAGCGCCGATGGAAATGTCTCCAAAAGTACTAATGGCCTTTATTCAAGGCAGAGAGGTTGATCTTAGTGACCGACAGAAAATGCTGTACAAAAAATATCAGGAAAAATATCGCAGACTTGGCCAGCTAAAGCCATAAACCTTTATCATTTTTTTTATATAAAATTCTTGATGACTAATAATTCAACAATAAAACATGCTGCAGTATTAGGCGCAGGAGTAATGGGAACACAGCTTTCTGGATTATTTGCGAATAAAGGAATAAAAACATATTTGTTTGATATATCAATCGAACTAGCAACTAGTGGAAAAAATTGTTTAAAAACTCTAAAACCTGCCCCACTAGAAAACCCTGAAAATATAGACCTTATTACCCCCTGCTGCTATGATACTGACATTGAAAAAATTGCACAAGTAGACTGGGTATTGGAAGCAGTAGCAGAGAATCTTGATATAAAGCACAAAGTTTATGATATGTTATTACCTTATCTAAAAGATTCTGCCATTTTAACTACAAACACTTCTGGCATTACCCTTAAAGAATTATCACAAAATTTTTCGTTAGAATTGAAAAATAGATTTATGGTTACCCATTTTTTTAACCCACCAAGATATATGCAGCTATTGGAACTAGTAAAAATCGAGGACACCTCTCCAAAGACATACAATATAATATCTGACTTTGGTAAAAATGTGCTAGATAAAGGGATCGTCCCTGCCAAAGACTCACCGAATTTTATTGGAAATCGTGTAGGCGTGTTTGGCCTTATGTCTACAATAAATATTGCTATGAAAATGGGCATGAATATTGAAACCGTTGACGCCCTCACTGGTGCAATATGTGGTAGGCCTAAGAGTGCTACCTTTCGGACAGCAGATGTAATTGGGCTTGATGTATTAAAAAATGTGGCAATGACAACCTATCTAAAATCAAAGTATGATGAATCTATAGAAATGTTCAAAATACCAGAAACGATGGAACTTCTCATTGAAAATGGTAATCTTGGTCAAAAAACAAAAGCTGGTTTCTATAAAAAAGATGATAACGGAGATATCTTAGTCTTAGACTTAGATAGCAAAGAATACAGACCAATTGGGAAAATTGAATTAGGATTAAATGATAATATTATTCAAAATGACAACGTTGGTCAGCGGATAAATGCTTTAATTAATTTAGACTCAAAATATGGAGAATTTTTCTGGGAAATTTTATCAAGGATGCTCCTGTACTGTGCGAACCGTATACCAGAGATATCAGACTCATATAAAGATATAGATAACGCAATGAAATGGGGGTTTGGTTGGGAAATTGGCCCGTTTGAGATATGGGATATGATTGGTTTTTCCTCATCAGTAGCCCGGATTAAATCAGATAATAAAACTATACCAAAATGGATAAAAGAAATGATATCTAAAGAAGAACAAGGCTTCTATTTAAATAACTGACTGATATTATAACCTGGTCAATGAGTTTTCGGGTTTAATCATAGTTGCTATTTGTGTACTTAGGTCAGTCTCATAACCTGATTGGAGCTTTATTGATTCTAAGCGGGGTTTTTTGTTTGTGGGATGATGACTAGATTTCATAATGATTAAGCGTATCATACCACAAATATTCTTTCTATTGTTTATCACCTCTTCATTTACTTGCGAATCAAGTAGAAGTATATCAACCAAAGGTGGAGAGACATCTAATAGCATTCTTAATCCTATGCCGTGGAATGCTATTCACATTGGTATAAATTCAAATTCAATTGATCGTTTGATCGATGCAGTAAACAATGAAATGCCTAGATTGGGAATCAATCTATTAATTGTTGAAGTGAATTATAACTTTGAATATGAATCATATCCTCAATTAAGGAATGATAATCCAGTAAGTAAAATTCAGATGAAAAAGCTTATAAATGCTTGTAGAAATAATGAAATCCGGATTATTCCTCAATTTCAGAGTCTGGGACACCAATCTTGGTCAAAAAAGACCCATCCTTTATTAAAACATTTTCCTGAATTTGATGAGACACCTATGATCCCACTAGATAATCCAGGCATCTATTGCCGTAGCTGGTGTCCACTTAATCCTAATGTATATGATGTGGTGTTTACATTAATTGATGAATTGATCGAAATCTTTGAACCTGATGCATTCCACGTTGGCATGGATGAGGTACGTCTTCTTGCCCATGACCAGTGTGATAGATGTAGAGGATATGATCCAGCCGTATTATATGCTAAAGCAGTACGAGATATGCATGCTCATATAAGCGGGCGACACGGTTTAAAAATGTTGATGTGGGGTGATATGCTAATTGATCCAGAATATATTACCTTTGTCGCTGGTCCACTGACTCACCGTGCTGTAGACATGATACCGAAAGATATTATTATTTGTGATTGGCAATATGGTTTACAGAGTTATTATCCATCAATATCATATTTTATTGATCGAGGGTTTCAGGTGCTCCCATCTAGCTGGGACAATCCAGATGCTGCTTTAGCACTTATGCATGCCGGCAGGAGAAATGCAGGCATCAAAATGCTCGGTCATTTATTTACTGTCTGGGGCGGTTCAACTATTTTACCAGAAATATTAATAGAAGGGCTAAACCATGATAAGGCAAAAGGTCATATTCGCGGAGCAGCAAAAGCAATCTTGGATATTGCTCCTATGGTTAATGCTGCACCTAGGTCCACCTTAATTATACCAAGGGGAACATCTGCAAGTGATAGTTCTATTACCATATCTGCTGGATTATACCCAGTTGGAAACTATGATAAGGAAATAGTTGGCGCTTCTGCTTCTTTGAATATTATTAATGATGATTATGATATAGTAAAAACATTAGGAGATATAAAAATTGACTATTCCATGATAAAAGATTTCAAAACAAAATTAATCCCAGGAAATTATCGAGCAGCTTTATTTGGAAGTGTGGAACTTGATGATGTGGAAAGAAAGGAATTTGAAATATTCAGTAATAGATTTGGTGTAGCAGATCCAATTTCACATGATGGGCGTGGCGCTGTTACCTGGGTTAGTTTTCCGCCAAGCCCCAAATATCCTGCAAATGGTGCAATAACATTAACCGATGGAATCGTTGGGCCAATGGACTGGGATTGGGGGGACTGGCTATCTTTCGAGGGTATTGATCTGGAAGCAACCCTTGATCTTGGGAAAGTTATATCAATACACAATATTCAGCTTTATTGTCTCCAGAATCAGGGTCCCTATGTGTTCATGCCAACAAAGGTATATTTTTCACTTTCTACAGATGGTATTACTTTCAATGAAGTAAGTGAGCTCCTGCCAAAAACATCTCCTAAGTATGATGGCCCTATTATTGAGGTATTTGATGCAGTAATTCCTCACACAACTGCGAGATATGTTCGTGTGAAGGCTGATAATACAGGTGAATGCCCTGATTGGCATCCTGGTTCCGGTGCTAAAGCTTGGCTAATGGCCGGAGAAGTTGTTGTAAATCCAGCCAGTTTAAAATAGAATAAGTTTCGTGAGGCTTAAGGCCTTATCAATGACTAGGTAATCTCTTTAAGCTTTTTTCCTGAAATATTTTTTCAGACATGTCAGTGTCTACCTTAACCTGCTCAAAAGAGATGTCAGTTTTATGATCTTTTTGTACATCCTTAACAGATATTTTTGACATGATATCATAATCATCAATTTTTATATATGAAAAAGACTTCTCTTTTTTAAGCTTATCTCTCTTATCATACGACTCTTCTTTTATAATATATAGATCATCTTTAACGATCCAAATTTTGTGCTTTGAGTATGAAGACTTTAGGGAAGCATTTGGTGTAACCTCGATCACAAAACATTCGCGCCCATTAACAGTTTCATTATCTAACCTTTTATACTCGTTCTCATCTAAGGATCTACTGGTCATATCTTCATAACTAAGATCAGATCCCATAAAAGAGTCAGCTTTTTTACTTGCAGATATTCGTCGAACTCTCTTGAAAGCAGGAAGCCAGATCCTCATTTCATCATCACGGTCATCATGTTCTATCTTTAAAAAAGATACTCCCTTATCATCCTTAGGCTCTAAAAACCAAATCAGTTGACGCCTACTATTGTCCATTGTTTTTGATATCATTACGCTATTACGTGTTTTTCCTTTGGAGTTTGTAAGCACCATAGTGGTCTTGCTTATCATATTTTTCGGTTTATCTTTTTCATCTAGTGTTTTAGTAATCTCATAACCAGATTGACCAAACACAATTGAAATGCCGATAATGACAATAAATATATTTTTCACCTTCATACCTATCTCTCTGAAAGATTATGTTTTAATAATTCTGCCATAGCAGCCAAGAATGTAAGCGTTCCGATCGATGTTGATATCATTGCAAAAACCATTAATCCACCCATGTATTGTACAGGTATAAACGCAGAAAATAGTAAAGCACCAAAAGACATGTTTGATGCTGAATCCAGAATAATTGGATAACCTACATCTTCAATCACATCATTGGTTAAGGCATTGTTTTCTGAGATTTTTGATAGCCTCCTGAATTGCGAAATATAGTGTATCGCAAAGTCAACGCCCACCCCGATAATAACTGATGCTAATAGTGCTGTCACGTGGCTAAGATGTATCCCTGCTAGCCCCATAAAACCAAAGTTGATCACGACCGCGACCGAAAGAGGAATAATAGCCATCATGCCCCATGCAATTCTTTTAAAAAACAATGATGTGATCAGTCCGATAAGGATCACGGACATTACAATGCTGATAACAGATGATTGAACTACCAAATAAACAAGATCTCGGATAACCACTGCCATCCCTGTCACAGATGCGCTTCCTACACTTTTTAAATTACCTACATATTCTTCGATCTCATCCACAATAGAAATAATTTCCTCCGTGGACATAACGCGGCTTAGTGCAGTAACCAGCCCGACACTGTATTCATAGTCAACCATAGCAGAAAAATCTTCTGGATCACCCGACATAGAGTACATCGAAAATAAATTGTTTACCTTACCTTGATCTTCTGGAATTGTCTCAAAATCTGGATCATCATCCATTACAACGCGGTGCATCTGTTTGACCACATCAGCAATGGAAAAACTAGTCGTAACCTTTTTATTATTTTCAAGCATATCCTGAAGGTTTACAATCTCATTAAGTGTTCTTGGATTTTTCATGGAGCCTTCTAATCTAACCCTTATATCCATCGTACCTGTCATCTCTTGATCTATAAAATCAATACTATTTCTAAATTCAGTACCCTGCCTAAAAAAACTGGCAATATTGACATCCACTTTTAGATATAATAGTCCAATTATTCCTGCTGTTGCAATGAAAACGCCGGATCCTAATATCGATTTTGGATTGGTCGAGACTGTTTTCCCAAAGTATGTTATTAGGCTTTCAAAAATACTTGGCCTTGTTACAGCCTTTGAGTTCATATCCCATTTTTTTAATGATATAGCAGCCGGAAGGAACGTTGAGCTAAGAACAAATGCATGTGCTATGCCCACACTAATACAGATTCCATAGCCCATAAGCTGTTTTATTGGCGCAAAGGAAAGAGAAAGAAAAGCAGCCATCGTAGTCAAGCTAGTTAGAAAGATAGGCACTAAAAGAGTGTCCATTGTTGCTTCTACTGATTTTTTTGTATCCTTTTTATTCCTCATTTCTTTGAAAAATTTGGCAACAAAGTGGACGCCATCAGAGTTGGCTATAGTAAGTAAGATTATTGGCATCGAGGAGTTGACAATTGTAAAATAAAATCTCTCCGATCCTGTGATAAACACCATCCATCCCATAAACCCGGCCATAACAACAAGTGACTGTATAATAACAGAAAAGACCATGATAACTGTGAATGGATTTCGAAGATTTACCATGAGCACGATGGCCATAATAAATAGGCCAACCCTTAGCAATATGGTAATATCATTCCTGATCATTGTCGGAACGGATCCTGTGATATAGGCTGTTCCTCCATAGTGGATCTCATAATCGGCAGATAAGATGCTGTCACCAATGGCAACAACAACATCTCTCATAATATCATGGGGGATATCTTCGTAAGGCTGTACCATAATATTCAAATACTCTTCACTCTCACTTACGGCTCTTTTCTTTATTGTAGGATTGTTATTTAAATATTCTTTTATTTTTTCTATCTGAGGAGGGTTTAAATCTCGCGCGGGCTGAAGGTCACTGATTTCCATGAAACCATCTTCACTGTCTATTTTTGAGATGGTCGTTATACAAGAAACCTTTTCGACCTGGTTTACATTTTCCAGTGCTTTTGTGAGATCCCAAAGTAAGGCGAATAATTCCGAACTATAGACCGTTCTTCCTTTATTCCCAAAGGCAATAAAAATAACCTCAGTACTTCCAAACTCATCCTGAACCGCGTCCCATGACATTCTTGAGTCTAATGTCTCAGGCAGCATCGCCATCATATCATCATCAATCACGAGATAGTTTATGCCTAGCCCCATAAACAATGTAAACAGGACTGGCAAAGCTATTGCTTTCTTAGGATTCGCTAGAACATGCTCTATGATCCAAGATCTAATTGGGTGAGGCCTGTCAGAAGATGTCAACGATTAAACTGCATTATCTTATAAACAAATGCCATAATGTCTAAATAATCAATCGCTGTATCCTCATTTAAATCTGCGGGCGGAGTTGGCTGGTAGAATCCATTTGGTAGCGTAACCATGTCTACAGTGTAGCACAAATCATAGATGTCAATATTTTCATCAAAATTTACATCGCCTACTCTATAATCGGGAAAACCAGTCGTGTCGCCGACACCAAGAAAATCAGTAGAATATTTTTGGGCTCTGGCGATCATAGTGTTCGTCCCGCCGAACGAATAGTCCCAAACGGTAGCTCCAGAAGAATCCACCTCAAAAATTATAGCATCATCTGCTACAGATATAATAGTGTTGCCATTTGGCAGTCTAAATGCACCACTCTGCACATTGGAATGAAATCCCCCAGTATGCAACCAAACGGGACCAAGTGGACCAAAAGGCTGAGCGCCTGATAATATATAATTACTGCTGTCAGCGGATAAGGGTGTAACTATCTCAAAAACAGCAGAGCTTTGTGCTGCATAGTTATTATTGTAGAGAATCAAGTTTCCTGCGCCTGGAGATCCTTCAGGTACCCAGTTTACTCCATGCTGACTGTCTAGCTGCTGCTGTGCACTTGCACCTCTATCATATACCTGAGGATTACCCCAGCGATATAAAAAGTCGCCTCCTTTACCTGAGTTACCGCCCGTATGGCCGGCTGCCTCTTCTGTGGTCGTACTGTGGTCAATGATATATACTTCACTATGATGTCTAGAGCTTATAACAATTTGGTCTAGATTGGGGTTATAGTCAATCGCGTTAACATGTTTCCAATCAGCATTGCTCCCTCCTGGACCGCCACCACCTCCTACGTCTCCATAATTAATATCCATGAGCTCTGGATGTTCAGAGATTACGTCAAAACCAGGTAAATCTGAGTCATGGTTTTGAACTAAATGATCCCACAGATGCCACTCCCAGACGACGTTGGCCTGATTTGGAAGTACCATCTCTAACTCAAGAATAGCTGTTGACCACATTTCTCCTAGTGGATTATCTATTGTCTGTCTACCCATTGCATACGCCTCAGCAGCGGTTTTCCTTTCCCAAGCAACTACCAATATATTACCATTCGGCAGAGGCTGGACATCGTGATGGTGCTGGTATATATCATCAGAGACTGTAAACTGCCAGAGTACGGTCCCATCCCATGCAATATGTGCAATGCCTCCACCAACACCACCAGAGCTCATTGTTGGGCTCTGGACTCTATAAGGATAGATAATAGAACTATCCGCTAGCAGATAAGGCATACTCGCAGCTCCCCTTGGGTGCACCCATGTGTGAACCGTGTTCATATTGTTATCCAATAAATAGCTCGTCCCTCCTGTGCCACCTCCAGGTCCACCTCCAGTTGGTGAGAACAAGGTATATCCATCAAAAACTTCTGCGTTACATAGCGTAATGCCTAAGATTAAGATAGTTGAAGAAATTTTGATACCATAATTCATAAAATAAATTCCAGTCTAATATTGTATAATATGTGCAACCTATCTAAAAAATAGTTTTTATTTTAACATTTAGACTCTAGAGGCGTCAAATAGTTAAATATCATAAAAAGTATTCTTATTATGTTCTTATTTTACCACTTATTCATTTAATGATATAACAACTTTACTTTGAAACTGAATAGAAAATTAAAAGCCTATATTACCATAGGAAAGACATTCGGAGTATGGGTTAGTCCCATTACAACTGGTTTATTTCTTTTTATAATGCGAACTATTGTAAGTATCGGATTATTTACCGATAAACTGTTTTATAAGATTGCCAGAAAACCGTATCTAAAAAATCCCATTGTGATCGTTGGAAACCCTAGGTCAGGGACCACATTCTTGCAACGATATCTTATACAATCCAATCTTGGTCGTGGCTCCCAACTTTGGCAGCTGATCTATCCGTCTATTATCCTACAAAAACTGATTAGACCTTTACTCCCCATACTAGAAAAAATTAGCCCCGCGAGACACCACTCTACTGCCGCACATAAGACTAGTCTATCTTCTGTAGAGACAGATGACGTGGGATTATTTTTTAGATATTTTGACGGGTTCTTTCTATACGGATTTCTATTATCCTTTGCAGATCAAGACCTATTTGAATATTTTGACCCAAAAGTTCGAGATACAAGCAAGCGAGACTTTGATTGGTTTGAAAATGTCTGGTCTAGAACAGTTGTAAATCAGGATCTTTCTTATATCGGAAAACTGTTTTCACTAAGTACAAACCTTCCTGCATTCCAAAAAAGGTTTCCTGATGCAAAAATTCTTTACATGATCAGAGACCCTTTAAACGTCATCCCATCAGGCATTAGCCTCGTGACAGGAGTTTTAGACAAAAGATTTGGATTCTGGAGCCTAAATAAAGACAAGCGTGATCAATACATTGAACGGCTTTACAATGCGCTTGTTACACTTTTAAGAAGATTCCATGAAGATTGGACCAATGGGAATATTAATCAATCAAGTGTTTTCATTGTAAGATATGATAAGATGATGAGTAATTTTGATCAGCTTATGGATAGTATCCTTGGCTTTATTGGTCAACAGCCTTCTGATGACTTGATCAGAAAAATTAAAGAGACTGCTGAAGCCCAGCGAAACTATAAAAGTAAGCATGGTTACGATCTTAAAAAATTTGGTCTTAGCGAAGAAAAAATAAAAACAGACTGTAAATTTGTTTATGATACATTTCTAACAAAATGATAAAATCAAAAAAGAATCTATATATTACCATTATCTTGATCGGCATGTTTTCAGTTGTAGCTGCTGAAATAAGGCTAGATAATATAGACTCTATAAAAAACTGGAATATAATTCAAAAAAAAGTTATTCAAATAAAGTGGGCTGATTATGAGGGTTATCCAATCTGCCAAACAACTAGCATTTTACCTTTTTCAATGGAGTCTATTTCATCCATAATTGAGGATGTAGAAAACTATCCAAGTGTGTTTAAAAGGATTCATAAAACAAATATTCTTGAAGAAAATATTGTACATGTTATGCTAGATATGCCTCTTTTTCTATCAAACAGAGACTACGTGATTCAATATATTAAAAGCAAAAATCAAAATACCTGGGAGTTTACATTTAACGCGGTTGAACATATGAATGCTCCTGAAAAGAATAACTATGTAAGACTTGTGAATGCAGCGGGTAAATGGAAGCTGGTACCTAAGAATAAAAATGAAACCTCCGTAAGTTATACCTGGAACGGGGAACTTTTAGGAGACTTTCCTAGCTCCGCACTTGAGAGAGCATGGAAAACACAGGGAAATGAAATAATACATTGGCTCAACGATGCGTTGGAATAAACTTATCTTATCCTCTTTATTATTGTTATTAACCACCACTAAAAGTGAGACAATAAATACCTATAAAGGATATGTAGACTTCTACTATATATCAAGACTCTCAGATCAGTCTATCATCAACCTCCCTTACAGAATTTTTAGTCTTAACGTTGATCACCAGAATGGTGATCTTATGCTAAGATCAACCATTGCTTTAGAACATAAGTTAAGAAAAGATACCTACTTTCTATCAAATAATTCCCCAACAGATTTTGAACTAGACATGAGAGAATTATATCTGCAAATGTTTACATCATGGGGAGAGATACGGCTTGGTAAAATTATTCACACCTGGGGCAATGCTGATGAAAATAGTCCGGTTGACATAGCCAGTCCTTTTGATTATTACTATACCTTTGACTCCGGCATCGATAAGAAACTTGCTATTTTTTCTTCAGCCATTGATGTGTATATGGAGAATATGAAACTAGGGTTAATTTTTTCTCCTCTACACAATACCCATAGGACTCCACAAAACGACGATGAGTTTCCTATCAAACTTCCTGTAAGTCCTTCAGAAGATCAGATCATGAAAATTGATGGTCTTCCCTATGAACTAGGTGCCTATATTAACCGATCCTTTAGTTTTGGGGATATATCATTGAATTATTTTACTGGTTATGATCGATTGTTCAACCTCTCTGGCGTTAATGGTTTTGGTCACGGACCAAGCTTGAGCAATCCTTATATTGACGTTGTGTATGGTTATAGAAAAACGAATATGACGGGCCTCGGGAGCACGATCTTTTTTGGTGATTTAGAGCTTAGAGGAGATGTAGCCGTATTCAATACAGAAGATGAAAACAATAGTATTTCCAGAACAAGTCCATATCTACCAGAGTTCTATGATTCGCTACATTATTCTTATCCCCTAAATGAAAAAGCTAGATACTTCCAAACGACATTTCAACTAGAGGCAGAGTTACCTTTTGATATAAAATTTGTTGGGCAGTTCTTTAACTACGATACGCTTGACTACAGCTCAGATAGTTTACCTCTTGATGAAGATGTTTCAATACCAAACCTTGAGATAAGTGTAGATGAGCTAGACCCAAAAAATATTTTTACACCAGGCTATGGTTCCTCACTCGCTATTATGACCAAAAAAGCCTTAATCCTATCACTTGAAAAGAAATTTTTTGATGACCAACTAATTCTAACGGCATCATCTATTCTTGATATAGATAACACTGATTACGATGGAACATCTCCAGGATACATTTTATCATTCGAGGCTGTCTATACTATTATCGACAATTTAGAGTTAACGGTCGGTTATACAAATATCAAGGGCGATAAAGACCACCCTTTAGGAGAAAACTACAGGCTATATATCATGGAAGATTTCTCTCATATTCGTGCTGACTTAAAATATTCTTTCTGATAAATTTCTTCTTATATCTATGGGCATAAAAATAACTGGCACAGGTATATACCTCCCTCCTCATATTGAAACATCCAAGGAGACAGCATCGCTTATTGATAAAAGTGAAAAATGGGTCATCTCAAAGACTGGTGTTGTTGAAAGAAGAAAGTCTGATATTGATGTAGATAAAATGGGAGCTATTGCAGCATCGCAAGCATTAGAAGGAAACGCTAATCCCGATCTGATCATCAATGCCTCAGGAGTACCAAAACAAACGATACCTGATACTTCAGTATTTTTCCAACGAGAGCTGGGTCTAAATGATATTCCATGTTTTAGCATTCATGGGACATGTTTATCGTTTCTTATTGCCCTGAAAAATGCATCTGCCTTAATTGAATCTAAAACCTATAATAAGATTCTTATCATATCTGCTGATAGAGGCACAACAGGTAGAAATCCGAATGAACCAGAAAGTGCGGCACTACTAGGAGATGGAGCTGCTGCAGTATTAATAGAGCCCGGAAATAAAATAAATAATTTTCATTATTGGAAAATGAATACCTGGTCTGAAGGGGCTGAACTTACAGAAGTTCGTGGTGGTGGCACTGCATTACACCCTCAAAATCCAATTACTAAACCAGAAGATAATCTATTTACAATGGATGGTCCCAACATCTATAAGATAGCCAGAAAGAAAGCATTCAAAATGGTTCAAAAAACTTTTAAATCTGTGGATTTTGAAAAAACAGATGTTTCATGGGTGATCCCCCATCAGGCATCCGAAAAGGCGGTAACTGCCTACCATGAATATGGAGGCTTTGATAAAAACAGAGTGATAAATATTTTAGATAAAACTGGGAACTGTGTAGCTGCTTCGATGCCAATGGCATTTGTTACTGCAGTTGACGATGGTAGAATAAACCGCGGAGATCTTCTTTATTTTATTGGTACTGGCGCTGGACTATCAATGGCCTGCGCTTTGGTAAGCTACTAAATCATAACGATGTATCTCATTGAATTATTATTAAAATTCAATCAAATAAAATCTATATCCTTTTATAATAAAACATATATTTTATGGTACTAATAGTTTTTCTATTTATATTAAACTCTTTTTTATATCCCGCAATCATCTCTCCCTCTGATTCAGATAGTTTAACTTCGATCCATGTGCTAATTGAGTGGGAACAAAAACCTTATATTAAAGAGTACAATATCCAAATTGCAAAAACAAATAATTTTGACCCTATGCTAATTGATACGGTCTCTAATATCCCTATCTTTATTTGCAAAAACAATTTGACCTGGGATAGTCAATACTTTGTTAGAGTTCAATCTGTAGTAGATGAAATCCCTCAGTTAGATTATTACGATACCACAAATTTCTATATTCTAAATCCTCAATACACGGATGTTGGCACAATTAATACAATCACTCACAATGAAAATGAATATTTTGAGGGGATAACTATTTTTGGATTGTTCAACCACCATCAGAGTATAGCTTTCGACAAAAATGGGAATGAAATTTGGAACACTGGAGATAACAATAATTTTTTTATGACTACTATTGATCATTATGGAAACTTTAATGGTTTTAAGAATGAAGGGAATATGAATAAACCAATAAAATTTAATTTTAAAAACGATATACTATGGATTAGCACAGATCATGGAGACAGGCATGAATTCAGAGAAATCACTGAAAATCATTATATGTATATTGAGCCAAAATATCAATTTGGTGTAATTCCAAATGGTGAATGGACAAACAGCTTTATTCAAATGGGTTATCTTGCTGATGGAGTCACACAAGAATTCAATTGGAAATCACAACAGATTTGTATAAAAGACCATATAAATCAAAAAATCTGGGAGTGGGATCCATTTGAATACTTTAGTATGGATGATTTTGATTTATATGGAACCTGGTTCACTGCTGTTCATAATGGTGAATATGATTGGACACACTCAAACTCTTTCTGGTTTAGTGAAGCAGAGAGCGCAATCTATTTATCTTCAAGACATCTATCTCGGATCACTAAGATTGATTATCCTTCTGGAAATATAATCTGGAATATTGGCCCCGGCGCAAATCATAACCTCGGCGAAGATAATCTTTGTAATGAAATTGGATTTTCATTCCAACACCATATTCAAGAACTAGATGATGGCAGTTTATTATTTTTTGATAATGGTAACAGAAGCAATATTTTTAGATCAACAGAGATGAATGAAAGCAGAATCCTTAGGCTAATAATAGATAGTCTAGATTGTGAAATAATTTGGGAATATATTTTGCCGGGAACTAATTATAGTAATTCAATGTCCGGTGTAAGTTTATTAGATAATGGAAACTATCTTATCGCCACCAGATCAGATAGTGGAAAAATAATTGAGGTGAATAATAATAAGGAAACAATTTGGGAGGCTGATCTTAATGTTAATTTACATGAAACAACTCCCGGTATTTATAGAGCATTCAGAGTCCCATCTATTTTCCCACAAGCATACTCTGTAGTTCTTAATAATTACGAAAATATTTTAAACAATAAAAAAGGGATAATCTTGGGCAGATCTGATGACTTAACTATACAAATCTATAACGAAGGTGGCTATGGGCAAGAATATTCATATTCATTAAGCGACTCATTAGGATTAGAATATTTTAACAAAACAGGTACCATATTTATACCTAAAAATGAGAAATATAAAATATCTTTCCCAGTACCAGATTATATACATAAGAGCAATCTCTCAAATAATTTAATATTTAATATTAATCCAACGAATCACTCATATGCTCATAAATCTTATAATATGGATTTATTAGTTTTCAACTCAAATATTAATAAAGGCCATATTATATCAACCTTCCCCAATCCTTCAAATTCCATTACCACTTGTAAAATATATTTACTAAAAGATGAGAATGTTACCTTGCAAGTATTTGACATACTGGGAAATAAAATTGAACAATCAAAAGAAAGATTTTACCCTCAAGGATTGAACCATATTATGTGGAACCCTAGAAATAATCCTAGCGGTGTATATTTATTACAAATAATAACAAACAGTTTTACTGAAGTAGAAAAATTAATTTTAATAAAATGACCGATATAGTTTAATAAAAATATTTATTAAACAAATAAAGATTGATTGAAACAATTCTATAATAATGATCGTTATTCAATTATATCATTTAGTTAAGATCACCTTCTTAAAAAGTCTATCTCTTAAGGTTTTTAACTCAATAAAATATACCCCTGAACTAAACTCCGATGCATTCCAGTTAAATTTGTATAGGCCTTCAGATGCATGTGAATCAAATATTATATCGACCAATAATCCTTTAATATCATAAACTGTGATCGTTAACTCTTCATTTTTTAATAGTCTAACCTCAAAGTTAGTTGTGGGGTTGAAAGGATTAGGATAGGGCATATTGATCTTAAGTCTAGAAGGAAAAATAATTGATCCGTCAATCATGACATTATCACATTCCTGCTGGGATTCTATTTGAAATGAATAATAAAACTGATCGAGGCTAACATTAAAATTTTCACTGTTAGCAATACAATCAGGTACATTTTCGCATAGCCTGTTACCACCTATTGCAAAATAAGGAAACCACGCGCTGTCATCACTGCTCCAGTCAATACTCATAGAACAAATACAGTCTGGTAGTGTTGTCAGATTATTATTAAATAGCCACAGATATTGTAGTTCATTTAGACTGCATAAAGATGATGGAAGTGAATCAATCTCATTATATCCAAGGTCTAAATAGGTTAGATGAGATAGACTGTCAATATCTTCGATGATACTTCTTAGTATATTGTTTGATATGTAAAGAGACCTAAGCTCCGTCAGCATATTAAAACTATCTGGTAATAAAGATATTCTATTCCACTCAAGATATAAGCCACTTAGGCTCGTCCAGCTTCCAATAGATTCAGGAAGCGTATATATAGTATCATTTACGCCTGTACTATTTCCATAATTTCCTGCTACAAGTATTTTCAATCGCCCGTTAAACCATGTTTGTGTTCCTAACTCTAACGCTGAGTCATATTGCAGCTCGTTCAAACTAATCAGGTCATTCAATGCTTCCAAATCTTGATCATAAAAACAACTATCGCCCACCAGAATATTTACATTTCCAGGAATAGAATCAAAGTAAGTAAAAGCACTATCACATTGCGAAAAAACAAATCTTGTTATCAAAGTAAAAGCCAATATGAAATATTTTCTATCGTTCATTTTTACTTTAGATATAAGACTTTCTTTAGCTGATTTTCATTCCTGTAGTTCAGTCTAATAAAATATACTCCAGATGGTAGACCCTTAGCGCTCCAATTCATATCAAAATCATGAACATTATTATTAATAGGAATGTTTTTAATTAACCTGCCGTTAACATCATGGATCTCAAGATTCGATTCTATATCTTGAATATTAGTTACTCTAATATTAATTGTAGAATTAAACGGATTTGGATATGGCGTTAACAAAGAGGCTTGACTGGAAACTAAGAATGAATCTGTTTCAGTATGTAGTTGTCCTATAAATAATGGTGAGGTAACTGACTTTTGCATTAATGGTTTGTGAATGGGCGTTACTTGAAATTGGCAATGATTTTCTGTTATTGAGCTATATGTGTTCCCATTAAATGTAATAACCTGCTGCTCACCAGGTGAGAGATTTATAGAACCATTATAATCACTAAACCAGTCTAAATTTTCAGAAAAATGATAATTATATGTTTCAGATTTTGAGCCTTCGTTTTTGATAGTAAAAGAAATATTAGCATTACCCTCTGGCAGGTAGACACCCTCGACCTGGCTATTGTTCATTCTAAATTCATCAATTATAACACTAAAGGCTATTGGGTAAAGCCCAGAAATACGATGTGCACGATATACAGCACAAATAGGTTCGCACAGGTTGTAGTTTCCTTGCCAAACCACCTCACCGTTTTCGGAAACCTCTAAAGAGGTCCCGTTACCTCCCACTGTTGTAATTAGGTAGTTTCCATTATCAAGTTTTTGAGCATTACCTGATGCAAAACCAAACAAATTTTCTGGAAGTGAATATTCCCAGACAATATCAGAAAGGCCGTCGTCGATAGAAATCTCAATCGCCCTTGTTATGGGTATAGATGTACCTAAAAACTCTTGACTAAGGTTACCGTTATCAAGCGTTACAATATTTCCGTTATCCAGTCTCTGGAGGCCATGTTGAAAACTAAATCCGAGATCATGGCCTATGCTAACATCGCCAGATGACATATCACGACCCATGTTCCATATGATATCTCCACTTGGGTATGAAATTTTTGTTATTCTTGAAAGGTGCCTAGTAGATATATATATTGCACTTTCCTCATCGGAAAATATCATCGCATTGACATGTGTCCAGTCATATTCCTGATAGCCAGTAGAGCTTGGGAGCCAGGTTCCACCTATCGCGTCAAAATCATCCATAGAAAAATAATCAAACACGCTCCAGCTCCATATTTCTTCCTTGGTGTCTTTATCCCACTCTACAATCCTATCACCTACCCAAGGAAATTCTAGCGTAATACCATTGGCTGAAAATCCAAATCCCTGATAGCTGGAGGTCCATGATCCAATAGGTATAGGCCCTAATTGGCTTACCGCAACAATGCCCAGATAATTTCCATTAGGAAGCTTAATTAAATCATGATGCAAGAATTCCTCATTTGGCTCTTCCCAGATAAAATCAGTATCAATTGAAAAATCGACTCCCGGAAGATTATTCTCTAAAGAAGGGTCTGAATAACAACCTAATAAATCGAGATAAGGTGTAGAATTATAGTAGACAATATTATTATCACCTGTATTCCATACCTCCTTGCCATTTTGATCAATCATTGCACTGTAATAGTTATAGAAAGACCCAAAAATTGTTAATCCTGAATTAAACTGCTGATCATTATATAAGCTAGCCGTTGCATCTGAGCGTTTTGCATCCGTACTAAATGTGTATACATCTGACCACGAACCCTGATGGTTATTATAAACAGGTTTAATTCTCCAGAAATAATTACTACTCCATTCAATATTATTTCTGTCAATAAACACTAGAGAACTAACAATAGTATCAGAAACTACTGAACTAAAATCATCCTCACTTGAAACCTGGAATCTATATTCTAGAGCATCTGGAATTTGATCCCATTCGAATAATACATGGACATAGTTTAGTATACTATTATTAACTGGTGTAAAAAGATCTGCGTAGAGTACTGAAAAAAAAATCAAAAATTGAATAACAATGTATAAAAATATATTTTTTAGCATTAAAAATTTCAAGTATATGATTAAACCAAATAAAGTTTAAATATATCCTAATTTTTTGATCTTATGATAAATCTGATCCACTAGTTTTTCTGGAGTAATTCCACTTGAATCAATAATGATTTCAGCATTTTCCGGCGCCTCATATGGGTCCGAAATACCTGTAAACTCTTTAATAACACCTTCCCTAGCCAGTTTATAAAGGCCTTTTACATCACGCTCTTCACACTTATCTATAGAGGTAGATACGTAAATCTCAATATATCCACCTAGCTTTGAGATCAATTTTCTATTAAACCTTCTATCTTTTTTATACGGGGCTATTGGTGCACAAATTGCTATCCCTTTATTTTTAGTAATCTCACTAGCAACAAACCCAATTCGCCGTACATTTAATGATCTATGCTCCTTAGAAAATCCTAACTCACTAGACAAGTTTGTTCTAACTATATCTCCGTCCAATAATGTTACGGGTCGATTTCCATTTTCTAATAATTTGATCAATAAACCATTTGCAAGCGTAGACTTACCTGAGCCAGATAAACCGGTAAAAAAAATTGTAAAACCTCTTTCTGCATTTGGAGGCCTCGACTTTTGTAGTTCTTTGGCTACCTCTTGATAGGTGAACCAATCAGGTATATCCGTTCCTTCGTCTAAATGTTTACGCAACTCTGATCCTGATACCGTTTTATAATCGATTCCATCAGGAACCTCATCGATAGGTTTATAAGAATTCTGTTCAGGAAGGAAAACTAAAAATTTAAACGGAACCATTTGAATACCTATCTCATCTTTATACTTTTCGATAATATCCTGAGCATCATATGGCCCATAAAATGGATTACCATCCTTATCATTTCCAGGGCCAGCATGATCTCTGCCAACGATTAAATGTGTACACCCATAATTTTTTCTTATGATAGCATGCCAAAGAGCCTCTCTTGGGCCACCCATGCGCATCGCCAGAGGCAATAAACTTAGTATCACTGAATTATCTGGGTATTTATCTAACACATGATTATAACAGCGAACTCTAGTATAATGATCTACATCTCCTGGCTTGGTCATTCCAACTACCGGGTGAATTAATAGATTCGCATTTATTTCTTTCATTGCAGTTAAAGTCATTTCAACATGGGCACGATGAAGAGGGTTCCTAGTTTGAAATGCAACAATATTATTCCATCCCATTTCCTGAAATTTTTGCTTTAAAACTTCAGGAGTATCTCTTAAGTGTTGATAATCATAATGGTGAGGAGAGCCAATACGATCTAGGGTTCCTCCAATATATGATGGATTACATTCATTTAATAAATAATCAACACCGGGATGGGTGTCATCATTTGTCCCAAAAACTAATTTTGCCTCTTTTATCTTGTCCGGCTCCCAGATATCAGTTATTTCCATGATGGCTAAAGAAAATCCTTCTTTATCTTTTAATGTAATTTTATTGCCAATAGATTTTGACTGAGCAAACTCAGATGTCACATCCAGCATTATTGGGATTGGCCATAGCGTCCCATCATTTAGTCTTAAATCATTTATTACAGATTCATAATCATCTTTACCAAGGAATCCACTTAATGGAGAAAAACCACCATTAAGGATCATTTCAATATCACAGATCTGTCTGTCAGTTAATACCCAGATAGGATAGTTAATTGATTTTTTCTTTAATATATTTATTGATTGATCGTTCATAATATCTTTTACATTATTTTTCTAATTATTAGTTATATAAATTCTTATAAAAGTAAAAATATTTGTTTAATCTTGCTGAATTAAGAAATCTTCAGTGAATATCTCGTCATCTAATTTTGCATCAGGCTTAAAAGCTTCTACTGTCATAATCGTATGGTTACCATTTGGTTTATGCATTTCCAACACAGTAGGTAACCAATAGTTTCCTTTTTTTATTATTTCTTTTATAAATAATGTTTTATCCAACACTGACTCTTTAGAAAAATATTCTATTTTCCTTATTTGCCATAGTTTTTCATCTACAAAAATCTTTTTCCCCCAATAAGAACTTTTTCTGATTGGTTTTGATAGTAAGACTATACAACTATGATTATCCACTTTTTTCATTCCATCTATAATAAAAGTGTCATCATCAATGTTACGATTATCTAGGTCTTCGTATATAAAGTCTGTTGCCATAAAAGACTTTCCTTTTTCTTTAGACTTAACACGTTTAGCTAATTTTAATTTAGGAAGAAAAAACCACTGATCTGATGAGCCGTCAGTCTTTATCCAGCTTAATAAACCTGTACCATTAACCGATTTTGGTTTTAAAAATTTCACTAAAGACTTTTTAGAATGCTCTCCAGATCTATATTGTTTATCATATTTTAAAAAAGCTCGAGTTTTTCGTTTAGTCTTGCCTGACTTGTTTCTCACAATTTCTAGATGTATCTCTGATATAGATGATAATGGCTTTGGAGTATCCATGACTTTTTCCATTACCCCAATTGCCGTATAATTTTTATCAAAAGAGTAGACAAAAGAAAAATAAATAACAAATATGAAAAATTTATCCAGCTTCATTTTCATTTTCATTTTCATTTTTAATAAATAAAAGACCTATGGGCGTGAATATTAAACTAATTAGTGCGACAACTAAATAATCTTGTCCCTGTTTAAACTCCGATAGTCCTGCAGCTTGTAAACAAAAAAATATATAAATAATAATAAGTAAATCCATGTTATTGTTTGCCCAAAAAACTATATCTTTTAGAGAGATGTCAGTCAAACTAATTAATCCATCTGAATCGGTTGAAATGCTGACTATCCACCATATTATCATAATAATTGTAACTAACAGTATTACAATACTAACTGTTCTATCTTTATTGACTTGCATTATTTTCGAATAAACTCTGGATCAATAAGACTAACCATCGCTGGTAAAATCGCCATCCCACCAATTAAACAGAAACATATAGATGCCATAATTAAAACACTAAATGCTTTTAAAGGCATAAATACAGAATACATAAGAACAGAAAATCCTACCATTACCGAAATGCCGTTGAATAAGATTCCCTTACCAGAAACTTTCATCGTATTTGCAATAGCCTGGTCTAGTTCACCACCCTCTCTAATGTGCTCCCGAAGATGCCACAGAAAGTGTACTGAATAATCAACACCAACACCTACCAGAATACAAGTGAGTAATGAAGTCGTCATATTCAAGGGGATGCCAAAGTTTCCCAAAAATCCAAATATCAGTAAAACTGCGAGGGACATCGGTAGACTTGCTAAAATACCACCGATAAAAGATCTAAATACAATAGACATTATTATAAAAATTATTATTGCTGCAATAGCAAGACTGATTATCTGCCCACGTATAACAAGATGACTCACAGCACCTAATAAGGCTGCTGGCCCTGAAAGCATTGGCTTTATCGGCTGCCCATCGTAATAATTCGAGTGTATATAATCTTCAGTATCATCAACCAATGCCATTAGATCAATAGTTCTAACTTTTTTTATTCGAACAAAGCATTGAGTAAAATCTGGATCATCTGTATCATTTAATATTAAATCAAAATCATTATCCTCTCCTGCAATCGAATACAAGAACATATACTGTTCAACAAGCTCTCTACTTGAAGGTATTTTCAAAGAATCAATGTTCCCATTATTAAAAGAATAATGCATTTTTTTTATTACATCAGCAATAGAATAAGTTGAACTAACAGCTTTATTTTTTTCTTTTATATGGTTCATTAGTTTGTCAATGTGCTTTAAAGAAAGAGGATCATAGATATCACCCTCTATAAGAATATTTAACTGAGTTGAACCACCAAATGTATTACTAATCACCCTGCTGGCTTTTCTAATTTTTGAATCCTCTGGGAAGAAATGATCTGGCACTGTGTCAATCGTAATGTCTCTTATTCCAAAAGAGAATAAAAATATTCCAACAAAAAGACTTGCTAGGAAAGGTATACGATTTCTAACAAAAAATTTTCCCCAGTTGACAAGAAATTTATTAACAAATTGCAGACTATTGTCCTTTCCCAAATATGTAGGCCTAGGTACCAGAATTAGTATTGCCGGGATAAGAAAAAGGCTTAACAAGAAAGATACCGCAATACCAAATGATACAAGTAAACCAATCTCTCTTACTTTTGACAATTCATGTGTCATCAAGCTCATGAAACTAATTACTGTAGTAATTCCAGCAAGGAAGATTGGCATCCCAAGTCTTTTCATAGTTCTTTTAAGAATTTCAGTTCTACTTAAACTTTGATCCATCTTGGTAAATTCATAATAGTGTGAAATAATATGGATACCGTAATTATTTGCTATTGCGATTAGCATTATTGGAATCAAACCACCAATAATTGGAACAGAAATATCTAACCATGCCATAAGTCCAAAGGTCCAAAGAATTGAAAAACCTACAACAAATAGAGGAAGAAAAGTTCCGGTCCAACTTCTAAAACTTAAGATTAATAATAAAATCATTAGTCCTAATGCTATCGGAGTAAATGTCCTCATATCACGTTTGACACTATCAATAGACTCAGCAGAAGATATAATAGGGCTAGCAAGATAAATCTTTTCTGGTTTTTCAAAGTTCTTTACTATCCTATATAGCCTTTCTCTGAATTCTATCTCATCAAAATCTGTTGAAGCTGTTATCTGCGCAACAAAACACATTATATCCAAATCAGCTGATACTAAATTCCCTATGATATCACTAGCATGTATTTTTTCAATCAGGTTTGAACTTGCTATTGAGTCAGAAGGTATTTTTTCAATGAGATTTTTGATCTCAAACCCACCATCATCAGGAACTATATAGCTTTGATTATAAATTGAGGCAACTCTGCTTACTGATGGCATGCTTTCTAAAGAATCATGTAAAAATGAAAATTTAATTAAAGTACTCTCAGATAATAAGTCTTCCGACTCCACTGCAATAATGACGATCTCATTGCTACTAAATAGATCTTCAGCCAGTTCCATATTTTTCACTATTTTATGATCGGCTGGAACAAGAGATCGTAAACCAGGATCAATCTCTAAGTCTGGGATATTCCATAGAAAAAATATAGTAAAAAGAATAATAGATGCTATAATAGAGCGTGGATAATGTGCATCCAGCAAAAATATATGTTTCGTTAATGTTCTTAGATTCATGATTATATTAAAGACATGGAATTTACATTGTAAAATTTTTAGATGTTAAGAACTACAAAACCTAATTTTTTTGTTAGTAATATCTCGGATGACACAAAAAAGATATTCATTTAATGATCCTGTAATCGTTCTTGCTAATGGCAGTTTTCCTTCTCATCCTATTGCAAAAAAATACTTAAATAAATCTGGAACAATAATTTGTACGGATGGTGCAGCGGATAAATTAATTGGCTCTGGTAGGAATCCTGATATCGTCATTGGAGATTTTGATTCTACATCAATAAAAGGTAAGGATCGAACAGGGAAATGGATAAAGACACCAGACCAAAATAAGACTGACCTAGAAAAAACAATTGAATGGTGCATTATGAATAATATTAAAAAAATAGTGTTATTAGGTTCAGCTGGAAAACGTGAGGATCACACAATAGGCAATTTATTCACCCTTGCAAAATACCATGGTGAGATTCAGTGTGAAATGATAACGAATCATGCTAGAATAATTTGCGTATCTGGGGAAAACTATATCTTTGCAGATACTAATCAGAACATATCAATTATAGCTACAGAACTAATTGAAAGTATTACCCTCGATGGATTACAATATAACATGAAAAATGAGAGTCTATCACCATCTGCACGCGCAATATCTAATAAAGCAATTAGTGATAAATTTTACTTAGAATCAACCGGTAAAGTGTTGGTGTTTTTAAACCACATTAGTTAAATGAATTTAAACTATTACGACTTCTTAATTGTAATCGGATATTTTTTTATACTTATTATCATCGGTTTTTTTCGCATCCAAAAAAGTAAAATAAGCCAGACTGATTATATCCTTCATGGAAGAAAATTAAGCCTACCTGGATTTATCGCAACCCTAGTCAGCACATGGTATGGTGCAATACTAGGGATTGGTGAGAATACATATTTATATGGAATTCAAACCTGGTTTATTTTTGCTTTGCCCTATTATATCTTTGCAACAGCCTATGCAACATGGCTATCTGAAAAAATATGGAAAACAAACCTATTATCTATTCCAGATATTTTTAGAAAAAGTTATGGACCTCAAACCGGTGTTATAAGTGCCTGTCTTATATTTTTTCTTTCTAGTCCGGCACCATATATACTTAGTCTAGGAATAGTAATAAAATTTATATTTAATCTAGACCTAATCTGGGGACTCTTGATAGCGACGGTGTTTAGCACTGTATATGTTTGGAATGGGGGACTATCCGCAATAGTAAAAACAGATTATTTTCAGTTAATCTTAATGTTTACTGGTTTTATACTTTTAGTATCTTATTCATGGATCGAATCAGTATCACCAATTGAACTCTTTAGATCTATATCATACAGCCACACAGATCCATTAGGAGGGAACACGATTCAATATATTTTAGTATGGTTTTTTATAGCAATCTGGACAATAATTGATCCTAGTTTTTTTCAACGATGCTCATCGGTTGATAAACCAGAAAATGCTAAGAAAGGACTAATAATTTCAATTGGAATCTGGTTTATATTTGACATTCTCACAATAACAGCTGGTTTATATGCATTTATTTTCATTGTGCCAGAAAATCCTCTTATGGTATATCCTATTCTGGCATCTAAAGTGCTTCCGCCAGGATTATTGGGCATCTTTATCGTGTCTCTCTTTGCAATAATTATGTCAACTATAGACTCAATGAGTTTTGTTAATGCTATTACATTTGGAAGAGATATAGTCTGGCGAAACAGACCAAAAGATGCAAAAAAAAATCCGGTCTATCTTATAAAAAGAGGACTTATTGCTGTCGCGATACTATCAATTTTATTATCAATCTCGATACCATCAGTGGTGCAACTATTCTATACTCTCGGATCGATAGTAATTCCAGGACTGATCCTTCCATTTATTAATGCACTGACCAAAAAGAATAAAGCCATTAATCACTATTTTTCATCATTATGGCTATGTCTTCCTGTAATAGCTTCTTTTGTTTGGTTTTGTCTTAAAAAATTCAATATCGAATTTTTACCACCTATTGAACCATTCTATCCGGGTATGCTAATCTCCATATTTTTCTATTTAATCTTAATATTCAGCTCAAAAAATAATAAACTAGTCTACGACTCCATATCCTCAGAATAGTCACCCTTTGTCGCTAGACTATTTAACTTGGCACGCTTATAAAATGCTTCCTGAGCATCATTAATATTTTCATCTTTTCCGGCCCATGCTTTTAAGGCTGGCGCTTGTAAAGCACGCCCGTAAGAGAATGTTAGATTCCAAGGGGAATTATCACCTAATAATTGATTCATTGCATTTAAGTGAGCCGTTGCATGTTCATCACTCTGCCCACCTGATAAGAATGCTATACCTGGAACCGCAGAAGGAACAGATCTTTTAAATAATGTCACTGTAAGCTCAGCAACTTGTTCCACACTGGCTTGATCAGGGCAATTATACCCGGATAGAACCATATTAGGCTTAAGAACCATGCCCTCTAGCTCAACATTCTGCCCATAGAGTTCGTAAAATACTGTGTGTAACACCTCCTCTGAAACAAAAAAACTATCTTCAATAGAATGAGTTCCATCCATGAGTATCTCTGGCTCTACAATTGGGACAATACCATTTTTCTGACAGTGTGATGCATATCTAGCCAGAGCATGTGCATTTGCTGATATACAAGTCCCCGAAGGCTCACTATCACCAATCGTGATCACGGCTCTCCATTTTGCAAATCTTGCCCCAAGAGAGTAATATTTTTTGAGCCTATCATCTAGACCATCAAGTCCTTCAGTAACTTTCTCATCATCCGTTCCTGATAAGTGCTTTGCACCTGCATCCACTTTTATTCCAGGTATGACCCCTAGATCTGATAGAAAATCTGGAAAGGATACTCCTTCCTTAATCGTGGACTGTCTGATGGTCTCATCAAAGAGAATAACGCCACTAATAAACTCTTCCATACCCTTAGTGGTGAATAACATATCACGGTATATATTTCTATTTTCTTCTGTGCTATCAACGTCTATAGAATCAAATCGCTTTTTACAGGTCGGATTGCTTTCATCTGCTGCTAAAATACCTTTACCTTTTATTGTCATCGCTTGCGCTATATCTTGCAAGCTATCAAAATCTAAACTCATTTTTTACCTTTCATTTATTATTATTGACCAATCTCATTCAACATATCATTATACCAATCTGTCTTATAATCAAAAGGCTTACCACCTTTGATCCTATTAAAATTAATTAATCCAAGCTTATTGTCATTGTCCATGTCTTTGCCAATGACCCCGCTTCTTTGACCTAAAGCGACTTCCGCGGCAAGTTCTGCTGAATTTTGTATCAGTTCGAGGTCTATCTTATTAGGCTTTGCCGATCGAGCGAAGTAGCCGCTTTTTTGGACCAGTGTTTTTTCTGCTTTAAGAGCACCTGAAAATTGTTTTGCAAACCATCGTCCGGGGTTAATCTCATCTAGCCTAATATGACCAAAAGCATCCTCAGGTATTGTCTCCCCATTATTTTTCATTTCACGTACAATCGTTTCTAGTCCTGCACCCTCACTTAAAAAAATATTTACACCATCTTTATCATCCATTATCTCTTTAAGGCGTCTTACCTCGGTCTGAAAATTAAAATCTGATTCGGGTATATATATTGCGTCTATATCCCAGCGTTCTTGTTCAATCAATAACTCTGGGATAAAGGATCTTTTTTTCATCCTATCTCTATATTCAAAAGCTGTCTTGGCAGTAAGCCAACCACAATTTCTTCCCATGACCTCATGGATCAATAGTTGGCGCGTACTGGTTGTGTTTTCATTAACAATATTTTCAAAGAAAATAGCACCTTGTTCTGCCGCTGTACATGCTCCTAAAGTCTGGGATATTGGATAGACATCATTATCTACAGTTTTTGGTAGCCCTACAACTGTCAAATCATATCCATTATCTTTTAAGTAAGCAGAAAGCTGAGCGGCCATTATATTTGTATCGTCTCCACCAATAGTATGCAAAATATTTATACTATCTTTCTTTAACTGTTCCGCAGCTATTTTTAGTGGATCTTCTCCATCTTTTACATACCCGCGATAGACACAGTCCTCTATATTGGTGAGTTTTACTCTACTGTTTCCTATAGGACTGCCGCCAAAGTCAAAAAGAACCTCATATCTATTGCGAATAGAATCAGGAAATTCGATCGACTTGCCAAGTAAAAGACCACGATATCCATTTAAATAACCTACTATCTCTGCCGATGGGGCCGATTGATTATATGCATGAATAAGTGCCCCGATACTAGAAGAAAGACATGGGGCTATGCCTCCTGCTGTTAGAAAAGCAATTTTCATAATTAATTATTCAATTATAGGCCTATTGTTTCGCAGATCTAGACCAGCCTAATTCCCCATACCTATCATTTAAAACAAGTATCCCATCCATATCCTTATTCGTTCCAACATAGGCCGTTGGCTGCTGGAATTTATTAAACGTTTGAATATACCCGTTATTCTCTTCACCAGTGCCTAAATATAATGTTCGTTTTTGGTCTTGATTATAAGCAGTTATAAAACCACCGTAGCCATCATCCATAACTGTAATTGAGTTTACGATAATATCACCAAGATTTTTCTTTTGTTTAGCACCCATAAGTGTAAAAATCAGAGCAGCACCTAAAAATCCAATGCATAAGCTTTTTATATCTATATTTTTCATGGTAAGTCTCCTTATAAACCCTTTATTAATTCATTTATCAAATTTCTCTATTAGATCATGCATCTTTATAATGCTCGCATCATTCGCATAATCCTTATCATTAAACTCCTTATGCCAAACTTTCCTTGCATATAAAATCCTAGCCACTAAAATAATTGTATATAAAAATAATAATAATAGAAACGTTCCAACATAAACTTTATTATTGCGATCAATAAAAATCAGCATTAACAACAAAATAATCGGCATCAATCTTATTATTTTTTGAACGACGTTTCCCAATATTATTTCCTCAAACTAGTCTCAACAAATTTTAACATCTTTCTCTGTTGAGACAGCCAGCCTAACCTTGTTTCGATATTAATATAGCGAACACCATTATCTAATGCAGCCCATGACAGCGATCCATTGTTATTCTTCTCCATTATATTTTGAAGAACCACATTATACGGACCCTGTTCAAGTTTTTTATAATCTTTCAAGTCTGTACATATAATGAAGTCTCGGGGGTTTTGATCTTTTTTAATGGAGTGTGATTGGCTATTATTTATCTCGTCTTTTACATTATAACCTCTAAAATTATTGTGTAATGCAATAAGAAGCCCACCCTCACTTGGGAAAAGATTAAACAAAAATATATTTCTGGAATTATCTAATTCTGTAAGAAATTTATCTAGTTCTTTTGGCTCCCAGTCTGGTTTAAACTTTTTTAATGCTTTTTTAGCTCCAGATCTTGAAAAAATTCTATTTGGATCAACCATTGTCGGTCCAAGAAGCACTTCTCTTTCTTTAGATTTAATAAAAAAAGCTCTCCCTTTATTCCCCTTTATGTGCTCACTTAGCAACATTCTTGCTGTTTCTTCATCACCATGTAGGAATACATAACTAACATCAGAAAAACCATTTTTTTCCACTTTAAAATCTATACTGCAGTATGATAGCTCTGATATTTCCATTGTATGTAATAGGCTTATTAAACAACTCGATAGAAGAATATTAGTACTTATTATTTTGAAGTATGCCGGCACGAATAATTCCAAATATTATATAAAAACCGTCTTATGAATCATCGTCCTGATGATCATGCATTCTATATATTATCGCTAGAACAAGAGCACCAATAATAAATATCAGAAAAGTGATATATAGAAATAATTTCATTTTTTCTTATACAGCCATTTCTACTGTTTGTTACGAAGATCCATTAGCAGTTTATCTATATTAGATATATTATTATCAACTAAATCATAAACCGTATCAAATGAAAAATAAGTTCTACTTACATCCATAAAGTCTGATATTATTTTTATGATAAATAGATTTTCCAAATCATCGTAACTATCAACTACTGTACAAATTTCATGAGCCTCCATATCTACTAGTGTACGATATTTATTTCCACCGTTATAAACGGGCTCTGATACGGTGGTAATATTCTGAGTTAATATTTGACTTTCAAACACATTATTTAACTGATAAATAGAATCAGATTTATCATCAGAAATGCTATCAATAATAAAGCACTGACCAACCTTACACACACCTTTTTTAGCGCCTGCTATACCTATATTGATAAATTGATAATTTGGTTCCTTTGATAATTTAGAATAAAAATTAATTAAGACTTTCCTGATATTCTTTCTACCTACGCCGGTACATATTATTCTTATATCCTCGCCTTTGTATACAGGATAATCATATGATAAATCTTTCTCTAACTTATAATAATCAACTAGTGGTTCTGCCTCAGCCCTGAGAGCAGAAATTATACACTGAAGCATAAACTTATTTTTTAGGTATTGCTAACTGGAGAAATCTTTTTTCTCTAAGTCTATGTTTTTCGATCCATGCCTCTATACCGCGTGGATCACTATTTGCAGAAAAACTTAAAAACCAACTTGGTTTTGGGAGATTTATTTTTTTCCCATGAGGTTTATAATAATACTCTCCGGAATTATTCCCCTTTTTCATCATTTTCATATCAGCAAGTAACGACTCAACAATTAATTCACGATTGATATAGTTTAAGCCTCTAAGTTTATAGCTAATAACATTCCGCCCAAGTCTTGAACCGATGTTATTTAAAACTATTCCACTAGACACTAATATGGCGCCTAGTCCACCATATTGATAGAAAAGAGTTGGGCTCCCTATAACTGAAGACAACAAAGAACAACCCAGTATCCATTGTCCAGAAAACCAAAAAATATTGCCTATCGGTTTATAAGACTTTTGAGAATACTTTATTTTTTTAATTGATTTAAGCGGGACAACTTTTTTTATCAAAGAACTTTCACTAATAACAATGCTGCCATTTTCAATGGTAAATACCTTATTCAATTTTATTTTTCTCCCTTTTTTTGGATAAACTGATACTGATTGGGCATTAACCATAGAATAAAAAACACATAATAGTAGTATTGAGATTAATTTTTTTATCATTCTATAGTTCGAATCTAAAATAATAGTTTTTCTAAGGCATAAATAAGTTTTTTAATGTCAGTTCTATCATTATAGCCATTGACAGAAACTCTGATAAATTTTTGATTTTTCCACTCGAATATAGGCACCTCTATTGAATATTCTTTCCAGAGGCTGTTTTTAAGTGTTACTGGTGCGCCTTCTGGCAGAGGATGACTGACCATTTGCCCTATCCACTCTTTACCGATAAAAATAGGCTCTGTATTTAATAATTGCTGGAGCTGGTGAGACACTTCTAAAATAATTTCTTTACTAACTATCTGCCGTTTTTTCCAATCACTTTTTCTTACAAAATTTATTGCAGATGGTATAGAAAGGAACGCACTCATATCTCTAGTCCCCTGCCACTGAAAATCCATTAAAAACTGTGTAGGACCAGGATCTTCCCCCTCTTCTCCCCAGCTAACTGTTTGAGGTCTCATATTATTTTGCAGTTCCCTCCTAACATATAAAAAAGATGCGCCCTTGGGAGCGCAAAGCCATTTGTGGCAAGCTCCTGTATAATAGTCACAATCTATCTTTTTCAAATCAAGGTTAACATGTCCAGGAGCATGCGCACCATCAACAATGGTTATGATACCATTTTTTTTTGCATATTTACAAATCTCGTTGACAGGAAAGATCAAAGCAGTCTGACTGGTTATATGAGATATGAAAATGACCTTTGTGTTACTATTTACTCCAGACAAAAATTGATTGATAAAATCTTCTTTCGTTTTTACTGGCATGGAAATTTCTTGCTGTACAATTTTAAACTTATTCTTTTTTGAGGCATTGCTCCATGCACGAACTAGAGCGCCGTACTCATGCTGAGTCATCAGAACTTCATCTCCATTTGAAAGATGTAGACTATCAAATATGTTGTTTACAGCAGTTGTCGGATTTGAAAATAACAGTATATCTATCTCTGAACAGTTTATGTACTCTCCTAGGAATTTTCTAGAACGTTTTAAGTATTTCCACAAATTTTTTGTCATAAACTGCACAGGCTGCTGTTCTAATTCCTTCTGCCATTTTTGATAATCAGCCAATACAGAACTCGGACATGCACCATATGATCCATGGTTTAAAAATGTAATCTCTGGATCCAACAAAAAAAGATTCTTCAATATTATTAAGTTATCCTATATAATTATTTATTTTTTTAAAATGACCAGATATTTGGAAGAATTATTACTGCAGTTAAGAAGAGCAATAAAGACAATGGAAGCCCAACTCGGATGTAGTCACTAAACTTGTAACCGCCTGGACCATACACCATTAAGTTTGTCTGGTAACCAATAGGGGTGATAAACGATGCGCTTGCCGCAAATGCTACCGCAAATACAAATGGTCTTGAATCTAAACCTATTTGTCCAGAAACAGCTATAGCGATAGGGACCATTATTATTGCGGTAGCAACATTAGATGATATCTCAGTAAGTATCATTGTAATAAAATATATGGTTGCTAATAGCACATATGGCTGCCAGGAAATAGAAAATAAATATATAAATCGTGAAATATTATTTCCGATCCAATCTGCTGTGCCTGTTGATTGCAAGACAATACCAATAGGTATTAAAGCAGCAATTAAGATAATTACCTGCCAGTGTATAGACTGGTAGCTTTCCTGCGCCGTGATAATTTTTAAGCAGAACAGTATGACAACGCTTATAAATGCACCCTTAAGTATCGGGACATACCCAATTGAAGCTAAGAATATTGAAATTAGAACCACATATATACTAACCCACCAAAATCTATCTTTTTGTAATCTGGCTTCAACCTTACCTAGTACAATAAAATCTCCACGATCGGATAAAGTCGAGATTTTTTTAGTAGGACCATATACTAATAATGTGTCAAAAGCATGCAACTGCATATGGGCTATCTTTTTCCTAATAATGTCACCCTCACGCCGTATCGCCAATATAAACGCTCCAAAAACCTGTCGGAAATTCGTTGACATTAGACTCTTACCCACAAGATCTGAATCATCAGTAAGTAAACACTCTACAAGTTCATTATCCTCTTGCTCTAATTCTGCCTGTGTCAATTTTTCATCAGTTAAAAGTGTGACGCCCTCTACCTCCTTCATCCGAACGAAATTTTCCAACGTCCCTCTTACAAAAAGAATATCTCCCTCTTTTAATATGGTCCTGCGAATATTGTTTACAATATGTTTTTGATCTCTAATGATGTCTAGTACGGTAACATCATAGTTATGGTTTATTGATCTATCTAAACAAGACTTTCCTACTAATGGTGATTGTTTTTTTATTCTCATTTCAGTTAAATATCCGCCAAGATGATAACTTTTAGTAAGGCTTGATGTAACAGTCCTTGAAGGGATGAGCTTGGGCGCAACTACTAGTAAATATATCGTACCAATAATCAAAATGATAACCCCATACCTAAAAAATTCAAACATTCCTAATGGCTCAACTCCTTCATAGCTCATGTATATAGAGTTGACCAATAAATTAGTAGAAGTTCCAACAAGTGTGAGCGTGCCCCCTAATATTGCCGCATAGCTTAATGGTATTAGCATTTTAGAAGGACTTATTCGATAACGGTGTGCAAGGCGAATGGTAACCGGCATAAAAATTGCTACTATTGCTGTATTATTAATAAGGGCAGAGGCAATACTTACTGTAAAATAATATACGGCCATACCCAGGATTCTTGAAGACTGTAATAATCGGTTTATCGTGACCACTAAATACTCTAGAAGTCCGGTCTTTTGTATTGCGCTGCTAAGGATAAATAGTAGTCCAATAGTAATTACTGCAGGATTAGAAAAACCCGAAACAGCCTCAGTAGGCGTTAGATAGCCTAATCCAAAAAAGCATGACAGAATAATTAAAGCAGTGACATCAATCGTAAAATATTCTAAAAGAAATAGAATGAATCCCAAAACAAGTATACTCAGAACAATAATTATATCAATATTCATATTTTATTATTGGCTATGACTAAAAGTGGTTTTAACAGAACGGATGCTGCTCCGTTTTTCTTTTTGGTTTTGGTAGATTATTTTTAGCGGCACTGTCTATTTTTAGGATTGAATCAACAATCGTATCTATAACCGTTTTTGTTCTGATGTTATTTAAAACTGCGATAACAAATATACCATATTCTGCATCAGGAATAATATTCTCCCATTCATCTAATAGCGTTGTATTATCTAGAAATTTGTCTACATCTTTATCGATCCGCAATTGATCTGCAACCTTATCCTGAAGAACACAGATTCTATTCTCAATTATTTTTCTTTCCTTAGAATAATTCATTTATCACCTAAGACTGATTTTTCATCAACATTGTCCAATTGGTTTGGAGAAACATATTCATTCGCATATTTTTTATAAACACCAGAATGAACAAAAATCTCAAATAAGTCTTCATCAATATGGTAATCATTTTTCATAAAGCCCATTATTCTCATTGCCTGAGATAATTTTTTCCCTTCTTTGTATGGCCTGTCTGCTGCGGTAAGAGCCTCATAAATATCTGCTATCGCCATGATCTTTGCCTGCGGAGACATGTGATCACCTTTTAGACCTTTTGGATAACCAGTCCCATCCATTTTTTCATGGTGCCCACCAGCAAATTCAGGAATGTGTTTTAAATTTTTTGGATACGGTAGCTTTTCAAGCATATCAATCGTGATCGATATATGATCATTGATAATATCTCTTTCTTCAGGAAGAAGTGTTCCCTTGGCTATATTTAGGTTACGAACCTCATCATCAGTTAATACATTTTGCTCCTTATTATTGAGCACTACTTTATTCTTAGAAATCGATAAAATTTTATCCTGCAGCTCTGGTTTCATAAACTCGCCACCAATATTACAGGAATCTATAAACGCTATATTATCATCAATTTTTTTAATTGACGCATGATATTCCTCATCAAAATCAGGTAATGATCCATTCATATGGCGCTTTAGAAAAGCTATCTCTACATCGCGCTTTACTATCTCCATTCTTGTCTTCACTAATTCTATTCTATCAAAAATTGTTTCTAATTTGGTTCCTTTGTCTACAACATGTGGCGGCGTAGCTACCTTACCACAATCATGTAGCCAGGCTGCAATATACAGCTCATATCTTTCGTCTTCTGTCATACTAAAGTCTTTGTATTTTCCTGAAGTTACTTTTGCAACCTCATCTGCAAGCATCATAGTAATTACCGGAACTCGAGAACAGTGTCCGCCAGTGTACTCAGATTTTTTATCAATTGCTGTGGCAATAAGCTGTATAAAAGCTTCAAACAGCGTTTTTAGCTCCCCAACTAATTTTTTATTGGTTAAAGCTACAGCACCTTGTGAGGCAAGAGACTCGACCTGCTCTTGCATATCGTTGTCAAAGGAAATAACCTCACCATTTTCATCGCGAGCATTTATTAACTGCATAACTCCGATGATTTCATGTTCATGGTTTTTTAGAGGTACAGTTAAAAATGATTTTGAGTGATAACCCGTTTTAGAATCATAGGATTTCGTACCGCTAAAATCAAACCCCTCTTCTTTATACGCATCCTCAATATTTACAGTTTCACCTGTTAGCGCAACATAGGCAGATACATTACTCTGGTTTGGTGTCGAATCATCTATCCACAGTCTGACAGGGTCAAATGGAATATCAACGTTGGAACTACCGCCCATAATCGTTTTCATCGAATCATTACGCAATATTTCAAACTTAAGATTTCCACCTTCATCCTTACTATATAGTGTCCGCCCATCGGCATTCGTAATATTTTTTGCCTCTTCCAATATCATTTCAAATAATTTATTGACGTCAGACTCTGTGGAAAGTGCTATGCCAATTTCATTGAGCCTGTGGATT
>Ga0207992_1000122_pt1 | contig 43333 bp, 39 predicted proteins | sample ETN02SmetaG_FD_185788 | JGI IMG/M metagenome (GOLD analysis project Ga0207992, IMG submission 185788) | Marine microbial and viral communities from oxygen minimum zone, Eastern Pacific Ocean - ETNP2014F10-02SV255 (SPAdes) (version 2) | ecosystem: Environmental > Aquatic > Marine > Oceanic ...
CGATTCTCGAACCCCATTAGGGTCGAAATTTGTGGGCGACCAGGGGGCACTCTGGGTAGTCATGTACCACCTAATCGAATCGGCCCCTTCCTTGCTAAAGTGGTCCCAAGGATTTACGACATTTCCCCGCGACTTGCTCATTTTCTTCCCATCCTTATCGAGAATATGCCCGAGTGAAAGGCAGCGTCTGAAGCAAGGCTCATCGAACACAGTAGTGGCCACAGCTAGCAAGGAGTAGAACCACCCTCTTGTCTGATCTACTGCCTCGCAGATGTAGTCGACAGGGAATGACCCTGAGAAAAGATCCTCATTCTCGAAGGGGTAATGCCACTGGGCGAACGAAGCACATCCGGAGTCGAACCAGCAGTCCATGACATAGGGCTCCCTGACCATCTCACCAGAGCATCCTTCAGATGGGCATGACAGCCTTACTTCGTCGACATAGGGCCTGTGCAACTCGGGAGGCATTTTGGAGGACTCTGTCTTCATCGAAGACATTTCTTCAATGCTTCCAACACAGTGCTCCTTTCCACAATCGGGACAAATCCAGACGGGTATTGGGGTGCCCCAGTAGCGCTCTCGGCTAATTGCCCAGTCCTTGATGTTGGAGAGCCATTCGCCCATTCTCTTTGTCCCTGTCCACTCTGGCGCCCACTCCACGCTTTCATTATGAGAGAGAATCTGGTCCCTGACTGCGGTCATCCTGACGAACCAGCTGTCCATCGCATAGTATAGCAAAGGATGGTCGGTCCTCCAGCAGTGTGGATAATCGTGTGTGTAATCGTGCTCCCTGTAGAGTAAACCCTGCGAATCAAGGAGATTGATTATCTCATCATCGCACTCCTTGACATAGCGGCCATCGAGAGCCTCGTGAACCCCCTCAACAAAGGCACCATCCATGCCGACGGTGTGCTGTGCGGGGAATCCGACTTCCATGCCAAGTCTGTAATCGTCCTCACCGTACATCACTGCAGTATGGACCACGCCTGTTCCATCCGTGGTAGTTACAAAATCCGCTGCCACTATTGTCCATGCAGTATTTGATTCTCCTCTTTCAATTGCACCGGGGAAGAGAGGCTCGTAGGACTTTCCCACCAACTCTGATCCGGGGAACTCATCGATTATGTCGGCATGATTTCTGAGCACGCTTCCAATCAATTCTTTGGCCAGGATTAGCTCCTCCCCTACCTCTGCGCCCCCTCTCCCTTCCCAGGATTCTGAAGGGGGCTCAGTTACTCTAACTCTGCAGTAGGTAACTTCTGGGCCAACGGCCAAGCCCACATTTCCGGGTAGCGTCCAAGGTGTTGTCGTCCATGCCAAGACTGAGGATTCCTCGTCCAAAAGTTTGAATTTTACGAAAACCGCTGGCTCGGAGACCTCCTTGTACCCCTGGGAGACCTCGTGAGTCGAGTAACTCGTTCCGGTTTGGGGGCAGTATGGGAGAACCTTGTGACCTCTGAATAGCAAACCCTTCTCGAACATCTGCTTCAGTGACCACCATGCAGATTCAATGTAATCGTCTTGTAGGGTGACATATGGATCTTCCATATCCACCCAGAAACCCATCCTCTCTGTCATCTCCCTCCATGCCTCCTCGTAAGTCCAGACACTCTCCTTGCACTTCTGGTTGAAAGCCTCCATGCCATATTCCTCGATGGCCTCGTTCGACATCAAATCCAGTTGCTTCTGGACCTCTATCTCGACAGGGAGGCCATGTGTGTCCCAGCCCCCCTTTCGCTCGACCACGTGACCCTCCATAGACTTCCACCGGCAGACCATATCCTTGAACAATCGAGATAGAACGTGATGGATTCCTGGTCTGCCGTTTGCGGTTGGGGGGCCTTCCAAGAATGTGAAAGGAGATTGAAGATCCCTCCTGGAATCGATAGATTTGGAGAAGGTGCCCTCTTCTTTCCAGATTCCCATCAAAGAGTTCTCCAGGGAAACTGGGTCAAGCTCGCCGGGTGAAACGGGCACGCTCATCGGCCAAGCGACCTAGGAGTTCGTCTTGAACTTGAGGGGGGGACAAGAGGGCAATTAGACTGTAAATTGCAAGACTTCAAATGCCCTATGCACTAGTTGGAATCGTGGCAGAGACGATTCGCCTAGAGGTCGGGGGGATGACTTGCGAGGGTTGCTCAGGCCGAGTAAAGGGGGCGCTAGAGGGACTTCCCGGTGTGATCTCAGCAGAAGTTAATCATCGAGATGGAGGAGCAGAAATAATCCATGAAGGTGCAAACGACGAGGATCTGAGTACCGCAGTTCGTTCGGCGGGTTATACCGTGGATGGCCTCGGGGATGAGTTCAATTGGAGGGATAAAGCAGTATGGCGGCAGTCGGCAAACAACACAAAATGGTGCCTTATTGGCTGCAGCATAGGTGACTTCGGAACTATAGCCGCTTTCCAATTTGTTTTCACTGATACCGGTTTTAGTGCGATGATGATAATGGCTCTAGCAATGTTCAACGGAATTATGACTTCGATAGCCCTGGAGACATTTATTCTTCTGAGTCAGATGCCTCTGTATGAGGCCTTTCGCGTCGCAATAGGGATGTCACTAATCTCAATGCTATCCATGGAAGCCGCGATGAACATAGTGGATCTGGCACTCACTGGTGGTGCCAAGCTTACTTGGTGGGTGATAGCGCCGATGCTAATTGCGGGATTCCTTACTCCTTGGCCGTACAACTACTGGAGGCTGAAGAAGTTCGGAGTAGCGTGTCACTGAGGTTTCTGGATGAAATGGATAAGTGTAGCAGAGGACATCTCCGACTGGATTGGCGAATATGCCCGGAGTAATGGGGTAGGGGCACTAGTAGTCGGAGTTTCAGGAGGCATTGATTCTGCGGTGACTTCCACATTGTCGGCAATGACTGGGATAGACACTGTTGTCCTGAACATGCCCATACATCAGGATTTAGGGCAATACGACCTATCAGCGCGCCACATAGAATGGCTGAAATCAGAATGGGGGAATGTGAGCGAGAGAACAATCGATCTTTCTTCGACTTATGATGAGTTTTGTTCTGGAATGGGGGGCGATTTATCGGAGTTATCGCTAGCAAATTCCAGAGCAAGGTTGCGGATGACGGCTTTGTATGCCATTGCAGGCTCAAATAACGGAATTGTTGTCGGAACTGGCAACAAGGTTGAGGACTTCGGAATAGGCTTCTTCACGAAGTATGGGGACGGGGGGGTGGACATCTCCCCTATAGCGGATCTATTCAAATCCGAGGTATTTGCAATTGGAAAGGAGTTGGGGGTAATCGAGGAAATCATGGAAGCGGACCCTACTGATGGGCTGTGGAATGATGGCAGAACCGATGAGGAGCAAATCGGGGCCTCATACGAGGAGTTGGAGTGGGCGATGAATGAGTTGGAATGCCCCTCGGGTTCGGAAATGAATGGCCGCGAACGTGAAGTGATTAGGCTGTACAAAGAATTGCACGCTGCCAACTCCCACAAGATGGTGCCAATCCCGGTTTTCAAACTCAAACGGACCAGTGGGGGGCATTAGATGGAAGAGGAAGAGCCGCTCCGAATATATGTCGGAAAGGGCCGAGAGCCGTATAGTGGGATGGTCCTGGATTCTATCTTCACATATCTCCGCCGAGCAATAGTTGCCATGGTGGTAATTGGAATATTCCTAATGATGATGCCGTTCTTGCAATGAGTCATCTCTGCCGTCGATCCTCGACTTTCTTTTTGTATTCAGCATCTGAGTCTGCATCGGTCCATCCATCCAGGAAGAGGCCCCCCGACTTGTGCACCCCTCCTCGGACATTCCCCTTCCGCGGCTTCCTGAAGATATCCTTCTTCTCGGAGTGTCTGCTGAATGCCTTCGGAATGCCATCATCACCCCTCTCCTGGCCAGATAGTGAGTATGCACGCCATTCGGCGGTTGGCCCGCCTTTCTTCCTTTTCGGGGTTTCATCTTCCTTCTCAGAAAGTAAGAATGCGGATAAGATTCCGAGAATGAACAAAGGGACTGAGCTGCATAGCATTGTCCTGCCAGTGGCTAGACCGGCAATAAACCAGCCGATAAATTGAGAAATGACGGATCTGCTGTCATTTTCCTCAAACTCCTGAGAGAGGCGGACATAGATATTTGATTCGAAGGTGTAATTCCCTTCGGCGCACCTCGATGATTCATTGTTTGGGCTGTAGCATAGCTGGCCCACGTAAATCATATCTGGCACATCTTCTCTCTGAGTGGAATTTTCACATTGTGAGAAGAAATAGTCCGCACCTGATTCGTTGAGCAGGGAAATCTGAACGATTCCACAATCATCCCAGAAGCCATCGCCATCTTCATCCGAGTATTGCCCGAAAGAGTATACTGCCCATCCATTGTTGGTGTCTGACGCATTCTGTTCGAAATACAGAGTCGTGTTCTGGCCGGAGAAAACGAATTCCACATCCGCCTCTTCTTGAGAGTCGAATTGTGGAATCGTGGTCCCCGTCCCTAGGAAAAGAACTCCGACAAACATCAGAGTGGCCGATAGAGCGAAGGTCAGATTCGAAAGTGGATGCATGGTTATCGCCAGTATGCGCAGTACAGAGTTACTCAAGTCAGTTGCGTAGCAAGAATAGATGCCAATAGCCAAATCTTTGCAATTCTCCGTCTCCGTTTGGGAGCCTTGCTGGATTTGGAGACTCGGAAAAGGAAGAAGAAGGAGAGCAAGCCGAAAAGAATCGTGACAAGAAGTGCTGGTTCTCCCAAGCTCCAAACTGGGAGGCCGCCGTCGCTTTCTAGTACTGAAGATTCAGTGCCGGCATTGAGCATGAATAATGAGGTTAAACTGGTCAGCTGCCCAATAAAAAGCATTGATGCCGATGAATCGGCCTTCGGCTGGGTCCAATCACTTGATTTGGTTTTGGCTCTGGATTTGATCCCAGATTTTCCCTCTTTGTATGAAGAGTCGTCCCTATTGGACCATCTGGACCTTGGAGAAGTACCCACGACGTCGCATCCGTCAAGGGATATATTGGGTTATTGATGATGCAGAAGATACTCAAACTGACTACCTTAGGACCGGTTGTGGCATACCTCGAATACATAGAGGCGGCTTCTTTGGTGCTTTGCAGCTTGGCGACATTCCTGTGGATGGCTATCGGCTCTCTATCCAGGACCACGGAGAGCGAGATTCTAGCTCAGAGAGTGATTGCAACAATATGTCTTGCTTCAGCTGCACTACTCTTCTCGCTACACTACTCGGGAGGAGAGATTTGGGGGTCAACGAAAATAGCAAGACCGTTCGCGGTAATCGCAGTAATGATGGCGTTGGCATCGGTAATGAACATCAAAGGAAAAGACGTCCAAGGAGAGGCAAATCCTCACAAAATAATGAGGAAAACAGAGGATGAGTAGTTACTCCGAGTTTAGCTTGTCGTCTATGAATGAGCGCATATATGCTGGAAGTTCTCCGTTCACGAAAACCACGTCCTCAACTTGATCGAGCTTCATCAGGGAATAGTAAATCTGCATGGCGGTCATTGGGGTGGCGCTACAGCCCGTACAACCCCCCTCCAAGGAAATCATGATCACTCCGTCTGTTGTATCGACCACGTTTACTACGCCATCATGGGCATCCAAAACCGCTTGGACAGGGCCGACCGAATCAAGGATGAGTTGTTTGTCGACCATGTTCCTCTATCTGCTTGAGGGGCGGGGGTCTTTCAAAGAATTGCCTCTTCGGAGCGACATGGGCAGAGCAACCCGAGTCATACTAATCGACCTCTTAGTGGAAAGATCGGAGTTTGGCCATGGTGGAAATCAAGAGGTGATACAACCGATTGCAAGGACAGGTGCGGTAGAGGTTCTGCTAGTGACCCCACAAATGCAGTCTGAGGAAGCGGGCGTACGCGCTCAGGAAGAAGGATTGGTCAGAATTTCGGAGAATGACGTGCCGAATTGGGACTACGAGTACCCATTCTGGGAGGATTGCAGCATGGAGATGCACGGAAATGAGGTGGTCTTCAGGAGGATAGCAATGCCCTTGCACGGAGATGATGAGTTGACTGGGGATTGGATTCGAACCATCGGCCCGGATGCAGTAGTATGCAGCGGCTCCAGGAGAAACGTTACAATGTGGGAGGAGTGGATGAGTGGCGGTGGGTCGCTAATGAGGTGCTCATCTAGAATGGGAGTCCCAACCCTTGGAATCTGCTTTGGGCACCAGCTTCTATGTCATTCGCTTGGAGCTAACGTAGAGAGGGCGGAGTCGATGTCCAGTGGGGTCTGGGAACTCGCACTAAATTCGCGTGGTTCCTCAGACGAGTTGTTTGCCACCAGAGGAAGTGGAGAAGGCGGGGCACCTGTGGCGCTATATTCCCATCAGGATCATGTGACTACCGTTCCAGAGAGTTGCTTGCTACTTGGTTCGGCGGAACACAACAGAGTCACTGCAGTTCGGGTAATGAGCGAGGATGGCCTGGAGCTTCCCGCCTGGGGGGTGCAGTTCCATCCCGAAGCAGCCAAGGCAAGGGTGGAAAGGGCATTCGAATGGGGACATATTTCTGAAGAAGAAATGGTCGCCTTCCAACGCGAACACGATGGTGTAGGGGTACTGAATTCGTTTGCCTCGGTTATCCATGCAAATATTGGCTAAACAGCAAAGGCCGTTTTGCAATTGGATTTGGATTAAATAGAGCACTCGATTCGGCGAGCCGAACTGATGGTGTAACTATGGATGGAGAACAACTAGGCATGATAGGAATTGCAGCAGGTCTTTTGGGACTTGGTATTGCATTCTTACTATACAATAAGGTGAATTCAATTAAGATCGAAAACGAGACTGTCGCAAAGATAACCGGGCAAATCCAAGACGGTGCGATGGCATTCCTTTATGCGGAATACAGATTGCTCTCCGTTTTCATTGTAGTCGTGGCAATCGTCCTTCTCCTAGGAGGGGAAGAAAATGGCCTCGGCATGGAGACCATGATCGCATTCATCATAGGGGCTCTATGCAGCGTCGCTGCGGGATTCTCTGGGATGCGCTCGGCAACCAGTGCGAACGGTCGTACAGCACAGGCTGCAGCTGATGGCGGGCAATCAGCCGCACTAACCACATCATACAATGGCGGTGCGGTTATGGGACTGGCAGTAGGAGGATTGGGTCTGGCTGGGATTTCCCTGATGTACTACCTGACTCAAACCGAATTCCTGACTGTGGAGAACATTGCTGGATTCGGCATGGGTGCCTCCTCAATAGCCCTTTTCGCACGTGTTGGTGGCGGCATTTACACCAAGGCAGCGGACGTTGGTGCAGACCTGGTTGGCAAGGTTGAGGCGGGAATTCCTGAGGACGACCCCCGGAACCCAGGTGTGATTGCCGACAACGTCGGTGACAACGTAGGGGACGTTGCGGGCATGGGCGCGGATATCTTCGAGTCATTCGTGGGCAGCATAATCGCGGCAATGGTGATCGCGGCAGCGAACGAAGACCTGCTCGGCCCTGACTACGTTATGATTCCAATCGTACTGGCGGTAGTTGGTTACATTTCTTCCATAATTGGAGTATTCTCGATTACTGCAATGCAGAACATGGATCCGGGAGCAGCCCTAAGGAATACCACATTCATAGGGGCTGGGCTTTTCATTGCTGGAGGATACTTGGCCCTAGACTTTCTTGAGTTGCCAACCACGGTAATCCAAGCTGTCGCTATCGGCTCCCTAGTTGGGATCCTGATTGGCCTTGTAACTGAGTACTACACCGGAATAGAGGACGTTTTCTTCTTCAAGGTAAAGGCAATTCCCTACATCGGGGAAGCGAGCAAGACCGGGAGCGCAACCAACGCAATCGCTGGATTGGCAGTAGGTATGCAGTCGGTTTTCATCCCAGTCCTACTGATTGCTGCGGGCATCTTCGGAGCGAACCATGTGATGGGGAGTGGGGATCTCGGCCTGTATGGGATTGCAATGGCTGCAATGGGGATGCTGGGCACAGTTGGTGTGACCATGACCGTCGATGCCTATGGTCCGGTTGCGGACAATGCTGGCGGAATTGCTGAAATGTCTGGACTAGGCGATGATGTGAGGGAGATAACTGATGGGCTCGACTCGATAGGGAACACGACGGCAGCAATCGGCAAGGGATTCGCAATAGGCAGTGCGGCTTTGACCGCCCTAGCCCTTTTCGCCGCGTTCAAGACCAGTGCTGGGCTAGAGGCAGCAGACCTGAGCCTGACCGAGCCAATGGTGGTAATCGGACTCCTGATAGGGGCCGCACTGCCGTTCGTGGTTGCTGCGATGACGATGAAGTCGGTTGGTCGTGCGGCAGAGGACATGATAACCGAGATCAGGAGGCAGTTCAGGGAGATCGATGGACTTCTCGAGGGTCGCGAGGGAGTAGAGCCCGACAGTGCCACCTGCGTGGACATCTCCACCAAGGCTGCCCTTCGAGAGATGTTGATGCCAGGTGTCGTGGCTGTATCGAGCCCGGTAATCATCGGATTGCTACTAGGTAGCGCGGCATTGGGCGGTACTCTGGCAGGTGCTACTGCTAGCGGCGTCCTGATGGCCCTATTCATGGCAAATGCAGGAGGAGCATGGGACAACGCCAAGAAGGCCATTGAGCAAGGGCACATAGAAGGCGCGGCAAAGGGTGACGATGCCCACAGCGCCGCTGTAGTCGGAGACACCATTGGAGACCCATTCAAGGACACTAGCGGGCCATCTCTGAACATCCTGATCAAACTGATGAGCATAGTCAGCGTGGTTATTGCTGGGGTGCTGACCAAGACTGGTGCGCTAGGCGCTCTCTGAAGTCAAGCGATTAAGCGTCAGGCTCTTGATGGACCCACCCTAGGGATGGACATGGGAATGGGTCGCGCTTATGCAATCCTTGTGGTATTGCTATCATCGTCGCTTGCAGGATGCTCGGGAGGGCAGACGGGGGGGAGCGATTCCTCGACGAGTGATTTTGAGGTGCCAATCTGGGAGACTGGGGATTGGTGGCTATACACTTTCTCAACTCCGGATTACAGCGATGACACAGCAAGATTGGTGGTGGCTAGCACCAGCGAGGAGGATGGGGCTGCGTACATGCTAGCGATCTCCAGCCTTACCGAGGCGCGGCGTCATGCAGTTCTCAATCACAACCCCTTCCTGGGGAGGATGACTCATTCTGAATTGGGGGCCTTCGAGAATGGAGTCGCACAATCAGTTCTGAGCTTCCCACTCGAAGAGGATAAAGAGTGGTCTTTCACCCTTTTCTCGAGGGAATGGAATGCGTTTGTCTCTGACATCTCAGGCAGCTCTGCAGTAATCATTGCTACCTCCTCAGATGGATCAAGGCTGGATTACGTGTTTGACAGAGAAGCCGGTTTCTTCTACTCCTTTACCTGGAAGGATGAGATGGGTGAGACGAATCTAAGGATGATGCTTTCCGATAGCGGTTCTGGGCACTCGGGAGATGTCTACTTCGTGAGGGGTGGCGACCTATTCGGTGACAAATGGGAGGATGCTGGGAATGACATTGAGATTCGTGACACGTTTCTCGTTAACGATCATCCGAGTGATGGCGAGTGGGATGAGATGATTTACTTCATCGATGCAGACTGTGGCTCGGGATCATCCATCTCCCTTACTCTGAGGGATCACATGTCGATATCGGCTCTGGAGAGAATATGGGGTCCCGGAGCTAGTGAAATGGGGACTCTCGGAACCATCCCCTATCCAACCGGAGAATACACCCTAACAGCCACCTTCACAGGTGGATCGACATTCTTGAGAGTGAGAGTGGCCGGTGGAATAACCCAGTCTTGGACCATCTAGAGATATTCCATTAGGTGGTCTGAGCCACCGACGAAGATGGGGGCATCACCGCGCATATCGAAAACCACAGGCACTGTCCTATGTCCGGTCTCCATTACAACCTCCTTTCGAAGGCCATCGAAGTTGTCTAGATTTACTTCGGAATAAGTCAGCCCCTTCGAATCGAGAGTCCTGAATGCTCGGGTGCAGTATGGGCAGATTGTCTGTGTGAAGACTAGGAAGTCCTCATTTGAGGACTCTATGATATCATGCAGCCGTGACAGTGTCTCCGCCCCCATCTTCCCCATCCCACCATGCAGACTCTCCCAAGTCGGCATCCATGATTTCGTCATCCTCTGATTTGTTCTCAAGAACCCGGTTGCACTCATCAGGATCTATGAACACAAGGAAAACCACGGTAATCATGGTGAGTGCGGCACCCACATAGATGGCGGTGGCGTAGTCATTATCGAAGATCTCCAACATCCTCCCTGTGAAAGTGTAAGCCATCACGGCTGATAGGTTGAACATTGACATGTAGGCCGTGAATTGGGTGCCACCAACCTTGCTCCAGGTCATCTTCATCGCTACGGCAATTACGCAAATCCAAGCAACTCCGTTGATCAATCCGCGGATAATCAGATATGTTGTCATGATGGCCGTATTTGTCCAGAATGGTTGCAATACAGCCAGCATTGCGTTTGACAATGCAAGGCATGTGAATCCGATCATTGCAACCCTCCTGACGCCGAACCGGTCGCCAAGCATACCACCGGAGATTTGCCCGATCATCGTGGCAAAGATCACCACGCCACCGACTATGACGTTGTACTTCTCCTGCTCCCAACCTGCCCGGTTGATGAATATGTCAAGCACGATTGGGTCGACGAACAAGTACAGCTCAGAGAGAAGACACAAGAATATTAGCAAGAAGGAAGACCTTAGTGAGAATGCCTTTGTGAGATTGAAAGTGGTCTGAGCTAGTGTCCGTCTTGCTCCAAATGGGAGCAAGGAGAACGGATTCTTTACACTTGGAATGGTGAATGCCCGAGACATCAACGAGACTACTACGGCAAGGACTAACCCCCAAAATGCATATTTCTTCGCAACTCCATAACCTGAGACAGTCAGATCCACGGACAGAATTGCATACAAAAGGCCCAGAACAAATATGGTCAATGATATGATGGTAATGAGGGCAGCTAGTGGGATTTTATCGTCAAATGTCGATTTTCCAACTGCCTTTGCAGCCCACCACCTTGACTCTTCTGGATCTTCCCAGTACAGTGACTCATCGACTGCTACGATATCAATGGAATCTTGGCCTTCAGAAGAACTGCCTGAATCATTGCCCGACTTGCCGGACCATGGGAAGAGTCGTGTACCTGGCTTCTCGTAGAGGAATAGTGGAAGGAGCATGATTAGGAGGAGTAGGGGGAGTTGAACGGATAGCATCCCTCTTATTCCTATCTTGGTGGCGAATCCCCCCAATACTGCTCCTCCGATTATCATCCCTGCTCGCTTAGACGCGAACATGTACCCATTCGCCTTTGAGACCTCATCGTCTTCTAGAACGTCGACAGCAAGGGCATCGGTGCTGACGTCTTGGAGGGATGCGAAGATGTTGTGGACGAATAGAAGTTTGATCACCAGATCTAGTTCATTCTTCAAGTCTGGAATTAGAAGAAGTGTTCCTATCGAGGCGGCCATGCCGAACTGGGCGAAAATTATCCACAGCCTCCTAGAGCCGAATTGAGGCATGTTCACCGTATCTATCACCGGCCCCCAAATCCACTTGAAGGTCCAAGGGAGGGCTATTGTGGCAAATAGGGTGGCAATCTCTTGGGGAGTTAGACCGTTGTCTGCCAGATATGCCGCGAATGCCACTGAGGCGAATCCCCATGGGAGCCCCTGGGCGAAGTAGAGGACACAGAGTGAGACCATCCTCCTGAGTCTGTTCTCTGTCAGACTCTTGCCTTCGAACCATTCCTCCATTAGTTGTTCTCTATTGAAAAGTACAAATCCGACCAATATGGACAGCATCAGACCTACGCCAATAATTAGGATATTGGAACTGCTCGAACCTCCTGATCCTCCATTGGACGTCGCAGGTAGGTCGAGCAGTATTACTCGGCGAGCATCGACGGGGGAGATATGATCCTCGTCGACGACAAGTCTAGCGAAAATGGTAGAGTTTCCAGACTCCTGATGAGGTTCTAGTCGAATGCTCCAAATTGACCAGTCTTCCAATGGTGAGTCGTCTTCTGCACCCTTCCACTCCCCACCTCCGACACGAATCTCGACCCGAGCGTTTTGCTTGCCAATCCCCGCTCCTGATGAGTGGCCATTGATGTAGCTCTCGTTGCCGACTTCTTGCATGGTCTCTATTTCCATTGAGACATTGAGTGTACGATCGATGCTCCCTGCAGCCTCTACAAATGCTGTGGGGTCCGCCTGGCCGTATCCAAACTCATTGTCTGGCCTGGTCTCGAGAATGCTACAATCGTTGAATCCAGGATCATCAAAGAGCTGGATGTCCCTCTCTATCGAATGTGCTGCAATAATTGACTTGAACTCTGCTGGAGTCAAATCAGGATTGGCTTGAACCATCAATGCAGCGATTCCCGCCATTAGGGGAGTGGCCATACTCGTTCCTGACTTGCCGGTGTACCCGTCCTGAGTTGCTGCATCGGGAGCCATGATGTCTGAGCCTATTGTTGCAACATCCGGTTTTACCCTGAAATCTGAAGTGTACCCCCTGCTGCTGTATATTGCAAGCCCTAGGTCCTTGTCCAAACTGGCGACTGTGACTGGCAATTCCGCATCCCCAGGGCTATCTATCGTGTTACAACCGGCCAGGGTCGCACCGCCGAATTCGTTTCCTGCCGATAGGGTGGTGATGATCCCGGCTTCCACTACCATGTCCATCTGGCGGCTCCATGCCGAGCTCCCATCGTTGTCGACATGGACCTCAAATTGCTGTTCCCCCAAGGAAGAAGTGACGATGTCGATCCCGTACTTTTCCTTGTTGTCAATTGCCCACTGGGCCCCTTGCATCACATCCTCGATGTCGCCATCACAGCAACCGAGGATATTGATCAGATGGGCTCCGGGCGCGGCTCCAACATACCTTAGACCCGTTACGGGATCGGACTGCCCCCCTCCCGAACCAGCTGCAATACCTGCAACGTGGCTGCCGTGAGTTCCCGAGTCATAGGATGTGGACGGGTCCTGCTCCTCATCAGTGAAGACCGCATCGAAGAATGCGATTATCTTGGGGTCGCAATCGGCTGGAATGGGCTGTGGTTCAGGATCCAGTGGGTCTGGCTCGGGAGGGTCATCGATGCAGGTAAATGGGTCGTCGTCCATATCGTTGAGACCCTCGTGGTCACCACGTACACCTGTGTCAAGAACGGCGATCACAGAACCTGTCCCATCGAGGCCGAAGTCTTCCCAAACTGTGTCGACGCCCATGTTTGGGACTGCCTCGTGCATGTTGACCTCGGCGAGACCGAGGTCCTCCACCATCACCACTCCATTCAGCGATCTGATGCCTCCTTCGTCTATGATTGGCGCGATAGGAGATGTGCCAGAAACAGTGTTCAGGTATCCGAATCTGAAGGTTACTTCAACCCCAAGTGACTCTAGTGCTGAGATGTCGGCATCTGTCGGATGGTGGTCATAGTCGACAAAAATACGGGCACTTCCCTCAGGTGCCCTCTTCCACCAGTCCCTCTGGGTTTGTTCCGGTTGCTCGATCAACCATTCCAATCTGTCGTCAAGGGAGTTGAAATCCTTATCTCGACTCCAATGAGTCCACCAATTCCAGTGGATGTCGGACTCTACACTAGGCACCCAATCCCCATTTGCATCGAATCCCCCCTGCCTTGATGGCTCAACAGAGATAGAGGAGGATGCTAATGGTGCGATTAAGACCAATAGGGCGAGGGATGAGAACATATGGCGGCGGCCGGCCATGGATGCTCGGGCAAATGGTCATGTTTGAGATTTCGTGCTCGACAATCAATCGTGAATCATGACTCCTTTGTCCTCGAAGTCCCAATCAATTACCCCCCATTCCGCTCTTTCTATTGCCTGGATAACCTCTTCACGGCCAGTGGGAGAGCATAGAATTGCTGAACATCCCCCCCCTCCTGCACCCAATGCCTTCCAAGCTACAGCAGAGCCACTTTCTATGAGTGGTTGCACAACATCTCTGAATGGGTCGTGGATTGCCTTGTCGATCAAGTCGACCCCCTCGCAAATTTCATTCAATGAAGCTACGACCATGTCTCTGCGATCTTGTTGGAGTCCCTGTGCCATCACCCTAGCGGCACCTCTGATCTTATGTAGGCCGCTGACAACCTCCTCATCCCCATTTGAGTATCGAGTCCACACTGATTCTTGCATATCTCCGGAATTCCTGCTTTTTCCCGAGAATGAGATGACGAGGTGCTTCTTCAGCCAATTCATTGATGATCTCATTGGCTCAAATGGCATCCTCTCTACCGAATCGCCGATGAATAGTAGATGATTGAAGCCCCCCACTGCTGAAGCCCACTGATCTTGCCTGCCGCAATAATTTCCGGATTCGGACTCCAGAACAAACGCTTCCTCGGCTAGTTTCACCGGATCTTCGATTTGGTCAGGAGAGGCCAGGGCAGTCAATGCGACATTCATGGCCGAACTAGTCCCTAATCCGGATCCCCTGGGTACTGGAAACTCAAAGTCAGTCTCCCCATTGTCTGAATCTTTGTCAATCCGGGCAAATACTCTGAGATTGATTGCGAAGTTTACGACCTCGCCTCCGAAGTCCCTAGGATACGGGCCGACGTCGGTCCAACCGCCGGCAAGGTCTACTCGGACGGGAGAGGAAGATGAGTTGGCTGCTGCCATAACCCCAGTGGGGATTGACCCAAGACATCATTATTTCTAGACCGAAAGTATCGGGTATCAATGGCCCCTCCGCCGGTCATGGACGAAGGAGTTGCTAGAGCGATTTCAGCATTCAAGTCGGGCAATCCAGTAATGATTTTTGATTCGGATTTCAGAGAGAAGGAGACTGACCTACTATGGCCCGCGACATCGGCTACACCAGAGGTAATGAGGAGGCTGCGGAAAGACTGCGGAGGCCTACTCTTCCTAGCAATAGGGAATGAAATCGGCGAGATGTTTGGACTCCCATGGCTACAGGACATTCATTCCCACGATGCTTTGATTGAAGATTATCCCGTACTCGAGCATCTAGTCACAAACGACCTTCAGTACGATTCAAGATCAGCATTCACTCTTTCTTTGAACCATAGAGAGACATATACCGGAATTACCGATAGAGATAGGGCTCTGACGACTAGAAGGTTCGGAGAGCTGTCTGGAGAATTGATAGATAGCGGGGCAAGTGGCGACTTCGCATTCTCCCAATTGGGCAGAGAATTCAGGACACCCGGCCATATCCCGGTTTGTAGGGAGTCGCCCGGAGGGCTCAAGACGAGAGAGGGGCACACTGAACTGGCCGTTTCGATAGCCAGATTGGCAGGATTGGTCCCCTGCACAATAGGTGCAGAAATGCTGGAACCCGATGGGGATGGTGCATTGTCCTTGGATGGGTCTAGGGAGTATGCAGAAAGATATGGCATCCCCATGATCACCGGGGATCAGATTTCCGCTGCTTTCAATGAAAAGGATTAGGCGAAGGTAACTACGGGGTCTCAATGATGGTCAGAGTGATGGCGGTTGGAATCTTCGACCTCCTGCATGCAGGTCATTTACACTACGTTGAGCAAGCAAAATCACTCGGGGACGAGCTCGTTGTTGTCATTGCCCACGATGACACCGTGAGGAAGCAGAAACATGAGCCAGTCACTGGACAAGAGTTGAGGAGAAGGATGGTGGAAGGACTCAAGCCAGTAGACGAGGCAATAATTGGAAATCCTCCGGGAGTCCCCATTTTCGAGATTTTGGAGGACGTAAAGCCTGATCTTATTGCGCTTGGGTATGACCAGAAGCATTCGATTGCCGCAATTAGAACGGGTCTGGACAAAGCCGGCTTCGAAAACGTCGAAGTGACTAGAGTAGATGGTTTGTCCGACGACTTAGACGGGACTAGGAAAATTATTGCAAGGATTCTGGATTTGTGGCCTGGTACAGAGGGCGGACCCTATGAGGAGGACTGATCATGTTTACAGGAATCGTGGCCGGAACAGCAGCCATTCTGAGAATCGACAAAGGCGATGGCATTAGCACTTTCACAGTGGACATGAGGGATTTCGTAGAGGGTCTTGAAACAGGGGCAAGTGTATCTCTGGATGGAGTATGCATGACTGTGGTTAGCATGGACTCGGGGCATGTGACCTTCGATGCAATCACAGAGACAATGGAGCGTACTACTCTGTCAGACAGAATAGAGGGGGACCTCCTGAATGTGGAGAGGTCGATGAGGTTCGGTGATGAGTTGGGCGGGCATATTCTGTCTGGACATGTAATGGGGACGGCCGAGATTATCGAGTCGAGAATAGTTGGAGAAGGGATTGATATTCGGATCTCTATTCCAGAAGGATGTGCCCCCTTCATCCTAGAAAAGGGGTTTATTGCTGTGGATGGGATGTCCTTGACGGTGGGGAAATGCGATGATGAGAGTTTCATTTTGCACATTATCCCAGAGACTCTGAGAATAACTACATTGGACAAGAAGGAAGTAGGAGACAGGGTAAACGTTGAGATAGACTCGAGAACCCAGGCGGTCGTGGAGACGATTCTCAGGATGGCGGAATAATGAATCTTGGAATTGTTTGCGGCTCATTTCATCGCGAAGAAGTAGGCAGGATGCTGGAATTCGCCAAAGATGAGGCTTCTTCCAAGAATTTGCTAGTTCAGGATATCGTTTGGGTCCCTGGTTCCATGGAAGCCCCACTTGCCCTTGACAGGATGCTCCAGAGAGAAGAAATCCAAGGGGCCATCGTATTGGGCATCATCGAACGGGGTGAGACTGATCATGGACTTGTGATGGGGAATTCAGTAACCATGTCGATAATTGAGTTGCAAATCAAGCACAACAAGCCAATTGGATTGGGGATAATTGGTCCTGGGGCCGAGCCAGAGCACATCGAGCCTAGGCTAGAGCCCCATGCCAGGTCGGCGGTTGGCGCCGTCGCAGCTATGTCTGAGTGAGGGAGAATCACTCGCCCGGAAGGCGCATGGATGGCAACTCAGTTGAAGTGGCTTCCTCCATACCCTCGACGGTGATGAGAGGCGTCAGCTTTCCATTGAAAACGCCCGATGCTCCCACGTGGAGAGAGAACTTCACTGCCATGGCCTCCGGGATATCGGCAATCATCAAGAAATCCATCTCTCCGAATGACCAGTAGTATGCTTCCAGGGAACCCCCCATGGCTTCTACTATCCTCTCAGCCTCTTCCTTCCTCGCCTTGCCACCGTCCTTTAGCAGGCCGTTGGCACCTTCCCTAGTGTAATTTCCAGAATACATGTATTTTGGCATGAATAACGCTCTTGGTGATTGTTATATTACGATTTCTTTCAAATTTTTTCTCGATCCAATGGAGTGGTCGGACTGTCAAGATTCAAGGGATGCCTTACGCCTCGTCGACTTATGGGAGAGGATGTCAGGAACGTTATCATTGTTGGTTCGGGCCCTGCAGGGTATACTGCGGGACTATATGCAGCCAGAGCCCTTCTGGAACCTTTGATGTTCGCCGGATACATGTCGGGCGGACAACTGATGCTAACTTCCGATGTTGAGAATTTCCCAGGATATCCGAAAGGAATTGGCGGTCCCGAGATGATGGTAGATATGAGGGACCAAGCCGAAAGATTCGGTTTGGAAGTTCAAGACAAGAATGTGGAAAGGGTTGATCTTTCTGAGCGCCCATTTGGAGTCTGGGTGGAAGGGGAAGAGTTCAGGGCGGAATCTCTGATTATTTGCACCGGTGCAGAAGCAATTTGGCTTGGAGCTGATGGTGAAGAGGAGCAGAAGGGGCGAGGGATTTCGACGTGTGCAACATGTGACGGAGCTTTCTTCCGGGACGAGGAGATAATCGTTGTTGGAGGTGGAGATTCGGCAATGGAAGAGGCGACTTTCCTGACAAGGTTTGCTAGCAGAGTTACTATCATTCACAGAAGAGATGTTTTCAAGGCGTCAAAAGTGATGTATGAAAGAGCCGAGAATCATCCGAAAATAGATATCAAGCCATTCAGACAAGTGAAAAAATGGATAGCGGATGATCAAGGTCTCACGGGTGCTGTCCTGGAGGACCCACGTGATGGTTCGGAGGAGGAGATCAGTTGTTCTGGCGCATTTATCGCAATAGGGCACAAGCCAATTACCAATTTCCTGGAGGATCAGTTGGAAACTGACTCAGAGGGGTACATCGTACACAAGAAGAATACGATGACTGCGGTCCCTGGAGTATTTGCTGCAGGAGATGTTGTCGACAAAAGATACCGACAAGCGATAACGGCTGCTGGGATGGGTTGTCAGGCTGCAATAGATGCTGAGAGATGGCTAGAAGATCAGCACTGAGGTAGTTAGGTTGGTAGAATTCGGAGTATTCAGTGATAGAGAAAACTGGTTAGAGAGAAGTTGGTTATCTCATCGAATTGGGGATCTGTTCTACATCTCTCATACAATTGTCACACTTTGGTGCGCCATACTTTGGTTGGGGCCGCACCAATGGATGTGGTGGGGCGTCATCATCCTATACTCGGCCACAGAAATACTCTGGTTCTTTCGGAGTCAATTCTGTATTCTTTCCGATCTTGAAAGGTACTTCAAGGGAGTCCCTAGACCCGAGGATCCACTGAATCAAAACTTTATTCGCAGACTTTGGTATTTATTTTTCCGAAGAGAGATTTCAACTGAGACGGCATATATTTTGACTCGAGTATGGGGGCGATTAGGTTTCTCTGTGGCTATTATTAGACTTTACATGGGTGGGGCCTTCTGAGGCATTTTGCTAGATGAAGCCCAGATGTGATCACCAATCAAACAGCCAATAGGGAGTGAAAAAGAGACCGAAGATACCTTGATTGGACCCCCTTTCACGATGACAATGTCAGACTACCTTGGGCCTGAACAAAGGGAGAGATATGCAAGACATCTAGTTCTCCCAGGAGTTGGGCATGAAGGCCAGGAGAAATTGCTCAAATCGTCGGTCCTGGTGGTTGGAGCCGGTGGGCTGGGTTCTCCGGCATTGATGTATTTGGCTGCAGCCGGAATCGGCAGAATTGGAATTATCGACAATGATAAGGTCAGTTCATCCAATTTGCAGAGGCAGATAATCCACAATGTTTCCTGGGTTGGCAAATCTAAGGTAGAGTCTGCTTCGAACTGGATCAAGGGACTAAATTCCGATATTGATGTGATTGGTATCGATGATAGGCTGACTCAAGGTAATTCACTGGAAATATTGGCAGATTATGATGTAATTATCGATGGGACGGACAATTTCCAATCTCGATATCTGATTGGAGACTCCTGTGAGGTTCTGGATAAATCTTGGATTTTTGGAAGCATCCATAGATTCGAGGGGCAAGTCTCGACATTCAACCTCAATGGTGGGCCAAATTATCGTGATCTGTTTCCCACGCCCCCTCCTCCAGAATTAGCACCAAATTGCTCGGAAGCTGGAGTTTTGGGGGTACTGCCCGGCATTGTTGGAACAATTCAAGCGACAGAGGCGCTCAAAGTAATTCTGGGCATTGGAGAAAATCTGAGCGGAAAGTTGCTGACAATTGATGCTTTGACAATGGAAATGAGGACACTATCATTTTCCAAAGATCCAGAAAGAGTGCGGGCCACGAGACTAGGAGAGTCGATGGGCAGGGATTTTGAAGAAATTGGTGCTAAGGATCTTGCCGAACGGAGACAGGGTGGTTGGAAACCATTCCTCCTTGATGTTAGAAGAGCGCATGAGGAGACTATTGCTTCGATCGAAGGCACGGATACCAGAATAATGCATCTTGAGATTCCGACGAGATTATCCGAGTTGCCAACAGGAACTGATATCGTTGTATACTGTAGAAGTGGCCAGAGATCGGCTGCTGTGGCTAGATTCATCATAGAATCTGATTTGGAAATTGGACGTGTTTTCAACCTGACTGGGGGCATACTCTCATGGTCTGACAATGTAGACCCGAGTATTGTTAAATATTAATGTGGTAATTTTACTTGCAATACACTGTTTTAATGTGGTAATTTTTTACTTTTTCACTAATTTTACTAGTATATTCGAAATAATGTGGTATTTTTACTCACAATACACTGTTTTAATGTGGTAAAATTAAGAAAATATAGAACTTATTAAACGGGAATACCACATTAAACAATTAATTGTGGTGAAATTATTATAATCATGGCCAATATTGTTGTACTATACCTGCTCGGGGAGGCATGGTATTGGCGAGAATAGGGATTTGGAAGTGTCCTGAATGCGGCCTTCACCAGATTTGGAAAACTAGGTCCAATAACGCGAATAAATTGGACAGGAAGTGCTCAAAATGTGAAAAAAGAGTCAGGGCTACGCTGGATAGATCTTCCAGTGGCAAGGGCAGAACAAGGAGCTTGGAGATATGGGAAAGAGATCCACGTTCTAAGATTGAGGAACTTGTAGAAGAGGCATCAAGAAGAAACGCCGGGCTTTCCTTAGAAGAAGAACCTCTTGACCATTCTAATGATGAGCCACAATCCCTATTCCCAAAGATTTGGGGGTCTGGTTGGAAACCCGAGATTCCGTTAGAATTCCCCGAGAAAGTTTCTATCGGGCGTGTCAGAGATGAATTGCTGGAGTTCATTGCGGAAAGGCACGATGGGCATCTGGATGTGGTTTCTGACTGCTGGGGCAATCTGAAGATGCCAAATTATCTGGACGGGGGAAGTTTTCACGAATTTACGGAAATGCTAGTTTCTGAGTTGAAAAAAAGGTTGTCAGAACGCCTCCTTGGCCCAAACCTCTCATCTTTGAGTAAAACCGAAATTATTCCTCGAAGAACAGGGGAGGTTTTTCTAGAAAGGAGAATGGATAGATTCCTGGTCGATGTTACGCTTTGCCTGAGGAGAATGGCCCATTATCACTCAATTACAGTAGAAGATAGGTTACAATGGCAGAGATGGATGATTAGAACGAGATTAGTTGATGAACAGCTGAAGGATCTATTCGCATCAGGATTGCCCACTCCAGATGGCGGTACCTTCGGAGGGAAGGGTTTCAGATCAACTTGGCAGGAGGGCGTGGCAGCTTGTGCTTCTGCAATGAATAGGGCGGTTGATCTTCCAGAGAGTGAGCGAGAAAATGCAGACGTAGTGGCACCAATGATTCGGGATATGGGGCTTGCCCTAGCCATGGGGCAGACTCCGATTGAAGTTCTTGCAGCCCAAATGGGCAAGGCGGAGTCCTACATGGATGGAGGTATCGAGGGAAGTGGGGGGCGTGATTTGCATATTGGGAATTGGGAGAAGAGAGTCCTACCCCCAACAGCACCCCTTCCGATAGCAAGTGCAACTACAACTGGGGTAGCATTGGCTGCGAAGCAACTGGGTGTGAAGAGATTCCATCTAGCACCGGTTGGAGAGGGTTGTAGCAGCAGTGGAGAGTTCTGGGAAGCGATGAATTTCGCAGGAGTCCGAGGGCTTCCAATTTGCTTTATGATTCAGAATAATCAGATTGCTCTCGACACTTTCAACTCGGCGCAATCTGGAGCGGAGACTTTTGGTGACAAAGGGCACGCAATGGGAATACCATCGTGGACCATTGATGGATCTGATCCAGCGATGTTCTACGCATCTTCAGCTGTGGCTAGAGAGTTCGCAATGGCAGATTGCGGGGCTACTCTGATTCATGTTGAGACAATGAGAGGTTGTGGTCATGCGCACCATCATGATGACTTGTATCTCGGATCTTCAAGTGGTAATCCTCCGGGTTATGTTGATCGGGATTTGCTTCGATACTGGTCCGAGAAGGACCCCCTCCCAAACCATAGAGAATTGCTGATTAAATTAGGAGTTGGTGAACTGATGCTGAATCGAATACTACAGGAAGAGGAGGAGGGGATCACTGCTGCTAGGAGTGAATTGGAAGAAATGGATTGGCCCGAGGGAAATTCGGTAGTAAGAGGGGTGACATCACTGTTTGATGCTACAAGTCATGAACACCAGCTAAGTAGAATAGATCGAGAGGGCGATGTCCTAGAAGCGGTTCTAAAATCTGGAGAATACGGTATCGAATTCTCAGATGCTCCAAACTCATGGACCTTTAGTAGATCAATACAGAATGCCATGGCGACCCTGGCTGAGCAATTTGGGGAAGAGATGGTTTTCATGGGGGAAGACATGGAAGTCGCAGGGGCTTTCGGGATGAATCTGGGGCTGAAGGCAAAGGGGCACCAAACGAAGCTCCTCGATATGCCACTCTCGGAGGCAATAATCATCCATTCAGCAACTGGGGCTGCCTTGGGAGGAATGAGGCCTCTAGCAGAAATTCAGTTCGGCGGTTTTGCTTCACTTGCAATGAATCCACTGGTAAACAACGCAGCTCAACTAAGGTGGAGGTGGGGCGCTGAAGTGCCTCTAACTGTCAGAATTCCACTTGGGGCAAAGACCCGTAGTGGACCATTTCACGCGAATATGATTGAGTCGTGGTTGACAAATGATCCAGGTTTGGTTATCGTCTCTCCCAGCAACCCACAAGATGCCTATGACCTTCTAATCGAATCACATCATCTTCCTGATCCAGTGGTGTACCTTGAGCACATTGGGCTATACGGACTGAGGGGGGGGATGACTGGTTGGGGGAAATCAATCAATCAAGTCGTTGATACAGAATCGGTAGAGAAGAGGCTTGAAAGTGGCAATAGTTCCATAGGATCTGCTCGAATAGTTCGTGGGGGGGAAGACATCACAATTGTCACATGGGGAGCAATGGTTCATGTTGCCCTTGATGCGGCCAGAGAGGCATCAAAAAAGGGAGTCGAAGTTGAGGTAGTGGACCTTAGAACTCTTGTTCCGTTTGATTCTGAGACCTGTATCAATTCGGTATTGAGAACGGGTCGTCTGATTGTTCTGCAAGAGTCACAATGGACGGGAGGCTTCGGGCACACGGTATCAAGCAGGATTGTTGAAGAGTCGTTCTGGAGGATGGAGTCTCCCCCAATTGTAATTGGGGCTTTGGATACGCCAGTCCCATTTTCACCCACTCTGGAGGATCACACGATTCCCAGCGTAGGAGTAGTTGTCAGGCATATTGAGAGGGCATGCACTTGATTTTTTAGCATAAGATATTAGCAAAGAGTAATTTGTGAAATGTTGCGGGATTGGCATATGGATGGGACTTTAGTCGACGTTATGTTCGTTCTTTCTGGTTTCGCATTCCTGATGGGAGGGGGTGAAGCATTAGTCCAAGGGGCGACAAGGATTTCACAGAATCTCAGCGTCTCCCCCCTGGTTGTTGGATTCACAGTAGTGGCGGTTGGAACTTCGCTACCGGAGTTGGCTGTAGCAATAGAGGCAATAGGAAATGATTCTCCCGACATAGCAATTGGCGGAGTACTCGGATCGAATGTTGCCAATGTAATGCTTGTTCTGGGCACTGCAGCATTATTGGGAGCGAAGTCCGAAGGTGGAGAAGACGTGAAGAGGGATGCAATAGCTGTGATAGTGGCTACTGCTTTTATGGCGATTTTCGTATTTGGAGGGGAAGTCCCTCTAATGGGTGGCGTGGTAATGCTAGTTTGTCTACTCGGATACTATTACTACACATATTCGAGAGCTATTGCAGGAGATGATGAATATGAATTCGAGGACTCGTGGCTTCCAAGAAAAATGTCCGTCGCAATTCCGTCCTGCATCCTTGGCGGTGCGATGATTTGGCTAGGAGCGAGGCTTTTGGTGGATGGTTCGACCAACATTGCAGAGACATTCGGAGTCTCTGAGGCGGTGATAGGCCTGACTATTGTTGCTCTAGGTACCTCGTTGCCAGAACTAGCTGTTACGGTAGTTGCAGGCCTTAGGGGCCAGGGGGGTGTAGCCGTAGGAAATGTTCTCGGTTCCAACGTAATGAATATCATGGGAATACTTGGCATTGCCAGCATTATCGGGGCAGGGATAACTGTCGATAGCGAGTTCAACAGAGACATAATCGTAGTCATAGCAACTTCTGGTTTCGTGGTTACGGCATTTCTTAGAGGCAAAGACTTCTCAAGGAATGTTGGTTCGTTAATGATCCTCACTTATCTTTCCTACATGACTTATCTCAGTGGGTTGCTAGACGGATTGGTATAGCACTATTACGAAGCCTGGTAACGGGGGAACATGGGGTTGCCTCGGATTGAGTGTGTGATTCTTGCGGCTGGTTCCAGTACTAGGTTGGGGACTGATAAAGCGCTAATTCGAATCGGGGGGCGCACCCTGGTAGGATGGTTGTCGGAAAGAGTTGCAAAAAGGGGGGTCGATGTCACTGTTGTGGCAAACAAATCGAACATTGAAGAGATATCTGAGGATATTCTAGAATCGAACGTAGTTGAAAATGTCGAACCTCAGAAAGGGCGAACTGGGTCCCTAAAAGTCGGAATCTCGAGCATTGATTCAAAGGGGCTAAACTACAGATTACTAGTCATGCCAGTCGATAGACCCGGTTTCTCAAATTCAACACTAGAACAACTGATTAGTTTGGAGGAGAGTTCCTGCCCAATTCAAGATGGGAGGGGGGGGCATCCTCTTCTATTATCTCCCGAGGATGTAGAAAAGGTCAGAGGGAGCGCTGGGGATTCTCCTCTGAGGGAAATCGTTGATCCGACGAGATTCGAAGTTTTTGACGAGATGCTGCACCTGAACATTGACACCCCCTCTGATATCGAGAGATTGGAACAAAAGTTAGATTCGATTTTTTAAGAAAATTGAAAAGGGCGTTTTCGACGCAGGACCGTGAATCTAGAAGATTTGCTTGATGGCTTCAGTCCAATTGAACAGGCATTGATTGCTGGAATGTTCACTTGGTTTATGACTGCAGCAGGGGCAGGGCTCGTATTTTTCTTTCACGAAATAAACAGAAAGGCACTCGATGGGATGCTGGGTTTTGCTGCAGGTGTAATGATTGCAGCAAGTTGCTTTGGACTTCTTGGTCCGGCAATCGATCAAACGGATGGAGAGGGGTTGGCGAAGGTTCTTCCTGCTGCATTCGGATTTGTAATGGGCGGGGTATGCATGAGAGTAATCGATGCTTACCTCCCTCACCTTCACCCGGGTGCTCCACCGGAAGAAGCTGAGGGGGTCAAGAACAGTTGGCACAGGAGTAAGCTTCTGATTTCTGCCATTACTCTCCACAACGTTCCCGAGGGGCTTGCAGTCGGTGTTGCCTTCGGCGCGGCTGCCACTGGAGATGGAATGGGGGCAGCAATTGCTTTAGCTATAGGGATAGGGATCCAAAACTTCCCAGAAGGGGCTGCAGTCTCAGTTCCACTAAGGAGAGAGGGTCTGACAAAGAAGGAGAGTTTCTGGTGGGGCCAGTTATCTGCAATGGTAGAGCCAATTGCGGCTGTAGTGGGTGCAGCGACCATTGTATACGTGGACCCAATCCTTCCCTATGCACTTGCATTCGCTGCTGGTGCCATGATTTTCGTAGTGGTCGAAGAGTTGGTGCCCGAGGCACATAGGGGTAAAAATGGAGACATTGCCACGATGGGGGTAATGATTGGTTTCACCATCATGATGATTCTAGATGTAGCCTTGGGCTAGCAATAGTAACTCCAAAGGCAGAGTGCTCGGTCAGACGGACGTGAGCATCGCCGTACTGTCTTGGGCCCTAGAGAGGTTGAGTGGCGGCGAGAGGGTCGCAATTGCATCTGTAATTGAGGCTCAAGGTAGCGTTCCGGGAAAGCCTGGTGCTAGACTTGCAATCAGTTCATCGGGATCTAGATTCGGGACGGTGGGTGGTGCTGGACTAGAACTTAGGATAGGGAAGAAGCTTGAGGAAATGCTATCTTCAGAGAGCGCTGCTAATAGAAAGAAGGGAGGATCTGTGGAAGTTTTCTTGTTGCACAAAGATGGGAAGGGAAAAGAAGTGACGGCTTTGGACAGCCTATGTGGAGGGCGAGTGACGGTGTCTATGGAATTAATTGATCCGAGGCCTAACATCCTGATTGCAGGAGGGGGTCACGTAGGTTTCGCAATTGCAAAGGTTTGCGATAATCTGGACTGGTCATACAGTGTTTTCGACATCAGGGAAGATTTCTGTAATAACGAACGATTCCCTAATGCTGACAAAGTGATGTGTTGCCCTGTAGAAGAGTTGCTTAGCAACGAGGATGAGGGGTCGCTTGGAAGATTCTCAGATGTACTTCTTCTGAGTCATGACTGGGGGGTCGATGAAGACTTGCTGATTGGCCTTCTGAGAATAACAGGTGAGAGTTTGAGGCCAAGAATTGGTGCAATCGGTTCAAAGAAGAAGTGGTCTGAATTCGAAAGATCAGGAATCAAAAGTGGGATCGAAAAGAGTGTCTTAGACTCTGTTAGATGCCCAATCGGTTTGGAAATCGGAGCGGACTCGCCAGAAGAGATTGCAGTGGCCGTTTGCGCGGAAGTTCTATCCTTGGAAAGGGCAATCAACCCAACCTAAGTATGAAATTCGTGGTCAATAGCGGAACACTGTGAAGACTCCCTCTGCTCTGATTGCTGTACTGATTTTCTCGGCGCCCATGGTGGGATGCCTAGGCGGACAGGATAACAGCACGGATACAGAAACCGAGATTATCGAGGGATTCGGGTCGTTTAGCGTCGTTGCTCCTGTCGACACTGGAATCAACGTGTATCATGATCACTTCTCCATGAATGAGTCATACCCACAATGGCTTCTTGATCAATTGGGAGTTAACATGGTGTGCAATATTACCACCAATGGAACTTGGCAAGAGCGGTATGATGCAGATAGGGAGATTTGCTGGGATATTATTGAATCTGGAGACATTGTTTGGTTTAGGGGGACCAGAATAATTGGCACCACTCCCGATGATGATACCGAGATACCCATATTGGATGACCCCAGTGACGGACATGGGACAGCAGTAACCGGAGCGGTACTGAACGCAAATCCTGATGCGGTAATTTTCTTTGTCGAAGGTTTCAGTGATGCAGCAGTTCTAGCGGCCGCTAACCAACCATTGGTCGACATCATTACCACCAGTTTTGGCCCGATTCTATCACTTCCATTCCCTGGCATTGAGGATGCGACCAAAGTAGCAGTAGTTCAAGAAAAGAAGATTCACACAGGAGCGGCTGATAACTCTCCTTCGCCGGCAATTCAAGACTCTACGGCGGGACCACCTTGGAGCATTGGAATTTCCGGATACGCCGAGGAGGATGATGACCAGAAAGAAACCATGAGTGGGTCATATCCCGACATCGCTGCGGACTGGACTCAGTTCTTGCCAAATCACGATGATATCGATGGCTACCATTGGACCTCGGGAACTTCTTTCGCCACCCCTAGGACTGCCGGACTACTCTCTGAGGTCCTAGAGAGCCTAAGATCTGAATTCGGGGACCTGTCTTCTGGGGCGGACCCGGATGTAAGAATGGGATTAATCGTGAATGGTACGAATTTCTCACTGACTAATGATGATCTGCGGGACGCACTAAATCTCTCTGCTTGGTATCCGTCTTTTTCAACTTGGGACCCTCTGTCTGGGACGACGCCCGTCTCTCCAGTGGCGCCATGCACTCAAGTTGGCTGGGGAGTCGTGAACGAGAGTAATGTCAAGCCAATTATTGAGCACCTAAATGGGAGCAAGGCAATGTCACAGAGGCCATTTGATGTCGAGATCTGTATGGAGTCGAATCAGGACATCAGAGAAGCATATTGGAACTAGGGTTGGCAGTTAAATACAGAAAAGTTCCAGCAAGGGCATGAGAAAAGTTCTCCTCAGATGGAAAGTTTCCTCTCTGAGCGGAATTGATGAGATTGACACACTGATGGAAATCTGTGAAAGAATTGAGGTTCTTGGTCACCTCTCAACGGAATCTGATGGGGTAACCCAACTAGTCGAGCTGAAGATAAATGAGGGTCATGATGTTTCAGAAATCTCGGAATTAGAGAGTTTTGAGGTTATTGAGAAACATGAAGAAGACGAAAGCGGCGTTCTTGTGAGCATTCGTTGCACGCACCCCCTTGCATTATCGGCAGTTGAGTTATCAAACATCTATGTCTATCCGCCATACGGAATTGACTCGAAAAATGGATTGGAGTTCAGAATCTTTGGAATTTCGAGTTCAATTCGTAGTTTCTTGGAATTCGTTAGAATGGTCATGCCCCCCGACACAATAAGTGTCCAGACCATCAAGAATGGATCTGAAAAGGAATTTGACTTCCTAACAGAAAAGCAGAGAGAAGTTCTAGAGTTGGCTGTTCGGAGAGGGTACTATGAAGATGGTTCTGAAGTCACTCTGAAACAACTAGCAGATGAGTTAGGGATTGCAAGAAGCACGATCGGTGAGCATCTAAAAAGAGCCGAGTCAGAGGCCGTAAAGAAGGCCGTTAAAGATTTCAACTAGGTTTGAACGGTAAACCGAATGCTCAAAGGATGAACTCGATTGGTCATAATGTGGTCCAGTTCCGACTCCCAATGCTCCCCCACCCCGATGAGGTCGAGTGGAATGCCACTGTGAATGGTGAAGAGACTTCGATATTCATTGAGAGCAATGCAATACTGCTCGATGTTCTGAGAGACAAAATGGGTAGCCTTGGAACCAAGCGAGGATGTGACATGGGGACTTGCGGATGCTGTTCAGTGCTCATCGATGGCGGGCCTAGATTGTCATGCTTAACCCTAGCAATAGAAGTTGATGGGACGAGTATTACTACTGTCGAAGGATTGGCGGATGGGCACCACCTACACCCAATTCAGCAGACTTTCGCTGAATTTGGAGGAAGTCAATGCGGATTCTGTACTCCCGGTTTTCTAGTTGTGATTTCAGCACTACTTTCAGACAACCCAAGACCCGATGAAGGGGAAATTAAGGGAGCAATTGAGGGAAATCTTTGCCGATGTACTGGTTTCCAACAGATTGTAGACTCAGTTAAGGCAGCTTCTGATATTCTTGTTTCAGGAACTGAAGTTGGAGACTCAACAAGCCCCAAGAGCGACCCGCACCCAGGATTTGGTGGAAACTAGTATGGCCAAGGAGGAGGATAGCGGGGAATCTCCGGATACTGATGACGAGATAATCGGTTATCGGCAACAACCAGGAAAACTACCCTTTTCTAGACCCGGTTCCGGTGGAAAAAACAGATTCTCTGAGGCTACTAATCCAGAATTGATTCCTAGTTCGAAGGGTGGATCTTTGAAGCAACCCTGGGGGCCTCACAGGCATGACGAATTGGTGAGTGGCCAGATTATTGGAAAACCTACAGCATTAGTGGATAGTGCGTGGAAGGTTACTGGGCAGGCTCATTATGGGGACGATGTTCGACTTCCGGGGGAGTTGATCGGAAGGATTGTGCGCTCACCGCACCATTATGCAAGGGTCCTCTCGATAGACTGCACCAAAGCACTTGAGTTACCCGGGGTTGTTGCGATTGCTACCGGTCAGGATGCAAAAAATCGATTTGGAGTCCTTCCAGTTACAAAGGATGAGCATGCGATGGCAGTCGAGAAAGTTCGACATGCTGGCGACCTAGTTGCTTGCGTAGCTGCTATCGATGAGGCCACTGCTAGGGAAGCGGAAAGGCTGATCGAGGTGGAATACGAGATACTGGAGCCAATACATGACATGCGTAAGGGACTTGATGACAGTGAAGAGCCCATACACGATCGTGGCAACTACCACATAGGCGATTCGAATATCCAGAAGAGAGTCTTCCAAGAGTTTGGAGATATTGATGGAATGTATCAGAAATCGATTGCAAGCCACGAGAAAAGTTGGTTATTTGCGGGAGTGAATCATGGATTCACTGAGCCGCATGCAGTGGTCGCAAATTGGGACCCGTCTGGAAGGCTGACCCTTTACACGCCTCAACAAGTCCCCCACTACCTACACAGGGCACTAGCTGATGTTCTGGAAATTCCCATGCATCAGATAAATGTGCATAGGACATTTGTAGGAGGAGGTTTCGGTGGAAAATCGGATCCATTCCCCCACGAGATGTGTGCGGCCATTCTGGCAAGAAAGTCAGGTAGACCGGTACGAATCACTTTCGACAGAGAAGAGGTTTACTGGGTCAATAGGGGTCGTCATCCATCTAGAATCGAAATGAATCTCCATGCTGACAAGGAGGGTAGAATCTGTGGAATTGAGACTGATGCACTAATTGATGGTGGGGCGTTCGCTTCTTTCGGCCATGTTACGACTTACTACAATGGAGTACTCCACACGGCACCATACGAGATCGGGGCTTTTCACTATACTGGGGCCAGAGTATGGACGAATAAGCCGGCGAGTGGGGCCATGAGGGGTCATGGTGCAGTAAACTCGAGATGTGCCGTAGAAGTAGGTCTTGACGACCTAGCCGAGAGTCTCAGCGTCGATCCGATAACACTGCGTCTGGCAAACCTACTCCCCCCACACTCAGCGACAATTACAGGGTTTAGAGTAACAAGCATTGGCATGAGAGAATGCCTTGAGAGGGTTAAGGAAGAGAGTGGGTGGGATAATAAATTCAGAAAGTTACCTCTAGGAAAGGGAATTGGGATTGGATGTGGTTTCTTCATTTCCGGAAGTGGTTTGCCAATCCACTGGGATCCGAATAAGTTCCCCCATGCAACCGTTCATCTGAAGGTGGATATGGATGGTGGCGTTACTGTTCACACTGGTGCTGCAGACATTGGCCAGGGTTCGGATACCGTTGTTGCACAATCAGTTGCCGAGGTACTAGGGCTACCTCTTGACATGATTCGAGTCAAATCCAGAGATTCTGATACTTCGCCCGTTGACCTAGGATCTTACTCATCAAGAGTCACTTTCATGAATGCTAATGCTGCCATTTCCGCAGCAATGCAAATCAGAGACGAGTTGATTGATGCGACGGTGGAAATAACAGGAGCAGAAAGAAAGGGTTTGGTGATTGGGGATCGTAGGATATTCCTGAAGAATGACCCAGCAGTCGGTGTTTCGTATCTCGAGGCTCTACACAAGGCACAAGAGGACAGAGGGGCATTGGTGTCATCTGGTGCATATAGGACTCCACCCATGGGAAGAACCCACAAGGGGGCGGCGGCAGGCTTGGCACCTGCTTACTCGTTCTCAGCATATGTGGCAGAGGTGACCGTAGATGTGGAGACTGGCCAGACAAAGGTGGACAAAGTCTGGGCTGCTCATGATTGTGGTAAGGCCCTAAACCCACTGGCAGTGAAGGGGCAGATCATCGGTTCTTGCCATATGGGCATGGGCCAGGTCCTTTCTGAGGAGATGAGATATGGCAGAAGTGGAAATCTGATGAATCCGGACCTCCTTGACTACAAAATCCCAAGTGTGCATGAGATGCCCGAGGTGATCCCGATAATTGTGGAGTCTAATGACCCAGAGGGCCCCTTTGGTGCAAAGGAAGCAGGAGAAGGCCCACTTCTACCAATCCTACCTGCTGTTTGCAATGCTGTTTACGATGCAGTAGGAGTCCGAACTTCGGAGCTCCCCATGACTCCCGAGAAGGTTTTCAAGATGATAGAGAAACGTTGCAGATCTGAAGGTGTATCAGATCCTACAGACCTGGAATGCCCATCTCTTGATTACTCGGATCTGCAGATTATCCTCGAAGAAAGGGGCGAGGTACACAAGTCAAGGGATAAGGAAAGAAGGTTGAATGAAGATAGGGGCGATTACTACAATGGGGCTCTATTCGGATTGGATCCTTCTACTCCGCCTGATGAAGTTGATCCCAGATGGGATGTTAGGGTGACTCCAGATGAACAATACATCGCTAAACCCCGCTTAGCAGGGAGTGCTTGGAAGCATACTGAGAGACGCCACATGGGGGATACAAAATGAAGATGCCACCATTTAGGGTACTTTCACCAAAGAGCCTGGATGAGGCTCTCCAGATGTCGCAAGAGCTTTCAGAGTCTGGAGAGGATTTCGATTGGATCGCGGGAGGAACCGACCTCTTGCCTAACTACAAGTGGCATATCAATGTGAAGAGCCATGTTATTTCATTATCATCGATCCCCGAATTAAGGGAGTTGAGTGAGAGTCACATCGGTGCTATGGTTAGCATTAGCGAATTAGCAGAAGACCCATCCACGCACCAAGTTCTATCCAAGGCAGCAAATTCCGTTGCCAGCGTTCTAATTAGAAAATCTGGAACAGTGGGAGGAAACATTTGCCTGGATACTAGATGCTATTGGATAAACCAATCTGAAACATGGCGAGAATCGATTGACTGGTGTCATAAGTGCGACTGTGGGACGGATGCAGATTGCAGGGTAATTCCAAATCAAAACACCCTATGTGTTGCCACATATCAGGCAGATTTAGCTCCAGTACTGATGTGTCTTGGTGCAACGATTCATCTTGCCTCGCCTAACGGAGTTAGGTCTTTGCCACTTTCTGAGTTCTTTGAGTTGGATGGAATGAAAAGAAATATCCTGGAAAGAGGGGAGTTAGTGACTCACCTCACCATCCCTGAAGATTCCTCTGAATGGAATGGAGATTACCAGAAGTTGAGGCAGCGAGATTCATGGGACTTCCCGGAAGCCGGCGTTGCCGTACTTTGGAGAGGGGGTTCCAGTGAAGGTCCCGAAGGTCTACGAGTTGCGACGACCGGACTCGAGTCGATCCCTAGCCTGCATTTTGAGGAGGCAGAGGAGGCATTGGCAAGTTGGCGTGGTGCTGAAACGGTTGATGATCTAGCGGAGTCTATCAGAAAGGCAGTAAAGCCAGTGCAGAATACTTGGTTTTCCCCACCTTACAGAAGAAAAATGGTGAAGGTCTTAACGAAGAGGGCTTGTAGAGATTTACTGGTGATTTGATGAGTTCAAGGTTTGCCTCAATACTCTTAGGATCTATCCTTACATTGGCTATATTCTCAGCACCCCCATCTTCTGCACAAGAGCTAGATTCTTGGGAGTTGGGGATCAACTACCCCGGAGAAGACTCAACAAATCCATTTCTGCTATCCGTTGAGGGAACGGTCAAAGTTGAGTTCTTTGTTGAGAACTCAGGATTGACTGAGATAACTGTCGATTTTGAATTCAGCATCCCATTTAGTGGGAATCACGAGGCTCCGGAGGGAGAGACCATTGCAGCGGGTTCCAATGAGACATTCGATCTCAAGATTAGCGGAATAGACGTGCTATCTCAGGATGCAGAAAAGAAGGAAAAATTCTCAGTTTCTGCGACAATCACAGCAAGACAAGGGATTCCTGATCCTCTGGCTTCTTCCCAGAACAGAGAAGGAGACCTAGAGATTCCTTCGATTTTCGATCTATCTGTGGAAATTGATGAGCCATTCGGACCCATGAATTCAGGTTCCGACACCACCCTCACAGTCACTGTGACAAACAATGGAAATGCGCAAGACGGAGTCGGAGAAGTTGATGTAAAGGACGACTGTCCGCTATTGTCAACCGATAATGGACTAGATGTGCTACTGAGCGGAAACATCGAAGCTGGCAAAGAAAAGGGCGCGAATCTGAAAGTAACAGCATCGGAGAGCCACCCCAAGAGGCATTGCGACATTACAGTAACAGTGACCTCGAAGAGGGAGATGACTGGGGGCGGCAATGCCATCTCAGAAGGAGAGGTCAGAATCACTGTTGAGCCTCCACCAACTGGAGACTCAGGTTCCAGTAACCAGGGAGGAGATGGCAGCATCTCAGAGGACTCAGTGGAGTCTAATCTGGCCGCCCCAGGGGCACTTGTGTCCATCTCAGGATTGCTCGGTGCGATATTCTTCCCCAGAGGGGAAGACGAATAGAAAAATCTTGGTGAAAACGCGATACAGGCGAGTAGAACGAACTTTGCTCAGCAACATATAACCGTGATTTGATTGTCCGACAGATGTTGCTTGGGCCAATGGTCCAACTTGCTGAGGGGTTTTGTAGGATGCCAGAAGAGGTAGATGGAGAAGCTCGGTTCAACAGGAACGTCATGTATGCCTTGGTAATTACATCGATAATGCTCCTAGTTCTGCCCATGTTTTTCGTAGTTGGGAAGTCGACAAATTACTCGGCTTACGATGATAGCGGCCTAGGCCAGTTATCGGACATGAGGGAGAGTTTCGAAAGCGAGTATGTGGAGAACAGGAAAGAAGGATACTACGTTGCTAACACGATGTCTACACCGATGCTTGTCAATGACTGGAAAGACCCCCACCGCACACTACTGACAATAGTCGCACCGGAGAAGCCAATTGATCAGACTGAAGCGGATGAGATTTTCCGCTTCGTTACAGAAAAGGGAGGGAAGGTGATCGTTGCAGCAGACAACACCCAAGCCCATAACCTAGCCATATTATTTGGCGTAAGATACATGGATGCCCCATTGAAAGACGATAAGCAGCATTGGGTTTACACGCAACAGTCTGAGCAATTCATCGACTGGGGCAACGTTTGGAGCGCATCTCCAGTAAACCAGGACATAGACGAGATGTCGCCAGGAGCGCTAATGCAGGGATGTACATCATTCCAAGTTCAGAATCCGGAGGCTTTGCAAGATTGCAGACTCCCTGTGATGTACAAGGGCCCAACTGGAATGATGTTCGAGGCTACTGACAAGGATCTTGAGGATCCGGGTCACAGGAAGATAATGACTCTCGGAAGGGCATCCCCTTCTGCCTTTATTGATAGAGTCGGGAATGGGGACCCGACAAATCCAGAGAATCCTGCTACGGGTGATCTTCGGCTAATGATGAGGTTCGACTATCCTGGAATAAAGGTCCTCGACAAGGTTGCTGATGAGGGTCGAGGGACATTCTCAGCCGGAGTAGGGGAACTAGAAGTAACTGGGAGCATAGTTTTCGTTGCCGATGACGAGGCGTTCTCGAACATGCTATGGCAGTTAGGAGTAGCGCAGGATCAAGGTCTGAGCCAAGACTGCTCGGCCATAGGAGATTATACTCGAAACAACTGCTGGACCCAGGAAATCCTCAATAACAACGATTGGGGCGGGAATGAGAGGTTCTTCAGACTTCTAGTATACGACATGATGGAGTTTGATAATGTGGACCTTAACGCTCCAATCAGGAGTGATCCGGCTAACTTCCAAGTTGTTTTTGATGAGAGCAGGCACGTTACAGGAGTTCTCTCAGAGCCTTTCGTTCAGACTATGGGGACGGTTGTTCTACTAACCTCAAACCAGTTTCTGAAGTGGTTAGTGGTACTCAATGTAGCCCTACTGCTACTAGTAGCCATGATGGTAGTTCCAGAAAAGGAGAACTGGAGGCATGTTTTCGATCTGACAAGATTCAACCAGCGTCCGGAGAAACTAGACCCTGCAACATATAGGGACAGAGTAAGGAGAGCGCTTCTAACCAAGGTAAGGATTCATCATGATTTGACTAGAGACGAAATGGCAATGAGGCCGCCGCCTGAAGTTCAAGCGATGATTGGGGATCCACGTCTTGTGGAATTGGCTTATAGCCAAAGCCGGACGTACACGCCTCAAGAGTTGCGCAAGTTGATGCAAACCATTCGCCGATGGGGAAGAAATAACTAACAAATGGAGTGAAAAAAATGAGTGAAACAGAACCAGTAAAAGGGATGCAAGCACCCAGTTCGGGTGCACACGATGCCGTTTTGGCCCAGAAGGCCCAAGAGGCTCGTGGATCGAGTAAGAAGGACGAGGTGTTGGCCGCAACCGGGGCAATGGGGCAGGCAATTAGCACAGAAGTCCAGAAAGTGATCATTGGAAAGTCGCACGTGATTGACAACGTCATGGTAGACATTCTGTCGAATGGTAATCTTCTGTTCGAAGATTTCCCCGGCCTAGCTAAGACTCTGATGACTAACACCTTCGCAGATGCGCTTGGATGCGATTTCAAGAGAGTTCAATTCACTCCAGACTTGCTCCCAGCCGACATTACGGGGACCAACATATATGATGCGAAGAAAGGAGAGTTCACCTTCAAGCCAGGGCCGATTTTCTGCAATCTTCTTCTTTCTGACGAGATCAACAGGGCCCCTCCAAAGACTCAGGCCGCCCTTCTTGAGGCCATGCAGGAGAAGCAAGTGACAATCGGAGTTGTCACCCACAAGCTTCCATCTCCTTTCCTAACAATGGCAACTCAGAACCCAGTCGAGCAAGAGGGGACATACCCCCTGCCAGAAGCTCAACTTGACAGGTTCATGATGAAAATGATGGTTGGCTACCCAGATAGGGCTGACGAAAATGAGATATTGCAGAGAAGGATCAACCGTAAGAAGGACGAAGTGGAAGTCAACAGCATCACTGACCCTAGCATCGTAGTCAAGATGCAGAATTCCTGCGAAGAGGTGTATGTGGACAGGTCGGTAAGGGAATACATGGTCGACATCGTGGCTAGGACGAGAGAGGATCCCCGAGTCCTGGTTGGTTCCTCCCCTAGAGGTTCTCAAGCACTATTGAAGACCAGTAGAGCCGTTGCAGCAATGCGTGGAAGAGATTTCGTCACTCCTGATGATGTGAAGTCGATTGCAGAACTGGCAGTTGCTCACAGAATCATCCTAAAGCCAGAGCATCAGATTAAGGGACTGGAAACCGGTGAGGTCGTCCGAGATATTCTACATGGGAAGAATGCAGCGAATGTCCCGACCATCTGAGTGATGACGAGGTGTAAAGGTGGCCTGGAGCCGGAAATCAGCGATGTTCGCATCTCTTTCCGTAGCGATGTACCTACTTGGCCTAGTTCTTCGCAACCAGCAACTTGTGACAGTTGCAGTGGTTCTACTTTCCTTCCTGACATGGGCGGCCCTGAGAACTGCCCATGGCGATGTTGCTTCTTCGGGAAGAAGAGTGGAAGAAGCAGTCATGGACGAAGGGGTGGAGCTTCAGAGCATCGTAGCGATGAGGAAGACTTCGACCTCCAGAGTTTTTGAGGATGGTGAGATTGACGTAACCCTGAGGATCCAGAACAGATCCGGTATGGCCAAGGTGCTCGAACTACGTGACAGGGTTCCAGAGGTCATGAGAATCAAGAAGGGTGCTAACTACGTTCTAATGGAAATTGGACCAAAGAGGGAGACTGAGATCTCATACACCATCGAGACCCCATTGAGGGGTTTCTACACCATTGGGCCGGTCTGCATCAGAGTGCAGGACGAACTTGGCCTATTCCACAATGAGAAAGAGGTTCAGCTCTACGACGACTTCTTGGTTTTCCCGAAGATGGAGGACATCAAGGATGCGATGATTAAGAGCAGGGTCCCTAAGATTTTCACTGGGGCCGTGAACATAAGAAATCCCGGAGAAGGTTCGAACTTCTACAACCTAAGGGAATACCTCCCTGGCGACCCAATGAGGAAAATTAACTGGAAGGCTACAGCAAGGCAAGATGGGAAGATGATGGTGAACGAATTCGAAAGAGATGCCGTGAGCGATGTGATCATTCTAGTAGATAGCAGATCAGTCAGCGAAACTGGCCCTGTGAGCAGAAATTCACTGGTATACAGCACAAGGGCTGCTGCTAGCCTAACGCAGCACTTCCTTTCGCGGAGGGACTCAGTTGGACTGGTCGTCTACGGGGACGAAATTGTTTCTGTAGACAGAGATACTGGAAAGAAGCAGTTGTATGTCATCTTGACCAAGTTAGCAGGGGCTATGGCAAAGGGCAACACGCCTCTCAAGATTGTTACCACGAGAATAATGCCCCACATACACCGAGGAAGTCCGATTATCATCCTTTCACCTCTGGAAGACGATCCAACGATTGTGGATGCGGTTAGAGACCTCAGGGCCAGGAACTTCGAGGTTACCGTGCTTTCCCCAAGTAGTCTTGAGTTCGAATTCGATGCAAGAAGGATAGACAGGACGGGGTATGAAGTCCTAAAAACAGAGAGGGACATTTTGATGACCGAGCTCAGAGGATTGGGGGCTTATGTGATGGATTGGGAGCCAGACATGTTACTTTTCACGGCATTGGCCGGAGCCAGGGGTTTCTGAGGTGGGTGATTAGATGGCAAATCAAGAAAGTAAGGGACCGGTAGATACCTCTCATCTGTATGATGGGAAAGTTGTGAGATCTTCTGCACCCAGCAGGAAGAAGGCTGCAGGAACTCTGAAGGCAGACTCTGGAATCCCCGATGATGCAGTGCCAGAAGTAGCGATTCCAAATTGGATAGATGCAATCTTCGGGGGCCCAGTGCTGGTTAATCGGGAGTTCGTTTCACCAAATAGGATGGTCCTAACTCTCCAAATGGGGGCAATTGGATCACTGCTAGTCCTAGGTTTCCTCACATTCATGCTCACTCCAGTTTCTGGTACGGCATGGTTCACTCTCACTAACATGTTTGGGATTGGTTTTCTAGGCCTGTGGATACACCTACTGATGATTCTTATTGGAATAATATCTGGTTTCTGGGGGGTGTGGCAGAGAGATCAGCGAGCAATGCTACTGTCTTACGTGGCCCTAATTCTAGTTACAATCAGATTTGCAGGCAGCAAAGTTGAGTTTGGCCTGAGTTTCCTACCAGAGAATGAGGTTGTTCAGAAACTGCTTCTAATCCTCTATGCTGTTTTCCTTGTAGTGTATATGGAGATATCAAGCGCAGTAATTCGTTTTTCCATGCTGGATACCTCAATCAGAACGGGAGAGGTTTACGTGATGAATGTGAAAAGCATCACAGATAGATACAACAGAGCGCTGGGTTATACCCCCGCAGTTGCAGCAGTTGTGGCAACACTCACGCTCTTCATCAATTTCTTTGTCCCACTTTTCGTTGGGATTCTTGATCCTGTCGCGGCTAATAGGCTCGAGGAAAGTGTCGAGTTGACTAGCGTATACGGTGTTGCACTGGGGACTATTCTTGTTTTCATTGTGATTGCGGCGATGTTCGCTATCAATCTCCCTCTTAGGATTCAACAGTACCTTGAGAGGCAAGCCTGATTACAGGAATCCGCCCATCAATCCCAAATCAGCAATTACTAGCATTGCAACTGCCTCTACGACAGGAGCAGCTCTTGGTCCAATTACAGGATCATGCCTACCTCCGACCTTTAGGGGCTGGGTTTCGTTACTTGGGAGATGAAGCGTGAATTGTTCCCTAGGAAGGCTACTGGGTGGTTTGAAATGGACCAGTACCCTAATCGGCGAACCTGTGGATCTACCCCCTAAGGCCCCATCCGCATCAGCTGTTTCCGCACCTTCCAACTGCGGTTGAACGGGTCCTGGTAACCACATGTCATTATTCTCAGAGCCCTTCATCTGCGATGATTCGACGCCGTTTGAGAACTCGATTGCCCTCGCTCCTGGAATAGCCATTAGACCTCTTGCTAGGGATGGTTCGATGCCATCAAACCAAGGTTCCCCAACACCAATTGGCAATCCCTGAATCAACAACTCAACGACAGATCCGATGGAATCCTTCTCCCTACGAATATTTTTGATCAAATCTGCCATTCTTGGAGTCGCTTCGGGATCTCGGCAATTTAGCCTGGACATTTCGGAATTGTCACTAATTAGTTCTGAATTTAGTAGTTCAATTAGTGGTCTTGCAGATATTTCGCCGACTCTGCTTAGATGAGCGGTGCAAGACCATCCTACTTTTTCTAGAATTGTCCTGGCTTGACTTCCGGCTGACACCAGGCCCAGAGTGAGTCTGGCTGATTGGGAACCACCGCCGCGAAGATCGCTGGACCCAGCGGATCTAATTTCCTCCACCATGTCTGCATGACCCGGACGAGGATGGTCCGGCAGAAATGCGTAGTCTGATGATCTGGCGTCCGAATTCCGGACTAGCATCAGAAGTGGCCACCCAGTGGCTTTCCCCTCGTAAACACCAGAAAGAATCTCACATTCATCTAGTTCCAATCGTGATGACATTCCCTTCCTCCCTGGTCTCCTTCTAGACAAATCATCGGAAAGTGACTGCAAATCTATCTCTGTTCCAGGGGGAATCCCCTCAACTAAAGCACCAACACACTTTCCGTGGCTCTCGCCGAATAGTGTCACCTTCAACTGATCACCTAGTCCCATCCCCATCATGACACCTCTTCGAAAGGAGTGGTTTTGCTAGCAAATCTGGTATGAATCGTGGAAAGTCCCATTTCGTCGATTATTCCTGATATTGATTCTGCGTCTTCTTCGAAACAAACTATTGCAATCGCCGGCCCGGAACCGCTTATTCCAGAAGCTATGGCGCCGGATGCAATACAGAGATTGCTGATCCTAAGAGCCTCGTGATCAGCTGTGGCAGCAGAAACCGCCATTCCATTTGAAGACAGTGAGTCAAGTGATGCGCCCCTCATTATCGATGCCAGTGATCTCTCGAAGATCTGTTGCTGTTCCATGAACCTAGAAGGTGAAATTTCTATTGAACGCTGGCCTCTAAGGCAAATTAGTACTGACAGGCTTTCATCAATCTCACCTTGGATGATGATGGATTCCGAGGCCCCCATGCTTGGATCGACTAGCTTCCAACCAGATTCTAGAGATGCCCAATTGTCATCCATACTTCCCGTGATAGCGCAATTTGACATCAACTGGGACTTCGCCGCGAGGTCCGCTATTTCTGAATTGGATAGAGCTGTCCATGCGCAAGAATTCAGAGCCCTAAATGCAGCACACGAAAGAGCTGAGCTGGACTTGAGCCCCTGTCCAATTGGGACCGTACTCTCTACCGCCCATCCGAATTGATCTGGAATAGGAAGTCCCTGCTCCCTCCAGCAATACTCGACAGAAGCTAGAAGGTTGTGCCGATCATCATTTACTTTGTTAGGCTGGTCCACGATCTGGACCTGTGTTTCCAACTGAATCCCTACTGAGCACCCCCTTCCTGTTCCCAAAGCATGGAGGATTGAGATGGCCCCATTTGCCCCACCTTTTCCGAGGACTTTCACGTCTCATTCACCTCTGCATTTAGAGCAAAACCGACGTGTCTAGACCTGTTGTCGGCGAGTACGAAGATCTTGTCACCTTCTTTCGCATTGGTTACTGAAATTGCCCCTCCATCGGAGGAAATTAGTCTCACAGTCTCTGCTTGCTGGACCACTATTTGGCCCTGCGAACCCGATACTTCGAATCTGATCAATAGCAGAGGGCGAGTCTCTACTTTCAACCGGCCGACTGTAGCGTTCTCTTGATTGCCTGAAGATGACAGGATTGCAACTTCATCACCAGAATTCAATTCGCTCAGATACTTGGTTTTCCCATCCGCCATAAGTGTGTAAGAATGGATTGCGCCGGCATTTACCCTAAATGGACGAGTGGGGACGTACTCCGATTGGATTGTCTCCCCGTGAATTAGGCAAAGCTTACCTGAAATTGAGCCAACTGCCATTCCCTGGCCATCACTAATCCTCCTTGTTAGATCAACACACACCCTTTCTCCGATTCCTGCTCCTTCGATTGACGTGATGCTAGCTTCTTCTATGACTAACCCGGCATCTTGGTCTTCCTCCTTGTCCCACTTGCCCCCTAAAACAGAAACCGCACCGTCGACCAGATGGCTTGGGACTAGGATCGCGTCTACTCCGCCACCCAGAGCAAAGGCTGCACCGTTTAGTTCGACTTCTTCATCGATTGCTGCAGCGATTCTGGTACTCGTCCCCCTAGATGCTGCAACTAGATTTTCCAGTGGGACCATGGTCCAGTCTGAGCATCGGACTAGAACCCATGGGACTAGCCCGATGAGGGATAGTGCTTCTTCCTGGTCCGATGGATGATCGATCTGTACTTCTGATACATCCGAAGATGAACCATCCCATAATCTACTAACTACGTCCCTATTGGGTTGTGTTTCATCGCTGGACTCGGACCAAATCTGCATCCATTCACCTCAGGTGCCTTGCTGCCTCTTCTGCAGATGCCCCATCGTGCACTATCGCCCTCAGTGATCTGATGTGAGAAGCTGGATCTTCTGCAGCGAATACGTGCCTGCCAATGCATACTCCTGACCCTCCAGCATTGATTGACTGCTCGACGAGTTCTAGGATCTGTGAGAATTCGACGTCTCTTTCCCCTCCGGAAATTAGAACGGGTATCGGTACCGAGGAGGTGACGATCCTGAAGGATTCTTCCGAACCAGTCCATGGGACCTTGACAACATTGCAACCCAATTCCCATGCTAGCCTTGCAGCATGTGCAACACCCATAGTTGGGTCGGATGGATCAGGTCGCAAGTTTGGACCTCTTGGATAGAACATCCCCAGTACTGGAAGTTCTGCTTCGAGGGCCGCGGAAGTAATATTGGACATGCGAAGAATCATTTCTGGTTCTGCTGGATCTCCGAGGTTAACTTGGCCGGAAATACCAACTGCCCCTCTCGAAAGGCACTCCATGGCATTGGAAACCGTGATCTTTTCCTGAGAACGGGGCCCACCATGAATGGTGGACATGGATGAATGGCATACGAATCTGCCCCAAGAAGTTCTTGCAACATGATAGGAAACCGGTCCCTTATGCAGCACTATTGCGTCCGCCCCTCCCTCTATCGCCGCATCAACAGCTGAATCGCTGTCCATCAATCCACTCTCTGGGAATGAGGATGCGCTGTGGTCCATGGGAACCCAAACTCCCCTGCCTCCCGGAAGGAGGGTTTCCAAGCGGTTTGCTAGCGCATCTGCCACGTATTATCGCCAATGTTCCCTCTCTTGAATGGTCCCGTTGCATCTTGTCCGAGTTTCAACGGCAATTTGTATGTCAGATATCAAGCTCGACAATTACTGGGGCGTGATCGGATACGACTAGTCCCCCCTCCCTCATGATCTCTGCAGATTTCATCAGGGGCCTAGCCGCTTTGTTTGCTAGGATGTAGTCAATTCTCCAACCTCTGTCCCTCTCCCTTGCTCTTCGAAAATTAGACCACCAAGAGTAAGGTCCCTTCATTGGCCCGACGTGAATCCTCAGGAGATCGTGCCACCCTTCTTCCAGCATCCTGTCGAACCACTCTCTCTCGCTCTCCAGGAATCCAGAAGTACGCTTATTTCCCTTGGGATCCCAGATATCGTCCTCTGTGTGGGCGATGTTCAGGTCCCCGCACAGTAGTGCGGGTTCGGATGATTCAAGGAACTGTTTACTCCAAACGAGCATGTCCTCCAGCCACTGGTCCTTGTAGTCCTGGCGCTCCTGCCTGGCGGATCCATTCGGCAGATACATGTTTATGCAACTCAGATTATCGTGCTTGGTGACCAATACTCGTCCCTCTGGATCCCTGGTTTCATCTAGTTCGGTGTCTATCCCCCTGCCCACCTCGGCCATCCCAACCCGAGAGCAAGACATCACGCCTGAGTATCCCTTCTTCTGAGCTGGGTGCCAGATTACCTCATAGCCCTCTGGCTGTGACCATTCCTTTGGCATCTGCTCTGGCAGGGCACGGACTTCCTGAAAGAGCATCACATCTGCATCGATGCGTTCGATGAACTCAACGAGACCCTTTCGATGGGCGGCTCGAATCCCATTCAGGTTCCAGGAGACGACTCGCATGGGGGGTGCTCACTGAGATAGGTCTTTGAC
>Ga0207992_1000125_pt1 | contig 42805 bp, 43 predicted proteins | sample ETN02SmetaG_FD_185788 | JGI IMG/M metagenome (GOLD analysis project Ga0207992, IMG submission 185788) | Marine microbial and viral communities from oxygen minimum zone, Eastern Pacific Ocean - ETNP2014F10-02SV255 (SPAdes) (version 2) | ecosystem: Environmental > Aquatic > Marine > Oceanic ...
AGGATGGACCGTTGCCGCTACAGCAGTTTTAATTTGGATGGCAGTTCCTTCTACTCAAGTAATGGTTAAAGCTTATGACGATGCTGAAGGTGAAATTAATATATTGGTAACCGGGCATCAATGGAAGTGGCATTACGAATATATGGAAGACGGGGTTAGTTTTTTTAGCAACCTTTCTACTAGCCAAGAGCAGATAGACAATAAAATTCCTAAAGGAGAATTTTATTTACTTGAAGTAGACGAACCTTTGGTCATACCAATAAATACAAGAGTAAGATTTTTAATAACAGGGAATGACGTTATTCATTCCTGGTGGGTACCGGATTTTGCGGTAAAAATGGATGCAGTGCCTGGCTTTATAAACACCGCATGGACAAACGTACCCGAGACTGGCATCTACAGGGGCGCATGCACAGAACTTTGTGGAATAAAACATGCCTTTATGCCCGTCGTGGTTAGGGCAGTAGAAATGGAAGAATACGATGCTTTTATAGCAGAAAAAACTGTGTTAGCCGAATCAGAGAGGATGCTTACCTCAAAAGAATGGACTAAAGAAGAATTGATGGAAAGGGGCGAAAGCTTTTATGCCACTAATTGTGTGGCTTGCCATCAGGCTAATGGAAAAGGAATACCGCCTGTGTTTCCTGCTTTAGAAGGCAGTGAAGTTGCTTTAAACGATAGCGCGAAACATATAGAAATTTTGATGGAAGGCATTCAAGGCTCAGCCATGCAGGCCTTTGGAGATTCATACAGTGAAGTGGACATTGCTTCAGTTATTACTTACACAAGACAGGCTTGGTCAAATGGTAAAAATGGTGATGGAGTAATAGTTACCCCTAAAGATATTGTTGAGTACAAGAAAAGAATAAATTTATAAGTAAGGATGAGATAAATGAGCACAGTAGTTGAAACGCGCGATCACGACGGACATCATGGGCCTGCAAAAGGGTTCACAAGATGGTTGTTTACTACAAACCATAAAGATATAGGAACCCTTTATTTATGGATGAGTTTTATAATGCTTTTTGTTGGCGGAGCAATGGCGATGGTCATAAGAGCAGAATTGTTTCAACCGGGCTTACAGATTGTACAACCAGAGTTTTTTAACCAAATGACCACTAATCATGGATTAATTATGGTCTTTGGTGTAATCATGCCAGCGTTTGTAGGCTTCGCCAATTGGATGATACCCATGCAAATAGGCGCTCCAGATATGGCGTTGCCTAGGTTGAACAATTTAAGCTTTTGGCTTTTACCGATGGCCTTCGGCATTTTAGTATCTACACTTTTTATGCCAGAGGGAGGACCAAATTTTGGCTGGACATTTTATGCTCCACTGTCCACAACTTACGCACCATCAACTGTTAATTTCTTTATATTCTCAGTACACGTTATGGGCATATCCTCGATTCTTGGGTCGATAAACATAATAACGACAATCCTTAATATGAGAGCGCCTGGGATGACGCTTATGAAAATGCCCCTCTTTGTTTGGGGATGGCTAATAACGGCTTACCTATTGATAGCGGTTATGCCTGTTTTGGCAGGTGTGGTGACAATGATGTTAATGGATATAAATTTTGGTACTAGCTTCTTTAATGCTGCAGGAGGCGGTGACCCAGTTTTATTCCAACACGTTTTTTGGTTCTTTGGTCATCCAGAGGTTTATATTATGATCCTCCCAGCTTTTGGAATTGTTTCACATATAATTGAGACTTTTTCTAGAAAACCAATTTTTGGATATTCTTCAATGGTCTATGCCATGGCATCAATTGCAATTCTATCTTTTGTTGTGTGGGCTCATCACATGTTTACCGTAGGAATGCCTTTAGCAGGAGAGCTGTTCTTTATGTATGCAACTATGTTGATTGCTATACCAACAGGGGTGAAGGTGTTTAATTGGGTTGCCACTATGTTTAGAGGCTCGCTGACCTTCGAAACGCCGATGCTATTTTCTATTGGTTTTGTAACTCTATTTACAATAGGTGGTTTTTCAGGATTAATGCTTGCAATAGTTCCGGCGGACTTCCAATATCACGATACTTATTTTGTGGTTGCTCACTTTCATTACGTCTTGGTCCCGGGGTCGTTATTTGCATTAATGGCCGGAGCTTATTTCTGGCTGCCTAAATGGACTGGAAATATGTATGATGAAACTTTAGGTAAGCTTCATTTTTGGCTCACTTTCATTTCTGTGAATATAACTTTCTTTCCCATGCACTTTGTTGGTTTGGCAGGAATGCCCAGAAGATACCCTGATTACGCTCTTCAATTCGCTGACTTTAATGCGATGATAAGTGTAGGAGCCTTTATGTTTGGAATAACTCAATTGCTGTTTTTGTTCATTGTTATTAAAACAATTAGAGGAGGCAAGAAAGCAACACCAGAAGTGTGGGAAGGAGCAGGAGATTTAGGTTTAGAGTGGACTTTAAGTTCACCTCCTCCACACCACTCCTTTACCGTTCAACCACAAGTTAAATAGAGGTCACATTTGGAGATTAAGAAAACCGTAAAGAACTTACTTGGTATTACGCTGGGTATGTTTGCCTTTGCCTTTGTTCTTGTCCCTTTATACGACGTCTTTTGTGAAATAACAGGATTAAATGGCAAAGTAACCGGCCCTAGTTTTTTAAGTGAAGAGTCTCAAGCCATAACGGAGCAAAGAGAATTGCTCGTGCAGTTTATGACTCATAATAATGAATCAATGCCTTGGGAGTTTGATTCAGAAAGATCTCAGATGAGAGTGATGACCGGAAATCAATACGAGGCCATGTTTGTTTTTCACAATAAAACTAGCAAGCCAATGGTTGGTCAGGTTATTCCAAGTGTGTCACCTGGAAGAGGAGCTGAATATTTTCATAAGACAGAATGTTTCTGTTTCGAACAGCAATTATTGGCTGCAGGTGAAAGGATTGAACTGCCCGTTAAGTTTATTGTCGATCCTGCTCTCCCTAAAGAAATCGGATCTCTAAGTTTAGGTTATACCCTTTTTGATATAACTGACAGAATAGAAATAACTAAAGACTTAGCAAAATTATAGAGAGGAAATAAGAATGTCAGACCAACCGTATTACGTTCCTGAATCAAGTAAATTACCATTCATGATGGCGATTACCATGCTGGTATTTATTATAGGTTCAGCACAGACGGTCATTAATTTAGACAATCCTGACTCTAACGCTTATCTAATACTTGTCGCTTTTTTCATGATGTGGTGGACGGTTATGTTTTTTTGGTTTCGTCAGGTTATTCAAGAGAATCATGCAGGATTAAACAATCCCATGCTGAAAGACTCTTATGTTTTTGGCATGGCCTGGTTTATTTTCTCTGAAGTCATGTTTTTCTTCGCCTTCTTTTTTGCACTGGCCTATATCAGAAATTTTGCTGTTCCTTGGCTAGGCGGGGAAGGCGAAAAAGCTATATCCAATATTTTATGGCCAGGCTTCGAAGCTAGTTGGCCTCTTATGATTACACCTGACCAAGCAATTTTTGAGGGACCTAAAGAGGATATGTCTCTTGGTACAGCCTATTCACATGGAGGTTTGGCTGGAGTTTTAGGCTGGCTGCCTTTGTGGAATACAGTATTTCTATTAACTTCAAGTTTAACTGTTCATATAGCGCACCTCGGTTTAAAGAACGGTAACAGGAATCAGTTTAATATTTGGTTAGGGCTGACCCTTGTGTTGGGCTATATGTTTGTAATTGTCCAAGGGATAGAGTATTACGAAGCTTATTCACACATGGGCTTAACTTTGAATACAGGTATTTATGGAACAACCTTCTTTATGTTAACTGGTTTCCATGGATTCCACGTTTGTTTAGGAGCAATAATACTAACAATAATGCTCTTGAGAAGTTTAAAGGGGCATTTCACTGCCGACGACCATTTTGGTTTCGAGGCTGGCTCGTGGTACTGGCATTTCGTTGATGTGGTTTGGGTGTGCTTAGTTGCTTTCGTTTACGTAATGTAGCTTAGGTGCCCGGTCCAATTTGTCCCGTAAGAAAACCATAAATAAGCGTTATAAAAAGCACTACAGCGATAGAAACCCTTGCACCCAGGCTGTGTACCGTCCTTTTAGTGGAGCCACCGTCTTTTATAAGGTAGAAAGCACCTCTGAAAAGGCTAATCAGCATGGCCACTATTAGAAATAATATAAAATACTTGATCATTTTAAGAGTTAAGAATTATACACTTCGACGTATTTAAATAATATGAGAAACTTCACACCAGGCAGAGCGATGACTATCTTCGTGGTTTTCTTTTTTCCTGTTCTGTTATTTCTGGGCTCATGGCAAATAGTTAGAGGTTTGGATAAGCAGGAAATCTGGAGTTTAAATAATTTAAACAAATCTTTACCTGTAATGACTGAGAGAGAAGCGCTTTCAATGAGTTTTGATGAGGCGGTCTATAGATCAGTATTCCTAGACGGAAAGTTTGGAGAAGAGTCTTATCTTCTTGATAATAGACTGTATAAGCAAGAAGCTGGCTACGAAGTCTTTTCTGTTTTTGAGTCCTTAAACAATAATCGTTATATAGTTAATAGAGGCTGGGTCTCTAAAGATAAATTTGATAATCAGGAAGCTTTAGCTAACTCTAGAATATCTATCGAAGGTATTTACTCTCCCTTTAGAAGGTTTGGTTTGAATTTGTTTGATGAAACCCAAGCATTGGACTGGCCTAAAGTAGTTCAACAGCTCGATTACAAGGAAACAGTTTCAGATTTAGGAAAGGATATAGAAGAAGTCGTTATTCAGCTTTCCGCCGGATCTCCAGGGGCCTACGAACCAATTTGGCTGCCGGCAGAATTCAAACCTGCAAGACACTATGGGTATGCAGTACAGTGGTTTGGGCTGGCTTTAGTTCTTGCTGGGTCTTACATTTATTTTGGTTATAGGAAGGAAAAATGAGTATTAGCAAAAAAAATTACGGAAGATTGATTGCTTCAATTATATTTTTAACACCTATCTTGGTCTTAATGACCAGCTCCGCATTTTATTACGGGGGCTATTCCACAGAAGGCTCTGTGAATAAAGGCACTCTTTTAGAAGAGCCCATCCAATTAAACAACCTGGATTTGAAAGTAGACACCGGGCCGTTGGCTAATGAATTTCCTGGAAAGTGGGCTATCGTTCAATTTGTTAAAGGAGACTGTTTAGAGAATTGTTGGAAAACTCTTTACTCTTCAAGACAAATCAACATAAGGCTGGCCAAAGACAGCTCTAGAATAGTTAGGTATTTAATATCTGTTGGCTCTAATGAATTATCTTCATCTTCTGCAAGTAAAATAGAGAATGAATACCCTTTGCTGAACCTAGGAACAATAAAATTAGACAATACGCCAAGCAAGGTTATAGAAAGACTTAAAGATTCACCGTACTTGCTTATAGATCCTTTGGGTAATGGAATACTTATTTATGACTCCTCCCTCCCAAGCGGGGAACTTTTACAAGACATAAAGAAGCTGTTACAAAACTCTAAAATTGGATAAACATGGAAAGAATTAAGGCGCTCTCTTTCTTATCAGGAATTTTGGGGATAATAGTAGTTGGTTTAGGGGCGTGGACCAGGCTAGCAGACGCCGGTCTGGGTTGTCCCGATTGGCCTGGATGTTATGGGTTTGCAACCATTCCAATGAACCCTGAAGAAATTGAGCTTGCTAATGCAAAATTTCCTGAAACACCATATGAAGTTGCTAAAGCTATTCCAGAAGTAGTACATCGTTATTTTGCAGCTACTTTAGGTTTTTTTATTGTTTGTATTTATGCTTTAACACTAAAGTACAAGGAAGCTACTCCTAATATCAGAAACCTATCTCTATTTTTAGTGATTTGGGTTATCTTGCAGGGAGCTTTTGGTTATTTAACTGTTAGCCTTAAATTACTTCCTCAAATTGTAACAACGCACTTAATGGCAGGTTTCCTTAGTGCAGGGTTGGTGTGGTTGTTGTATTTTAAGAGTAAGGATTCTTCAACATTAGTCCGAGAGCAGTGGAACTTCTTATCACAAACCAAGAACCTGTTAAATGTAGGACTAGTTTTTGTCGCTATTCAGATTTTTTTAGGTGCTTGGACCAGTACCAATTACGCCTCTTATTCCTGCACCGATTTCCCTTTGTGCCAGGGCCAACTTTTACCAGATGCAAACTTTAAAGAAGGCTTTAATTTCTTTCAAAGCATTGGTCCAATCTATCTAGGCGGATTGTTGGATCATGAATCTAGATTGGCTATTCATTTGTCTCACCGGTTTGGCGCGCTGGTAGTGACTTTATATTTATTGTTCCTTTCATATCATTTTATAAGCCAACAAAAGAATAACTTAGCGGCTTGCCTCCTACTTATATTAACTTTGCAGGTTCTTTTGGGTATATCTAATGTAGTTTTTGCGCTTCCTTTATTGGTGGCTGTAGGTCACAATTTAGGTGGGCTATTGCTTATAACCTATTTAGGTGTATTGAGATTTAGAGAATAAATTATGCAACAAGTTATTTCTTCATGGAGAGGATATCTAGAGCTTACTAAGCCAGGGGTGCAGGCATTGCTTTTCGTCTCATGCATAAGCGGAATGCTTATAGCATCTGATTTTAAGCCTCCTGTAGAAGTTTTTATTTTTGGTCTTTTGGGAGTGAGTTTTTTAGCAGCTTCTTCAGCAGTAATAAACCATATATTTGATCAGCAGATAGACGCTAAAATGGAAAGAACTGCTTCTAGGCCGATTGTAGTGGGCGAAATAAGCAACAAACAAGCTACTATATTTTCTATTATTCTCTATACATCGGGTTCTTGGATGCTTCTGTATTTTGCTAATCCCTTAACCTGGGTGTTAACAACTTTAACTTTTATTTTTTACGGTTTTATCTATACAAAATATTTAAAGTTTATGACCAGCCAAAATATAGTCATAGGAGGGTTGGCAGGTGCAATGCCACCACTTCTAGGCTGGACGGCTGTATCAAATACAATAGAGCCAAATGCACTTTTATTAGTATTAATTGTGATGGTTTGGACCCCTCCTCATTTTTGGGCTTTAGCAGTTCATAGAGTTGAAGATTATTCAGAGGCGGCAGTTCCGATGCTTCCTGTGCAAAAGGGAGTCGATTTTACAAAACAGCATATCCTTTTATACACAGTACTATTATTTGTTTGCACAATGCTTCTTTACGCTGTCAGGATGTTTAATGAAATATACTTAGTTTCTGCAGCTATTTTAGGATCCATTTTTCTTTATTACTCCATAAGGCTATATAGAGATTCAACCAACTCATACGCCATGCCTACGTTTGCTTATTCATTAATTTATCTAGCTCTTCTTTTTGCGGCAATGCTTATAGATCATTTTTTGTATTTATGAATAAGGGAATATTTTGGACAGTCCTTAGCTGCCTGGCTTTTATGGCAATTGTATTGTCTTTGTTCATTTCCAGAATGAATACCGCAAGAGAGCTAACCGAACAAGAATACAAAGATTTGGGCGCATACTTTATTGATCCTCCTCGACAATTATCAGACTTTCATTTAATTAGCGACCAAAACATGAACTTTGTTATTGATGACTTCAAAGGAAAATGGAGCATTCTTTTTTTTGGATTTACCTTTTGTCCAGATATTTGCCCCCTTACCATGAAGCAACTTTCTAATGTTAAAGAGGAGCTAAAGGATAAAGCCAATAGAATAAACTTCTATCTAGTTTCAATAGATCCTGACAGAGACAGCCCAGAAAACTTGAGAACGTATCTAGATAATTTTGATGAAGAATTTATAGGGTTAACCGGAGAGATAGACAAGATTTATAAATTTAGTACCCAAGTTAACGCACCTTTTTTCCCCGTGGTAAATAGCAATGAAGAAAATTACACAGTGGATCATTCTGGAAGCTTAGTTCTAATAAACCCAGAAGGTAATTACGCTGGTTTCTTTAGAGCACCACATGACCAGAACAAAATCATCAAGGCACTTGATTCTCTATTGAATTAATTTAAGATTCTTAGCCGTGAAACCTAAAAGCAGCAAATTTTTATTATTAATTGCCCTGTTATCAATATCAGGTCTTTCTGCTGATCCTATAGTCCACGCATTCGAAAATGATGTTGAATATTCAAGTGTCGAATGCCAATTGTGTCAGAATGAAATAACTGACACTTCTGAAATAGTATTCAACGAAATTGCAGCTTCGTTTAAGTCAGCTGTATTTCTTTTAGAACAATTAAATCAATCTTTCCCTCTAAAGGGATTCCAAACACGAGCACCTCCTTCATTTTAAATTTAAAGCAGTAACTTTTAATTTAAATTTTTAAGGAGGAATCATGAAAGTATTTTTTTATGGGCTGATGGCGATCAGCCTCATATCAGTAAACGTAAATGCAGAAGAGGTTGAAGAGGTAGTCGTAACGGCCTCTTATGTTGATCAAAATATTAGCGAAATAGAAAACCCTTTGCATGTTGTTTCTGGCGAAGATGTTGGAGATGGCTTAACTCAAAGCCTGGGCGAGTCTTTAAATAGCTTGCTGGGTGTTTCATCTACTGATTACGGCCCAGCCGTTGGACAACCAATAATCAGGGGCATGTCAGGCAATAGAGTTAAAACTCTAAATAATGGAATGGTAGTTAGAGACGTTTCCGTCATAGGCGCTGACCATATTAATGACGTTGATCTTAATGACATAAAACAAATTGAAGTAGTAAGAGGACCGTCTTCTCTACTTTATTCAAATGGAACCATAGGGGGGATTGTTAACATAGTAGACAACACCATCCCTAAGGCTGATATAAAGGACTTAAATCTTAAATTAGGATTTGAGAATCAATCTGTAAATGACGGAGATAGTCATAATTTTTCTTTTGCTAATAACTTAGGCGGAATTAATCTAACTTTGGCTTATAAAGATTCTCAATTCGGAAATTTTGATGTTCCACGTGGTGCTATTATTCATTCAGATGAGCATGAAGATGAACATGAAGAAGACATGGGCTTCCTTGCTAATTCTGACTTTGAATCAGAATCTACCAGGATTGGTCTATCAAAAGTATCAGACTGGGGTTACATAGGAGCTTCTTACAGCAACGTAGAAAGCCTTTACGGGATTCCTTTTCATGGAGAAGGGCACGAAGAACATGAAGAAGAACACGATGAAGAAGGACATGACGAAGAAGAGCATGAAGGTGAAAGAATCTTCTCCTCTACTGAGTCAGATGTTTTCAACATTGAGGGCTCATTCGCTGTTGATAAAAAATTTATAAAGACTGCTGATTTCTATTTTAGAGATACTGATTATTCATTAACTGAACAACATGCAGAAGAGGCTCATGAAGATGAGCAAGAAGAAGAGCATGAAGATGAGCACGAAGGTCATTCCGAAGGACCAACTTTATTTAAAAATGATGCCAAAGAGTACGGCTTAACCCTTGATCTGGGCAGTAGGGCATTTTCACAAAAAGTGGCAATTAAATCTTCAGACGAAAAGATGTCTATCATAGGCTCGGAAGCTTTTATGAACCCATCGGATAGTGATGAATTTTCTGTAGGATACTACTTAAGCGCTCCAACAGAATTATTCCACCTAGACTTTGGAATAAGGCACGACAGAGTATCTAGAAATGGCTCAGTGACACACAGAGAAGAGGACCATCATGACGAGGACGAGCATGAAGACGAGCATGAAGAGGCTGAAATCGATTATTTCGATAGGGATATCAATAGCACAAGCTATGCATTTAGTGTTTCAAATGAGTTAAACGATTTTGTCTCAGTAAACTTAGGTTTGTCTTACCTAGAAAGAGCTCCTTCTAGCGTAGAACTCTTTATGAACGGACCACATTTAGCAACTGGTAGATATGAAGTGGGAAATACCAGCCTAGAGTCAGAAGAGGCAAATAACATTGATCTAACCCTGAGTTATGAAAATAATGGCTTCTTTGGCTCCTTAGCCTTCTTCAGAAATAACATCGATAACTATATTTATTTATTAGATGAAACTGAAGAAGAGCACGAAGGGCATGAAGAGCACGAAGAGCATCACGAAGACTTAATTCTATCTAACTATCTGCAAAAAGACGCAGAGATGGATGGCTATGAATTAGAGTTTGGAAGGAATTTTGGATTCTACCAAGGCGAACTATTAGTTTCCTTTGGATTTGATTCAGTGTCTGCTGAGTTTACAGATGGAACCAATATCCCGAGAATTGCTCCACAAAGAAGTATCTATACGTTGGCATACACAGAGGATGATCTAAAGATCCGATTAAGCTATAAAGACGTTGGTGATCAAGATGATATAGGGGCAGGAGAAACGGCTACTAAAGGTTATGAAATGTTAGACATGAGAGTAACTAAAATCATCGACACTGGCGACGGAAGTCTTAACCTTTCTGTTTTTGGAACCAATTTACTCGATGAGGTGGCACGAAATCATACCTCTTTTGTAAAAAATGAAGTTCCTTTAGCGGGCAGGAATTACGGAGTTAAATTCAGTTATAAGTTTTAGATTATAGCTGACATACCCAACTCAGGTTAGGTAAGTATTGCTATACCCCATAAGCATTACTGGAAATGGGGGCTGGGAAAGGATTCCTAGTCCCTTTTTTATTTATTACCTTTGATGGCAAAATAGGCGCCGATCAGCAAAAGGAATAACTGTTCGCTTGCGAATAAAACAGACCCTCTTTCACCGAAGAATATTCCCCAATTTGAATGGGCTATTATGATTGCCCAAACCATAATAAAAAGGACAGCTCCCCCAGATAATCTTGTAATTAAGTGGCCAGCTTGTTCGGCTCTACTGGCAATTAAAGCGCCTACAATAATTCCTATTCCAGCTAAGATTTCACCCCAAGCAACCATATGGGCCATTGCTCCAGCCGCAGGGACACCTTTTGATGCAAGCCATCCTATGAAACCTTCACCGATAGGTATCTTTCCGTAACCGTGTAAGAAAAAAGAAATTCCTAAACCTATTCTCAAGAGCCATTCAGCTAATCCAGAAATAGGTCTTGTTATGTTATCCAGTGTTTCGTTAATTTTATCCATGTTTTACCCCATCGCTTCTAATAATTCCAATAATAAGTTTATAACGTCAAGATAAATAGAAAAACCTATATTAAATGCTGTGTTCCAGTCGTTTATTCCATTAGCCGATGCTTGTTCTAGTCTGTAAAAATCAAATAATAAATAGCCTATAAAAATGATAGAACCAAAAAACCCCATTATTCTTTTAGAAGCGGAAGTGAAATTCATGAATATATTAAGAAGGTTCCAAATTACTAAGATAAACAAAGGGATGATAAGAATATAGCCTAATGAAGAAAAATCTATGCCGCTATAAATTCCAATTATTGCGGTAAAGAAGGTTATAACGACAGTAAGCTTCAAAATTCTTAAACCATCATTTTCATCCATTCCAATCATAGCCGCTCCAAGAATTGGTCCAAAGAGCATGCTAGCAATCGAGAGCATTATCATTTTAATGAAAATTGATTGATCCGTTACAGAAATGATAGCTGTGGCACAGAGGGCAATAAACCAGATCACACATAAGTTTAAAAGTAACTTCCTCAAGGGAGGCCTTTTATACTCCATCTCTATTTCAAGATCTTTCTTGCGCTTTTCATAAGCCAATTTGTCTTTATAGAAAAGAGCATTTAATTCCGCTTCTTCTTTAAGGGCCCATTTATCGTATTCTTCTTCCTCTGCTGAAAATAAATCGAGCTCCCCGTTTTTGTTGTATCTTTTCTCAAAAACAGCACCAAAGAAGGGTTCGCCAGCTAAGGTGGCCTTTCTAGCCCCATAAATAAAGTAGTAGCAGATTCCGAATACTAAAGACAGTTGGCTGCCAAAAACAACAAAGGTTTTAAAAAATAGTGACGTTTCCATGTCTTTTTATCTAGTTTCTTAGGTATCTATAATATCAAAGATCCTTATTGAAGGTGCGTCTTGGCATAAACCAGCTATGGCCTCTAAAGTACCATCTTCAGTTCTGAATTTTAAATATTTATCGTAATGCTCTTTTGATTCCCAGGTCTCATTAAAAACCCAGCTATTTCCGTCTTCCGTGTTATAAACCAAGTCGATATGTTTACAACCATCGAAATCCCGAGTTACTTTAAAAGCTTCTTTGCAGATTTCTGTAAACCCATCTTTTTCGCCATCTTTTAATTGTCCTTCTACAAAAACATTTACAGTCATAAGAATTACTCCTATTATTTTTTTCTTAGTCTAATCGAATGGGGAGTAACTTCAACTAGCTCGTCATCTTCTACAAATTCAAGAGCCTGTTCGAGGGTATGTTCTATATGAGGCGTAAGAATTAGGTTTTCATCAGATCCAGCAGCCCTAATGTTGGTCAATTGTTTTGCTTTAGTTGGATTAACTGGAAGATCGTTGTCTCTAGAATGAAGGCCGACAATTTGCCCGTTATAAACATCAATGCCATGCCCTACAAACATTCTGCCTCTTTCTTGCAAATTAAAAAGAGAGTAAGCCAAAGTTTTTCCTGCTGTCATCGACACCAGAACACCGTTTTGTCTTTTAGCCAACTCGCCGTCTTTAGCTTTTCCGTAGTGATCGAAGACGCTCGTCATGATCCCGGTTCCACTAGTCATGGTTAAGAAGCTAGACCTAAAACCTATCATGCCTCTAGAGGGTGCTAAGAATTCTAACTTTATTCTGCCCTTGCCGTCTGGTTCCATATTTTGAAGGTCAGCTTTTCTTGTTCCCATTTCTTCCATAATTGCTCCCTGATGTTTATCTTCTACATCTATAACAATTTGCTCAAAGGGTTCATGAATTTCACCTCCTACTTCTTTTTGGATAACTTCAGGTTTAGAAACACCAAGCTCATATTCTTCTCGTCTCATATTTTCTATTAAAACTGAAAGATGTAACTCTCCTCTTCCTGATACTTTGAATTTATCAGGCGTATCGCCTTGTTCCACTCTCAAGGCCACATTATGGATAAGCTCTTGTTCCAATCTCTCTTTTAAGTTTCTTGAAGAAATATATTTTCCCTCTCTGCCCGCAAAAGGAGAGTCATTCACTTGAAAGGTCATGCTCACGGTTGGCTCGTCAACGCTAAGAGGGGGAAGGGCCTCAACTTTGTCTGGGCTGCACAGGGTATCTGATATGTTGAGCTCATCTATGCCGGTAACACAGATAATATCTCCAGCTTGAGCTTCTTGGACTTCAATCCTCTCTAGTCCGTTGTAGCCCATTACTTGTAATATTTTCCCCCTGCGCTCTGTTTTATCAGATCCAGCTATGATTACTCGTTCATTTGGTTTTACTTTCCCTCTGCTAATTCTTCCAATTCCTATAACTCCAACGTAACTGCTGTAATCTAAAGCACTAATTTGCATTTGAAGAGGACCTTCATCATTAACTTCAGGAGGTTTAACTTGATCTATGATTAAGTCCATTAAAGGAGACATGTCTTTTGACATTTGATTTTCATCAAGTCCCGCAACTCCATTTAGTGCCGAAGCATATACGACAGGAAAATCTAGCTGATCATCATTCCCGTCCAATCTGTCGAATAAATCAAAAACTTGATCCAATACCCAGTCAGCCCTTGCTCCAGGCCTATCTACTTTATTGATGACCAGTATAGGATTTAGCCCTTGATCAAATGCCTTTTGGGTAACGAATCTAGTCTGCGGCATAGGTCCGTCCACAGCATCAACCAGTAGCAATACTGAATCAACCATGGAAAGAACTCTTTCTACTTCACCGCCAAAATCTGCGTGCCCCGGCGTGTCCACAATGTTTATTCTGTGTTCGTTCCAAGTAATGGCAGTATTCTTAGCAAGAATGGTTATGCCCCTTTCTTTTTCTTGATCGTCAGAGTCCATGACCCTTTCGGTTTTCATGTTTTTTCTATCAAGTGTTCCAGACTGTTGAAGCAGCTTGTCCACGAGAGTAGTTTTGCCGTGATCGACATGCGCAATGATGGCTATATTTCTTAGATTATTAACTGACATAGAATTTTGAAAGCCGCGATTATAAGACTTTCTATGTAATCTGCTATCAGTTTTTAGATACCATCGAGTGGGATAAAGGTTCGGGGCAGCAAATCTCTGCTAGAGATTCTTCAAGACTTGAACCACCATGGCGCTTCAGTAGCTTAATAAAATTCTTTGCTTCTTTGTTACCTCTTTCCGCTGAGAGTAAGAAGTATTCCAGTGCCAAGGTAAGATTTTTATCAGTTACCTCTCCATTGGCGTAAATAATACCTATGTTAAAAGGAGCTTTTGAGTGTCCTTCTTCGCTAGCCATTTGGTACCAATAAACAGCTTTCTCAAGATCTTTATCAATTCCTCTGCCGATATAATAATTAACGCCTGTATTGTATTGACTTACCGTCACACCCTGGGTGGCCAGAGAAAGGTCGTAGACAAAATCTTTCTCGTTATCTATAGCGTAAATAAAAGGTACGAAGCCAAACAGAAGGACTAAATAAATATATAGGGGTTTAAATGATCTCAAACAAGCTTTATTCCATGCTTACAACAACTTTACCTAGTACTTTTCTTTCTTCTAGGGTCTTTATAGCTTTTGCCGATTCATCTAAAGAGTAACTTTCGGAAACAAAAGGTTTAATTTTGCCATCTGCATGAAGATCAAAAAGTTCTTTAAAGTTTTGTGCATTCTCTGCTTGGTCGACTGCAGCAAACTGACCCCAAAATACTCCTAAGATTTGGCACTCCTTAAGAAGTGTTAAATTGAGGGGCATTTTTGGTATTCCCGCTGTAAATCCAATAACTAAGTATTTTCCATGTCTTGCTATAGCTCTCAATGCAGGTTCAGCATAATCACCACCCACAAGATCATAAATCATATTTACACCGCCTCCAGAGACTTCCTTGATATCATCAGAGAACTTTTTTTGTAAGTCACGATCCATGTCCCTTTGATAAATTATCCCTTCATCAGCACCTTCTTTAATGCACAAATCAATTTTTTCTTGAGATGAGGCTGCCGCTATAACTTTAGCGCCCATAGCTTTTGCAACATGGACAGCCGTAATTCCTAATCCGCCACCAGCCCCTAGAACTAAAACAGATTCCCCTGCTTTTAGCTCACCTCTTTGTTTGAAAGCATGATAGGTGGTTCCATAATTAAGAGGAAATCCTGCACCAGTTTGAAAGTCCATAGATTCAGGCAACGGCATAAGTTGATGTTCAGAATAAACACCTTTTTCACGAAGACCTCCGGAGCCAACGCTCCCTATTACTCTATCTCCTACTTGATGCAAAGTAACTCCTTCGCCAACCGATTCAACTACGCCAGAGATTTCACTTCCAGGACTGAATGGAAAGGGCGGTTTAAATTGGTATAAGCCCTGAACTATTAAGACATCAGGGAAGCTGATGCCAGTTGCTTTGATATCAACAACAACTTGACCGGGACCAGCTTCTGGATCTGGCACTTCTTCTACTTTGTGCGAATCTACCGGACCAAATTCATTACATATAAAAGCTCTCATAATATATTCCTATTAATTGTAGATGGATAAATTAACGATTCTTTATCAAACGTCAAGATATCTTCTCTAGAAATTCTTTTAAATAATCTTCAAAGTCTGTTTGGTTCGAGGATTCTATGTTTTTTGTATCTTCTAAGGACTTTTTGCTGGCATCAAGAAACAATTCATCCAAATTAGATATTTCAGATGTCATTGTATTCTGATGCAGATTAGACATCTTGTTTCCAAGGTCTCTAAATGAGAGGTCTTCGTCTTTCAGGTCTTTCAAAACCTGACCACTTAAGGTTCCATTTGGAGTTAGTAGATTTTCTTTTTGGTCTGTAATAGACGACAGCCAATTTATATTCTGGTCCTGAAATACTTCTCTATCCATGAATTCAGCCACTATTTCTAGCTCTAGAAGAAGTTTATTAGCTTCCTCTTTTAAGGGAATTGATCCATCGGCCGTCTCAAGCAAGGCGCCTTCATCTCTGCCTTCATTTACTACCTTTTCATGGTTCCTTTGTATTCTAGAAGATTCTTCAAGGCTAATCGCTGGACTATCTGCAACAAAACAATAAATTAAAAGAGTGTCTAAGAAATTAATCTGGTCTTCTGTAATGCCAATTGAGCTGTAAGGGTTTAAATCAACACACCTTAGCTCGAGATAATCTATTCCTTCAGAATTTAAAATATTTATAGGCCTTTCTCCAGAAGGGCAAACCCGCTTGGGCCTTATGGTACTGTAATACTCGTTTTCAATCTGAATCACAGAAGTGTTTAGCTGAACCCTTTCTTCTTCATTAAATTCACCAATTTTTTCGTAAGGCTCATAAGTTTTAACTAAGGCATTCTTTAGGTCAGAGCAATATTCTTCTATGCTGTTATAAGAAATATTTAAATCGTCTTGGGCTTTGCTGATATAACCCAAATCTCCCATTCTTAAAGAAGTTGCAGAAGGCTTATAAAAACCGCCTGAGGGTAATTCTTCAAGGTCATGTTCTTTGCCGGCAACAAAAGAGTTACACACTGCAGGAGAAGAGCCAAATAGAAGCAAGTATATCCACCCAAATCTTTTAAAGTTTCTAGCCATGCCCAGATAAGTTTGGTTTTTAAAGGCCTGAATTTCTTGATTAGATTGATGTGCAAGAACTTCTAAAAATTTATCTGAGAAAGAGAAGTTGTAATGTATTCCTGCAATTGCCTGCATCATGCTACCGTATCTATTTGCAAGGCCTCTTCTGTATATTGTCTTAATCATTCCTTGATTTGAAGTGCCGTAATTTCCAATAGGTATCTCTTCGTTTGAGGCTATCGGGCAAGGCATACTGAACGGCCAAAGATATTCATCATCAATGTTGCTGTAGACGAATACATGCAATTCTTTAAGGAAGTCCAGACACTCCTTGGCGCTATTAAAGGTTGGCGTAATTAACTCTAGAAGCGATTCAGAAAAATCAGTCGTGATATAAGGGTTGGTGAGAGCTGATCCTAGTTTAGAAGGATGGGGAAGTTTAGAAATTTCTCCTTTGCTACTTACTCTTAAGCTTTCCTTCTCTATTCCTCTATTAATAAGATTTAATTCTGGGAGAGCCTCAAATTTCCTTAAATCTTCTAAAGAAAATCTCATGATCTGTATTTATTTACTTAGGCCCCGCACTAACAATTGCTTCAGCAACATCAAATTTTGTAAAGTTCTTTTTAAATTGGTTTACTAATTTATCTTCATAAGACTTGTATAAAGAAGGGTCTTCCCAATTTTTAATTGGGTTGAGTAGTTTAGAATCCACTCCGGCAACATTTAAGGGCACATCCAAGTTCATGCCATCAATTTTTTCAGTTTCAGAACCAGCCAGGTCCCCTGACTGAATAGCGCTTATTATTGATCTTGTAACAGGTATATCAAACCTTTTGCCTTTTCCGTAAGGTCCACCCGTCCAGCCGGTGTTAACCAAATAAACATTACTTCCGAACTCTTCAATTCTTTTCATTAGCAGGTCTGCGTATACTCTTGCTGCCCTAGGAAAGAAAGGAGCCCCGTAACAGGTAGAGAAAGTTGTTTTGAAGGCTTCAGTTGAACCTACTTCAGTAGATCCAATAGCTGCAGTGTAACCGCTTAAAAAATGGTAGGCGGCTGCCTCTTTAGAAAGAATAGAGACGGGGGGAATAACGCCCGATAAATCACAAGTAAGAAAGATAACTGCATTGGGTTCACCCGCCGCATTCTCATCAGCTCTTTTTTCTATATGCTCCCTCGGGTATACCACTCTAGTGTTCTCGGTTAAAGAAGAATCACTGTAATCTGGTTCTTTCGTGTCAGAGTCGATGACAACATTTTCCATAACGCTTCCTTTTCTTATGGCGTCCCAGATAACGGGTTCATTTTTTTGAGTAAGATCTATGCATTTTGCATAACAACCCCCTTCAAAGTTAAAAACTGCTCCAGGCCCCCATCCATGCTCATCATCACCTATTAAATTTCTTTCAGGATCTGCTGATAAGGTAGTTTTTCCTGTTCCAGAAAGACCGAAGAATAAACATACTTCTCCATTAGAGTTGACGTTGGAGGCGCAATGCATAGGTAAAACATTTTTTTCGGGAAGTAAGAAGTTTTGAACGGCAAACATGGATTTTTTCATTTCCCCAGCATAAGGCATCCCAGCGAGCAGAACTTTCCTGGAAGTAAAATTAAGAATAACAACGCCGTCACTATTAGTCTTATCAGCTTCTGGATCACAAACAAATTCAGGTGCGCTTAGTATTTGCCAGGTCTCCTTGTTGTTAGGATTAAATTCTGTTGGTCTTATGAACATTTGCTTGCCGAAAAGGTTATGCCAAGCCCACTCTGTCCTAATATTTACTGGGACGTAATGTTCAGAATGTTCACCAACATGCAAAGAAGAGACAAAGCTATCTTTTGATTCCAAGTAAGTCTCAACTTTACTCCAAAGCTTATCAAACGCTCCGGATTCAAAGGGTCGATTGACCTCACCCCAATCAACTGAATCTTTTGTTGAGGCGTCACTAACTATAAATCTGTCTAACGGACTTCTGCCGGTTCTTTTACCGGTTTTAACAAGAAGAGCACCATTGGCAGCTACTTCTCCTTCTCCTCTTTGAAGAGATTCTGAGATAAGTTCATCAACAGATAAATTCTCAAAGATTTTAGACATCTATTTATGCTTTAAAGTGGTTAGTAAAATTTTCAGTATTATATAGATTTAATCCTTTTTATGAGAATGAATTTCATTAGCGGAAATAAAGGTTTTGGTTAGGTATATAAAGATAACTAGAAATCCAACTAACAACCATCCAGGTATGCTTATTCCCATAAAACTCCATAAAACCTCTGCGCAATTTCCATCCCCGGTTATAGCCATAATCAATACTTCTAAGAAGGGCAACGTATCTAAAAGATAATCTACGTCTGGAGCACAACTAGGAACTAATTCGGCGGGTAGACTTTGTAAATAAAGCTGTCTTAAAGAAAGACCAATGCCGGAAAAAAGAGCTACATACGAGGCGATCAAAAATCCTTTGTAAATTTTTATGCTCTTAGGATTAATTAAATAACCTATAGCTGCAATTAAACCCAAAATTAAAACGGCTCCTCTTTGCATGTAGCAAAGCATGCAAGGTTTAAGCATTAGAAAGTGCTCCATGAAAAGGGCGACGGCCATCATGCCTATACAAATAAAAAAAAGAATTCCAAAAGTTCTTTTGGTGTTGCTAAATAAAAAATTCATCAATGAGCTTGGTCCCAATTATTACCAATACCTATATCAATCTCCAAAGGCACATCTAGATCGGCTGCCTCCTGCATGGATTTGGTTAGTAACTCTACAACTTTATCAGTTTCCTTTTTTGGGGTATCAACAATTAATTCATCGTGAACCTGAAGCGTAAGTTGTGCTTTCAATTTAGATTCTTTTAAAGATTTATGAGCATTAATCATGGCTATTTTCATTATATCTGCAGCTGACCCTTGGACGGGCGCATTGATGGCCACCCTTTCAGAGGCTTGCCTTCTAATGGCATTGCTTGCATTTATATCTCTTAAGTACAGCCTTCTTCCAAACAGAGTTTCAATGTATCCGGCATTACGAGCCGTGTCTTTAGTTGTTTCCATATAGGCCTTTACTCCAGGGTATTTTTCGAAGTACATGCCCATGTATTCAGCTGCTAAATTTCTATTAATGCCTAGCTGCTTCCCTAGTCCAAAAGCAGAAATGCCATATATAAGGCCAAAATTTATAGCTTTTGCGTTCCTTCTTAAATCTGGGGTTACTTCGTCTAGGTTAACGTCAAAAACTTCACTTGCTGTTTTAGCGTGAATGTCTTCCCCTTGATTAAAAGCTTCTAAAAGTCCCTTATCTTTAGACAAATGAGCCATGACCCTTAATTCGATTTGAGAATAATCTGCAGAAATAATCTTGTTACCTTTTGTTGCTTCAAAAGCCTGTCTTATTCTTCTACCGTCTTCTGTTCTAATTGGTATGTTTTGAAGATTGGGATCGGAAGAAGACAATCTGCCTGTCGTAGTGACGGCTTGGTGGAAAGACGTATGTACTTTGCCAGTATTCGAAGAGATCTGGCCAGGCAATTTATCTGTGTAGGTAGATTTAAGCTTACTCAAAGTCCTGTGTTCAAGTAAAATCCTAGGCAGCTCATATTCTTCTGACAGTTCTTGCAAAACCTTTTCGTCAGTAGAGGGCTGACCTCCAGGTGTTTTTTTTATCACTCGGTAATTTAGCTTTTCAAAAAATATTTCTCTAAGCTGTTTTGTGGAACCAAGATTAAACTCTTCTCCTGCTATTTCGTAAGCTAATTTTTCTAGTTTCTTTATTCTAGATTCAAGGTCTTTAGACTGAGAAGCTAAGATCTTAGAATTCAGCAGAGTCCCATTCTGTTCCATATCAGAGAGCACCTCGATTAGAGGAATTTCTATATCCTCCATTAATTTCTTTAAGGGCTTTATCGAATCTAACTTAGGTTCCAGAACCTCATATAGTCTTAAGGTTATGTCGGCATCTTCGGCTGCGTAGTTAGTTGCCAAGTCCAGTGGAACCTTATCAAAAGTGATCTGTTTTACTCCTTTCCCAGCTACCTCTTCAAAGGTTGAAGTCTTGTGATTTAAGTAATATGAGGACAAAGCGTCAAGATTATGTCTGGTTGCTGATGCATCCAGTACATAGCTCATCATCATGGTATCGTTCTTAATTGAATTTATCTTTATCCCGTAACGAGCAAGAATATTTCTATCAAATTTTATATTTTGACCAATTATTTTGTTTTGTGCTTTTTCAAGAAAGGGTTTTAGTTTTTCTAGAACAATTTTTTCTTTAAGTTGAGAAACTTCCTGCTTTTCATGGCCAAAAGGAATATAAAATGCCTTCCCAGCTTCATACGCCATGGATACTCCCACAAGATCAGCATCCATATAATCTAAACCTGTTGTTTCTGTATCTATGGCTATAACTTTAGACCTGCTGGCCGCTTTGATAATTTTATCTAAAGCTCCTTCCGAGTTGATTAGTTCATAATTGCTATTCAGCTGTTTAGGTTTTGGAGTTTGTTGTCTGGGCTCTTCTTGGAGCCAAGATTTAAACTCTAACTCTTCATAAATCTTTGTTAACCCTTCTGCATCTTCTTTAACGACTTTAAGTTCTTCTATTCCGAAAGGCAGTTCGACATCCCTCTTTATCGTTACCAGATCATGGGCTAGTTTTAATGTATCAATAGAACTTCTCAGATTCTCTCCCACCTTGCCGCCTAAGCTCTCAGCATTTTTAATTACATTTTCTAGGTTTGTGTATTCATCTAACCACTTTACCGCAGTCTTAGGGCCCACCTTATCAACACCAGGAACGTTATCAGATTTATCTCCAATAAGAGCTAAATAATCAGTTATGTGTTCGGGTGGCACACCAAATTTCTCTTTTACCCCCGATTCATCCAGAAGCTCTCCTGTCATTGTGTTTACAACACTTACGTTCTTGCAGACCAGCTGAGTCATATCTTTATCTCCAGTGGAGATAACGGTATCCAGTTTCTTTTTTCTTGCTTGTTCAGCTAAAGTCCCTATTACGTCGTCGGCCTCAACCCCTGAGATCATGATTAATTTTATTCCCATTAATTGAATGATTTTGTGGATGGGTTCAATTTGTGAAACTAGATCCTCTGGCATGGGGGGGCGATTGGCTTTGTATTCTGTATACATGTCATGCCTAAAAGTTTTCCCTTTGGCATCAAAAACCACTGCCAGATCACTTTCAGGATGATCAATAAGTATTCTTTTTATCATACTAATAACACCCTTAATTGCTCCCGTGGGTTGATTCTTGCTATTTTCAAGAGGCGGTAATGCGTGGTATGCCCTGTAAAGATAGGACGAACCGTCCACTAAAATAATAGGACCTTCAGTGCTCATTAACTTAATTCCCTTTTATACAGTCTATTCCGTCCTGAGCCTTTATCTCTCCAGTCCTTGTCTTCAGTTAGTCCAGATTCTGCGATTGTATTTTCAATTGACCCTAGGTTCTCACTTAAATTCTTACCTTCTACTTCAACGAGTAAACTATCAACCTTCTTAAGAACTTTAGTTGACCCAGTTAATATCTCTAATTCTTTCCCATCCACGTCCAACTTTATATGGTTTGGCGAAGCTATGCCTTCAATCTGGTCTAAATCATCTAAAGAAATTGCTATAACGGACTGTTTACCATTTACGTCAAATTCTCCAAACTGGTTTGATGAAGAGCCAATACTATTATGAGAAGCACCAGAACTTGGATCCTTCATGTGGAGATGTAGTAGGTTTGTTTCCTGTGAGCCTGCGAAACATAGAGCGTCAATATGTTCTTCAAGATTATTCAATCTAATGTTGGCGTTAAGGGTTGAATAGGATTCAGCTGAAGGCTCAATTGCAAGAACTTTATTTTTACCGCCCAATGCAGCATATAAGCTAAAAACACCAATGTTTGCTCCAATGTCCCACAGTACTTCATCCACTTTTAAGTGATTTTTTATCCATTCAAAAGTTTCTGGCTCGCTTCTTGCAGATTCTGGATCTTGGGGGACAGACCCGGGTGAATCAATTCTGAACAACAACTGTCCTTTATCCGTCTCCATAGAGTGATTTGTTTTATAGAAATCAGACAATCTTGAACGGGTCTTAAGGCGGGTTCTTTCATTCATAGCAAAAGTAAAAAGACTACCTAATTTATAAATTAATTTTGATGCTTTCTTGCTGATTTTTATCCCTCAAGTTTAATTCTAACCTAACAAAACTTTTTTAAATAAAGATTAATAAATCTGAACTTTTTGTAAAGGCAAATGTCTTAAATATGTAGGGTAAATAATTATTAAACTCTAGTCCGCAAGAAAGCTTCGAGTAACCCCAAATACTCGGAGCTTTTACATATTAAACAGGTTGATCATAGTCTCAACCAATTCATTTACCCCATCCTTTGTTGTAGCAGAAGTAGAAATAACAAAGTTTTTTGTAGAAAGTTTTTTTAATTCCTTTAGTGCTCGAAGTTGTTCTTGAGAAGCTTTGTTTTTAGATAATTTATCTGACTTATTTAAGAGAATTACTAAAGGAAGATTCTTAGCTTCGCACCAATTAATTAGTGTTAGATCATCGTCTTTGAAAGGATGTCTAATGTCCATAATTATCGCCAAAGCCTTTAAGCTTTTTCTCTTGTTTAAATAGTTGTCGATAGTGATACCCCAGTCCGCCCTCATAGTCTTTGATACTTTTGCATACCCATAACCTGGCAAATCAATGATTTTATGGTTTTTATCCTTCTCAACCTTAAAAACATTAATAGACTGGGTTCTGCCTGGCGTTTTGCTTGTTTTGGCCAGTTTCTTGTTGTTAGTTATTGCATTCAATACACTAGACTTCCCACAATTGGATCTTCCACAAAAGGCAATCTCAGATCCAGAATCATCAGGCAGGCTTTCATAAGAAGGATAACTTCCTATAAAGACGGAATTTTGTAAGAAATTATGGCTAACCATATGATATTTATAAATTAAAGGAACGGTCTTAAAGGTTAGTATATAATGACGCCGCGCCAGATCAACAACATGAATTTATAAATGAGATTTAAATTATCAATTATTTTTATATCTTCAATTTTGCTTACAGGAGTAGGGGATGCCCCTTCTGTAAAAGAGAAAGGAGACGCTGAAACAGGGAAACAACTAGTTTCTGCGTGCTCTGCTTGTCACGGGGCAGATGGAAATAGCTTGGCTGGCATATGGCCTTCATTAGCCGGACAAAACTATAAGTATCTTTTAAAACAATTGAGACTCGTTAAGTCGGGGGGCAGGCAAATAGTTGAAATGACTGGTCAACTGGATAATCTAAGTGACCAAGATTTAAAAGACATCTCTGCTTTTTATTCCGTTCAAAATAATGTGATCGGCCAAGTAGAAAAAGATAAACTTGAATTGGGAAGAAAGTTATATTATTCAGGTAATCTAGAGAAAGGAGTTCCTGCGTGCACTGCCTGTCATTCACCTAGAGGTCTAGGCAATGCTCCTGCAGCTTACCCTTTATTAAGCGGCCAACAGCCTGATTATGTCACCAAGGCCTTAAAAGACTATAGATCTGGTGAAAGATCGAATGAGGACCCTTCTAAAATTATGATAGCTATTGCCTATAAACTTGATGACATTGAGATAGAGGCCTTATCAAGTTTTGTTCATGGACTACATTAAATTCATATGCTTTCAAGAACACTAGTAACAACTTTTATAACTCTTATTCTTATCTCTTGTTCAAGTGAAGATAACTCAGAGACTCAGGCTGTAAAATCTAATGATAAATATAAGGCAGGCGTTCATTACGAAATTATTGATAATCCAACCTCTGTAAGGGACTCTTCTAAAGTAGAGGTTATCGAAGTCTTCTGGTTTGGCTGTAATCATTGTTATGCTTTAGAGCCTTATTTAGCAAGGTGGAAGAAGGATATGCCCCAAGGAGTGAATTTCTCAAAATCACCTGCAACTTGGAATGAAGTCCTAAAGACGCACGCTAGGATATATTACACAGCCAAAGCTCTTGGTATAGAGCAGCAGTTTATTCCTGCAGCCTTTAATACAATACAAAATGAAGGAAGAAGGTTAACTGGAAACACCGAATTAGAATATTTCTTTAAAGGCTTTGATGTAGAAAGAGAAAAGTATAATTCTGTTTCTAAGTCCTTTGGCGTAACCAATGCCGTTGATCAAGCTGATAAAAGAATGAAACAGTGGGGCATTACAGGAGTTCCAGTGATCATAGTAAATGGAAAATATAGGGTTGGTGCTTCAAGAGCAATTGGAACAGATGGCCTTTTTGATGTTGTAAATTTCCTTATTGAAAAAGAGAAGAAATATTCAACTGTTAATTAGTTTTGAATAAATTTCCTGTTTGTCCAATTTTTATACCAGCCAATAGATTGGAATGGGTAGAGAAAACCTTTGATAAAGGAACCGATGCTGTCATTATCGACTTAGAAGATTCTGTTCCAAAAGAACAAAAAGACGAAACAAGAAACAATCTGTTTTCTTACTTAGATTCTCATGACTTTGATAAAACTATTCTAATTAGAGTCAATCCGGTAGATGGAGAATTCGGCAAGGAAGACATGAAGACCCTGTCAGAAGTCTCTTCAAAGATTGATGCCTTTATGTTGCCTAAAATAGAGCAAGCTGGAGTGCTAAATGACCTCCCTGACAATTTAATTGCCTTAATTGAAACCCCCAAATCTATTCAGAATCTAGAGGAAATATCCTGCCACAAGAACGTTATTGGAATTGCATTAGGTGGCGCTGATCTAAGTGCAAGCCTTGGCTCGGATATGAGCTGGGATTCTTTGTTATTCACTAGGTCCAAAATCATCATAGAGGCAGCTGCAAATAATTTGTTCACAATAGATAGCCCATTCATGAATATAGAAGACATATCGAGTTTAGAGAATGAGTCTGTTCTTTCAAATGGCTTAGGGTTTGATGGCAAAGCAGCCATTCATCCAAATCAGATTGAAACCATAACTAAATCTTTCTTACCTAATGAATCAGACATTCAAGAGGCTAAAGAAATTATTAAATTATTTAACTCTAGTTCTGAAGCCGTAATAGCTTATAAAGGAAAAATGATAGACATGCCAATTGTTCTTTCAATGGAAAAGAGATTAAGGCTTGTAGGAATAGACCCTAAAAATATAGACTGACATTTAGGAGAAGACAATGGTAAAAAAGGTAAAGGAAATTTCACCAGGGAGATATAGAGAAACTTTTGGAAGATACTACGAAGAGTTTGTCGTGGGAGATGTTTATGAACATAGACCAGGAAGAACAATAACCCAAACAGATAACATCTGGTTTACTTTATTGACAATGAATCAGCATCCGCTACACATTGATGAAGAATACGGAAAAGGAACTGAGTTTGGAAAAACTTTGGTCGTAAGCCCTTTCACTATAGCTCTAATGGTAGGCATGAGCGTAAGTGATGTAAGTCAGAAGACGGTGGCCAATCTTGGTTGGACAGATATAAGAATGTCACATCCTTTATATGTAGGCGATACCTTATACGCTGAATCTGAAGTAGTTGAGAAGCGTGAATCTAAGTCTAGACCCGATGAAGGCATAGTTACCGTTAAAACTATTGGCAAGAACCAAGACGGTGTAGAGGTTGCTTCGTTTCTGAGGTCTGCTTTAATACCTAAAGAAGGAAAGGCAGTAGAAGACAAGATAGATTATTAATTAATCAATTTGCTATAACACTTTTTTTTGTTATAACTGTCATCCTGTAAAGTCTATAGGGGAGTAGATAGTCATGATTAAAAATTTATTTGATGCGAGTAACGTGGATGAGACCGTATGGCACCTTCAAGGCAATTGGGCGCCTGTAAAGGAAGAATTAACGGTTTCTGAATTAGAAGTAAAAGGAGAAGTTCCAAAAGAAATTAATGGCCTTTATATAAGAAATGGAATGAACCCAAGATCTGGGTATAGCGACCATTGGTTTTTTGGTAACGGAATGCTCCACGGCTTCAATTTTGAAAATGGGAAAGTTAGTTATAAGAATAGATATGTAAGAACCCCATATTATGAAAATGATCTTGATATCATTAGTTCTTTTGGAGATTTAAGCGCTTCTCCTGCTAATACTCACATCATTAAGCATGCTGATAAATTTTTGGCCTTAGAGGAAGCACATCTTCCTTGGGAAGTTGATGAAAATCTAGAAACAAAAGGCGCATACGACTTTTCTGGAAAACTTAAAGGAGCAATGACAGCTCACCCTAGAATCTGTCCCAAGACAGGAGAGCTTTTATTTTTCTCTTATTCCATGATGTCAGAATCCTATCTGACCTACTACAGAGCAAACCCAGAAGGTAAATTAGTTCAAATTGAACCTATTGAATTGCCAAGAGCCGTGATGATGCATGATTGGAATATTACAGAAAATCATGTTGTGTTTATGGATTTACCTATTATTTCTGATATGAATCTTGCTGTAGAAACTGGATCGCCTTTCGGATTTAAACCTGAGTTTGGAGCTAGATTGGGTGTAATGCCAAGAGAGGGCTCTAATTCTGACGTAAAATGGTTTGATATTGATCCCTGTTACGTTTTTCACCCTCTCAACTCTTATGAAGAAGGTAATAAAATTATCTTGTATGTTTGCAGGCAGGAAGAAGCAATGGTTGGAGGGTTTCAAGATATATATGGAGGAGACACAACTGTAGCAAGACTTTGGAAGTGGACAATTGATCTAGAGCTAGGAGTTGTTAAAGAAGAACAAATAGATGATGCTCCTTGTGATTTCCCAAGAGTGGACGATCGAAGAATCGGTTTTAAGAATGACTACGGTTATTGCACAACTTTAGATACCGAGGCCGATTCATTAACAATAGGAAGATATTTATTAAAATATGATTTAACCAAAAACAAGAGGTTAACTCACGATTTAGGAGAGAATGTCACTGGTGGAGAGGCTTTATTTGTTCCGCGAAGCCCTGACTCTACGGAAGATGATGGATGGGTTGTTAGTCTAGCTTACGAGGCAGAGACCGATCGATCAAAGCTCTTAGTAATAAATTCCCAAGATTTTGAATCTGATCCAGTTGCAGAAATATATGCACCTCAAAGAGTTCCAAATGGAGCACATGGGAGTTGGATAAGTAAAGATTAATAAGGAAAGTTTATATGGAAATACAATACGCTTCAGTCTGGGAAAAAAATGCAGACGCCATACCTAATGAAATAGCACTAATTTGTGGAGATAACGAGGTAAGTTGGAAGGATTTTGATGATAGAGCCGCTAAGCTAGCTGCATTATTAGATAAGAACGGTCTTGGGGATGATTCCAAAGTTGGTCTTTATTTACATAACTCAAACGAGTATTTAGAAGCTCAATACGCTGTATTTAAAATTAAAGGCGTACCAATTAATGTAAATTATCGATACAAAGAAGAAGAACTAGTTTATTTATTAGACAACTCAGATTCTGAAGCCTTGTTTTATCAGGGCTGTTATGCAGAACAAGTTCTTGCAATAAAAGACAAGCTTTCTAAAGTCAAAGTTTTCGTACAGGTTGATGATGGCTCTTCAGATATGCCAGATTTTTCATTAGATTATGAAAGCATTATTCAGAACAATTCTCCAATGGAGAGAATAGAAAGATCGGGCGAAAACATTTATATGCTATACACGGGAGGTACAACTGGCATGCCAAAAGGGGTTATGTATCAACATGAAGGACATCTTAGTGCGATGCTTAACACCGCAGGAGCTTGGGGCATGATTCCTATTCAAGAAAAAGTCGAAATAGAAGCCTTATCCAAGGCAATCAAGGAAAATGCAGAATCCAATAATCTGCCTGTAAGCATTCCAGCCTGCCCATTGATGCATGGAACAGGTATGTGGCTTGGAGCAATGATCCCTCTGCTTGCTGGAGGGTGCGTAGTGACTATTCCTCAACTAGGGTTTGATCCAGATTTGTTATTTAAGGAAACAGAAAGAAGAAAAGCAAATAATCTTGTAATAGTTGGAGATGCTTTCGCTAAGCCTATGTTGGACGCATTGGATAAAGCAAGTAATGAGGGTGCCCCGTATAACCTTGAATCAGTTAACAACATTATCTCTAGCGGCGTTATGTGGAGCTCTGAAGTCAAAGATGGATTACTGAAGCACAATGACATGGTTTTAGTAGATGCTATGGGATCTACTGAAGGCGGTATGGGCTCTTCAGTAGCATCAAGAGATGCTCCAGCTCCAACTGCTAAGTTTGTTTTAAACCCTGGAGTAATTGTTATAACTGATGAAGGAGAGCATGTAGAGGCTGGCTCAGGAAAAATGGGGAAAATTGGAACAAGTGGCTTAGTTCCTTTAGGTTATTTTAAAGACGAAAAGAAGTCAGCCGAAACCTTTAAGGAATTTGAAGGGGTGAGATATAGTTTTCCAGGTGACTATGCAACTGTGGAAGCAGACGGAACAATAACTCTCTTAGGAAGGGGCAGCAATTGCATAAATACAGCAGGAGAAAAGGTTTATCCTGAAGAGGTAGAGGAGGCTGTAAAAAGGAACCCTAATATTTTTGATTGTTTAGTAGTAGGACTAAAAGACGATAGATTTGGCCAAAGAGTTGTTGCTTTAGCTTCTTTTCAAGATGAAAATCAAATTGAAGAACAAGATTTAATTGCTTTCACGAGAGAGCATTTAGCTGGCTATAAGTTACCCAAGCAAGTTTTATTTGTTCCAGAGGTAATGAGAGCTCCGAACGGAAAGGCAAATTATAAGTGGGCTAAAGAAACAGCAGAAAAGGAATTGGGTTAAAAAGGGTAGGAATCATGGATGTAAGTGAAGCTGTCGGTTCTAGGAAATCAATAAGGGCTTTTTTAGATAAAGCTGTAGATGACTCATTAATTAAAGAGCTCTTAGAGAAAACTTCTCGTTCCGCCTCCGGAGGAAATTTACAACCTTGGCAAATTTACGTGATTAACGGCGACACAATGAATAGTTTCCATAAATTTCAGTCTGAATGGACCGAACCAGAGACACCTGCTTATGCAATTTATCCCGAAAACCTTAAAGAGCCATACAAGACTTCTAGATATGAAGTTGCTGACGACATGTATTCTTTACTTGGGATAGCTAGAGAAGACAAAGAGGAAAGGTTTAAGCAAGTATTAAAGAACTATGAGTTTTTTGGCGCTCCCGCAGCTTTCTTTTGTTTTGTAGACAGGCAAATGGGCAGACCACAATGGTCTGATTTGGGTATGTTTCTTCAAACATTCATGTTGCTAGCTAGAGAAGCGGGACTAGATACTTGTCCTCAAGAAGCCTGGGCCATGAAACAAGAGAGCGTAACCGCCTTTGTTGAAGCACCAGACGAGTTAATGCTTTTTTGTGGCATGGCCATAGGTTATCAGGATGAATCTGAAAAGGTTAATGAACTTAGAACCACAAGAAGACCAGTAGAAGATTGGGCGGTTTTTTTAAATAAATAGTTAATAGGCTAAATTACTATTTCAATTAAGCTTGGACCGTCAGAACTAATTCCATCAGAAAAAGCTTTTTGAAATTGTTCAACAGTTAAAGTCCTTTTAGCTGGAACCCCTAAAGACTCCGCAAGAGAAACCCAATTTATTTCTGGATTATCTAAGGAAAACATAGAAGTAGCTCTATCACCTGTTCCTAGAGCTCCAACTCTTTCTAGTTCAACTTTTAATATTGCGTAAGCACGATTAGAAAAAATAATGTTAGTTACATTCAGGCTTTCTCTGGCCTGAGTCCATAAAGATTGTATTGTGTACATTGCTCCACCATCACCGTGCAAACAGATTACAGGTCTGTCGGGTGAAGCGATGGCCGCACCTGTTGCTAGAGGAAGACCTTGTCCTATGGATCCTCCTGTTAATGCTAACCAATCTAAAGGTTTTGCATTCCAGGCATGTGGGGTAACAAAAAAACCTGAAGTTGCAGCTTCATCTGAAACAATAGCTTCTTCGGGTAGCAATCCGGTAAATAGGGCACCTAAATTTTCAGGACTCAAGTCACCAGAAGTAGGCATATCTATTTTGCCGTCAGGAATTAAATGATTATCAATTTTTGATCCCTTGAACATGTCATTGAGGGCATTTAGAGCATATTTTCCATCTTCAAATGGAGAAGCCACTTCAATAAGATCTGCACCTTCAGGAGAAAGAAAACTTTTCTTACCTGGGTAGGCAAAAAAAGAAACGGGCGGTTTTGTTCCAATAAACACTATGGATTCTACACCGCTTAAGAACTCTTCAGCCAGTTCAGCAAAATAAGGAATAGGCTCAACTTTTGTAAGCCCAGCCCCTCTTCTATGTCTTTTAACGAAAGTATCTGTTGCCAGTCTGCATCCACAAGCAGAAGCTATTTTTCCTGCCAAAGTAACCGATTCTTCATCCAAGAAGTTACCACCTAAATAAAGCATAGAATTTTTATCTGAAGAAAGAGCTTCAAAAGCTTTATCAATTAATTTGTCGTCAACTTTAAGGGGTCCTTCTATATCTAGCTTAGATCCTATATTGTCTGTCTCTCCCCATGCACAGTCAGCAGGAACAAGCATGGTGGCAATTTGACCTGGGAATTTGTGCGAAGCTTGCCATGCTTCTGATCCTAGTTGACTTAAGTCATCGGGCGTAGAACTTCTTCCAACCCAGTCAGAACTGGCTTTAGCGAGTCCATCTAAATCAGAAGTTAATGGAGCATCATATTGCAGATGGTAAGTTGCATGGTCGCCAACTATATTTAACATCGGCGTTCTAGCTTTCTTTGCGTTATGTGTGTTAGCAAATCCATTGCCAAAACCTGGACCTAGATGGAGTAAATTGGCGGCAGCTTTACCAGACATTCTCGCGTACCCGTCTGCAGCACCTGTGACCACACCTTCAAATAAACCTAGCACAGGCCTTACTTCGGGATGGTGATCTATAGCTGCAACCAGATGCATTTCTGAGGTTCCTGGATTAGCAAAAACAACTTCTAGACCATTGGCTATCAAAGTCTTTAGTAGAGCATCAGCAGAATTCATACACTCATTATAAACCTATGATTTTGAGTCTACTAATTTCTATCAGGCAGGGCGTCCTAAGATTCCTCCATTAGCTGATACTGTCAATTTTTTAACAAAGAAATTAAGTGCCTAATGTCGAAGCACCTGACCTGCGCGAGCACCAGTAGGTTCTCCATCAAGGACATTGACTTGACCGTTGACGATCGTTGCTTTGAAGCCACGCGACTTCTGGATGTATCGCGGTGCGCCACCAGGGAAATCATTCACTAATACAGGTTGTAACTCATTCACCTCTTCTGGGTTAAATACATTAATGTCTGCTTTCATTCCTGCTTTTAGAATACCTCGATCCTTGAGACCAATAACTGCTGCCGGATCGGCTGTCATTCTCTTTATAGCTTGAGGAAGCGTGAATACACCTGTCTCACGTACATAATGAGAGAGTATGAAACTAGCCCAACCTCCATCCATAATTTGAGAAACATGCGCGCCGACATCACCAAGTCCAGGAATGAGATGTTCGCTGGCGAAGAGATCTCCTTGTTCTTTCAGGTTACCGCCAAACATGCGCCAGTTGAAAAGACCGCGACCTTGACTGTCTCTTGATAGACGTAAAAAAGTTTCAGACCAGTGCTCAGAAGCTGATTTAGATAACTCGATCAGATTTTGTGCAGAGTTGTGGTCGGGAATCTCGTCGAGGCCCAGAAAGTAGACTTTTTGCAGAGGGATATGACAAGATTTCTGTTCACGCGCTTCTGCCACTAGAACCTTACAAAAAGTTTCATTGTTGATGGCTTCCAATCTAGCGTTAAAATCTTTTTCTCGTAATTCATCCCACGTTGGACCTTGTATAGGAAGACCTGATTGAAGACCAAACATGTAGCCAGATCCACGTGTGTGACTGATGCCAGTAATATTACGTCGCTCTAGGTTCATTTCATTAAGATGCTTAGCAGCCATAGCTCCAGACCCTTCTTCGCCTGAACAACCATAGCTAAATAAGACCCTGCTTCCTTCTGTTTCAGCAACCGATCTCATTACCTCAGCATCTGCACCAACGAGTTGCATCAAACCATCCCGAGGTCCGACAACCTTTGCAATTTCTACAAGTTCAGAACACTCGGCAAAGGTTCCTGGAATTGGACGACCATCAGGAGCCTTATGCGGTTCATAACGATTGGTAGAGAATCCAACTGCACCGTCTTTCATAGCTTTTTCTACAATTTCCACCATCTGCTGCTTTTCAGCCTCTGTAGCTTGCTCATCAAAAGATCGATCACCCATGACATAATAACGAACAGCAGAATGACCCACGAGACCAGCAACATTCAGAGAAGGTTTTAGTTCTTCCAATGTGTCTAGGTATTGACCATAGTGCTCCCAGTTCCAAGAAAGTCCTGAAAGAATAGCTTGTTTTGGAATATCCTCCACCGTTTCCATCATGCCAGCGAGAACTTCGACATCTTCAGGCTTGCAAGGAGCAAAAGTGAGGCCACAGTTTCCAATCAAGGCTGTGGTGACACCATGCCAGCAAATAGGAGTCATTTCAGGGTCCCAGCCAATTTGTGCGTCCAGATGAGTATGTATATCAACAAAACCAGGTGATACCGTTCTTCCTTCAGCGTCTATAATCTCAGCGGCTTCACCACTCACTTCGCCGATTTCAGTTATAAGTCCATCTTTGATTGAAATGTCTCCAGAATAGGCATCAGAGCCTGTTCCATCTACTATCGTTCCGTTCTTAATTAAAAGATCGTATTTCATAATTTCCTCAAAGAATTAAGTATACCCAAGTTTAAAAATAAAAATAAACTTATTTGACGTAAGGGACTAAATGGCAGATATAAGAGAGTTTAAATCTTTTATATGACATTCTTTATTTGAAACTTTTATAAAGTCTTCCTTATTTAATTCCTTTATTATTCTGCTGAGACTTTCTGGCCTCATCCTCAGCATTTGAGCTATTTCATAATGATTAATAGGGAGAGTGAATTTGAAAGAATTTTCTTTAGAAACCTTCAATTTAGAACTAATGATAATTAACCAAGAGCATAGCCTCTTTTTAATGTCGCCATCAGAAATTGTTTGGCTCCACTTTAATTGTTTAGAAAGTTGACTGCTTATAGCTTTACTTATGTGAAGCGCCATATCAGGTTCTTCTCTAGATAAAACCTCTAATTCATGATAGTTTATTTTACACAGATCAGAGTTTTCTCTAGCTAAAGCAAAGTGTGAATACCTCTTAAAAGAAATACAATCAAGTGCTAAAAATTCTCCTGGGTAAAAGATGCCCTCTACTAACTCTTCACCTTTTTCGTCTAAACTGTAAGTTTGCACGCATCCAGACCTAACAACATAAATCGATGAAAAGCTGTCACCTTGGCTATAAATCATCTCTCCTTTGTTAAAAGATTTTTGTATAGAGATAGTTCTCACAATTTCATTCACATTTTCATTGATTAAAATCTCATTAACTATCTTCTCTGGCATGCACATATGTTTGTAACTACAGACCTTACAAAGAGGAGGCGCTTGTTTAATATTTGATACTTCTTTAAGTTCTAACATCATAATTCTTTTATTATTTCTTCTAAATCGTAGATCTCTGCCTTTAAGGCATCAATATCCCTTTTACTTCCAGTCCAAAAATTCAGTCCATGCTCGTCTTCCAATTTATAAAGGCGTAGTTTAGAGGCTCTTAATTTTAATTCTAGCTCCTTTTTATCAACCTTACCCATACAAATTTCCTAAGAATAATGAAAACCCTAGCAATACTATCCAAAAACCCATACAGACAGAGGCTACAATGGCCAGTCTTTTTAACGCTAAAATATCCTCTTTTTGCCATTTCTCTCTCATTTCTTCTCTTTTATTAATACGAAAATGTAAAATTACTACTTATCTAAATAAAGAATATTGATTTACATCAATTAAAATAAAAACCTGTTAATTTAAAGTAATTTAAAGATATATGATTAAGGTATGAGAGGTATGACTAGAGACTTTATTTTTCGCTCAATTAAGAGAACAAACAAATTAGATTATTTAGGTTATGTTCTAAATGTAGGATCTGAAGAAGAATTGTTTGAAGCTGTTTCTGAGTTGGGATTCAGTCCAGATGCTATGGAGTACCATGCTGTTAATATAGGCTCAAAAGCTATAGCCATTTGCATGCCTTTTAGAGCAAGTGCCAAGCAAATGGAGCAACCATTTTATTTTATAGGTGATGTTGATAATAAATTCTTTTCTAATGAAACAGATAAAAGATATCAGGATGACTTGAAAGGGGATACTGACTCCGGAACCTTCCCAGCAGATATATTTACTGGTCCATAAAGCTTGATATAGGCTCTTTAAAGAAATTGCCTGTTCAGTTATTTACTGAAAGATTTTTATATTTTTTATATAAAAATATTGATAACCAACCTGAGAGTATAGGCACGATAGTAACTTGAGTTAAGACTAAGAAACCAACAACATCCTCTCCAGTTAAAGTAGACATAAAGCCTTGAATGTTCGAATAGATGTTTTCGCTAAAAATAGAACCTATTAAAACTACCATCCACATTACAATATAAGACAAGGCATAAAAACCAAAAATCAACATTCCTAGAATTAAGAATAATTCCTTCATTACCAATAGAGTTTATATTAAATTGAATGGGCTAGACAGGATTTGAACCTGTGACCTTCTGCTCCGGAGGCAGACGCTCTATCCTAGCTGAGCTACTAGCCCATTAGGGATTATATGCTTCTTATTTCTATTTTATTAATACATTAGCCCTGATATGATCGACTTTCTTTAAAAGCTAAGCGGAGTATTTATGGCAGGAAATTCCTGGAAATCAATAAATTGGAAAGACCCCTTTCTATTAGAACAGCAACTAACAGACGATCAACGTTTAGTCCGAGACACTGCTCATCAGTTTGGTCAAGAAAAGCTTTTGCCTGGAGTTAGGGAGGCTTTTAGAAAAGAGGAAACTGATTCAAATATCTTTAAAGAAATGGGTTCTTTAGGTCTTTTGGGTTCAACTATTCATGGTTATGACTGCCCTGGTGTTGATTACATGAGTTATGGCCTTATCGCTAGAGAGATAGAAAGGGTAGATTCGGGTTACCGTTCTATGATGAGTGTTCAATCCTCCTTGGTTATGTATCCAATTTACGAGTTTGGCTCAGAAGAACAAAAAGAAAAATATTTGCCAGCCCTTGCCACTGGAGAATCAATCGGGTGCTTTGGATTAACTGAACCTGATTACGGTTCTGACGCAGGAGGTTTGATTACAAGAGCTAAGAGCGTGAAAGGAGGTTACTCTATTTCTGGAGCAAAAATGTGGATTTCTAATAGTCCTATCGCAGATGTTTTTGTTATTTGGGCAAAAAACGATGAGGGAAAAATTAAAGGATTCATACTTGAGAAAGGGATGGAGGGGCTAAGTGCTCCAAAGATAGAAGGCAAGTTAGCTTTAAGGGCTTCAATAACCGGACAAATAGTAATGGAAGAGGTTTTTGTAAGTGAAGATCAAATGTTGCCTAACGTAGAAGGCTTGAAAGGACCTTTCAGCTGCTTAAACAACGCAAGGTACGGTATTTCATGGGGAGCTTTAGGCGCTGCTGAGACCTGTTGGCATACTGCAAGGGATTACGTAATGGACAGAAAGCAATTTGATAAGCCTTTAGGTGCCAATCAACTTATTCAACTTAAGCTAGCTGACATGCAGACAGATATAAGCATAGGCCTACAAGGCTGTTATAGGGCTGGACAATTGATGGATGATAATAATATTTCGCCTGAGTTGATTTCTTTGATCAAAAGAAACTCAACTGGGAAAGCCTTAGACATAGCTAGACACGCAAGAGACATGTTAGGAGGAAATGGAATTTCTGATGAATATCCTATTATGCGTCATATGGTAAATTTAGAGGTGGTAAATACTTACGAAGGCACCAACGACATCCATGCTCTAATTCTAGGTAGAACACAAACAGATATACCGGCTTTTTAAATTTAGTTTAATTCGAACAAGACTAAGGAAATTACTTGCTTTATAATACGCGTGGCCTGACTTACTAATATTAAATATATGAAATATCAAAGGTTATTCTTAATAATATTTACAACTTTTATCCTTAGTTTAGGTGCTTCTGAAGCTAAGAAAGCTATTGAAAAAAGAATAGCTCCTGTTGGATCAGTTTGCGTAGAGGGAGAAGAGTGCGCTAAAGCAGTTGTGACAGCAGTAGCATCTCCAGCTTCAGGAATAAGGTCTGGAGAAGAGGTTTATAATAATGCCTGTGCAACTTGTCATAGTATAGGATTAGCCGGTGCACCTAAGTTTGCAGATTTATCTTCTTGGGGAAGCAGGCCCGATGAAGGAATTGAGCATTTAACAGAACAAGTTAAAAACGGTCTGAATGGCATGCCTCCTATGGGCATGTGTATGGATTGTGCGGACGAAGAATTAACTGCTGCTGTTCAGTATATGCTAGATAGCCTTTAGAAATTTTTTTCCAATACCGATACAAACTCATTCCATTTCGAAAATTCCACTACTGAGATTTCTTTTATTGGCCACTCACTTCCAGATTCATTAAACCAAATAGGATTTATTCCACAATCAAAGCTTCCTTGTACATCGTTTATAGGATGATCTCCTACGTGACAAATTTCATTGGCTTTCAAGCCCGTTTTATCTATAACAGCTTCAAACATAATTGGATCTGGTTTGTGCGCGTTTAAGTCTGCCGCTGAAAATATATAATCAAATAAATTATCTATTCCTATAACTTTAAGATCTGCGTTTCCATTTGTTACGACGCCAAGCGAATAAACGTTCTTAAGTAATTCAAGAGTTTCAATCACTCCCTCATAAAAAGTTACTGTATTTCTACCTTTGAAATATATTTCAAAAGCCTTTTCTGCCATATTTTCAGATTCTTCTTTTCCGTATCCGGCTCTCATATTTAATTCATAAAACATCAATCTTCTTAAATCCGATAGTTGATTCATTAGATTAGGGTTGTTTCTTATCAATTTATCCCTTATTTCTATTACATCTTTAGTGCCTAAGAGTATGGCAGTTCCAGGATAGTTTTCTTTAATCCATGCATTTGTAACCTCTTCAGCCTTCATGATGTTTGGCATCAAAGGCCAAAGAGTGTCATCAAGATCAAATGAAATAGATTTAATGGTCATTATCTTTTCCCTTCTTGGCCCTAGGATGAGATTGATCATAAACCTTAGATAAGTGTTGAAAGTCTAATTTTGTATAGATCTGAGTGGTTCCTATATCCGAATGACCGAGCATTTCTTGTATGGCTCTTAAGTCCCCGCTAGATTCTAGAACATGGCTAGCGAAGGAATGTCTAAGCATATGTGGGTTAATTCCCGGTAGTCCTCTCATTACGCATAACTTTTCTAGTCTAAGTTGAACGGACCTTGGCGAAATTCTTTTACCTTTGTTATTTAAGAAAAGAGCTTCAGTTTCTGTTTGCTTAGATTCTATTAACTCTTTCCTATAGAGCATCCAATCCCTAATTGACTGTATAGCTTTTTTACCAACAGGTACGTCTCTTGTTTTTTTTCCTTTTCCCACAACCCTACAGATACGCTCTTTAATATCTAAACTAATTAAATCTAAATCACATAGTTCAGATAACCTTAGTCCTGAAGAATACAACAGTTCTGCCATGGCTTTATCTCTCACTTCAAACATCCCTTCGGGTTTAAAGTCCAATAGTCTTTGAACTAGATCCGCATCCATTGCCTTGGGTAAAAGGCTGGGTGATTTAGGCGAGCTAATATTTTCCGCTGGACTCTTATCTATAACCCTTTCTTGCAGAAGGTAATTGAAAAAGCTTCTGTATGAAGAGAGGACCCTCTGAATACTTCTGGGGCTTAACCCTCTTCTCCTTTCTTTGTTAACGTAAGAGCGTACTTCGCTCTCTTTAACTTCCTGCCAAGACTTGATATCAGAATCAGATAAAAAATCTGAAAATTTATCTAAATCTCTTCTGTAACTATTGGTGGTGTTGTTTGAAAGTTGCTTTACTGTCTCTAGATAAGACAAGAAATCATTTATCTTTTCTTTTAGCATTTAGTAGTTATTTCTTTCTAGAAGATTAGCTAAAACTTGAGCGATGAATTCAAGAAACATAGAATCATAGTCTTTAGAGTAGACGCCTTCTTTTTTTGAACCAAGCGCTAGTAATCCCGGGCAATCTGGGCTCTTTATAGGAACTAAAACACATTCCAAGATTCCCGATTTCTTCTTAAAAATATAATCTGATTCTTTTTTATTTACTGGACCACAATATATATCGATGGCGTTATATTTTTTACCAAAAACCCCATAAGCTTCTTTGGGATCCACAACTCTTCCTTTTGGAAGGTTGGTGTTCTCTCTAAAGAATATTAATTTACATTTGTCAGCTTGGAACTTCCCTTCAAAGCGCCTTTCGGTAAGTGAAATTATATCTACAGCATTTTTACATAAGATTAGATCTAAAATTAGATCCTTAGTTCTTAAAAAGATGTTTTCGTTATTTTTAGCTATTTCTATTAGTCCTAATAGATTATTTGATGTGGAGTTATAGTTCTCCCTCAATAATTCAACCTGTTTTTGAATTAAAGAAACTGCGCCCCCAGTTTCATGCACAATCTCAAGAGCGTTTAATATGTGTGAATTTTTAGAAAGGAAATCTGGGTTAAGTAAAAGAAATTGTTCTACTTCTTTCTCGTTTAGAGATTTCTTGGTCATTGTATCGTTACGTTTATTTGTTTAATAAACTCAGCCTCACCTTTAGCTATTATTTCTTTATTTTCTATATTGTAATCTATAAATATACTTCCTTTCTCAAAGTTCACTTTAACCGGGGTTTCAATAGTTTTATCTTGTATGGCAATCAGGGCTGCAGCACAAGCACCACTTCCACAAGCCAAAGTTTCTCCTGCACCTCTTTCGTATACTCTTAGATCTATTTCGTTACTAGAAATAATTTTACCTACACCAAAATTAACCCCTTCAGGAAACCAGTCACTGTTTTGTAATGCTTCCCCTAGATATTTTAAAGATATACCATCAACCATTTCTTCAAAACTAACTGCATGAGGGTTTCCTAAATCAATTACCCCTATCTCTATTTCATTTCCTTCAACCGAGATAATATGTTTATGGTTAGTAGTTTCTGGAGGTAAATTATTTTTTATTTCAAGATTGTTGGGGTTTGTGAATTTAACAGAATACTCTCCGTCTTGATGGGTCTTTAAACTCCATAAACCCCCTAAAGTAGTAACTGATAATTCATTTTTAGCAATCAACTCTTCATCAATTACAAATTTAGTAAGGCACCTTGCGCCGTTTATACAGTTTTTGGCTATTGATCCATCTGCGTTATATATTTCTGCAGACAAATCCACGTCAGGGCTTTCTGGAGGAAGAATGCTTATCAGTTGATCAAATTCCACTCCTTCCAACTCAGCAATCTTCACAACCTCTTCTGGAGAGAGACTTAGATCTTCTCTTAGTAGGTCTACCAATGCAATGATGTTTCCTAAACCAGAATAGATATAAAGGTTCAGTTCCATGGTTTATAAATCGCTTTCAAGAGCAATTGAGTCCTCGAAACTTTCCCTTTTTTTGATTAGCCTTAGAGAAGAGCCATCAATCATTATTTCAGGTACTTTTAGTCTAGAATTGTAATTTGAACTCATTACAGAACCGTAAGCGCCTACATCCATAAATGCAATTAAATCCCCTTGTGAAATGACCAATTCTCTGTCTTTAGCTAATACATCTGCACTTTCACAAACAGGACCCACTAACTCATATATTCTTTTATCTGAATCGCTTTTTTGTATTTCTTTTACTGTGTGCCAAGCATCGTAAAGTGCTGGTCGCATTAAATCGTTCATGCCTGCATCTATAATCGCAAAATTTTTGTATTCAGTTAATTTTAGATATTCAACCTTTGCAATTAAAACACCCGCTTTTCCTGTTATCGATCTTCCTGGTTCTAATACAATATTTAGATTTAATGCTCTTATTTCATTAGAGATTTCAGCAATTAAAGATTCAGGGTCTCCAGAATCTTCTTCTTTATAAGTTATACCTAAGCCCCCTCCGATATCTAAGAAACTTATTTCATGCCCATCATTCGTTAACAATTTATGAGCCTCTAATAAATGTTCCAAGCTTTTCATGATTAAGCTGTTATCAGAAATTTGAGATCCAATGTGACAGGCTATACCTGAAAGTTTAATTAAAGGTGTGGTTTTTGCTTTCGAAGAAATAATGCTTAGCGTTTCAGTATCCACACCAAACTTCGAAGTTTTAAGTCCAGTTTCAATGTATTTATGAGAGCCGGTCGGAATGTCTGGATTTATTCTGATTGAACATTGAACCTGTTTATCTAAAGCTTTAGATATATTAACTATGCGATCAAATTCGTCTTCTGATTCTATATTAATAGAAAGGATTCCTTCATTTATTGCTTGCTCAATATCTTCTGCAGATTTAGCTACACCTGAAAAGACTATTTTTTTCGGATCTGCACCCGCTTTGATGCAGCGTTTTAACTCGTTACCAGAAACTACATCAAATCCAGAACCCAATTTTACAAGCTCTTTAAGTATATGAATATTAGAGTTGGCTTTAACCGCATAACAAATTAAGTCACCTTCTGTTAAGGCGCTAGCGTATTTATTGTAATTATTTCTTATTAGAGAAGCTGAATAGATAAATGCAGGGGTGCTATATTTATCCGCAATTTCAGAGATAGGCAAATCGTCTACGTATAATTGCCCTTCTTTTTCGTTAAATCCTTCCATGACTATTTAGACTAATTTCTGATTCATTAGGCAGACTTAATGGAACCTTATTGCCGCAAGCAGTAAAGCCAACGGCTAAAAAAGTTATTATTAATGTAAATAGTAGAGGTTTCATCGGCCTACCTTTTCGCTAAAACTTTTTTTGCAGAATTTATTTCTTTTCTAACCTGAGAGGGGGCTGTTCCTCCAACAAGTTTTCTAGAATTAATTGATTTCACGGGATCTAAATAAGAACTTACATCTTCGGAGATTAATTTAGAAAACTTCCTTAATTCTGAAATTTCTAATTCAAATATTTGCACTCCCTTAGATTCAGCGTGTGCCACTATCTTCCCTACAGTTTCATGAGCTTTTCTGAAAGGCATAGATTTGTCCACAAGGTAGTCCGCTAAATCTGTAGCAGTAATTTGTCCAAGCTTACAATCGGCTTCCATTTTTTTTGTATTTGCTTTCATGCCTTTAATCAAAAGGCCAAGTAAAACTAGGCTATCATTAGAATAATCTATACTTCTAAAAATAAAGTCTTTGTCTTCTTGTAAGTCTCTGTTGTAAGAGAGAGGTAGATTCTTCATTAAAGACAATAAGCCCATTAGATTAGCTATAGTCTTTGAAGAGCCACCTCTTATTAGTTCTGCAACATCAGGATTCTTTTTTTGAGGCATAATTGAAGACCCAGTACAAACCTCATCAGATAAGTAAACATATTCAAATTGCGAAGAAGACCATAAAACAATTTCTTCGCAAATTCTTGATAAGTGAACACCAAGTATAGAAAGAGTGGAGGCTGTTTCTATTACAAAGTCTCTATCACTTACGGCGTCAATAGAGTTTCTAGATAAACTTTGAAAGCCAAGTTTTTTAGCTAAAAGGCTTCTATTAATTTTATACCTTGATCCAGCCAAGGCGGCAGAACCCAAAGGCATTACGCTCATTCTATTTTTTGCGTCAACCAATCTTGAGTAGTCTCTTTCCAACATCTCATGCCAGGCCATCAAGTGATGTCCGAAAGTGACAGGTTGAGCTATTTGTAGGTGAGTGAAACCAGGCATAACAGAAGATATGTGTTTCTCAGCCTGTTTGATTATGTCCTTTTGTACAGAAGTAATATTTTGTAAAGCCTCATCTATCTTTACGTTTAAGTACATTTTCAAATCAGTTGCAACTTGGTCGTTTCTAGACCTGCCCGTATGTAGTTTTTTAGCAGCGTTTCCTGCTTTTTTTGCTAAAGCTGATTCAATGTTCATGTGCACGTCTTCTAGGCTTTCTTTCCATTCAAACTTTCCACTTTCTATTTCGGCAAGAATCTTTACCAAGCCTTTTTTAATTTTTTGGAGTTCTTTTGGACTAATTACCTTGGCTTCTTTCAGCACCTCTGCGTATGCAATAGACCCTTTTATATCTACTTCATAAAGTTTTTTGTCAATATCTATAGAAGCAGTGTAAGACTGAGTTAAGCTACTAGCCCCTTCTCCAAATCTC